>Ga0070658_10001756_pt1 | contig 18251 bp, 12 predicted proteins | sample KBSC13metaG_FD_64664 | JGI IMG/M metagenome (GOLD analysis project Ga0070658, IMG submission 64664) | Corn rhizosphere microbial communities from Kellogg Biological Station, Michigan, USA - KBS C1-3 metaG | ecosystem: Host-associated > Plants > Roots > Rhizosphere > Soil ...
GGTCTCGGGAGGGCGACACGGCCTACTACGACCCCGCCCGCCGCGCTCTGATCCACTACAAAGCCCATCACTGGTTTCTCATCAACGGCACGAACGGGAAGGAGTGGGGACTCTCTTCGTATGCGACCGGCATCATCGGGCACAACGCGGCGCAGGGTACCTGGCGCGATGCCGAAGACGGCTCACTGGGGCGCAATCCGATCGCCCAGGGCAGCGTGGACTCGGTCGCGCGTGTGATGGTGCGGGTGAAGGACAAAGCCTCCGCCTACTACTGGATCTGCGCCGGAGAGAACCTCGCGGAGGTCACACGCCTTGACCATGAGATCCGCGATGTGGGACCGGAGACGGTGTTGCAGCGGGTACGCACCTACTGGAACTACTGGGTGACGAAAGGCGACATCCCTGCCGATCTGCCAGAGGACATCACCCGTTTCTACCGCCGCAGTCTGCTGGTGCTGCGGACGCAGATCGACAACGGCGGCGCGATCCTGGCGGCCAACGATTCGGACGTGCTTCAGTACAACCGGGACTCCTACTCCTATCTCTGGCCGCGTGACGGCGCACTCGTCGCGCACGCCCTCGACCTCGCGGGTTACCATGACGTGACGCGCCGTTTCTTCCAGTTCTGCGCGCGAATCATCGACCCCAGCGGATACTTCTGGCATAAGTACAATCCGGACGGCACGATCGGCTCCTCCTGGCATCCCTGGGCCAGTAAGGACGGCAATCCGCAGATGCCGATCCAGGAAGACGAGACGGCGTTGGTGCTCTATGCGCTTGGCGAGCACTTCGAGCGCACGGGCGATGTCGATTTTCTGCGCGGGGTCTATCGTCCCCTGATCGAACCGGCAGGTGACTTCCTCGCCAGTTTCCGAGAGCCGATCACGCGTCTGCCCGATATGTGCTGGGATCTCTGGGAAGAGCGTCGAGGAATCCACACGTTTACCGTGGCGACCGTATGGGCAGGACTTCAGGCGGCAGCACGATTCGCCGGCATCTTTGGGGATCGGGACCGGGAGAGCCGCTATCTCTCGGCTGCCGAGGAGATCCGAGAGGCGATGGATCTGCATCTCTTCGATACCGAGCGCAACCGCTTCGTGCGGTCGATCAACGTCGAAAAGAGTGAGATCAGCGCCGACACAACTCTGGACGCCAGTCTGTGCGGGCTGTTTTTGTGCCGTTTTCTCGGGCCGGAGGACCCGCGGCTCGTCTCCACGATGGAGCAGTTGGAGGCGAAATTGTGGGTCAAAACGGACGTGGGCGGAATGGCCCGCTACGAGCACGACACCTACTACTGCAGCACGGGCGACTTTGAACGCGTGCCGGGAAATCCCTGGTTCCTATGTACTCTCTGGCTGGCGCAGTGGCATATTCGGCAGGCACGCAAGCTGAGCGAACTGGAGAAGCCGGTCGAGTTGATTCGCTGGTGTATCGCGCATGCCCTGCCTTCCGGGGTGCTGGCAGAACAGATCCACCCCTTTACCGGCGCTCCGCTCTCGGTCTCGCCGCTGACCTGGTCTCACGCGACATACGTGGACACGGTCTGCAAACTGCGCGATAAGCAGCGCTCGCTCACCCTGTTGGGGTTGGATGACCAGCCTGCCTGGAGCGTTGAGTTTGAGCCGGTCTACGTCTCCACGGATTAGCGACGGAGCAGGGCAGGAAATGTTCGGCCTGATGTCGAAGTGTGGCGCGTTCCGAATGCCGATTTGGAACGCGCTAAATCTTTTGGATTCGGGGAGAATACGCACATGCCGCGCATAGACGGAAGAGGGAGCGCACAGATGCGCCCGGCGAAGATCACGCGAGGCTTCATGCCCAATGCAGAGGGCTCCTGCCTGATCGAGATGGGGAACACCAAGGTGATCTGCACCGTCTCGGTAGAGGATAAGATACCGCCGTTTCGCAAGATGGAGGGCCAGCTTGGCTGGGTGACGGCTGAATATGGCATGCTGCCGCGCGCCACGAACACACGCACCCAACGGGAGACCAAAAATGGGCCGGGGGGCAGGACGGTCGAGATTCAGCGGCTGATCGGGCGCAGTCTGCGCACGGTCATCGAGATGCCTGTGCTGGGCGAGCGCACGCTCTGGATCGACTGCGATGTGCTGCGCGCGGATGCCGGAACACGCTGTGCCGCCATCACAGGCAGCTACGTCGCCGTGGCGGAAGCTTGCCGCAAATTGGTCAACGCCAAACAGATCAATCGGATGCCGCTGCTCGGTCAGGTCGCCGCGATCAGCGTGGGCGTCGTCGGCTCCGACGAGATCCTGGACATGTGTTATGAAGAGGACGGGAAGTGCAACGTCGATCTGAATGTGGTCGCGATGGACAAAGGCCGCTATATCGAGGTGCAGGGCACCGGCGAGAAGACGCCTTTCGACCGCAATCGCCTGAATCGCCTCCTGGATCTCGCGCAGATCGGCCTGGACGAGCTTTTCCGACTGCAGCGCGTGGCTCTGGAGGGAATTCTGTGACGCTGGAACGCAAACTGCTGATCGCCACCACCAACAAGAAGAAGGGTGGGGAGATGGCGGAGATCCTCAAGGAAGCGAACCTCGCTGTCGATCTCGTCACACTGGCCGACTATCCGGAAGCGCCGGAAGTGGACGAGACAGGAGAGACCTTCATGGCCAATGCGCATCTCAAGGCGAACGCCGCCGTGGAACTCACCGGACTGGTGTCGATCGCTGACGACGGCGGCCTCTGTATCGATGCGCTGGATGGTCAGCCGGGCGTCTATTCGCACCGGTTTCTGGGAGCCGACACGCCCTTTCCGGAGAAGATGCGACAGATCCTGGAGATGATGAAGGAGGTCCCCCTCGAAAAGCGCACCTGTCGCTTCCAGTGCGCCGTGGTCGTGGCGGCGCCGGATGGCCGACGATTCGAGTGCATGGGGATCTGCGAGGGGCACATCGGCTATGAGATGCGCGGAGACTACGGTTTCGGCTACGATCCGATCTTCGTGGTAGCGGAGACAGGGAAACATATGGCGGAACTTTCACCGCAGGAAAAACATCAGATCAGTCATAGGGGTAAAGCCCTGGCGCAGGCGGTGACCGTTCTGCGAACCCTCTTCTGAGGCGTACCGGGCGTTTCCGGCACAGAAAGTGACGCATGACGGAACCGAAGACACCCGAACTGGAGCCGAAACACCCGCGCTGGTCTTTTCCCTGGGTAAAGCATCACTATGTCCGGATCACGGATTGCGAAAAGGCGAACGAAAACAACGAGAAGGTGAAGCGCATCTTCTGTTATATTCGCCGTCTCTATGATGCGTACGGCGCTCACCAGTGCGGGCTGATGGCCTGCGCCTGCGCCTACTGCGCACTGCTCTCTCTGGTCCCGCTGCTTGTGGTCGGTATCGCTGCGCTCGGTTTCTTCATGGGGGGGTCCCAGAAGGCGCTGGATCAGGTCGAGCACGCCATCCGCGCCTATGTGCCGCGTGACCCGGAGATTCTGCAGTCGGTCAACGAGATCCTTAAACGTATCCTGTCTGACCGGGCGCTCATCGGCGTGATCGGGATCATCGGACTGCTCTATGGCGCGCATCAGGCTTTTCTGGCGCTTCAACCGGCCATGAACATCATCTGGGGCGTCACGGAGAACCGCCACTGGGTCAAACAGCGCGCGATCGCGGTCGGCCTCGCCTTCTATGCCATGGCATTAATGGGGGTCAATCTGGCAGGTGTCGGATTCTTCGCTTACCTGAACCAGTACTACATTCCCTTTGTTCCCGGCCATGTGGAAGCGGGCTTCTTCAGTTTCCTGCTTGGCCTGCTGCCTATGCTCATCCTGGCGGTGCTCTTCGCCACGCTCTACCGCGTGCTCCCCGCGAATACTCCTCCATGGCGGGCGGCGTTTCTGGGAGCGGTGGTAGCGGCGCTGTTCTGGCAGGTCACTCTGATGGGATTCGGAGTCTATCTGTCCCACTATCACAACTATAATCGCCTCTACGGTCCCCTGGGCGGCCTGGTCATTCTCGTGGTGTGGGCCTACTACTCGATGAGTATTCTCCTGATCGGCGCTGAGATCGCCGCCGACTTCGCGACCCGCAAGTACGGGATTCGCGCCGCGGAGGCGCGCGCCCATTCCGGAGCGGACCTGACGGCGGCCACCGGCAAAAATCGGGCCGTGTCGTCTGACGACCTCCCGGAGAACCCGTCCTGAGAATCCGCCGTTCCTGGAACCGCTTTGTCTCGTCTCTGCGTAGTGAGGGTATGATCTCAGACAGGTAACCGGGCCTTCTTTTTCTCTGTTCGCAGGGTTCTCTCAGTCTCTTTCGTTCGCGACCTCCCCTGGAAAGGCTGCGCAAATGTCCCATTCTCGACAATCCCGTCAACATCGTCTCTTCTCTTCATCGAGATTTCCGTCTCTCCTCGGACTGTTTTGCACGGGGCTGCTTCTCTCCGGAGGAATCGTGCACGCAAACGATGCGAGACGTGTCGATCCTCTGCGCGTGCTGATCCTGGGAGGTGGTCCGAGCCTGGAGTACAACCAGGTGGCGATCGAAAGCAATGTGCGATATGTCCACAAACTGCTGCCGAAAGGGACGACGCAGACGACGTTGTTCGCGGATGGCGATGCCAACCACGCTTCGGTGCTGTATGAAGACGATACATCCAAACAGTCGAATGGGGAGTATATCCTCTCCCTCTTTCTGCAAGCGGCCGGGGGAGATTCGGAATCCGGTGGGCACTATCGAAAGCCTAATATCGGAAAGGTGGACGGTCCTTCGAAGCGTTCCGAGTTCGCGCGGCAGATCGGTCGGATCGCGCAGGAGCCGGATCTGGCCCACAAGCAGACACTGCTCTACTTCACAGGCCACGGCAGTCCGGGAAGAGGCGACTACGACAACAACTTCTACGACATGTGGGGGAAAGACGAGGCGCTGAGCGTTCGTGAGTGCGCCCGACAGCTTGAACAGTTGCCTTCGGAAGCTCCGGTGACACTGGTGATGGTGCAGTGCTTCTCAGGCGCGTTCGGCAATCTCCTGTTCGAGGGCGGCGATCCCAAAGGAGATGTGATTTCGCGGGATTTCGCGGGATTTTATGCGGCTGTCAACAATCGTGTCGCCGCAGGCTGTACGTCGGCGGTCAATGAAGCGGAATATCACGACTTCACCTCCTATTTCTTCGCCGCGCTCACCGGGCGCGACCGGGTCGGCAGAGCGGTGACGGGCTGTGACTTCAATCACGATGGCCGGGTCGGTATGAACGAAGCCTACTGCTACACCCTGCTCAACGACGAGTCGATCGACGTACCCGTCTGCACTTCGGACTTCTACCTGCGCCGCTTCGTGCCGATGCGTGACGCCGATGTGTTCCAGACGCCCTGGCCGACGATCGTCTCCTGGGCGGACCCGGCGCAGAAGGAGGCGCTCGAAGGACTCTCCACACGGCTGAAATTGACGGGGGATGATCGCCTGAAGAACGCCTACGAGCGCGCATTCCGAGGTATCCCCCAGAACGGCCGGGATCCGGAGGCGCAGGCGGGCTACCGACAGGCCCAGGGTAAGATGAATACGCTTGTGCGGGCGGGCCGGCGGGAACTCCTGCGGCGCTATCCGGATTTGAGATCTACGACCTCCCAGTCGTTTGCAAGGACGCGCAAAGAGGCGGTCGCCCAACTCGATCGCGAGGTGATGGAGGGCAAATGGAAAGATCTTCTGGATGCCAGTGATGCGGTCGCCAAAGCACAACAGGCGAGCGAAAACATCGATATCGCGGATTCAAAACTGATGCGGGTCGTGCGCCTGGGCAAGACGGTTGTCCTCACCCACACGCTTCAGCAGAACGGGACTCCTGAAGTCAAAGCCAGGTTCCAGAAACTGTTGGAGGCAGAAGGGCGAACCCTTCTGCCTCCGGTTGGCGCGCTGCCCAAGGATACGGTAGGGGACTACCGCACTTCCGACTTCTTGCGGGGCACGATTCGCAGGCCCAGCTCCTGCAACTGCACGTCGTCCACCGAAGACGGCGCGTCCATGAGCGGGTCGTAACCGAAGCCCATCTTGGGAAACGCGATGACTTCTCGGATGTTCGGCTCGTCGAGCAGGTTCATCAGCAGACGGTCGATGCCGGTCGCGAAGCCCCCATGCGGAGGCGCTCCATAAGCGAACGCCTCCAGGATGTGGGCGAAGCGCTCCTGCTGCTTCTCCCGTGAGATGCCGAGCAGATCGAAGACCCGCGCCTGAATATCGGCGCGATGGATGCGGATGCTGCCGGAACCCGACTCCTGCCCGTTACAGACGAGGTCGTAGCACTGCGCCCGGATCTTCGCCGGATCGGTGTCGAAATAGGCCAGATGCTCTTCGTAGGGCATGGTGAACGGATGGTGTTCCGCCTCCCAACGCTGCGCCTCCTCATCCCACTGCACCAGCGGAAAGTCGGTGATGATCGCAAACTGCAGGACGTTTGGGTCCCGCAGCCCCTTACGACGTCCGATCTCCAGCCGTAAACGGCCCAGCACATTGGCGACGACGGCAGGTTTGGCATCTGCGATGATACAGATCTGATCCCCGGCCTCCGCCTCGACCGCCGCCACGATGCTCCGGATTTGATCCTCGGTCAGGAACTTGCTGATCGCGGATTTCACCTCCAGCGGCTCCGCCTGAGTGACGGCGATGGTCGCCAACCCCTTCGCTCCGAACTCCTTGCAGAACGTCCCCAGGTCGTCCACCTCTTTGCGGGAGAGGCTCGCGCCGCCGGGATAGCGGACGGCCTTCACCTGCCCGCCGTTTGACAGCGCGCTCTCGAAGACGCTGAAGCCGGAGGTCCGGACGATGTCGCTGAGATCGATCAGTTCCAGGCCGAAACGCAGGTCGGGCTTATCGCTCCCAAAGCGGCTCAAGGCCTCGTCCCAGGTCAGACGGGGGAACGGTTTCGGCAACTGTTTGTCGCTCAGATACTCGACGACATCGATGGTCATGCCTTCGATGATCTTGAGCACATCCTCCTGCTCCACAAAAGACATCTCGACGTCCAACTGGGTAAACTCCGGCAGTCGGTCGGCGCGCTGGGCCTCGTCGCGGAAACAGCGGGCGATCTGGAAATAGCGCTCACATCCGGCGACCATGAGCAGTTGTTTGTACTGCTGCGGCGACTGGGGCAGGGCGTAGAACAGTCCCGGTTCGAGGCGGTACGGTACCAGATAGTCGCGCGCGCCTTCCGGCGTGCTCTTCGTAAAGAGCGGCGTCTCGATCTCGATAAAGGTCTGACTGTCCATGTAGTCACGGATTCGCTTGATGGCGCGGTGGCGGAGTTCCAGCATGGAGTACATGGCCGGACGGCGCAGGTCGAGGTAGCGGTACTTGACGCGCAGGGTCTCGTCCACGAGTCGCATCTGGTCCTCATCGGAGATCTGGAAGGGGAGTCCTTTCGAGGCGTTCAAAATCTCCAGGCCGCTCGCGGCGACCTCGATCTCACCGGTCGGCAGATTCGCATTCTCGGTGCCAGGCCGTCGCGCGCGGATGAGGCCGCTTACGCTCACCACAAACTCGCTGCGAAGGCTGTTGGCGGTGGCGACGAGTTCAGGCGCGTCCTTCTTATCGACGACGATCTGCACGATCCCGGTTCTATCTCGCAGGTCGATAAAGACCAGATCGCCGAAGTCGCGCTGGCGATGGACCCACCCGTTCAAAACCACTTCTCTGCCGACATCTGCGGACCGCATCGTCCCACAGGCTTCCGTTCGCTTCCAGTTGTTCACACCGATCTCCTTCGACTTGATTGGTTGGTAGGGGAGCTCTCCTCACATCCTCTGGCCCGCTCCAACGCAATTTGCATTCTCGTCCAAACGAAATGATACCGCAATTTCGGTCAGGAACGAGAGGAATGTACTCAAGGTAGTGCAGAAGACAGCTTTGGAGAGGCCAAAGTTACATCAGGAACCCAGAAAATGCAGATCAGGAAAGGAAGAAAAAATGCAAATGCGGAGCAGGAATACAGGAAGGAAGAAATACAGGAAAAAATGCAAAGAGGACAATAGAAATCCTCATAGTCCATATGCCCGCTTCAGCGGGTAATCGGTTGCGAAGCAACCTCCAGCGCAGGGCTTTAGCCCAGCGTGTTCTGATATGTACGTATTTGAAACACCGGGCGGGTTTATCGAGGGAAGGAACATAGGTCAGTGATGGGGAAATAGGGGGTATTACGGGTAGGAGTGGGGCCTTATGTTGAGAGTGGCGCTGGTGGGAGCAGGGGGAATGGCGCGGACACACGCGGCGTGTTATGCGGCCATTCCGAATACGGTGTTGGTGTGTGTGATGGACATTCGGGGGGAAGCGGCGCGGGATTTGGCGGATCTGCACGGAGCGGCAGCTTATACCGATTATGGGGCGATGCTTACTGAGACGCGGCCCGATATTGTGGATGTCTGTTGTCCCACGCCGTTTCATGTGGGCTATGTGTGTGGCGCGGCGGAACGGGCGGCGGAGTTGGGGATTCGGGGGATCTCTACAGAGAAGCCGATGGGGCGCTCGTTGGAGGATTGCGACCGGATGATTGCGGCGGTAGAGGCGGCGGGCATTCCGCTGTTCGTCGCGCAGGTGGTGCGGTTCTTTCCGGAATTTGCTTTGATGAAGACGCAGGTCGATGCCGGGGCGGTGGGGAAGCCTGCGGCGATCCGGACTCGGCGTGGAGGGCGAATGCCGCGCGCGTGGGACGACTGGTATGCGGACTTCGAGCGCAGTGGGGGATTGATCCTGGATCTGATCGTGCACGATTTCGACTGGCTGCGCTGGACATTTGGAGAGGTAGAGCGGGTATATGCGCGGGGGACCGGTGACTCGCGCCTGCCGGCATTCGACTATGCCCTGGTGACGCTGCGATTTAAGAGCGGGGCGATCGCGCATGTAGAGGGCACCTGGAACGATCCGTCGGGGTTTAAGGTTTCGGTGGAGATCGCGGGCGATGCGGGGCTGCTGGAGTCCAATTTTACGCAGCAGAACAATGCGCCGTTCCGGAGCGCGCTCGCGGCCGCTGCGGGGCCAGGGGGCGGCGTAGACGTGCCGGAAAGCCCGGTGGCGGTAAATCCCTACCAGGCCGAGCTTCAGCATTTCTGTGACTGCGTGGAGCGGGGCGTCACGCCTTCTATTACTCCGTACGATGGACGGGCAGCGGTGCAGATCGCGCTCGCAGCCATCGAATCGGTCCGGACAGGTAAGCCTATTACGATTGAGCCAAGGGGGGCGGTGTATAATTAGGTTTCTAGGGGTACACATGAGTAATTCAAGCATGTACAAGATAGAGTTAGCCTTTTCAACGGTGTGTACTCTCAATCTCGGGACTTGAAATTGTAGAAAACAGTCCAGTTCACCTGCAACTAAAGTCCGATGTGTTTTGTCTGTTTGATGGAGGAAGTGGTAGAAGCATGCTACTGACGACATGAACCACTAATGAGAAATATGACTACAGAACGAAGTGCGTACGCAACACAGGTTATTTCGTCGAACGCGTTTATCAACCTAGTTATTTCAAATCACCTCTGGCTAGAACATTTAATGCTTCGTTGCCTGAGTGTATTGTTGCCGAAACCAGAAGCACTCTTTCGTGAGAGACTATCGTTTCCTCTTTTGGTGGCCTTGTGCGAAGCTCATGGCGCTTTCGAGGCGGATTTCGGCGAAGTTTTACGAAAAGTGAATACGTTGCGCAATCGCTATGCCCACCGCATTCTTTTTCAGCCACAAGATGAAGAGATACGAGGACTTCTTAGGGCATTAACAGACATGAAACAACCATTTTACATGTCTTTAATTGAACCGTCCGAACATGAAATGGGATTGGCCCTAGCTAGTATAAGTGGTTACCTGGAGAGATGTGCTAAGCAGATTGGTGCGACCGATATCGGTATACACTGAAGCTAATTTGATCTTCAGAGGTAACCCCGGTAAAACCTCGTAGCACTTTAGAATCACACAACCGGAGACACATTGCGGATCGAGCATTTAAATGATGTCAATCCTCGATGTGTCACTTCGCAATGCTCTACCGTCTCAGGGTATTCCAATGGACAGCTCATAATCGTATTTCGCTTCACATTCCCCGCGATACCAATATTCCGCTTGCCGTGCTTCAATTTGTTGGTTTACGTCACGTAAAAGATTTCTCGCATACCCTTGCTTAAACGTATCAGGGGTTTCGATGCGAAGTATATGTTCAAGCCAATGCATTGCTGCATCAAGGTTGTCAGCTTTTCTATATGCACAGGCAAGTGCCAGCAATACCTTGAGGTCAGACGGCGCAAGTTTCGCTGCCGCGTTGAACATATAGATTGCGGATTCCCAATCTCCTCGGTCCGAATGGATATTTCCCAGTTCAAACCAAGCAGCGAGATGGTCTGGTGCCTTCTGAACACATTTCAGCAACTCTTCTGCTGCTACAGCAAGTGATCCACTTTGGTAGTAATTGATTCCAATAAGATACAATACGTCCGTGTTATCGGGACTTAGCGTTTTGGCCTGTTGTAAGTAAGTCATGGCTGTACTCAGATGACCAGTTCGTTGCCATGCGCGGCCTAAGAAATAATATGCAGAGTGGTGAGACGGAGCATATTCGATTGCCTTATTGAAATATTCTCTAGATTTCTCTATTCGCCCAGCGAAAAAATGCTCTTTGCCTATGTGGTAAGCTCTGACGGCCATTTGCCAATTCTTTTCTGAGACGTGTGCTTTCAATTGTCTATAGGCAAGATCAATTTCCTTCATGCGGCTGGCTGCCTTATTACTTAATACGGGCGAGTTTGGAAAGCGACTTGGATGCCAGACCTGTACCATATCTTCATAGGCTTCTACGATCTCCTCTAGAGTTGCTCCGGCTTTTATCTCAAGAGTCCTGTAGTATTTGGTCATCGTTTCACTCATAACCGTTTATCCTTTCAAGGGAGCACCGATCTCTCATTATAGTGATCACGTAATAACGAGATGGCTGTGAACAAAACTTACTGTTTGTCTTTTGATAGGCGGCGTTTGTCTGCTTCTATGTAAATATTCGATCATTATAGCATACTTTTGACGACGGAAAACAGGTGGATTGATTGATCAAAGACACGGCATTTAATCTGAATGGGCAAGCAGGAATTCGATTCGCATTATATCTTATACGGAACATTTAGTGACGTGTATTGACTCATAGGACAGTCGCGGGGTAGTATCTTACCATTGAACATCCAATTTGTGCCGTGTGGGTGACTGGCGTTCGCGGGGAACTACCCCGGGGGAGCCTGCACGGTGGTTTCGGTCGCGCGCCTGGGCATCCTGCAACGATCTGCGGGGAGTCCGGGCGTTTTTACGTCTCTATTCCTTGCCTACGCCTTTCACGATAGAGGAGAGTTTTCATGGCGACACAACTTAACAAGCGGCGGGCGCTGCTGAGTGTTTCGGACAAGACCGGACTAATCGATTTCGCGCGCGGACTGGTCGATCTCGGATTCGAGCTGATCTCGACGGGAGGCACGGCTTCGGCCATCGCTGCGGCGGGCCTACCGGTGCTGAATATCAGCGATGTGACGGGTTTTCCCGAGATGTTGGAGGGCCGGGTCAAGACCCTGCATCCGGCGGTGCATGGCGGCCTGCTCGCCGACCGCTTCAAACCGGAACATATGGAAGCGATCGCTGAGCACTCCATCCAGCCGATCGATCTGGTCTGCGTCAATCTCTATCCTTTCGCTGCCACGGTAGCAAAGCCGGGAGTCGCGCTCGAAGATGCCATTGAGAACATCGACATCGGCGGGCCGGCGATGATCCGTTCGGCGGCGAAGAATCATACGGGCGTGCTGGTCGTGGTCAGCGCTGAGGACTATGGAGAGGTGCTGCAAGAACTCAAGGACGGCCATGGAGATGTCGGCATTCAGACGAGGCGGCGGCTGGCGGCGAAGGCGTATGCGCATACCGGCCAGTACGACGCCTATATCAGTCGCTGGCTGGCGGATCGGTTCAGCGCGGACGGCGACGGGGCGCTGACCTTCCCGAAGGAGATCGCGCTCGGCTTTCAGAAGGCTCAGGACTGCCGTTACGGAGAGAATCCCCATCAGAAGGCGGCGTTCTATATCTCTCCCGGTGTCACGGAGCCGTGTGTGGCCAATGCACGCCAACTGCACGGCAAGGAACTGTCGTTCAATAACTTCTACGACCTGAACGGGGCGCTGGAGACGGTCAAGGAGTTTTCGGAGGAGGCGCAGGCGGCGGCGGTTGTCATCAAGCACAGCAATCCCTGCGGTGTGGGGCTTGCAGACACGCTCGCGGAGGCGTTCCTGAAGGCACGCCTGGGCGATCCGATCTCTGCCTTCGGAGGCATACTCGCGGTCACCCGCATCCTGGATGTCGCGACCGCGGAAGAGATCACCGGCAAGAACACTTTCTTCGAGGCGATCATCGCGCCGGGCTACGAGCCGGAAGCGATCACGATCCTGACCGAGCGCAAGAGGTGGGGCCAGGACTTGCGGCTGCTGGAAGTACCGGATCTGGCCGGATGGCGCGCGAAGGCGTCTGCGACGGGATACGACTATAAGCGTGTCGTCGGCGGCATTCTGGTCCAGACTCCCGATCATCTGGTGATCACGCCGGACAACCTCAAGGTAGTGACTGAGCGCGCGCCTACACAGGCGGAGATCGAGGAACTGCTGTTCGCATGGCGTGTCGTGCGCCATGTCAAGAGCAACGCCATCGTCTTCACGAAAGACCGTCAGGTCATCGGTGTCGGCGCAGGACAGATGAATCGTGTAAGGTCCGTGAAATTGGCCGTGGAGCAGTCCGGTGAGGCCGCGAAAGGCGCCGTCATGGCCTCCGACGCCTTTTTCCCCTTCCCCGATGGCCCGGAAGCGGCCGCGGCGGCAGGAATCACCGCCATCATCCAGCCTGGCGGCTCGAAGAAGGACGCCGATACCATCGAAGTCTGCAATCGAAACGGAATCGCGATGGTGACGACGGGAGTGCGTCACTTCCTGCATTAGGATCCGTGCTCGCAACAAAAAAGCGCGACGTCTTCAATGGAGGACGTCGCGCTTTCGGTTTCAGGCACTACTCTGCGGAGGCGAGGGAGCCCATGGGGTCCCATGGGTGGAGTTCCGTGGGAGTGGAGTCGAGGAGTTTGAGCAGTTCCATCGGGACATACTTTTTCTCGACGACGACTTCGTAGTTATACTGGTCGAACCAGGCGTCCGTCATGATCATGAAGCCTTTGTCGCCGTTCTTGTCGCCCCAGCTATTCTCGACGCGCCATTTGGTCGGTTTGCCGGAATCGTCGAGGTTGACGCCGGTGAAGACCATGGCGTGCGTCATCAGGCTGGTGCCGTAGTCGAGGCGCTCGGCCTTGTCCATTCCGAACGAGGTGCCGTAGATCGATTCGTAGTCGTAGAGGTCCAGGTCCATCAGGCCGAGGTCCCGGTCGAACATCTTGCCGACATCGCAGCCGAACCAGACCGCCTTCTCGTCTTTGATCATGTCGACGCTGGCCTGCTTCAGCACGTCCAGTTCGACATTGATATAGCGGATGCCGTGCCCACCGATAATGTTGCCCAGGTAGTTGATGGTGTAGAGGGTGTTGAACTTCTTGGTGGACTGGGGACAGTGGATCAGACAGACCATCGAATCGAGATCGAAATCGACATATTTGTCGTAGAACTCTTTTGGGGTCAGCGTACCGGCGCGGTGGAAGTCCTTGTCTTTGTCGCGCCACTGCCACTCGAACTCCGAAGGCGGCTCGCCGAGGTGGATGGCCAGCATACGGTAGATCTCTTCGAGCATCTGCTCTTTCTGGGCGCGGAGATGCTCGTGGGAGTAGCCGTCGGCATGGGCCTTGCGCAGTTGCGTGGCGTATTCCCGCAGCTTATTGGTGACGCGGTCGTTCATTGCACCGGTCGAACTGCTGCTCTCAGTCTCGGGCATCGCGGTCTTCGGGACGACGCCGTACTTCTTGATCAGGTTGACGAACATGTCCCACTGTCCGCCGTCCTGGATGGGGGAGGCGACAAGCCAGGAGATCAGGCGTCCGTCGGTCGGCTCGGACAGGGTGCCCATGATGCTTTCGAGGAAGTAGTTGGACTTCTCCAGTTTGTCCCAGAACATGGTGTAGTTCTGCGACAGCTCGAAGTCCTCCAGGTTCATCTCTTTGGCGGCGATCATCCGAAAGAGATTGAGGCCCGCGAACATCCAGCAGCGGCCGCTGCTGTTCTGGCTGGTGGCGGCGCCTGCTTTGACCTGGTGAGAAAAGACATGGTTCGTCCGTACGACGGCGGCGCGATTCATCGCCACGTTCTTGACCGTAGTTTTGGTGACGGCATTTAGCGCGATGCGGTTGCGCGGATTGGCCTCAAATTTCTGTTGGTAGTCAGCGATGTCTCCGAAGGTGATCTCTCCAGGATACTTCACTTCCGCCGGTGCGGTCTTGTCTCCCATGCGGGCGTCTCCCATTCTGATAGATTTGGATGTCAGATTCTACCCTAATTGAGGGCAGTTTTCAGTGCTTGCAGCAGGTGAGCGTACTCCTCGGGCGGGAGAGGCGTGCGCTGCTCCGTGGAGCGAAAGGCGGGAGGGCCGACCCATTCCGGGTCGCCGATCGTACGGGGCATCAGGTGGCAGTGGAGGTGAGGACACAGGTTGCCGAGCATGGAGACGTTGAGTTTGGCAGGAGCGCAGACCTCCTCGATCGCCTTGCCGATCCGTGCAATGTCTTCGACCCAGTCGTGACGCTCCGCGGGAGTGAGCGCGTAGATCTCGATCGCGTGCCGCCGGAAGACCAGAATACAGTAGCCGCGGTAGTCGGCATCGTTCTGGAGGTGAACCTTGCCCGACGCAAGTTCCGCCACCACATCCGTTTCAGCGGAGTCCGGGCACATCGGGCAGTCTATGCCCGCTTTACGGCTTTGGAAGAGGGCGGTCAGGTCGGTATCGGCCATAGTCACTTTCCGGTGTCTCTGAAATGAGCGTTTCAGAAAAAGACCACGCACCGTGAAGCAGCGCGTGGTGAAATAAGAAAACGAGTGTTAGAAGTGTACCCCTACCTTCGCTTCCGTTTTGACCTCCGGTTTATCGGAAGTTGCTATTCCGTTGAGAAGAGTCTGGGAATAGCTTCCGCTCAGGCTCAGGTCGAACTGCGACCCGAGTCTGTGTGTAAAGCCTAACCGGTAGGTATTCGTGGAGGTCAGATTGGTATCAAAGGCGGATCGCCCCTCGAAACCCGTGGAGATCGTGTCCCATTTCGACACGTGCAAATCGAGGCCGAGATTGAGGAGACTGTTCAATTTTGCGTTCTGATAGTCGTTTTCGGTTCCGTAAGCGGCTTTGAACAGGAATAATTTCCAGTCCGACTCGAGTCCTATAGACTGGGAGAGCAGGCGCTTCACGATGCCGCCATCGCCTTCCGGGTTGTGGGACACGCTGCCAGTCAGTTTCAGGAAGCGACTGGGCGCGACCGAGAACTTCATATTGTAGGTGTTGACGACATCCGGATCGGGAGTGAGGTTGTCGGCCAGGGTGCCCTGGCGGAGTTTTGCGCCGCCGTCCAGTTGCAGGTAGCGGATCGGACTTGATTTTGCGTTTACGATCCCGATGGTCTGCTCTTTTCCGACGTTGTCCAGGAGTTGCACCCCTCCGGAGATCTGCGTTTTCAGGGGGACCAGGGTCGGAAGGTCGATGAGCGCCTCGCGTTTGCGTTGCACGCCGGTATCCTGATAGGTATCTTCAAAACCAACAGCGACCTTGAGTTGCTTGAGGGACGCGATCGGCGTCGCCTCGATGCGGACTCCATCCGTATCGCCTGCGTTCACGCCGCCGACCGTATTGCGGAAGGTCCCGGTGATGCTCAACTGCTTGGCAGGAGCGCTTTTTACTTCGACAGACGTCTTCTGGGTATAGGTGCCCAGGTCCTTCTCCTCTCCCTGGATCTGGGAGGTGGGAATGATGGTCTGCGCTTCGTAGCCGACTGTAGCCTGCGTTCCTTGAATGATCTGTCGCTGTATTTTGAGGGCATCGGTAGTCGTAGTGACACTGTCGCCTTTTGCATCGGTAACCGTCGTGGCGGCGCGGCTGGCGTTGATCTGACCTTTTTGCGGTAGTAGCAGCGAGAGCGCCTCCACGGTTTCAAACGTGCGCGTGCCTTGGGTGGGGGCGCCCGGCAGGAGGCTCGCGGTATCCAGAAGCTGGTTCGTCTGGCGTGCGAGCGCCGTCAGTTTGAGATTGGTAAGGGGCGTGAACGTCCCGTTGGCCTGCATGATCTCTTTGCCTGCCTGCAGGCCGGTCCCGTCGGCCTGATTGAAGAGGGCGCCCGCGTAGGAGTAGGAGGCTCCGAGAGAGGCGTTGCGCCACTTCGTATCGTCGGCAAACCGCGCTCCGCTGCGGCCCATCCAGTCGCCGCCGTGGAGATCGACGAAGAGGCCGGACGTCAGCGTGGAGGTGCGGCCCATATTGGTCGAATCCAGAAACTGAAGATTCGAGATCAGATTGTTGCTGCTGTTGGTGTTGGCGGCGCCGTCCGCGCTGGGCTTATAGATCGAGTTAAAGGTGAGTTTGTCTTTGCCGTGGCTCCAGAGCATCCACTGTAACGGCAGGTTGAAGTTGTTGGAGTTCGGCTTCGAATCGACGGTGTCGGCTGCGTAGGTGACGCGCACAAACTGGTTGGGTGTAACAGGATTCGGGAAGGAGATGGCTCCCGACACGCCGTCAAAGGTGTAGTCCGTATCGCGTTTGAGAACGACACCGTCTCGGGTGACGACCTCACTGCCCGGACGGATCGCCTTCCAGGAGAGCAGGTAGGGGCCTTTGACATTGCGGCCGAAAACCACATCGGTATACTGACCGTTGATTCCTTCGAGAGGCGTCGAGGCGGCGCTGACAGCGCCTCCGCCCAACACAGGCGGGTCTGCTTTGACAGCGGCAGTCGTCAGTGCAGCGAGACCGATGCCGACAGCGAGATGGACGACAAAGCGCATCGAACGCCTGGGGGCAGGCGTGGAAAATGCACGGTAGGCGCAACGGTTACGGGCAAAGAGATACCATTTGGGGCGCGGCTGAGACACGGTTCACCTCATACGATCCGGACGAAAGAGGACTTCACTTCTTCTCTACGTCTGTTAGATGCCTATGTGACGGCAAATGTTACAAAATGCGTGATGGATTGGCCGATTGGAGTGTGCCCGCAAACTTGCGGAACAATATTTACGCTGTTGCCGACAAAGAGATATACGAGCAATTCCGGCTTGAAAAGACGCAGTGTCACCGAACGTTCCGATTCACCGAATGGGTGCGCGGTGAGATCGCTTAACCTATAAATGACCAGGGACAACATCATGGATAACGGAAATACCAAACTGCGCATCGTGCGACTGATGGAACCGACGCTGTGTATGGCCTGCAAATTTGCGGCTGTTGCGACGGTGGAGATGGAAGACGGCTCCAGCCGCCGCATGATGCACTGCAAGCGTCTCGACTGTGACAACTGGCAGACGGAAGAGACGACGGACCAGCCGAAAACGATCTTCGATACGGGGCACCCCGAAGACGAGTAGGAACGCGGACGCAACCTCTCTCTTCGCAATATGGCTTCTCTTACGCGAGCTGAAGACACCGCATGTCTTCGGCTCGTCCCTGTTTGGGAGGAATTTGATGTACAGGTGGCGAACCCTGCGAGCATACGACAGAACAGCGCGGAGGGTAATCGAGACATGCGGGTGATGTTATGGTGCGACATGGAGGGGATCGCCGGGATCTCGGTATGGGAGCAGGTCAACGGAGGCGCGCCGCTCTACGAGGAGGGACGTCGCCTCTACACGGCGGAAGTCAATGCGGCGGTCCGCGGGTGTAAGCGCGCGGGTGCGACGGAGATCGTGGTGATCGATGGGCATGGCGCAGGCGGACCCTGGAACTTCAAGAGCCTGATTCCCGAGCAGTTGGAGAGCGGCGCTTCGTATGTTTTGGGCTACCCCTGGGCGCGGTACGTCAAGCCTTTACAGGATGGCTGCGACGCGGCGCTGTTTGTCGGGGCGCACGCGATGGCCGGTACTCCCGACGGCATTCTCTGCCATACGGTCTCTTCGCAAGCCTGGTACAACGCCCGTATCAACGACACGCTGGTAGGCGAGTCCGGGATCGTGGCGGCGATCTGCGGCGACTTCGGCGTGCCGTGTGTTTTTGTCTCGGGCGACAAGGCGACCTGTGAGGAGGCCCGCGTGCTGATCGGTGACAATATCGTCCAGGCGCCTGTCAAGGAGGGGCTGGGACGCTTCAGCGCCCGCCATCTGCCGGCTTCCGACGCCTGCGCCAT
>Ga0070658_10001757_pt1 | contig 18233 bp, 17 predicted proteins | sample KBSC13metaG_FD_64664 | JGI IMG/M metagenome (GOLD analysis project Ga0070658, IMG submission 64664) | Corn rhizosphere microbial communities from Kellogg Biological Station, Michigan, USA - KBS C1-3 metaG | ecosystem: Host-associated > Plants > Roots > Rhizosphere > Soil ...
CCCCAGAGAAGGGACTGCAATCTTCGGGAAAAGCCGAAGTGGATATTTCACCATCGCCTCACCGCATTTGCGGATCCCCAACTACAGAGGACATTCTCTTTGCCGGGACTGCAAGCCAGCGCCTTGCCCCCATCCCCCAAGCTTGAAACCTGGAGAACGAGTAATCTTACAGGCAACCCACGTCTCTCCAAATTAACAGATTTTCACTATCTATCAGCTTTTGACTTGAGCCTCTGGAAACCACCTCTCATCCTGCGAACGAAAAGCTGGCCACGATCACCGTTGCCTGCTTAGCCGCATATCCTAACTGATTAAAAAATAGTAATAAATGAAAAAACTAACAAAATCACTTGTGACAATACTTTTCCTCGCCAGTTGCTCCTTCGCAACCGCCGAGACCACTTACGGCACTGTATCCCTGAGCACGTCTTACGATGTCAGTATCAGCGGCTGGTCGCAACTCGATGAAGACACCATCTACGTCCCAGCCCATTCAACCCTCACCGTGACCGACTACGATTTGCAGTCGGACACCATCGCAAACATGTACCTCCAGCAACAAGCTGCGCTGTATATTGATTGGACCGATGGTGTCGAAGTCGATGTCACTTACGTTAACGATAGCGACGAAGGTAGATATTATTCCGTGCAACTGGAGTCCGCAGTTTATACGGATCCTTGGGATGTGATTTATGCTCCTGCTTCGTCAGCCTCGGTGAGCTACAAGATTGACACAAACGACTAAATCACCGGACAACGCGAACCTTGGCTCGTCGAACGAGGCCATGCGCATCCCCCACGCGTTTTTGAAAAGATTCAATGGCCGCGCCTTGAAGCCATTGTTTCTAATTACCGGCTTTCCGATAAAACAGCCTGCGATTCTCAGGCGTTGATGCGGGACTTTTCCCTGCTTTCTTCTCGCATGTGGTTGGACATGCTCGTTTCCATGGTCCACCACCATGAGCGGGGAATTCCCCAGTATCTGCGGGCAACAATGATCGGCTCCCATTGGATGCCGGGCTCCACAGTCAAGCAGCAGAATTAAACGGACGTATAATTATTCTCCGTTCTCTCCAATCCCGGGTTGAACAGCGGCTCCATCCTGCTAGCCTGCACTCCAGACACCCACACGCATGTTCGGCCTCGCGCTCAAAATGCTCTTCGGAGACACAGCCAAGTATCTGATGCTGGTGGCCGGATTGTTTTTCGCCACCTTCCTGATTGTCCAGCAGGCCTCCGTTTTCTGCGGGCTGATGCGCTGGACCACCTCAACGCTTAAGAACGTCCCCGCGCCGATTTTTGTGGTGGAGGAGCGAGTGGAGCAGATCAATGAAACCAACCCGCTGCGGGATACCGATGTCTCGCTGGTCCGCTCCGTCTCCGCCGTGCGCTGGGCATTTCCCCTCTACTCCGGCATCCAGCGCGTGCGGGTGACGGATGGCAGCTTTAAAACGGTGCAGCTTCTCGGCATCGATTCCAGTTCACTCGCCGGAGCACCTGCCCGGATGAAGGAGGGAAAACTTGAGGATCTCCGCATTCCCAACACCGTTATCATCGACGAACTGGCCACTACGCGTCTGGCTCACGATCCAGACCATCCAATCAAGATCGGCGATGTTTTCGAGATCAATGACATCGAGGCGCGGGTGGTCGGCATTTGCGAGGCCATGCGCTCCTTTACCGGCGGGCCCTACATTTGGACCACCTACGAGCGTGCGCTGCAATACACGCCGCCTTCCCGGAAGATGCTCTCGGCTGTGATTTGTGCTCCCGTGGAGGGAATCGATGCGAATGCCGCAGCTGCCGAAATCGAACGAAAAACCGGGCTGCGTGCTTATGTGAACGACAACTTCGGCAAAAACCCGCGTGACAAAAAGAAAGTGGGCAAGGACGACAAACCGTTTTATGGCGATTTCAACACCTCCACCGTTTGGTGGTATGTGAGGAATACCGGCATCCCTATTTCCTTCGGCACCACTGTCGTTATTGGCTTCATCGTCGGCATCGCCATTGCCTGCCAGACCTTCTACGCCTTTGTGTTGGATAATCTCAAACATCTCGGTGCGCTGAAGGCTATGGGCATGTCAAATTTCCGCCTGAGCCTGATGTTGATCATTCAGGCCACCACCGTTGGCATCATTGGCTTCGGCCTCGGCCTGCTGGCCACCTCTGGATTTGCGATGGGCGCGATTAAAAATGCCCAGCCACCCTTCTACATGCCGTGGATCATCCCCGTGGTCGCCTTCGGAGTGATCCAGCTCATCTGCATGATTGCCGCGCTGCTGGGCATCATCCGCCTGAGCCTTTACGAACCCGCCATGGTCTTCCGCGCATGAGCCAGCAGTCACACAGCACCGTGGTGGATGTCTCGGGCGTCGAAAAAAGTTTCGGCAGCGGCGAGAACCAGATTCATGTCCTGAAAAAAGTAAACCTGCAGGCCCGCACCGGGGAAATCCTGATGCTGGTAGGTCCGTCCGGTTGTGGAAAAACCACGCTGCTCAGCGCCATTGCCGGAACCATGCAGGTGGATGCGGGCCAGGTGAATGTTTTCGGCAAACCGCTGCACCAGATGTCCGGCGGTGCGCTCACAAAATTCCGGGGCGATCACATCGGCTTCATCTTCCAACAATTTAATCTCATCCCCACGCTCACACTGGCAGAGAACGTAGCCATTCCTCTGCTGATTCAGGGCGGTGGAAATTCAGAGTCCATCAAGCGTGCCCGCGCCGTGCTGGAAATGGTGGGACTGGGTGACCGCTGGAAGGAACGGCCCAACAAACTATCAGGTGGCCAGCAGCAGCGCGTCGCCATCGCCCGCGCACTCGTGCATGAGCCGCCACTGGTCATCTGCGATGAACCGACTGCCGCACTGGACGCCCAGAACGGCGAAATCGTGCTGGAGCTTTTCCGCAACGTCGCCCGCTCCCCGGAACGTGCAGTGATCATCGTCACTCACGACAACCGCATCTTTTCCTATGCCGACCGCATCGCCCGCATGGACGACGGTGAGATTGTGGAAGTGAAGGAGCAGTCCCCTTCCGAGAAACCCCACTTCGAGCACGAACACACCATCTAACCAACCATGGATCTCTTCTCAAAAATCCTCCGCTACGGATCGCTGGCCCTCGCGCTGCTGGGGGTATTCGCGATTGTGAATGTTTCGAAAATCCAAGCCGCCAAGGAAATGCCACCACCGGGTGAGCCGCCCGTAGCCCCTCCCAGCAAGCCATTCAAGGATGCCGTGGCTGCCACTGGTATTCTTGAGGCGCTGAGTGAAAATGTTTCCATCGGTGTGCCGGAAGCCAGCCTGGTGACGGAGGTTTCCGTGAAGGTGAATGATGCGGTAAAAACCGGCCAGCCGCTTTTCAAACTGGATGATAGAACTCTCCGTGCGGAAGAGCTTTCCACCCAGTCAAAGCTGGAGATCGACCGCGCCCAGATCGGCATCAATGAAGCGCAACTGGCAAAACTCCAGTCCCAGCTCGCTCGACTAACATCCGTTACAGACTCACGTGCCATCAGTGCGGATGACTTGGAAAATCGCCGTCAGGATGTCGCGGTGGCCAAGGCCCAGGTTGAATCAGCCAAGGCCCAACTCCGGTCCACCGAAACCGAACTGGAGCGCATCCGTCTGCTGATCAGCCGCCTGACAGTGACGGCACCACGGGATGGGCATATCCTGCAGGTCAATATCCGTGCGGGCGAATTCGCCGCCACCTCACCCAAAAATCCAGCTATGATCATCGGGGAAACGGATCGCCTTCAAATCCGCGCCGATGTGGATGAACAAAATGCCACCCGCATCCGAAATGGTGGCCAAGCGGCCTATGGCTATCTGAAAGGCGATCCCTCTGTCACTTTCCCACTGGAGTTCGTTCGCGTGGAACCCTACGTCATCCCCAAGGTATCACTCACGGGAGCCAGCACCGAGCGGGTGGACACGCGTGTATTGCAGGTCATTTTCTCGCTCAAGCGTCCCGAAAACCCACCGCTCTACGTAGGCCAGCAGGTGGATGTTTACATCGAAGCTCCACAGAAGTAGTCCATGTCCGCTCCCTCATCATTCGATTGGATCGCTCTTAGCCGTGAGCTGAAGTCCATAGCCGAGGCCGGCCTGCGCTACACGGAAAACGTTTATGACCGGGAGCGCTATGAGCGGCTGCATGAAATCGCTGCGCTGCCTATGAAAATGGCTGCGCCGGAATTTGAATGGCCCATGGAGTTTGGCTACAACACACCCAAGGCGGATGTGCGCGCGGCGGTGATCGACGAGGAGGGAAAAATCCTCCTCGTCCGTGAAGCATCCAATGGTCTGTGGACCCTGCCCGGCGGCTGGGCGGATGCGAATATCAGCCCAGCGGAAAACGCGGTGAAGGAAACCTTTGAAGAATCCGGCATCGAGGTGGAGGTGCTGAAATTGATTGCCTGCCTGGACAAGGACAAGCAAGGGCATCCCCGCCAGCCGGAGCATGTTTACCGCCTCATTTACCTGTGCCGCCAAATTGGTGGCACCCTCACCACCAGCCACGAAACTTCCGGCGCCGATTTCTTCTCCCATGAGGAAATCCCGGAGTTGTGCCCACACCGTTCCGGCAGACAGTATCTGGATCTGGCTTGGCAGCACGCGGCTGATCCCACCCTTCCCACTGCTTTCGATTGATTCCCATGAAACCCCGCCATCTCTTCCTACCCGCCGCACTCCTGCTGGCATCCTGCAAGCTGGGGCCGAATTTTCAGCGTCCGGATGCTTCCGGTGGTGGCAAATGGAAGGAAGGAAGAGCCACGGAGAATGCCCGCCTGCCAAATGCATGGTGGCGCCTTTTTGGAGATGCCGAATTGAACCGACTGGTGGACAAGGCACTGGCTGCGAACAATGACCTCGCCGCAGCGAAGGCACGCGTGGATACTTCCCGCGCGCTTATCGGCACGGACCGCGCGCGGCTTTTCCCTACTTTGGATCTATCAGGGTCGGCAGGGATCAACCGTGCCTCAGCAGGGACCGCTACCAATGGCATCCCTTTCGCCGTGCCGATCGATCTGACAACGGAGCGCTATCGCAGCACTTTCAATCTTTCCTATGACCTCGATCTCTGGGGCCGCAATCGCCGGGCACTGGAGGCCGCAAATGCAGAAGCATCTGCCTCGGAAGCCCTGCTGGATGCTCAGCGCCTCGGTGTCGCCACCGAGGTTGCCCGCCAATATTTCCTGCTGCGTGGGCTGGATGCCCAGGAAGCCGTGCTCAACGATACGCTCAAGAGCCGCCAGGACATGCTGGACATTCAAAAAAGCCGTTCGGATGCAGGCCTAACGGATGACCTATCCACTTCGCGCGCCCGTACTGAATTGGAGTTGGCCCGCAATGACCTCTCTTCCGTCCAACGTCAGCGCGGATCCGCCGAGCATGCCATCGCCGTGCTGTGCGGCGTGCGTCCTGCGGATTTCGGAGTTTCCCGCCGTGGCACGGACAGCAAGCTGCCATCCATCAAGGCGGGCCTGCCTGCCGAAGTGCTGCTCCGCCGCCCGGATGTGAGGGCCGCAGAGCAATCCCTGGTTGCGGCGAATGCCCGCATCGGCATCGCGGAAGCCGCTTTTTATCCGAATTTCAGCCTCACTGGCAGTGCCGGATTGGAATCGCTGGATGCGAAGCGTTTTCTGGATTGGGAAAACCGAGTGCTCTCGCTCGGCGCGGGACTGGCCGCTCCAATTTTCGATGGCGGGGCCAATACGGCGAACTACAAGGCCGCCCGCAGCCGCTATGATGAATCACTGGCCTCTTACCGACAAACGCTGCTCGTTTCCCTGCGGGAAGTGGAGGATGCACTGCTGGATTTGAAAGGACTCTCCCGCTCACGCTCTGCACTGGAGGCCGCTCTCGCCAGTGCCCGTGATACCCGCAACTTGTCGAAAGAGCGTTTCGATAAAGGGCTAACCAATTACCTCGATGTCGTGGACAGTGACCGCACCGTTCTCCAGGTCCGACTGGCGCTCAGCCAGGTGGAGGCCCAGCAACGGATCACCTTCGCCGCATTGGCCAAAGCCTTGGGCGGCGGTTGGGACGGAAAATAAAACCCATGGAAGATTTCACTGCCATCGGGCCTGATCTACCTGATCCTTTTCGCTTGCTGATCCGTGACACGGTTCATTCCACCAATGATGAAGTACGCATGCTGGCAGAAGCAGGCGCACCGGACGGCCTGATCATTCTCGCCCACCAGCAACTGGCCGGCAGAGGCAGGCGCGGTGCGGCATGGTTCGCTCCGGCGGGTGAGTCACTCGCTTTCTCCATCCTTGTGCGGCCACAGGAGCCCAAGGCCTTCTGGCCACGCCTCGCCCTCGCTGCTGGTCTGGCGGTGGCTGAAGCGGTGGAAGATTTTGTAGTCTTGGCCGGAATCAAGTGGCCCAATGATGTCTGGCTGAATGGAAAAAAACTCGCTGGCATCCTGGTAGAGGCAGGAAAGGACTTTGCCGTCGTCGGCATCGGCGTGAATATCAATACCAGCGTATTCCCTTCAGAAGTAGCGGACATAGCCACCTCCCTGCGAATGGAAACGGGAGAAGAAATTCCGCGCCCGCAAGTGCTGGCGGCCATCATCCGCCACTTTGCCCTCCGTCGGCTGCAAATCGGCGCCGATTTCGATGACATGCTGGAAGGCATCCGCGAACGATGCGTTCTCAGTGGTCATCAGATCTCCCTGCTAACAACCACAGGTCCACGCACCGGCCTGATGGAAGGCATTGCTCCAGGAGGAGAGCTTCTGCTGCGTGACACCCAAGGGCTGCACTCCATCATGCAGGCTGATGAAATCCGGCTGATAGGCTAATCTGCGGTATCTATTCACGCAAGATGACCTTGCCCTCGATGCCGGGCATGGTGGCGTGATCGAATTCCTTTGAATCGACGATGTGCTTGTAGCGCCATGGGCTATAGCCATCCCTGAGGAGACGATCCTTGTAGAGACCGCAGGCACTGACTTTCCATACCGGGAAAGGTCCTGCTTCATACGCGGTAAGCTCTTTTCCGGGCACGACCCATCTCGCGAAAAGAACGACGTGCTTGTTATTCAGCAAAATATCCCCGGCCTTTAGTTCTTCCCAGCGGATGGGCATACAAATTTCCGGAAGCTGGCGCGTGGAGTAAGGGCGGGACAGCCCCCAGCAGCGCGAAACGAAACCGGAGCAATCGATCCCACAGGACTCATGGCTTACCCCGGCATCACCGAGTTTTCTCTTTGAGGCGTCACCTATGTCCCCGGCCTTGTAGCCGAAGGATATTTTTTCAGCGAAGGTTTCAGGCGTATCGAAGCCACCCCACTGATAAGGCATGGAGAAGGCCGTCACATTCGGCGTCCACCAGCCGCGCTGTAAGGCGATGGTGCTGTCCGGCGTTTGCACGATGATGCCCCGTGAATCAGGGCCGTGGCGCATGTGCCGCTCCTGCGGTATCCAGCGGACCTGGGTGTAACTGTAAGCGGTGGCGATGGCCTCCTGCCGGGTCACCTTGTGGGCGCAGGATGCAAGTGATAGAAAAAAGAGGGGAAGAAGAATTTTAATCATGGATTTCGATCATCACGCTTCTTGAATTTTCAATTGTGATCTAACGAGTGGCGCCACCTTTTCACCCAGCAGAGTGATGGCATGAAGCGCCTGATCATGGGGTAGATCCGCGATGCTCATCTGGAAAGTAATGCGGGAAAGGCCGCCCAAGCTTTCATTCACTTCCAGAATCCGCTCAGCCACAGTCTCCGGATCTCCGATGAGCAGAGCCCCCCGCCGCACGCGCTGGCTGTCGAAGTGTTCACGCGTGGTAGGTGGCCAGCCCCGTTCTTTGCCGATCTTGGTAAAGGCCCGCGCGTAGCCGGGGAAAAATTCGTCCGCCGCCTGCTCCGTGGTATCCGCGATGTAACCGAGCGAATGAATGCCTACCTTCAACTGCTCTGGCGCATGTCCCGCCTCACGGCCAGCCTTTCGATAGAGATCGATCAGCGGGCGGAAACGATGCGGCTGCCCACCAATGATGGCCACCATGAGCGGCAGGCCCAATTTCCCTGCGCGGATGAAGCTTTCCGGCGTGCCTCCCACACCCACCCACACGGGAAGCTGCTGCTGATAGGGACGTGGATAGACACCTTGTCCCTTCAAGGGAGCTCGATGTTTTCCGGACCACTGGACATTTGTGTTTTCCCGGATTTTCAGCAGGAGCTGCAGTTTCTCGATAAACAGCGAATCATAATCCTCCAGCCGGAGGCCAAAGAGCGGATAGGACTCCACAAAGGAACCACGCCCGGCGACGATTTCCGCCCTACCCTGTGAGATCAGATCCAGAGTGGCGAAGTTTTGGAACACACGCACGGGATCATCCGCACTCAGCACCGTCACCGCACTGGTCAAACGAATCTGTTTGGTCCGGGCGGCGGCGGCCGCCAGAATGACGACTGGAGCGGAGTCCAGGTATTCGGGTCGGTGGTGCTCCCCGATGCCGAAAACATCCAGCCCCACCTGGTCCGCACGCTCGATTTCCTCCAGCAGGTTCGCCAGGCGCGAGGCTGGTGTAAGTGCCACTTCAGGGGTGATGGCGGCGAAGCTATCGATTCCAATTTGCATGATGCCAATCTGAATGGAGTGGGTCGCGCCGCAAGAAACGATTTTCCACCGAAGAGCAGAACCTTGCTCTTTGCCGTGAATATCCCAATGTCGGTGGACTCACGAAATGGAAGGGACTTTGAGATTTGAAGGAGTGACGAAACGGTTCGGCGCGTTCACTGCGGTGGATGGGGTCACGCTGGAGATCGAGCACGGGAAAACCTTCTCCTTACTGGGCCCGTCCGGATGTGGCAAAACCACGCTGCTGCGGATAGTGGCGGGCTTTGAGCGTCCAGACGCCGGGCGTATCCTGCTGGATGGAAAGGACATCACTTCACTGCCGCCCGAGCGCAGGCCGGTAAACACCGTTTTCCAGAATTACGCGCTGTTTCCCCACCTCTCAGTGCGGGAGAATATCGCCTTCGGATTGAAAATCGCCAAGAAGCGTAAAGCGGAAATTTCCCAAACTGTGGAGCGCATGCTGGCACTGGTGGACTTGGTAGCCCATGCGGACAAGCTCCCGTCCCAACTCTCCGGCGGACAAAAGCAGCGTGTGGGCATAGCCCGTGCCTTGGCCAATCAACCGCGCGTGCTGCTACTGGATGAACCTCTAGCCGCACTGGATCTAAAACTACGCCAACGCCTGCTGGTGGAGCTGGATGCCATCCATGATGAAGTGGGCATCACCTTCGTTTATGTTACCCACGATCAGGGCGAAGCGATGTCCATCTCGGACTCCATCGCAGTGATGAATCGGGGAAAAATCGAGCAGATCGGGAAACCGGCGGAGATTTATGAAACGCCCCGCACATCCTTCGTGGCGGCATTCATTGGCGATACGAACTTTCTGGAAGGCCGCGTAACGGAATCTCTGGGCGAGCGATTTTCCCGTGCGGAAATTCCCGGTCTGGGCTCAGTGATGCTGGACAATGACAAGCCCGTGCGCCCTGGCGACCGCATTCACCTTTCCCTGCGCCCGGAGAAGCTGATGGTTTCACGGGAAAAACCTACGGAGACAGCGTGGGAAAACGCTATTATCGGGATGGTGGAGGATGTCATTTATTTCGGCTCCCACACGCGCTACTGGGTGCGCTGCGGGGATTACCGGATCTGTGCGGAACAACAGCACCGGACATTTCTACTGGATGAATCACCTCCGAGCTGGGGTGATCCCGTGTGGTTGCGCTGGCATGCCAATGACGGATTTCTTCTGGAGCAGTATCGGGAAGAGGATGAAAATTTATTGACGCTGCCAGAGGAGTAAAGGCAGGGATGCCTTTGCCTGCGAATTTAAGTAAGCTTGGCAGGCTATCCTTCGCTTCGCTCGTATTCCGAGGCGTCCGGTGGTGGCGAGCCGGGAATTCACCATTTAGAGCGTATTATTCACCTATGATTGTTGATAGAAGATCTTTGATGGAAGATTAAAAACAGGTTTTCTTGCTCTTCCTTGTTCTCCCCCCCGGCCTTTGACTATTGGCCCTTTTCATTACTCCCGTTTTTCCCATCTCCTATCTACGATCTAAAATCGTCGATCTCCTTGTTTTTCTCGCCAGATGAGCGCGGGAAGGCTATCGCAGCCGCGTGAATCTGTCCCCCCCCGGATCATGGTTGGCTCTTTTTGTGGCCTTTAGTTCGATGGCCCATGCCATCGAGATTCGTGATTATGACGAGGGAGATATCAATGGTAACCACAAGTGGCTGCTGGAAATACCCGGCCAATTTTTATGGGGCCACCCACCCCATGTGAACCCGAATTTCTCACTTTTCCCGGCCTCCAAGCTGTTGGGAATCGGTTGGCCGGAGGATAGGCAGGACTGGACGCGGCAGATCGCACTCGTTTCACCCATACACGCGGTGTATGCCACCCATTACCCTTTAAATCCTGCATGGAAGATCAACTACCTCGGCAGCGACGGGCTTCAACATCAACTCTCCATCGAGAGTCAAACACCGATCATCAACGCGCAAGGGCAGCAGACTGATCTGATGTTGATCACATTTACTACGCCAATGGCATCTCCCGGCGTGAAGCCTTTCAAGGTGCTCAATCTAGTGAATGAGGCAGCCTATCAGAACAAGCCTTTGCTGGTATGTGGCAGCTTCGTCACGGCAGGTGCCACAAAAATCGATGGATTCACCACGCTTTCAAATGATCCGGGGTTCGACACCACTCGGTTCGTCTATTTCAACTTCGATAACAGCGCCACCATTGCCAGCGATCCAGTGCACACCTGCTGCGTGACGCCAGGGGATTCCGGCGGCCCGGCCATCGTCATGGAAAATGGCGAACCTGCCATCGTCGGCATTATCAGTTCCTATGATGACTTTGCCCCCAGCACGCAGCGCAGCTATGCCAGTTCACTGCCCGCTTATCTGCCAGAACTGGATACTCTGATGGAAGCGAAGGGGTTTCACATCAGCCGCTTCTACCCGGCCACCACCACGGTATCCATGCAGACCAGTGCCACCGGAGCCCTCCGTCCGGGACAGGCAGGCAGTGCCACCATTCAGGCCAGCAATACCGGAGCAGCCATCGCTCACAACCTCTCCCTCAAGCTGACGTTTTCTTCGGCTCCCACGAGCGTGAGCGGCACTGGATGGATCTGTGAGCAGCTATCCCCCACCGTCTGGAATTGCCGACGGGGAGGATTAGCCAATGGAGCACAGGCATCGCTAACAGCAAACTGGAGCAGCATTCCGAATGCGAACAACCTGAGAATCTCCACAGAAAAATCCTACGACGGTAGCACCTCCGCTACCACCAATGACATCCTGCCCATTCTGCAGAGCTATACTTCATGGATTCAGGGAGCCAGTGACACCGCCCAGCATGCGGATCCTGACAAAGATGGCATCTCCAATCTTCAGGAATATGCCTTCGGTGGTGCCCCTTCCACAGCATCCTCCTTCTCCATCTATGGTCACTCACTGATACCCCAAGTGGAAACATCCGGCAATCGCCTAGTGATGAAGTATCCCCACCGCACGGATGCCGCTGCACTGGGCATTACCGAAACAGTTCAATACGCCACCAGCCTCACATCTGCAGCCTGGGATACCACCCCTCCACATAGCACCACCATTCTAAACGCCCCATTCTCGCCTCCGTCTCCCGGTTTTGAGCAAATAACGGTGAGTCTGCCGGTGGATACGGTGAAGAGGTTCGTTAGATTGAAGATTTCACTGGCTGACTAAAAGCGCTGAGGACAACTGCATATAGAGCTACTGGCCTCATTGTTTCATCCATCCTTCAGACACAACTTCTTTTAAGCTTTTTTCTTTAGAGAAACTCGGGCTGCTTCGAGAGCATCCACAAAACCCAACAAATCAACTTTCCTTATAATTTCGCTCTCAAACAAATTCAGACCTGGCGTTTCAATGTCGAAAATATTTTCACCCCTTTCTTCACTAACAAGAGCAACAAATTTACCCTTATAATATATTTCTGCAACCAGCCGCTCGTAATCAAGGGGGACTAGCTATTATTAAATGAAATTCACGTGAATCATTCATTGGCTTTGAGATTTTATTACTGCTAGATTCCGCCAGGACGAAACCAACAACGGGGACGTGTTTGTTCGTTACGAAAAAGCGGCGCCTTTTTGAGAGGCACCGCTTTTTTGGAAGGATAACTGAAGTAGCAAATTACTTACCCCAGCGCTCAAGAAGCGTGGTGGCCATGTCGCTTGGAGTTTCGGCAACAGCTATGCCGCACTCGGCGAGGATGCGCTTCTTGGCTTGGGCGGTGTCTTCCTCACCACCAACGATGGCGCCGGCGTGGCCCATGCGGCGTCCTGGAGGTGCAGTAGCACCCGCAATGAAGCCTGCGATTGGCTTCTTGCAGTGCTCCTTGGCCCAGCGGGCGGCGTCCACCTCTGCGGAGCCACCGATTTCACCGATGAGGATGATGGCTTCGGTTTCCGGGTCGTTGTTGAACATTTCCAGGATTTCCTGGTGGTTCGTGCCGTTGATTGGGTCGCCACCGATGCCGACGAGCGTGCTCTGGCCGTAGCCGAGTTGGGTAAGCTGGAACACTGCCTCATAAGTGAGGGTGCCGGAACGGGAAACCACGCCAACGTTTCCGCGCTTGCAGATCTGGCTGGGGGTGATGCCGATGCGGCAACCGCCGTAGGACTTGTCACCATAGCCTGGAGTCACGAGGCCCGGGCAGTTAGGACCGATGAGGCGGGACTTGGAGCCGCGGAGGGCATCCTTCACGCGCATCATGTCCATGACAGGAATGCCTTCGGTGATACAGACGATGAGTTCCACACCGGCATCTGCTGCCTCGAGGATGGCATCTGCTGCGAATGGAGGCGGAACGAAAATGGCGGATGCAGTGGCACCGGTTTCATTGACCGCTTGGGAGACAGTGTCGAAAATCGGCACTTGGTCTTCGAATTTCTGACCGCCTTTGCCCGGAGTGACACCAGCGACGAGCTTGGTGCCGTAGGCAAGGGAGAGGGAGGCGTGGCGGGCACCGAAGCTGCCGGTGATGCCTTGCACAAGGAGCTTGGTGTTTTCGTCAACGAGGATGGACATACAAAAATTTTGCTAGATTTTAGTGTTCAGTTTTCAGGAAAGAGGGATCTTTCCCGATTCTGTTTTCAGCCAACAGCGGCGACGATCTTCTGGGCTCCGTCTGCCATGGTATCTGCAGAGACGATGTTGAGGCCGGAGGCAGCGAGTGTGGCCTTGCCCTTCTCGACGTTGTTTCCTTCCAGACGAACGACCAGCGGGATCGGCAGGCCGGTTTCCTTGGCAGCGGCGATGACGCCTTCCGCAATGACGTTGCAGTCCATGATGCCACCGAAGATGTTGATCAGGATGCCCTTCACATTTGGGTCAGCCAGGATGATCTTGAAGGCCGCAGTGACCTGCTCCTTGGAGGCGCCACCCCCTACGTCCAGGAAATTGGCAGGATCACCACCGTAGTGCTTGATGATATCCATGGTGGCCATGGCCAGGCCGGCACCGTTCACAAGGCAGGCAATGTTTCCATCCAGACCAATGTAATTGAGGTCATATTCCGATGCAGCCACTTCGCGTGGATCCTCCTCGGTCTTGTCGCGCATGGCGACGATGTCCGGGTGGCGGTAGAGCGCATTGTCATCGAAGCCAAACTTGGCGTCCAGAGCGAGCACGCGGCCATCTGGAGTGGTGACGAGTGGGTTGATTTCCACCATCGCACAGTCACAGGAGATGAAGAGCTTGTAGAGGTTGGAAAGGAGCTTGCCGAATTGCTTGGCGAGGTCACCGGAAAGGCCGAGTGCGGCGGTGAGCTTGCGAACTTCATAAGCCTGAAGGCCCAGAACCGGGTGGACGAACTGGCGGACAATCTTTTCCGGCGTGTTGTGTGCCACATCCTCGATGCTCATGCCACCTTCGGTGGAAACAACGATGACCGGACCGGCGGTGGCGCGGTCCATGAGAATGGCGAGGTAGTATTCGTGAGTGATGTCCACGGCCTCTGCGACCATGACTTTGCTGACGAGCTTGCCCGCATCTCCCGTCTGCACGGTGACGAGGGTTTCGTTCAACATCTTGCCAGCGAACTCAGCCGCTTGCTCAGGGGACTCAATGAGGTGAACACCACCTTGGAATCCGTTTTTGAAGTGGCCCTTGCCACGGCCACCGGCATGCACCTGAGCCTTGATGACGAGCTTGGCACCTGCGAATTGGCGGGCAGCTTCTGCGGCCTCTTCCGGAGTGCTGGCGACGGCACCCTTGGGGCTGGGAACTTGGAATCTGTCGAAAAGCTCTTTGGCTTGGTATTCGTGGATGTTCATGATGACGTCGGGAAATCTTGTCCTTTCAACAAAAGACGGGCGACCCTAGGGCGTCATCGGCCATGCGGTCAAGGCGTGGCTTGTGGTTTTCACCCATGACGATGATGAATTTCGCTCACTGATTGGCGAAAATTACCGCTTTTGGGATTTTAACTCAATTTTCCAATAGGCCGACCTCTGTCGATAACCTAGAACTCTGCGAATTCAGCAGAGTTCCCATTCCCGCCATGCAACCGCCGCCCTTCAAGACTGTGGATATTCCACGCTCCTATCAATGGAACTCCCTTCCCAAGGCTCTCCTCTATGCTCCGCTGGCCCTTGTGGCGATCTACTGCGTGGTGGCCTCCTACTACACGGTGAGCCCGGAATCCGAGGCCGTGGTGCAGCGTTTCGGAAAATTCCACACCATCGCGGAGCCGGGTCTGCATTTCAAAATCCCCTTCGGAGTGGATACAGTGACCAAGGTTCCCATCCGCCGCCAATTGAAGCTGGAATTTGGCTTTGAAACTTCCGGAGCCACCAATCCCGATCAGGACAGCGAATCTCCGGAACTGGAGCGCAGCATGGTCACTGGCGATCTGAACGCCGCAGAGGTGGAATGGATTCTACAATACTCCATCGTTTCTCCGAAAGAGTATCTCTTCAGCGTCCGTCACCCTGGCCCCACCCTGCGGGATCTGACCGCCAGTTCCATGAGCGAGGTCGTAGGAGATCGCACAGTGGACGAGGTTCTAACCATCGGCCGCACCGAAATCGAGGCGGAGGCGCTGAAAACCCTCCAGCAGCATCTTACCAATCTGAACATGGGAGTGCGTGCAGAGCAGATCCAACTGAAGAATGTCCACCCTCCGGGGCCGGTGCAGCGTTCCTTCGATGAAGTGAACCGTGCCCAGCAAGAGCGCGAGCAGATGATCAATGAGGCAAATGGTGAATACAACCGCGTGATTCCAAAAGCACGCGGTCTGGCAGACCAGCGCATTTCAGGAGCGGAAGGCTATGCCGTGCAGCGTGTGAATGAAGCGGAGGGAGACGTCGTCCGCTTCAAAGAACAACTGGCCCAATATGAAAAGGCACCCGCCATCACCAAACAGCGTCTCTATCTGGAAACAATGAACGAAGTGCTGCCCCAACTCGGTGGAAAGGTGATCCTGGATGAGAAAGCCAGCCAGTTCCTGCCTCTCATGAACCTTTCCTCCCCTACCCCGGCTCCGGCCGTAGGTCGCTGAAATTTTTACCTATCTCACTTTCCCATGAAAAAGTTTTCTCTCGTCCTCACCATCACCTCGTTGGTTCTGGCGATCATCCTCTTCAATGCCTTTACCTATACCGTGGATGAAACGGAGCAGGTTTTCGTCACTGAATTCGGCAAGCCTGTTGGCGAACCCATCAATGCCGATCCTAACAAAAACGAAGCAGGTCTGCATTTCAAAAAACCTTTTATCCAGACGATCAACCGCATCGAGAAACGAATTCTGGAGTGGGATGGCCCCTCCACTGAAATGCCTACCCGGGACAAGCTCTATATCACAGTGGACAATTTCGCCCGCTGGCGCATCTCGGACCCAAAGACCTACTATGAAAAAATCCGCGATGAACGCACTGCCCTCTCCCGCCTGGACGATATCATCGGCAGCGAAACTCGAAACGTCATTGCATCCCATGATTTGATAGAGGTGATCCGCAGTGAGAAAGATCGCACTCCTCAGCGCGATGGCACGCTCACTGCGAATTCCAACATCGGCCTGCTGCCATCTATCAAGGATGGACGGCAAAAGCTCAATGAGCAGATTTTCAAGGCTGCCAAGCCAAAGGTTAAGGACTGGGGCATCGAACTGCTGGACGTCCAGTTCAAGCGCATCAACTACAAGCCCGGTGTGATCGACAAGATCTATGGCCGCATGATCTCCGAACGTCAGCAAATCGCGGATCGCTTCCGCTCCGAAGGTGCGGGGGAGGCAGCCAAGATCATCGGCCGCAAGGAGCGCGATCTGCTATCCATCCAATCCGAAGCCTACCGCAAGGAACAGGAAATCCGCGGCAAGGCAGATGCCCAAGCGACAGGTATTTACTCCTCTGCTTATGACTCGAATCCTGCTGCTGCAGATTTCTATCAATTCACCAAGACTCTGGAGACTTATCGGAATACCCTCCGCAAGGACACAACAGCCATCTTTACCACCGATAGTGATCTCTTCAGACTACTGAAGCGCATCGATGCGCCGAAGCAGTAAGGTAGTGCGGGATATTCCTGCGCCTTTCCTCAAGGCTCCTCCCAATGCTCCGCGCTGTCTTCTGCGGACTTCGGCTCCAGGTGGGAAATAACTCTCCCATCTGGATGGAGCAAGGCGGCGACGCTGGCTTCCACGGCGGTAGCTTCATCGTGAGCCTCGCCCACCGTTAGATGATCATCGAAGACAAGGTGGAATTCCACCCAGTGGGTGCGACCGGAATGGCGGTGGCGGAGATTGTGATAAGACAGGCCGCGTTTCGCCACCTCCGCATCCAGCAGTTCGCGGATGTTTGTTTCCACCTGAGGGTCCGCTTCATCCAGCAGACCTCCCAAGCTTTCACGGATCAGCTTGAAGCCCACACGCAGGATATTCAGGGCAGCCAGCACGGCGGCGATGGGATCCCACCATTTCCAGTCGGTGAAATGGATGAGTCCAAGAGCGATCAATACAGCAGCGCTGGACCACACATCGGTCAGCACATGCATGCCATTCGCTCTTAAAAGAGGTGATCCGCTTTTTTTCCCAACATTGAGAAGTGCCAGCCCCAGCACCAGATTGATGAACATCGCGAGGCCAGTAACCACTGCACCAAATCCAAGATGGGAAATTTCCACGCCGAAGATGAACTGGCGCACAGCCTCGTATATAATAAGCACTGCCGCTGCAGCGATCATCGCACCCTCAAAGCCGGAGGAAAGGAATGCCACCTTGTCATGGCCGAAGTGATGCGTCTCATCCGCAGGCTTGTGAGCCAGGCGCAGCGCCCATGCGGCAAATGCCACGGCCAACAGGTGGACCACAGACTCTGCTGCATCCGAGTAAATCGCAGAGGATCCTGTCCTCACAGCCGCAACCACTTTGATAAACAAGAGCAATACCGCCACTCCCAGCGAGAGATTCATTACCTTTTTCTGATCGTCATAGCTCGCCACGGGCAAACTCTAGGAAAGAACGATTGCCAAAAGAAGATGGAAATCAGCCCTTTCGACAATTATTGCCAATCGGTACTTGTATTATTGAAAAAATCAGCGAAAGGCTTCGCGCCCCGCACAAGAAATTTGTCTTGTGGACGGGTTTTCTGACTTACTTCTCTCATGGATACGCCTCCTTTTACCGAACTCGGACTTCCCGATGTTCTGCTCGCAGCCATTGAAACTCTTGGCTACGAGCGTCCTTCTCCTATTCAGGCTCTCAGCATTCCGCCAGCACTGGAAGGAAAGGACATTCTCGGGCTCTCCGCGACCGGTTCAGGTAAAACGGCCGCATTCAGCCTTCCAGCTCTGTCTAAAATCGACGTAAAGCTGTCCTACCCACAGGTTCTCATTCTCTGTCCTACACGCGAGCTCGCAGTGCAGGTCTGTGAGGAAGTGCACCGCCTGGGTGCTAAAATGCCGGGTCTCCACGCCACTCCAGTCTATGGTGGTGCGCCGATGGATCGTCAGCTCCGCGCGCTCCGCAGCGGTGCCCAGCTCGTAGTCGGCACTCCGGGCCGCCTGCTGGATCACCTTCGCCGTGGCAGCTTCGATGCGTCCCGCGTCAAGATGGCCATCCTCGATGAGGCGGACCGCATGTTGGACATGGGCTTCAAGGACGAGATGGACGAAATTCTCGCCGCTCTGCCCGAAGGCCGCCA
>Ga0070658_10001759_pt1 | contig 18230 bp, 14 predicted proteins | sample KBSC13metaG_FD_64664 | JGI IMG/M metagenome (GOLD analysis project Ga0070658, IMG submission 64664) | Corn rhizosphere microbial communities from Kellogg Biological Station, Michigan, USA - KBS C1-3 metaG | ecosystem: Host-associated > Plants > Roots > Rhizosphere > Soil ...
GGTCGCCGCGCTGAATGCCGAGATGATGGAGTCCCGCGGCTATTTCTTCCGCGGCTTCGAGATACTGCTTCCAGGTCCACGTCTGGACGCCCGTTTTGCCTGGTTGCCGGAGCGCGAGGCGGTCGCAATAGCGGCCCGCCGTTTGACGCAGAACTTCCGGAATCGTGTTCATGTTCTGCCAGTGTATTACGCGTTCGCGGCGGCCTCGTTGACAGCGGGACCCATGGTTTCGTGAGCCATCGCGACCACCTGGTCCTGCAGGCGCTGGTTGAGCTCCGCGCGGTCACGAATAGTGAGGCCTTCCGTTTCGATGGGGTCGCCGACGACGATTTCGATATCGCCGCCGCGCACCATCATGGAACCCATGGGGAGGACGCGGCGGGTACCGACGAGGCCGATGGGGACGATGGGGACGCCGGCTTTGATCGCGATGTAAGCGGCGCCCTCTTTAAACGGACGCATCCGGACGGGAGTTCGTCCACCTTCGGGGAAGAGCAGGAGCGAAACGCGGCGGTCACGGACGATGCGGGCGCCTTCGCTCATGGTTTTGAGAGAGCTGCGCGGGTCATCGCGAATTACAGGAAGGTGGCCGGCGCGTTTCAGGTGCCCGCCAAGGAGGGGGATGGAGAAGAGCCCGTGCTTGGCGTAAAAGCGGAATTGCAGCGGAATGGAGGAGATGATGGCGGGGGTGTCGTAATAACTGGTGTGGTTCGCGACCAGAACGTAGCCGCGATTGGGGTCGAGTTTCTCGATACCGGAGACGCGGCAGCGCACGAATCCGACTGCGAGAAGGATGCGCGACCACCAGCGGGCGAGGCGATGCTGGGTGAAACCGGTGCGGTCCCACACAGACGTCAGCATCGAGATAATTCCCATGACGATGGTGGCGATGATGATGGCGGGCGCGGTCAGCAGAAGTGCGCGTAGTTTCCACACGGAGAAGAGATTAAAATTCCATTATCCTCGCCCGTTTCGGCCTGCGAGGCGGAACCTTGAAAAGCGGGCGGGCGTTAATCATTTTGTAGACTGTTAGAGGAGATCCTGAGATCCATCATGAAGAAAAATCAATATTTAAGTTTGATCTGCCTGCTGGCGGGATCGGTGGCGGCCTGGGGACAGGGCGCGGCCAAGGGTCCTGCGGGCAACGCCGCGAAGGGTAAGGCAGTGTTCGATGAAAAGTGCGGCCTTTGCCATGAAGCGACCTCGACGGATAAAAAGATGGGTCCGGGGCTGAAGGGTCTCTACAAGCATCCGAAGCTGAGCACGACCGGCAAGGCGACGAACGACGCTAATGTGACGGAGAAGATCCAGACCGGCGGAAATGGGATGCCGCCGTTCACGAAGGACGTCCTGTCGGATGCGGATCGCGCGAATGTTCTGGCCTATTTGAAGACTCTGTAAGCGCGAGTTTGGGTTTGATGAAGAAGGGCTCCGGGTTTCCGGAGCCCTTTCCTTTTTGGCTCTGTATTAGATTCGGAAGATGGCGGTCATACAAATTCGAAAGAGCACATTAGCCGCGCCTGATGCTGTCCGGTTGATCGCCGCGCTCAACGCAGAGCTGAATTCCACCATGCCGGAACCGGGCGCCGGGCATTTTATGCTCAGCAGCGAGCAGGTTGGCCCGGGCCACGGCGCGTTCCTGATCGCATATCTCGATGATGTTGCGGTCGGCTGCGGCGCGGCGCGTCGGCTGGATGAGAAGACGGCGGAGCTGAAGCGAATGTATGTCGATCCTCAGGTTCGTGGGCAGGGTATTGGGCGGGCGTTGGTGGAATCGCTGGAACACGAGGCGCGCGCGCTGGGCGTTACGAGGGTCGTGCTGGAGACCGGCACGCGTCTTGCTCCCGCGATCCGGATGTATGAAGGGCTTGGGTACGTCCGGATACCGTTGTTCGGCGAGTACTTATCGTCACCGGACACAAGCGTGTGTTTTGGTAAATCGTTGCTGTAATCGGTCATGTCACACTTCGCAGGCCTGTCCCGTCTCACTGTTGGAGACCGGAGAAAAGACATGATCAAATGGCTGCTTCACAAAACGATAGATAAATTCGAGCGGGAGTGGAAATACGACGCGAGCTACATGCGCGATCTGATTGATGCGAGTCCGCGGGCCGCATGGATGTTTTCGCGCGCTGCAGCCCTCGGAAAATTTCGGCGCGGTGTTCCGCTTGAGCCGTGGTTTGCCGCCGGGATTACCTCGGTGCGGCAAGAAGACTGCGGCCCGTGTACGCAGCTCGGAGTCCAGATGGCGGAACGCGCGGGAATCAGCGCGGCAGTTCTGCGCGCCGTGCTCACCGACAATCCCGACGCCATGCCGCCGGACGTGGCACTGGCGTGGAGATTTACGCGCGCCACGCTCGCGCATGATCCTGCTGCTGATGAGGATCGTGAAGTGATCGTGAGACGGTGGGGACGGCTGGGCCTGATTAGTCTGGCTTTTGCCATAACCGCCGGGCGAATCTATCCGACGGTCAAGTATGCGCTTGGTCACGGCAAGGCTTGTATGCGCGTCGTGGTTGCCGGTACGCCAGTGGCGCTGGATCATGGCCGCGTTCCGTCGCCGGCGAATGTGCCGACGCCTGTATCATGAGCGCAGCAGACACGATGACGGATCCTGCCGAGAGCTTCGAGCCGTACCGCCGGCGGCTGCTGGGGCTTGCGTATCGCATGCTCGGCTCGATGGCTGACGCGGAGGATGCGGTGCAGGAGACGTACCTGCGGTGGCACGGCGCGGACCGCGGCAAGGTGTCGGACGCGAGGGCGTTTCTCATGACTACAACGGCGCGGATTTGTCTGGATATCCTGACGTCGGCGCGGGCGCGCCGCGAGGAGTACGTCGGGCCGTGGCTGCCGGAGCCGGTGGTCGATACGGCGGCACTCGCGCCTGACAGCCACACGGAACTGGCGGAGGATTTGTCGATCGCGCTGCTGCTGACGCTCGACCGGTTGTCGCCGCTCGAGCGGGCAGCGTTCCTGCTGCATGATGTGTTCGACTTTTCATTCGGCGAAGTGGCCACGACGCTCGGGCGGAGCGAAGCTGCGTGCCGGCAGCTTGCGGCGCGCGCACGTGAGCATGTACGGGAAGCCCGGCCGCGCGGGGCTGTCGCTCCGCCGACGCGATCGGGTGGCGTCGACGCGAAGCATGAGCAGTTCATATCGACATTCGTGGCGGCGACGCGGTCGGGCGATCTCGGCGCGCTCACGCAGATGCTGGCGAGTGATGTTCGCGTGATGACGGATGGCGGCGGGAAGGCTTCGGCGGCGCTGAACGTGATTCATGGCGCGGATCATGCCGCCCGGTTTCTGGTGGGCGCCGCGCGCAAAGGCTGGCGTGAGGACTTCACGCTGCGCTTCGCGAGCATCAACGGTCTGCCGGGCGTCATTGTGGATGCGCCGGAGGGACCGGTGCAGACTACGGCTTTCGAGATGGAGGATGGGGTGATCCGGGCGCTGTATGTGGTGCGCAATCCGGATAAGCTGGGGCATCTGGACCCGGCTGCGGCGGATTGACAGCGCCTATTGCCTGTTGATGAAACAGAATTGGAAGTCGCAGGCCACGTGCCAGCGGCGAAGCCCCAGGCGCAGCAGGACAGAGCGCGCCGGTTCATGGTCTGCGGAAAACGGCATCTGTTCCATGCCCCATGGATAGCCGCCGATCGCGCCCTGGCAGCAACTGACGCGCAGGCCTGTTTGCCTCGAGAGATCGTTCGCCATCAGCTCAGCGCTTTCGTTGATGCGTCTGACGCCCGGCGGGATAGTGACGGGCCGGTCGAGTAGTGGAGTAGCCGCGATCGATTGTCCGTGGGCGTCATGAGTTCTTGTGGGGACAAAGAGTACACGCCTTCGGCCTTATCCAGCCGCCAGCCGAAAGCGGATTGGCGATTCGCTTCGGCCACGATGCTTGTCAGAAGATCCTGGGTGTTTTTCGGCGAACCGTCAGGATTGAGATGAGAGTGTGCAGAAGCTGCAGGTACTGGCGCCGCCGGAGATTGTGAATTGGTCGGTGACGGCGCTCGAAGTGAGGGAGGACGCGGTTTGGCTGGCGCTGGTGAATAACGGCGAATATGGCGGGTCGAGTGGCGGATTCCTTCGATACGACCGTCAGAGCGGCGCCATACGACGGTTTCCACTGTCTGATATTGTGTACCGCCTGAATCATGTAGGCGGAAAGATTCTGGGCCCGACTGAATTCGGATTCGCGGTGGTAGCTGGGGATCAGGTTACGCGTTTCTTCGTCGACCAGAAAATCGATGGCGGCTGGCGGGTCGCGCAGGCCAGCCGGTGATTGGATAACAAAAAAGGGCTCCGGCAAGCCGGGGCCCTTTCATTTAAGTTGAAACCTTCGACTAGTTTCGCGAGCCGGCGATTTCGATTGCCTTCTTCAGAATGACGTCGTCCGTTGCCTTCTTCGGAGTGGCGGGCGAGGGCGTCGCGCTGGGTGTTTCTTCTTCTTCGGGGTCAACGGAACCGAGGTCGGGATCGAGCACGGCGGTCTCCGGCGTCACACCGTTGTCCTGAATCGACTTCCCTTCGGGCGTGTAGAACTTTGCGACTGAGAGAATCACGGCGCTGCCGTCGTCCATCGTAATCGGACGCAGGATCGACGCGTCGCCGTAGGTCCGCTCGCCGACGAGTGCGGCGCGCTTCGTACCCTGCAGAGCTCCAGCGCCGACTTCGCAGGCGGCGGCGGTGGCGCGGTTGGTCATGACGACGAGAGGCACAGTCGAAATCGTGTCCTTCGCGTCGGCGTTATAGTCCCTGCGTGGAACCTTCTGACCCTGATCGTAGGTGAGCAGGCCCTTCGAGACGAATAAATTCGCGAGCGCGGCGCCATCTTCCGCATCGCCGACCGCGCAGCCGCGCAGGTCGAGGATCAGCTTCTTCGCGCCCTGCTTCTGCAGGTCTTCCACGGCGTTCGCCACTTCTTTGATCTTGCCGGTGCCGAGCGTCGCGGCCTTCACGTAACCGAGCGCGCCATCGAGCATGCGCGATTCAACCGGTGGCGCGGTAACGATCGCCCGCGTCAGCGTCATCTTTGTTGGTTCAGGCTTGCGGCGCAGCACGGAGAGGTTGACCGTGGAGCCTACGTCGCCGCGCAGCAGAATCTTTGCGTAAGCGAGCGGCATGTCGCGGCTGCCGACGCCGTTGATCGATTCGATGTAGTCGCCATTCGCTAAACCGGCTTTATCCGCAGGCGAGCCCGGGACTACCGATACGACCACAATGTAGCCGTACTTCTTCGCGAGCACGAGGCCCACATCGCCAGGATGACCGTCGGAATTCTTCAGGTATTCCTTGTACTGGTTGGCGTTCAGGTAGCTCGCGTAGGGGTCGATCGATTCGAGCAGACCGTTCAGGGCGCCCAGGGTGACGTTCGGAATATTCGGTTCTTCCACGTATTCAGTAGAGATATAGGAGAGAACCTGCGTGTAGACCTTGAGGTGCCGGAGAACATCGGCGCTGTCGGAACCGCCTTCGCCGGATGCCCCCTTGCTCGCCACGCTTCCGAACAGAAGCAGCGCCACCATGACGGTGGAAGAAAGAACAACAGTAAACCGGGCGCGGTGATGCATATGATTAAGACGCGAAGATGAGGAGAACGGTTGGCTCAGGTCCGCTATGTCAATTATAGGTCCTTCGCGGCTGGATTTCGTACGGGTGTCGTAAAAGAACGTCTTGCCGCGGAGCAGGGGTTAAACTGGCCTTTCATGTCACGAATGGTTGAAGAGATCCGGCAGCAGCCGGAGGCGCTCGAACGTACGCTCTCACACCAAACGCGGGCGATTGGCAAATTTCGCAGGTTTCTGGAGGAAAGACGGCCGCGTATGGTCGTGATCGTAGCGCGGGGGACGTCGGACAACGCCGCGCAGTTCGGCCGGTATCTCATTGAAATCATGACTGGTATACCGGTGTCCCTGGCTGCGCCGTCCGTCCATTCGATCTACGGGGCAACGCTCGATTACCGCGATGCGCTCATTGTGGGAATTTCGCAATCGGGGGAATCGACGGATATCAGCGCCGTGATGGAGCAGGCGCGGCGGTCGGGCGCTATGACGGTGGGGATCACGAACGAGCCGGAAAGCACGCTTGCCAGTATGGCGGATTACGTTTTTCAGGTGCGGGCAGGGAGGGAAAAGAGCGTCGCCGCCACCAAGACCTACACCGGGCAGCTTCTTTCGCTGTATCTGCTGGCGCATGCGCTCGGCGCGAAGATCCAGCTGGGCGACCTGGAGGCCATTCCGGAATCCGTAGCGTCCGCCCTGAAACTGGAGGCGGAGATCGCGGAGCTCGCCGGGCACTACAGCCTGATGCGCTCGGCTGCCGTGGTGGCGCGCGGCCTCAACTACGCGAACGCGTTCGAGTTCGCGCTGAAGATGATGGAGACGTCCTACGTGGTGGCGGAGCGTTTTTCCGCAGCGGACTTCCTGCACGGGCCGATCGCGATGGTGGATCACAATCTGCCGATTTTCCTCTTTGGACCGTCCGGGCCGACATGGGCCTCGCTGCACGAAACACTGGAAAAGATTCGCGCCATGAAGGCAAAGACGGTGATCATCACGGACAAGAGCAACAGGGAGGCGGCGCCGTTCGCGTCGTCGGTCATCCGCGTGCCGGAAAAACTGCGGGAGTTATATACGCCGATCCCCTACATTGTGCCCGCGCAGTTGTTCGCGGCGGCGCTGGCTCACGCCAAGGGGCTGGACGCCGATCAGCCAAGGGGCTTGCGGAAGGTCACCACAAACCTGTAGAAATACGTGTAGCCCGCCCGTGGCGGAGCTCCAATGAAGATCAACTTCCAGCGATTCCGGGCGGGGCTTCAAAGCGGCACGCGATACCGTGTCACCGGCGGCGGCCTGCTGTTTTTCGCCGCTCTGCTGCTGGTGGGGTTCACGTCGTTTCTGACAGGCAACAACCTGCTGTTTCTGGTTTTTTCGGCGCTGCTGGCGATTCTGCTGGTTTCAGGCTTCGTCAGCCGGCTGATGCTTTCCGGGCTGGAGCTGGAACTGCTGGTGCCGGAACATGTCTGGGCGCGGACGCCGTCGCCAGCGCGCATTCGCCTGCGGAATCTGAAGCGGTTTACGCCCTCGTTTTCACTCGAGCTTTCCGGGCAGCGCAGTGGAATGGGCAATGTGCCGCCTATTCTGCGGGATCCGGTCTATTTCCCAATTATCCAGGGACGAACAACCGTGGAAGCTATGGTGGATGTGTCGTTCCCGCACCGCGGCAGGCACAAGGAGAACGTCTTTCAGATTTCGACGCGTTTCCCGTTTGGGTTTCTGCGCAAGAGTACGACGCTGGCGCTGCAGCGCGAAACGATCGTCTACCCGGCCATGGAGGAGTTTCCTGGCGGGCAAACCCTGCTGCAGCTGAGCTCTTCGGGCGAGACGGAGATGGCGATGCGGGGCATCGGGCGCGATTTCTACCGGATCCGGCCCTATGAGGCAGGCGATAACGCGCGGCACATCGACTGGAAGAGCTCAGCGCATACCGGTTCGCCGCATATTCGTGAATTTACGCGGGATGAGCAGGGAATTGTGGAAATTTTTCTCGACCGCCGCACGGACGCCGGGGCCAGCCGGGTCTTCGAAACGGCGGTGGAACGCTGCGCCTGGCTGGTTTCGAATCTGGGGGCGGGGGACAGCAATCTGTTTTTCAGCTCCCAGGGCGTTGCGCTGGCGGCTTTCGAGGAAGAACAGTTCTACGCTATCCTGAAATATCTCGCGTTAGTTGAGCCTTTAATCGCAGTAACTTCCGGGCGCGGAACGGAGTCTCAATTTAGAGCCGGGCGCGCGCAGATTGTCTTCAGTTCACGGCCGGGTGAATTTCAGGATACGGGTTGGGCCGGCGCTTTCTTTGTCGATTCCGCCCAATAGCCGGCGGTACTTTTGGCGTTACAGTCGTTAGCAGCGTTTTTGGAGGGTTATGAACTCACGCACGGATCAAACCTGGAGCAGACGGGCACTTCGGCTCCTGGCGATTACCGGGTTGAGCGCGATTCTTTGGAGCGGGATTCCGCTGGCCGCACAGGTTACGGCAACCATTACAGGTCGGATCACAGACCCGTCGGGCGCGGGCGTGGGTGACGCCTCCATCACGGTTAAGAGCACGGAAACGGGCGCCAGCCGAAGCGCGGTGACGAATAATCTCGGGAACTATCGCCTGGATTCGCTCCCGCTTGGTCCCACGGAACTCCGGGTCGAGAAAGACGGGTTCAAGCCGCTCGAACAGCGCGGCGTCGACCTCGTGGCGGGGCAGGATCAGAGCATCAATCTGAAGCTGGAAGTTGGTCAGAGGACGGACCAGATCACGGTGGTGGAAGGGATTCCGACTGTCAACATCACCACTTCTCCTATCTCGGGTCTGGTGACGGAGCAGCAGGTGAAGGATCTGCCGCTGAACGGCCGCAGCCTCGACGTTCTCATCACGACAAATCCGGGCGCTCTCAATTACAGTGCTTACAAGAGTCCCCAGACCACCACGAGCGACGGCAACACGTTTTCGGTGGCGGGCAGGCGTCCCGGGGACAATCAGTTCAACCTGAACGGCGTGGAATATTCGGGTTCGAGCCAGCTCGCGGTCACGCCGGGCGGCGTGAGCGGCCAGTTGCTGGGAATCGATGGCATTCGCGAAGTCAACGTTCTGACCGATACCTACGGGGCGCAGTACGGTAAGCGCGCCGGGGCGCAGGTTCACTTTGTGACGCAGTCCGGGACGAATGCCGTTCACGGAACGGTTTTTGAGTTTCTGCGGAACAGCGCGCTCGATGCGCGGAATTTCTTCGATCAGGGAGAAGTACCGCCCTTCCGACGCAATCAATTCGGCGGCGCCCTGGGCGGCCCGGTCCGGAAGAATAAGTTTTTCCTGTTCGGCAATTACGAGGGATTCCGGCAATCGCTGGCGCTGACGAGTGTGAGTATCGTGCCGGACAATCAGGCGCGTCAGGGATTGCTGCCGAATTCGACCACCGGAGTCTATGCGAAGCCGGCGAATCTGAATCCCGGGATGCTGCCTTTCATGGCGCTGTGGCCGGAGCCGAACGGCCCTGAAATCACGCAGACGAATGCGGCGGGTCTGGTGGTACCGACCGGCACAGCGTATGCCTATAACAACCCGAAGCAGCGAATCAATGAGGACTTCGGCACGATGCGCGCGGATTACGCGCTCTCCGGCCGCGATTCGGCGTCGCTGTTCTACACGGTGGATAAAGGCGACAGCCTGCTGCCGCAGACGGACCCGCTGTTCGCCGCCATTGAACGGCTGACCTCGCAGGTAGCGAGTGTTCAGCACACACATATCTTTTCGGGCAATTCGCTGAATACTCTCACGATCGGGTACACACGGGCCGCATTCAATTACGACCCGGCGATGACGACAAACTTTTCCGACGCGCTTTCCTTCGTGAAGGGCCTGCCGCCGGGAGGCATTTCGGTGACTGGCTCGGTGACGACTACGGGTTCGAACGTGATCGCGGCGGCGGGCCCGAACAATGCTTCGGGTTCGTGGAATCGCCGCAATCTCTTCACTTATGCGGACGATGTGCAGTATACGAGAGGAAAGCATCACTTCAGCACCGGCGTGTGGTTCCAGCGACTGCGCGATAACGAAAACACCGGATCGCGCCAGCTCGGCGTCGCGACGTTTTCGGGAATCGGCAATATGCTGGCAGGCACGGTTCAGTCATTCCAGGTGATTCCTCAGGCGAACGAGCTCGGGTGGAGAAGCTGGTACGGCGCATGGTACGCGCAGGACGAAATCCATATTCTGCCCCGGCTTTCCGTGCAGCTTGGGCTGCGCCATGAGTTCACGAGCGGCTGGAACGAAGTTTCGGGCCGGGCCGCGAATTACATCACGGACGCGAGCGGCGCACTGATCACGGATCCGATAGTTGGTAACTCGATTTACACGAAGAACAACATGAAGAAGCTGTTCTCGCCGCGGACGTCGCTCGCGTGGGATGTTTTCGGTAACGGCAAGACCGCGCTGCGGGCGGGTTACGGCATCTATTATTCGATGATCGACGCCCTGAACTTCCTCATGAACTCATTGCCGCCCGCCAACAGCAGCCTGTCATTCAACAATCAGGCGCTGCTGCCGCTGCTGCCGATCGTGCAGACCGCTCCTCCGGCGTGCGGACCGGGTTCGAAGCCAGCCTGCGTGTTCGCGCCTCAGGGTTTGCAGCCGGATGCGAAGGCGCTGGCGGTGAACGAATGGAACCTGGCGATCGAGCAGGAGATCGGCAAGGGAACATCGCTCCGGGTCGCCTACCTCGGTTCGTTTGCGGTGCACGGGCTGCTCAGCGTCGATCCGAATACGATTGCTCCTCAGATCTGTGGCGCGGCGACCTGCATCAGCGGCGGCACGCCTGGCGCCACCAAGGGCACTGTGACCCAGGGCCAGCAGTATATTCCGCTCGGCTCACGTCCGAATCCGAACCTCGCAGCGGGTTTTTTCTGGTACACGGAAGGCAACAACCGCTACAACGCCTTGCAGGTGGACGTGACGCGCCGGCTCAAGCGCGGTCTTGAACTGCGGGCGAATTACACGTGGTCGAAAAATCTGGATATGAACTCGGGTCTGACCATTGCGCAGTCCAACAACCAGCCGCAGATGGTGATGGATCCGCGCGATCCGAGCCGCGACTGGGGGCCTTCGGCGCTGAACGCGCCGCAGCAGTTCACCACCTCGTTCCGTTATCAATTGCCGTTCGGGCATAACCAGATGTGGCTGACCGGAATGAACCCGATGGCGGAAAAAGTTTTTGGCGGATGGCAGGTCAACGGTATTGTCACGCTGCTGAGCGGATTCCCGTTTACGCCGCTGATCGGGTCGAATCGTTCGGGCGACGGCGATATCCGCAATCCGGACCGGCCGAACGTGAATCCGTCGTTCACCGGACCGGTGATTCTGGGCAATCCGAACCGCTGGTTCGATCCGAGTGCGTTCACCCTGCCCGGCATCGGTACGTGGGGGAATCTGGGCCGCGGCGTTTACTCCGGTCCTGGAATGGCGACCGCGGATCTTTCGCTCTTCAAGAATATTTCGCTGAGCGACCGTACCAGTCTGCAGGTCCGCGCCGAAGCATTCAATGCGCTCAACCGTACGAACTTCGGGCCGCCCAACGCGACGCTCGGCCAGACGGCAGGTCTGATTACGGCTACAGCAACGACGTCACGGCAGATTCAGTTCGGGATGAAGCTGATCTTCTGATGCCATAAGTTTTGCGCGAATCTCTCGCTTAGCCGACGGAAAAGACGTCCTGGGTGATCGATCGCCCCGGAGGCCGTGGGCGAATAAGTGCGGGGCTTAGTGGAACGCCGCGCCGGGCGGAAGCCCGGCGGCGGGGCTGAAGCCCCACCCCACATTACGTCCGGAAGAGGGGGAAGGTGTCGAAGTCGCCTTTGAGAACGCCCTTCGTGTCTTTGAGGCCGAGCCAGCCCGAGATCATGGTGGCATAGACGCGGCGGAAATCGGTCCCGTAGATCAGGTTGTCGCCGGAATCCAGCTTCGTGAGGCTGGAGGGTGTGCCGTAGTGGCCGCCCTTCACCTGTTTGCCCACCACGAACATCAGGTTTGCGGTGCCGTGGTCGGTACCGAGGTTGACGTTCTCCGGCACGCGCCGGCCGAACTCGGAGAAGATCATCACCACGACATCGTCGGCGCGGCCGATGCGTTCCATGTCTTTCATGAAGGCGGCGACCGAGTCGGAGGCGTACGTCAGCAGCCGCTTATGCAGATCGCCCTGGAAGACGTGCGTGTCGAAGGCGTTGTTGCGATAGGACGTGTAATAGAGGCGCGAGGGCATTTTCGCCTGAATCAGCGCCGCTACTTTCGGCAGATCGAGCGGCACGATCCCGTAGTCGATCGGCGAATGATACTTCGACCAGGCGGTGCGGACCAGCGTTGAAGCGTCACGAGCGCTGCGAGCGGCGTCGAGCAGATATTGGCGAGCCGGATTGTCCACCTTCGCTGTGGAAAAGGGCGCATCGAGCACGGGGCGCTCTTCGGCGAATTTTTCCTGCGAGAAACGATTGGGATCGTCGAATACCACCGGCGTATGAATATGGCTGCGCACGGCCAGCGACTGCGAGGCGCCGATGTTCACGAGGAAGTTCGGCGTGTTCGAAGGATCCATCTTATCGGCCAGGCGACCGAACCAGCCGTATTCCTCGCCGCTGTTGGGCGCGGCGGTTTGCCAGTAGGCCATCGAGGTGAAGTGCGAAAACGACGGATTGTCGTAACCGCAGCCGTGCACGATCGCGATATTGCCGTCTTTGAACAGCTTCTGGAACCCGACCATGCCGCCGCTGAAGCCGAAATGATCGTCGATCTTCAGCACTTCTTTGGCGGGGATGCCGAGCTTCGGGCGGTGCTTGTAATACGCGTCGTCAGCCCATGGAACCAAGGTGTTCAGACCATCGTTTCCGCCGGAGAGTTCGAGCACGACCAGAATCTTCCCGTTGTTCGCTCCCCGGGCTTCGAGCGCGGCCGCGGCCTGGGCAAACAGCGGGCTGGGTCTCGACGCCGCACTCACTCCGATGCCGAACATGGCTGCTTTGAGAAGATCGCGCCGGCTGGCGTTCGGAAAGGTGAAACGGGTTCTGCTCATGACAAATTTCTCCCTTAATTCAACTGGTATTCGGGCTGGCTCATGATCAGGTGAAGCGTGAGCCGGAGCGGCTGTTCCATATAAGTCCGGGCTTCGGCAATATTGGCCGTGCCGAGCTCTTTTGTCAGAAAATCGGTGAGGCGCCTTCGCGTTGCGTCGTCGGGCGCGACGCTCATGAAGCGGCGGATGAGGTAGTCCACGGCCTGGCCCGAGGTCGCGACGTCCGCCTTGTCGATCATGGCGGCGAGATTGGGGTTGGCCACGTCGCGCGGAATCGGTTTCACGCGCTCGATCGCCATCTGCGAGCCACGGAAGCTGCCGTAGCGGGTGTTGAAATCCTCGTCGCGATCGGCTTCCATGTTCGACTCCGCCATGCCGCCGGACTTGGAGTCGTCCTTTGTGGCGGCGGTGATGTCCATGCCGTCGCGAATGCGGTCTCCCACGCGGCGTACTTCGCCGCTGCCGGTATAACGGTCCGGGGGGAGGAAACTGATGCTCGGGAAGAGGACGTCTCGCGCGAAGTTGGCGCGTTCGAGCAGAAGGCCTGGGGTGATCCAGCTTCTACCCTGCGCCCAACCGGCGACAGTCGGCGCCTGGAAGAGCTGCTGCCCGAGGGCGGCGGTTTCGGAGTTGAAATCGGGCTCTCCCGGAATATCGCGCAGGCCGAGTTTTTTGTAGGTATTCACGGCAAGTTCCACGGGGCCTTTGATGTGAGTTCCGGTGGAGGCGGCACTGTAGAAATCGCGCGAGAGGAAAATCTTTTCCATCAGTGGCGTGATCTCATAATGATTTTGACGAAGCAGATCGGCGAGTTGTTTCTGAACTTCGGGGGAAAGCTCATCCCGAACAAAGAAATGATAAATTTTCGCCGTGATGAACTGCGCGGTCACGGGCCGTTCCATGATGCGGTCGATGACCTGGACACCGTCCAGATTGCCCGTCTTGCCGAGGAACGTCTTCAGGCCGTCGTCATGCTCTGCTTTATTGATGACAAACTTCGTGTCCACATAATTCCAGCCGGTGAAGGCGCGGGCGGCTTCGCGAATATCTTTTTCCGTATAGTTGCCAGGCCCCATGGTGAAGAGCTCCATGATTTCCCGCGCGAAATTCTCGTTGGACGCGCCCTTCACGTTGACACCGGCGTCGAGGAAGGAAAGCATAGCGGGATCCTGCGCCACGGCGACGGTCAGATCGCGGAAATTGCTCAGTCCCTTGTTTTCGAACAGCTTTAACTGGCCGAGAAGCTTGCGATAATCGCGGACCTTCGCTTCATTCGAGACGAAATGCCCGTGCCAGAAGAGCGCCATCTTTTCCTGCAGCGGGCGCGGACTGTTGAGCATCCGGTCCGCCCACCAGTAGGCGACGCGGTTAGTCTCGAGCGCACTGGCGCGCAGCCAGTAGAAGAATTCGTCGACGATCGGCTGCATGCGGCGATTGCCGCTCGGCTTCACCTTGATGCCGAGCGCTTCGCCCTTTTCCTTCGCCATGTCGGTAACGGCCGGGCGGCTGGGCGGGAAGGGTTCGAGGCCCGGATCGTGGATGTTCGATTCGTCGAACGGCGGCAGATTCACTTCGGGCGCGCCCTGAAAACGCACCAGACGGGCCACGGCCTGCGCGGGCGTCAGCTTCGCGAGCGCCGCGATTTCTTCCGGCGTACCGCCGAATCCGGCGCGTTCGAGAAGATGCGCGGCTTTGTCGTAATTCCAGTCGGCGGCCGTGATCGGGGTCAGGTCGTTTTGCCACGAGCGGGGTGGGGAAGTCTCGGTGGGGAGAGAGGCGGCGGTCATTGCGGCCGCAAAGAGGAGCGTCCCGAGGACGCAGAGCGGGAACGTCAGTTTTCGACGCATGGGGCCATATCCATTCAGAATTTTCTGGACAGTGCTTTGTCCGAACAGTTCTATGGTACGCCCGGCTGCGCAGTGGTTACACCGCTCCGGTCTTATTTAGACGCTTTCTCCACTGCTTCGGCGCAGCGCGTCATCGTGACGCCAATCTCCATGCCGGGCTGGTTGCCGAAGATCAGGCTGACTTCGCCTTTGTGCCACTCGAAGGCGCAGACCGAAACGCCATGAGCCGCGTTTTCATCATGGATACGCCGCAGCACGGCTTCGGGGGATTCGTTGTTGAAGCGATCGAGCGCACGGTTCAGACGGCCTGCGCCCTTCGTGAATTCGGACGGATCGTCGTCCGACAACGGCGCCGCATGGGTGGCAAAGGGTGGTATCTCTGCGCCGTGGGGCGCTGGCGATGCCGCCTGAACGACGATGGCCGGGTGGCCGTAACGCCATGCCGCCCAAACCATCAGGGGAAGCACGGCCACCATGATCAGGGCGATCGTTTTATAGCTGGATGCGCGGCGCGCGGCCTCGCCGGCCTGTTCGCGAACCGCGTTCAGGTCGCTCCAGAGGCCAGCTTCGCGGTCGGCCGCCCGCTGCGCCTCCTGGGCATGCGCGGCTGTCACGGAGTCCATCTGTTCCTGGATCTTCTTTAGTTCAGCGCGAACCCGGCCGCTTTCGAGCTCGGACTGCTGCAGTTTTTTGCGCGCTTCCGCCGCCTCCTGCTGGGCGCGTTCCATCGGGGTGAGCTTTCTCTGGGGGCGTTCACGCTCGGAGGACATCCCGCGGGAGCCCCGGCCGGTGGCGAAGGCCTGCTGATGGGCGGCGGCTTTGACCTGGCTCGCCTGGCGGTTTCTTGCGTCGGAGGGGTTCTGGTTGGCCGTGGGGTTTGACATTTTTTCCTCTAAAACTGCCCTGCGAATTGTTTGAGCTTTCTTTCCAAAAAAGTCTTATCGGTTGCTTCAGCGCCGGCTTGAGGCATCGCGATATTTTTTCTGCAATCCGGCTCAAATTTTTGTCGGCTCCGTTCTGCTCAAATCGTCGGGAGGAAGGCCGATACGATACCTGATGGTTACTATCAGCCCGATTAGTCCCGGTTCCGGCGATCTGCGGCCCGGCGACCCTGTGAAACCGGCCGTGGTTGCCGTCCATCCTGATGCAACTTCCGCGAAGGAGGATGTGGTCAGTCTCAGCCCGGAGGCAGTACAACTGATCCAGGCGACTGGGCTTTCAGGCTATGAGAATCAGGAACTTGCGGATGGATCAACGCCCAGTACTATCCCGGAGGGAGAGTCTGCTGGTACTGCTTTGCAACTGGTCGGATAGGACCGGTATGCCTAAGTTAAATATTGTTTCCACCGGTACCACACGCCGATAATAAGGACGTATTTCGTTGGGGATTCCCTGAGAATGACCGTGACATTTCTCTTCAGTCCGGAAAATAGCTTCCCTGGTCGTGGTGCTTCATGCTGATCGCATTCCTTGCCCTCGGGACGCTGCTGGCCACCTGCGGCGCCGCGGGCGCAATCCAGCTTGCCGCGTGGGTTCGCCGGGTAAAGGCGAACCATTCCGGATTGGCGGAAGACGTGAATCCGGATCGTTACATCCCCATGCTGCGCCTCCTGGCCGGTTATGAGGATGAGCCTCTCGCGGGACCGATGGGCGCCGAGAATCGCGCACGGATTCGCGCCTGGCTGAACGCGTTTGCAAACGATTACGGCCTTCTTCTCGCGGAATTGCGTCTGGCCATGGTGCAGTCAAACGAAGACCGGCCGGACCTCGCGAAGGCGCTGGTGCTTAACCGGCTCTCATTCGCGATTGCGCTCTGCCGTCTGGACTTACGGCTTCGGCTCCTCTCGGTGGGGCTGGGTGGAGTGGAGGAATTCCGCACCGAAACGGAAGGCCTCACCCAAACCCTCCGCCAGTTGCGCGGGCAGTTGTACCGGGTCGAATCGGCAGTCTGGGGCAACTGAATCCCGCAGGCATCCCCTCACAAAAACTGAGACACCCACTGCTTCATTGCCGCGGACCCGCTTTCGCCGGCCGGTTGTAACAGCGCGGGTCTGAATCCGCCGCAGCGACTTACGTATACCTTACAGACGTAGTCAAAAAATCGCAGCTCTGGTACCATTGCGTTGGCATAGGCGGTCGTAGAATGCACACGACTCTGGGAAGTGCATTAGCTTGTATTTCGATTGCACTGACTGAATACTGAAAGCAGCGACTCGCCTGATATGGCCGACAATAAAGTTCTACCGAACCATCCCACGGGCGACAACCAGCAGCCGGAAGCTGAAGCAAAACCCGCGTCCCAGGAGCATGAGCGCCGAGTGCTTCCGGAGGAGACCGATGAAGGGGACCGGCCGCCGGCTCTTCCTTACCTTGTAGCCGCCGTCGGAGCCTCGGCCGGCGGCGTCGAAGCGTATATCCAGTTGGTTACCGCCCTTGCGCCGGAGACCGGCATTGCGTTCGTTTTTATCCTCCATCTGGCTGCGAAACGCAGGAGCCACATGGTGGAAATCCTCAGCCGGCATACGCAAATGCCGGTTGTCGCCATTGAAGAAGGCGCGGTTCCACAGCCCAATCAGATTTCCATTGTTCCGCCTGGGGTGAGCGTCGCCATTGACGGCGGCAAATTTCATCTGGAACCGCGACCGCCGGACGGCAGCCGGGTCATAGACGTTTTTTTCCGTTCCGTTGCAGCGGACCAGCGAACGCACGCCATCGGAGTGATTCTCTCCGGCACGGACGGAGATGGGGCGCTCGGACTCAAAGCGATTAAAGGTGAGGGCGGTATTTCGCTCGTCCAGCGGCCGGAGACCGCCGGTTTTCCCGAGATGCCGCGCTCCAGTATTTTGGCGGATCACGTGGACAAAATTCTGTCTCCCGCGGAAATTGCCACCGAGCTGGCGGAAATAGGTCAGCAGTTCCGCGCAGCGGCTGTCCGCAGTGTGGATGAAAATCCGCTGTCGACCGGCGGCGACCAGGCACTGGCGCGCATCCTGAAACTGTTGCGGAATGTTTCCGGTATCGATTTCCGACTTTACAAGCCGACCACGATCCAGCGCCGGATCGCCAGGCGCATGCTGCTGCAGCGATGCGAGACACTGAGCGACTATGCATCTTTCCTGAAGGCGAATCCGCAGGAGTTGCGCGAACTCCATGAAGATGCTCTGATCAACGTGACCCGATTCTTTCGCGACCCTGCCGTATTTGACGCTCTGAAGCAGATTATCCTGCCGCGAATCCTTGAGAATCGGGGCGCGGAGCAGCAGGTGCGCGTATGGGTGGCCGGCTGCTCGACCGGTGAAGAAGTTTATTCGATTGCCATCTGCCTGGTGGAGTATCTCAGCGCCAGGGGGCTGGAGCCGCCGGTTCTGATCTTCGGAACGGACGCGAGCGAACAGAATATCCAGAAGGCTCGCGCAGGGATTTTTCCGGAATCGATTGCCGCGGACGTTTCCGCCGAGCGCCTGCAGCGATTTTTTGTGAAGGTCGAAAAAGGCTATCAGATTGCGAAGCGGGTGCGGGATCTTTGTATATTCGCGCGTCAGAATCTTTGCCAGGATCCGCCCTTCTCAAGGATGGACCTGATCAGTTGCCGGAATGTGTTGATTTATCTGGGGCCGGAGCTGCAGCAGCAGATTCTTCCCACATTTCACTACGCGTTGCGCGCGAACGGATTTCTTCTGCTGGGCAATTCCGAGACGGTCCGGGAATTCACCGATCTGTTCCGGCAGGCAGACCGAAAGCACCGTTTTTATTCGAAGGTCGGCGGCGTTGGATTG
>Ga0070658_10001760_pt1 | contig 18222 bp, 17 predicted proteins | sample KBSC13metaG_FD_64664 | JGI IMG/M metagenome (GOLD analysis project Ga0070658, IMG submission 64664) | Corn rhizosphere microbial communities from Kellogg Biological Station, Michigan, USA - KBS C1-3 metaG | ecosystem: Host-associated > Plants > Roots > Rhizosphere > Soil ...
GGAGCCGACTACGCCGTGCGCCGTCGCGGTACCGGCGTCACCCGGCTGGCCGCGAACCTGCGCCGCGTGGTCGGCCCGCAGGTGCCGCAGCCCGAGTTCGACGCCCTGGTACGGCGGGCCATGCGGTCCTACATGCGGTACTACATGGAGGCGTTCCGGCTGCCCTCGCAGACCCGCGAGCAGAACCGGGTCGGCTTCCGGCTGGAACGGGGGCACCTGCTCGGCGAGGACGTGGCCGCCGGCCGGGGCGCCGTGGTCGCGCTGCCGCACGGCGGCAACTGGGACGCCGCCGGTGCCTGGGTGGCCGCGATGGGCTGGCCGATCGTCACCGTGGCCGAGCGGCTCAAGCCGGAGAGCGTGTACCGCCGGTTCCTCGCCTTCCGCGAGGGGCTGGGCATGGAGATCGTCCCGCTGACCGGAGGCGACCGCGCGGTACGCGAAGTCCTCGAGGAGCGGCTCGGCAGGGGATACGTGGTGCCGATCCTGGCCGACCGGGACCTCGGCGGGCGCGGCGTCGAGGTGGACTTCTTCGGTGCCCGTACGACCATGCCGCCCGGCCCCGCGCTGCTCGCCCTGCGCACCGGGGCGCCGCTCTACGCCGTCGACATGTGGTACGAGAAGGACGCGCCGGTCGGGTACATGCACGGTCCGCTGGAACTGCCCGGCCGGGAGGCCGGCCCGATCGGTACCCGCGTGCGCCTGGTCACCCAGATGATCGCGGACAGCTTCGCCCGCGGCATCGCCGAGCACCCCGCCGACTGGCACATGCTGCAGCGCTTCTGGCCCGACCAGGCCGCCCGGGTCACCGAGCCGGCAGTGGGCGCCGAACCGGGACCCGGTTAGGGGGCGGCGGCGTGCGGATCGGACTGGTGTGCCCGTACTCCTTCAACACCCCCGGCGGCGTGCAGAACCACGTGCGCGACCTGGCGGAGACCCTCATCGGGCTGGGCCACACGGTCAGCGTGCTGGCCCCGGCCGACGAGGATGATCCGCTGCCGGACTACGTGACCAGCGCCGGCCGGGCGGTACCGGTCCGGTACAACGGTTCGGTCGCGCGGCTGTCGTTCGGGCCGATCTCCGCCGCCCGGGTGCGTCGTTGGCTGTCGGCCGGCGAGTTCGACGTGCTGCACGTCCACGAGCCGATCAGCCCGAGCCTGTCGATGCTCGCGGTGCTCTACTCGCGCGGGCCGGTGGTGGCCACCTTCCACACCGCGATGACCCGGTCGCGCGCGATCTCCGCCGCACAGGGCCTGCTCCAGCTGGTACTGGAGAAGATCACCGCCCGCATCGCGGTGAGCGACCTGGCCCGTCGGGTACAGGTGGAGCACCTGAACAGCGGCGGCTGGGAGATCCCCAACGGGGTGGCCGTCTCCCGCTACGCCGGGGCCGTACCGCTGCCGGGCTGGCCCGGTCCGGGCGGCGCGGTCGGCTTCCTCGGCCGGTTCACCGAGCCCCGCAAGGGGCTGCCGATCCTGCTGGACGCGTTCGGCCGGGTCGCCGCGGCGCGGCCCGGGCTGCGCCTGCTGATCGCCGGCCCGGGCGACCCGGCCGAGCTGCCCGAGCCGGTACCGGCCGGTGTGACGTTCCTCGGCAAGGTGAGCGAGCCGGACAAGGCCCGGATGCTGCGCAGCGTGGACGTGTACGTCGCGCCGAACACCGGGGGCGAGTCGTTCGGCATGATCCTCACCGAGGCGATGGCGGCCGGTACCCCCGTGCTCGCCAGCGACCTGGACGCCTTCCGCCGGGTGCTGGACGGCGGCCGGGCCGGGGCGCTGTTCCCGGTCGGCGACGCGGCGGCGTTGACCACGGCCCTCGGGGACCTGCTCGACAACCCCGAGCGCCGCTCGGGGCTCTCGGCGCGTGCGCGGCAGGTGGTGTCCGCGTTCGACTGGCCGGTGGTGGCGGAGCGGGTACTGGAGGTCTACGCCACCGCCATCGAGGCGACCACCGATCACGGCACCTTCGGTGGCTCGACGTAGGACCCGCGGCCGGGCGCGCGGCCGATAGGCTCGGCGATCGTGTGGTGGATCGTTGGCGTAGTGGTGCTCGTGGTGGTCGTCGCCACGTACGTGACGTGGACCGCAGCCCGGGTCGACCGGCTGCACGCCCGGGCCGCCGCCGCGCAGTCCGCGCTGGACGCGCACCTCGTCCGGCGGGCCGCCGCCGCGGGTGAGGCGGCCGACGCGCTCGACCTGCCCGACCTGCGCCAGCTCGCCCGGGCGGCCCGGGCCGCGGGGCCCGAGGAGCGCGAGCTGGCCGAGAACGACCTGACCAGGGCGTTGCGCACGCTGTCGGAGCAGCGGGCCGAGACCGACCTGACCGAGGTGGTGGCCGCCAGCCGCCGGGTGGCGCTGGCCCGCCAGGTGCACAACGACCTGGTACGCGACGCGCTCGCGGTGCGCCGTCGCCGGCTGGTACGGCTGCTGCGGCTGTCCCGCCGGCACACGGAGCCCCGCTACTTCGACGTCGACGACCCGGTACTGGACGAGACCGCGTCCGTCTGAGGTCCTGTCCAGGCCACCGCCGCTCGATTGGCCGTCGGGTGTAGCCCCCGCCACACGTACCATTGGTGGTGAATCCCAACGTGCGAGGAGGTCGTGGCAGCGTGTCCGAGAACCCGGTCGACGTCGTCCCTACCCCGGTGACCGGTACGGCCCGGGTCAAGCGGGGCATGGCGGAGATGCTCAAGGGCGGTGTGATCATGGACGTGGTCACCCCCGAGCAGGCCAAGATCGCGGAGGATGCCGGCGCGGTCGCGGTCATGGCGCTGGAGCGGGTACCGGCCGACATCCGCGCCCAGGGCGGGGTGTCCCGGATGTCCGATCCTGACATGATCGACGGGATCATCGCCGCGGTCTCCATCCCGGTCATGGCCAAGGCCCGGATCGGCCACTTCGTCGAGGCCCAGGTGCTGCAGGCGCTGGGCGTCGACTACGTCGACGAGTCCGAGGTGCTCACCCCCGCGGACTACGAGAACCACATCGACAAGTGGGCGTTCACGGTGCCGTTCGTGTGCGGCGCGACCAACCTGGGCGAGGCGCTGCGCCGGATCACCGAGGGTGCCGCGATGATCCGCTCGAAGGGCGAGGCCGGTACCGGCGACGTCTCCAACGCGACCACCCACATGCGGAAGATCCGCGGCGAGATCCGCCGGCTGACCTCGATGAGCGGCGACGAGCTCTACGTCGCGGCCAAGGAGCTGCAGGCCCCGTACGAGTTGGTGAAGGAGATCGCCGAGACCGGCAAGCTGCCCGTCGTGCTGTTCACCGCCGGTGGCATCGCCACCCCGGCCGACGCGGCGATGATGATGCAGCTGGGCGCGGAGGGCGTCTTCGTCGGCTCGGGCATCTTCAAGTCCGGCAACCCGGCCCAGCGCGCCGCCGCGATCGTGCGGGCGACCACCTTCCACGACGATCCCGACGTGATCGCCAAGGTGTCCCGAGGGCTGGGCGAGGCGATGGTCGGCATCAACGTCGAGGACGTGCCCCAGCCGCACCGGCTGGCCGAGCGCGGCTGGTGACGTGACCGACGAGCTCACCATCGGGGTACTGGCGCTGCAGGGCGACGTACGGGAGCACCTGCGCGCTCTGGAGGCCTGCGGGGTGCGCGCCGTACCGGTGCGCCGGCCCGGCGAGCTGGACGACGTCGACGGGTTGATCATCCCGGGCGGCGAGTCGACCACCATGAGCAAGCTCGCCGTCGAGTTCGGGCTGGCCGACCCGGTACGCAAGCGGATCGCCGAGGGCATGCCCGCCTACGGCTCCTGCGCCGGCATGATCATGCTGGCCGAGGAGGTGCTCGACGGCCGGCCCGACCAGCAGTCGTTCGCGGGCATCGAGATGACCGTGCGGCGCAACGCCTTCGGCCGCCAGGTGGACTCGTTCGAGGCGTCGGTACCCATCGACGGGGTCGACGGTCCGCCGTTCCACGCGGTGTTCATCAGGGCGCCCTGGGTCGAGCGGGTCGGCCCGGGCGTCGAGGTGCTGGGTACCGTCGCGGACGGTCCGGCGGCGGGTAGGATTGTCGCGGTTCGGCAGGGCCAGCTGCTGGCGACCGCCTTCCACCCCGAGCTCACCGGTGACCTACGCGTACACCAGCTCTTCGTGGAGTTGGTGCGGTCGAGGGTGGCGACAGCACAGACGACGGAGGGGTAATGTCCGGCCACTCAAAATGGGCGACGACCAAGCACAAGAAGGCGGTCGTCGACGCCAAGCGCGGCAAGCTGTTCGCCCGCCTCATCAAGAACGTCGAGGTGGCGGCGCGAACCGGCGGTGGTGACCCGGCCGGCAACCCGACCCTCTTCGACGCCATCCAGAAGGCCAAGAAGAACTCGGTACCGAACGAGAACATCGACCGGGCGGTCAAGCGCGGCTCGGGCCAGGAGGCCGGCGGCGCGGACTACCAGACGGTGATGTACGAGGGGTACGGGCCGAGCGGCGTGGCGATCCTCATCGAGTGCCTGACGGACAACCGCAACCGTGCCGCCACCGACGTACGGGTCGCGCTGACCCGCAACGGCGGCAACCTGGCCGACGCCGGCAGCGTGGCGTACATGTTCTCGCGCAAGGGCGTGGTGCTGCTGCCGAAGGCGGCCGGCCTGTCCGAGGACGACGTGCTGGGCGCGGTGCTCGACGCAGGCGCCGAGGAGGTCAACGACCTGGGTGAGTCGTTCGAGGTGGTCTCCGAGCCGACGGACCTGATCGCGGTGCGGACCGCGTTGCAGGGCGCCGGCCTGGAGTACGAGTCGGCCGAGTCCTCCTTCGTACCGAGCATGACCGTGCCACTGGACGAGGAGGGCGCGCGGAAGATCTTCAAGTTGATCGACGCGCTCGAGGACTCCGACGACGTCCAGAACGTCTACGCCAACTTCGACGTCTCCGACGAGATCATGGCGGCCGTCGGCTGAGCCTCCCACCTGCGGCCGCGCCGTATTCCCTCCGGGCGCGGTAAGTGGGGTCACAGTATTTATTTACGGAACGGTCTCGTATCGGGCTCGACGGCGAGTAACGTGTCCCTTGAATACGACACTGTTCCGTATCGATTCGGGGGGTACCTGTGGACTCAGCTCCACCCATCGCCCACACCGGCCATCCGCGCCGGTGGACCATCCTCGGCGTACTCGTCGTCAGCCTGATCGTGGTAGTCCTCGACAACACCGTGCTCAACGTCGCGTTGCGTGTCATCGCCGACCCGAAGCACGGGCTGGGCGCCACCCAGAGCGACCTCGAATGGGCCATCAACTCCTACACCCTGGTCTTCGCCGGGCTGCTGTTCACCTTCGGCGTGATCGGCGACCGGCTGGGCCGCAAGCGGATCCTGCTGCTCGGCATGGTGCTGTTCGGCCTGGCGTCACTCGCCTCGGCCTACTCCCACTCGCCCGGCCAGCTGATCTTCGCGCGATCCCTGATGGGCATCGGCGGCGCGGCGATCATGCCGGCCACGTTGTCGATCATCTCCAACGTCTTCGACCCTCGTGAGCGCGGCCGCGCCATCGGCGTGTGGGCCGGTGCCGTCGGTCTCGGCGTGGCGATCGGCCCGGTGGTCGGCGGCGCGATGCTCGAGCACTTCTGGTGGGGCTCGGTCTTCCTGATCAACGTACCCATCCTGGTGGTCGGCATCATCGCGACGGTCCTGCTGGTACCGGACTCCCGCGACCCGAAGCCGGGCCGCATCGACGTGGGCGGCGTCCTGCTGTCGATCGGCGGGCTGGTCCTGCTGGTGTACGGCATCATCAACGGCGGCGACCACGGCTTCGGCCGGCCGCAGGCCTGGGGCACGGTGCTCGGGGGTGTCGCGCTGCTCGCCGCGTTCGTGATCGTCGAGCGCCGGTTGACCTTCCCGTCGCTGGACGTGCGGCTGTTCGGCAACCCAAGGTTCTCCGCCGCCGTCGCCTCGACCGGGCTGGTGTTCTTCGCCGCCATGGGCTCGCTGTTCTTCCTGGCGTTCTACCTGCAGCTGGTACGGGGGTACAGCCCGCTGGAGTCCGGCCTGCTGATGACGCCGTTCGCGGTGGCACAGCTGGTGTTCGCCCCGCGTAGCGCGGTGATGGTCCGCAAGTACGGGCCGAAGGCCGTGTGCGCGGCCGGCATGGCGGTGACCTCGCTGGCGCTGGGCGGCATGATCTTCGTCGGTAGCGACACCCCGATCTGGATCGTCGGCGTGCTGTTCTTCTTCCAGGGCATGGGCATGGCCAACGTGATGCCCCCGGCGACCGAGTCGATCATGTCGACCCTGCCGCGGGAGAAGGCCGGCGTCGGCTCGGCGGTGGCCAACACCATCCGCCAGGTCGGTGGCGCGCTCGGCGTCGCGATCCTCGGCTCGGTCCTGTCCAGCGTGTACCGCGACCGCATCGCCGCCCACGTGGCGGGGCTGCCGGCCGGCCTGCGCGACGCGGCGTCCTCCTCGGTCTCCGGCACCTACACGGTCGCCGGTGGCCTGGGCCCGCGCGGCGGGGCGCTGATCGACGCGGGCAACGCGGCGTTCGTACACGCGATGCACTGGGCCGCCGCAGGTTCGCTGCTGGTGGGTCTGGTGGGCACCGTGGTGGTGCTGGGCTGGCTGCCCCGGCGTTCGGTGGTACACACGCCGACGCCCGCCCCGGTCGAAAGCCTGGGGGAGCAGTTCGAGCTCGCCGACGCGTAGCTGGCTGAGAAGCGGGCAACCTGGGAGAATGTGATGGTGATGACAACCACCACCGGCTCCGCGCAGGCCGACCAGGAGCGTAAGGCTCCTGGTCGGCCGCGCAGCGCGCGCGCGGACGAGGCGATCATCGAGGCCGTGCTCGACCTGCTGGCGGAGGGCACGCCGTTCGACGCGCTGTCGATCGAGGCCGTCGCCGCCCGGGCCGGAGTCGGCAAGGCCACGATCTACCGCCGGTGGTCCAACAAGGAGGCGCTGCTCTTCGACGCGGTACGCACCGTGAAGGGCGAGCCGGCGGTGCTGAGCGGTACGAGCGTGCGGGACGACCTGATCGCCCTGCTCCAGCCGGTGGGCCGGTCCGAGAGCACCCGGGCCGGGAAGATCATGCCCTGCCTGATGGCCGAGCTGCAGCGCAGCCCCGAGCTGAACAGCATCTTCCAGCGGATCCTGGAGCCGCGCCGCGAGATGAGCCGTGAGGTGTTGCGGCGTGGCATCGAGGAGGGCGTGCTGCGTCCGGACATCGACATCGAGGTCGTCATCGCCATGCTGGTCGGTCCGCTCATCTCCTACCGGATGCTGGGGTGGAACCCGAAGCTGGGCCGGGAGCATCTGGTGGAGCGGCTGGTCGACACGATCTGGCCGGCGATCGCGGCGCGTTGAGCCGCCCCGGCTAAGATCCCCGAGTGCTGCGCCCGGACTATCCGCTGGTGACCGAGCGGCTGGAGCTGCGCCCGCTACGCCTTGACGACCTCGACGACCTGCTGGTCTACCACTCCCGGCCGGACGTCACGCGGTACCTCTACTGGGAGCCGCGGGACCGGCCCCGGATGCTGGAGGCGCTGCGCCAACGGATGCGCATGTCGTCGCTGTCGCGGGAGGGCGACCGTCTGGTACTCGGTGCGGCGCTGCGCGCCACCGGTACCGTCGTCGGCGAGGTCAACCTCGGCTGGCTGAGCGAGCAGCATCGCCAGGGTGAGATCGGATTCGTCTTCAACCCCGCGTACCACGGTCGGGGCCTGGCCGGCGAGGCGGCCCAGGTGATGCTCCGGCTCGGCTTCGCCGACCTCGGGCTGCACCGCATCATTGGGCGCTGCGACGTGCGTAACGGACCGTCCGCCCGCCTCATGGAGCGGCTGGGCATGCGCCGCGAGGCGCACTTCCTGCACAGCGAGGTCTTCAAGGGCGAGTGGGCCGACGAGTTCGTCTACGCGATGCTCGACCACGAGTGGCGCGCCCGCACCGGGGACGCCCGCGGAGCCGGCCCCGGTCGGCGCTCACCAGCCGGCTGAGCGTGTCGCGTGGCCCCGGGCCGGTACCGCCGATAGGGTCGGCGAACATACGTACGGATGCGGACCGGGTGGGAGGGGGCGCGTGCGGGTGCTGGGTGTCGACCCCGGACTGACGCGGTGCGGGGTGGGCGTGGTCGAGGGGGTCCCCGGCCGGCCCTGCGACCTGGTCGCCTACTACGTGATCCACTCCGACCCCGAGGACGAGCTGCCCGACCGCCTGCTGCACCTGGACCGCAGTCTGAGCGACCTGGTCGCCGAGCACCGCCCGGACAGCGTCGCCGTGGAGCGGGTCTTCAGCCAGCACAACGTGCGCACCGTGATGGGTACCGCGCAGGCCGGCGCGGTGGCGGTGCTGGCCGCCGCGCGGGCCGGGCTCCCTGTGCGGATGTACTCGCCCAGCGAGGTCAAGGCGGCGGTCACCGGCTCCGGCCAGGCCGACAAGGCACAGATGACGGCCATGGTCACCCGGCTCCTGCGGCTGGAGGCGCCGCCCCGGCCCGCGGACGCCGCGGACGCGCTGGCCCTGGCGATCTGTCACGTGTGGCGGGGCGGTACCCGGGACAAGCTGGCCGCGGCGGTACAGCGGAACAGGGGAGCGCGATGATCGCGAGCGTGCGCGGCCGGGTCGCCGCCTTCTCACCGGACGGCGCCGTCATCGAGATCGGCGGCGTCGGACTCGCCGTGCACTGCACCCCCGGTACCCTCGCCGGACTGCGGGTCGGCGCGGATGCCCGGCTGGCCACCTCGCTCGTGGTCCGGGAGGACTCGCTGACCCTCTACGGCTTCGCGGACGACGACGAGCGGCAGCTGTTCGAGCTGCTGCAGACCGCGAGCGGAGTAGGGCCGCGGCTGGCCCAGGCGGTACTGGCGGTGCTGAGCCCGGACACGGTACGCAAGGCGGTCGCCAGCGGGGACACCGCGACGCTGATCCGGGTACCGGGCATCGGCAAGAAGGGGGCGGAGCGCCTGGTGCTGGAGCTGCGCGACCGGATCGGGGCGCCGATCCTGTCCGGCCCCGGTGACGGCGTGGGCGGGCCCGCGGCGCCCTGGGTGGAGCAGGTACGCCAGGGCCTGGTCGGGCTCGGCTGGACGGCGAGCCAGGCCGATCAGGCGGTGGCCTCGGTGGCGGAGACGATCGACGGCGAGGTCCCGTCGGTACCGGTCCTGCTCCGCCAGGCCATCCGCGTGCTCGGACGGAGCCGCTGACCATGAGCGATCTGGTGTCGCCGCTGGCGGACCCGGCCGAGCGGGACGCCGAGGCCAGCGTCCGGCCCCGGCGGCTGGGCGAGTTCATCGGCCAGCATCGCGTCCGCGAGCAGCTGGATCTGTTGCTGCGTGGCGCGGTCCGGCGCGGTACCCCACCCGACCACATCCTGCTGTCCGGCTCGCCCGGCCTGGGCAAGACCACGCTCGCCATGATCGTCGCGGCCGAGCTCGGTACCGGGCTGCGGATCACCAGCGGGCCGGCCATCGAGCGCTCCGGCGACCTGGCGGCGGTGCTGACCAGCCTGGCCGCGGGCGACGTGCTGTTCATCGACGAGATCCACCGGATGGCCAAGCCGGCCGAGGAGCTGCTCTACAGCGCCATGGAGGACTTCCGGGTGGACGTCATGGTCGGCAAGGGCCCCGGCGCGACCGCGATTCCGCTGGACGTCGAGCCGTTCACCCTGGTCGGCGCGACCACCCGGGCCGGTCTGCTGACCGGACCGATGCGCGACCGGTTCGGCTTCGTGGCGCACCTGGACTTCTACGACGCCCCGGACCTGGAGCAGGTGGTCAACCGCTCCGCGCGGATCCTCGGGGTACCGGTGGCCGGCGGCGGGCCGGCCGAGATCGCCGGGCGCTCCCGCGGTACCCCCAGGATCGCCAACCGCCTGCTACGGCGGGTACGCGACTACGCCGAGGTACGGGCGGACGGCACCGTCACGCGGGAGACCGCCCAGGCGGCGCTGCGCGTGTACGACGTGGACGATCTCGGCCTGGACCGGCTGGACCGGGCGGTGCTGTCCGCACTGGTGGAAAGCTTCACCGGCGGACCGGTCGGGCTCTCCACGCTCGCGGTCGCCGTCGGCGAGCAGCCCGACACGGTCGAGGAGGTCTGCGAGCCGTTCCTGGTACGCGCCGGCCTGCTCGCCCGCACCCCGCGCGGCCGGGTGGCCACCGCGGCCGGCTGGCGCCATCTGGGCAGGAAGCCGCCAAATGGTATTTTTGGCAGCGGCGCCGCGCAGGCGTCCGACCTGTTCAGCGTTGAGCCATAGTTGTCGTCGCTGTCCGTGACCGGACCGTGATCTGGGCCACCCTCGGCGTTTCCGAGCGTTACCGACTAGACTCGCCGCGGTCCGGACAGGACGCACAGCCGGTCCGCCAGTGCCGCATGGGCGCGGGCGGGCCCCTTCGGAAGGTCATTTTCGCGTGTTTCTGGCAGCGAGTGGTTCCGGTGGCAGCAGTTTGTTGCCGGTGCTGTTCATCATTCTCCTCTTTGGCGCGATGTACCTCCTGTTCATCCGCCCCCAGCAGCGCCGCAACCGGGAGATCCAGTCGATGCAGTCGCGCATCGGCACCGGTGACGAGGTGATGACCGGCAGCGGGATCTACGGAACCGTCACCGAGGTGGACGACGCCAACGGCACCATCGACCTGGAAATATCTCCCGAGGTCGTGGTCAGGTTCGCCCGGGGCGCGATCGCTCGCGTGGTCACGCCGGCTGTTCACGACGACGAGGTCGCGGACGAGCCCGAGGACGGGACGGACGCGCAGACCGACGACACCGACCACCAGGTGATCGAGCGCCGCGACTGATCGCTCCCGATCGGCCCAGCGCACGATCCACACTCACAGACAGGGAAGACCGACTACCGTGGCCGCACCCTCCGGACATCTGAAGGTGACGCGGTACTTCGCCGTGCTCGCCGTCATCATCGCCGGCCTGTATGCGCTGGTGTTCCTCACCGGCGATCACAAGGCCCGGCCCAAGCTCGGGCTCGACCTGCAGGGCGGCACGAGCATGACCCTGCAGGCGATCAGTCCGGACGGCAAGCCGCCGTCGGCCGACAACCTCAACCAGGCGCGTTCGATCATCGCCAACCGGGTGAACTCCAGCGGTGTCGCCGAGCCCGAGGTGGTGACCGAGGGCAACAACCGGATCGTGGTCAACGTCGCCAACGGCAACCCGGATGAGCTGCGCAAGCTGGTACAGCCGGCGAAGCTGACCTTCCGCAAGGTGCTCGGCACCATCCAGGACCACCCGCCGACAAGCCAGCCGTCCGCCAGTGAGTCGGCTTCCCCGAGCGCGTCCGGTTCGGCCAGCGCCGCTCCGTCCGCTTCGGCCAGCCCGTCGGCCAGTGAGTCGGCTTCCCCGAGCGCGTCCGCCAGCGCCGCTCCCTCCGGGTCCGCGTCGCCCACCGCCAGCGTCGACCCGGCGCAGCAGGCCCGCGACGCCGCCCGCGCCAACACCCTCAAGGGCGTCGAGGCCAAGCTCGGCGCGACCTGGGACACCGGCCAGCAGGTGGTGTCCGCCATCGAGCAGGGTCAGATCAACCCGAGCCAGATGGACGCCGCCACGCTCGCCGCCATCGCGCCGTTCGCGAAGCTGAGCGGTCAAGAGGTGGACGCGCTCCCGTTCGAGATGCAGTTCGCGCTGCCGACCGTCACCTGCGCGCAGCTCAACGAGCGCGACCCGGGATCGCTCGACGATGCCAGCAAGAACGTCGTGGCCTGCGACCAGGGCGACAACGTGCACACCAAGTACGCGCTGGACGTTGCGAAGGTGGTCGGCACGGACGTGTCGGGCGCGAGCGCCTCGTTCGACACGAACAACGGCGGCTGGCACGTCGCCCTGAGCTTCACCGGCAAGGGCCAGAGCAAGTGGACCGCGCTGACCCAGGAGGCCGTCAACCAGGGCCAGCAGTCCGACCCGAACACCGGCCAGCAGGGCCAGAACGCCTCGGTCGCCATCGTGCTGGACAACTCGGTGGTGTCCGCCCCGCAGATCCAGGGCGTCATCGTCGGTGACGCGATCATCAACGGCGGCGACATCAACGAGCAGACCAGCAAGACGCTGGCCAACCAGCTCAAGTACGGGTCGCTGCCGCTCAGCTTCAAGATCCTCACGACCCAGAGCGTGACCGCGACGCTGGGCCTTCAGCAGATGAAGTACGGCCTGATCGCCGGCCTCATCGGCATCATCCTCGTGGTCATCTACTGCCTGTTCTACTACCGGGGTCTGGGCCTGGTCGTGGTGGCCAGCCTGTTCGTCTCGGGTGCGACGGTGTTCGGTGCGCTGGTGGTGCTGGGTCGAGGCATCGGCTTCACGCTCAGCCTCGCGGGCATCGCGGGCTTCATCGTGGCGATCGGTATCACCGCCGACTCCTTCGTGGTGTTCTTCGAACGCCTCAAGGACGAGGTGAAGGACGGCCGCACCGTGCGCAGCGCGGTACCACGGGCGTGGATCCGGGCCCGGCGCACGATCCTGTCCGCCGACGCCGTGTCCTTCCTCGCCGCCGCGATCCTGTACTGGCTGGCGGCCGGCCCGGTGAAGGGCTTCGCGTTCACGCTCGGCCTGTCCACGATCATCGACCTGCTGGTCGTGTTCCTGTTCACCCATCCCCTGGTCGCCCTGCTGGCCCGGTCGAACGCGTTCACCTCGCCGAAGTTCTCCGGCCTCGGTAATCTGCGCTCGGACCGGGCGGCCGAGGCCGCCACGACCGTCAAGTCGCCGCGCTTCGGCACCGTGCGCACGAAGGAGTCCTGACCATGGCGGCTAGCACCGGACCTATCGCGTTCGCGCACAAGCTGTACCGCGGTGAGACCCGGATCGACTTCATCGGGCAGCGCAAGAAGTGGTACGCCGCCTCGGCGGTGATCATCCTGCTCTGCCTGGCGGCGATGCTCTTCCGTGGCTTCAACTGGGGCATCGACTTCAGGGGTGGCGACCAGTTCCAGATCCCGGTGCGTGGGACGCCCGCGCTCGCCCAGGTGCGCTCGGCGGTCGAGGACAGCGGCGTGGCGGTGTCCAGCTCGCAGATCGCCGGTAGCGGCAGCACCCAGTCGTACGTGATCAGGACCGAGAAGCTGACCGACGCGCAACGCACGTCCGCGGAGAACGCCCTCGCCTCGGCCGCGCATGTGACCACGGCGGACATCACCACCAACGAGGTGAGCTCGTCCTGGGGCAGTGAGGTCACCCGTGACGCGGTCATCGCGCTCGTGGTGTTCCTCGTGGCGGTCAGCATCTTCATGGGGTTCCGGTTCCGCGACGGCAAGGCGGCGGCGGCCGCCGTGGCCGCGCTGTTCCACGACCTGATACTCACGGCGGGTGTCTACGCCGCGATCCACTTCGAGGTCACCCCCGGTACGGTCATCGGCCTGCTGACCATCCTCGGTTATTCGCTGTACGACACCGTGGTGGTCTTCGACAAGGTTGACGAGAACACCAAGGGCCTCCTGGGTACCTCTCGGCACACCTACGGCGAGGCGGCGAACCTGGCCGTCAACCAGACCCTGATGCGTTCGATCAACACCTCGCTGATCGGTCTGCTGCCGGTGGCCGGCCTGCTCTTCATCGGCGCCGGCATCCTGGGTGTGGGTACCCTCGAGGACCTCGCTCTGGTGCTGTTCGTCGGTATGATCACCGGCGCGTACTCCTCGCTGTTCCTGGCCACCCCGTGGCTGGTCGAGTTCAAGATGCTCGACCAGCGGTACCGCAACCACGCCAACCGGGTGCTGGCCAAGCGTGCCTCGGACGCCAAGTCGGCGGGCACGGGCACCAAGCAGCCGGCCGGCACGCGGCTCAAGGCCTCCACGCCGGCCGTCGCGACCGGTGAGCTCGAGGACGAGGCGGAGGACACCCCGGCCAGGATCGACGCGCTGGCCGGCGCGAGCACCACGCCCCGGACGGGCGCCAAGCCGGCGGCGAAACGTACCGGCGGCAACCGGCCGGGCGGAGCCCGCTCGAACCGCTCCGGTGGCAAGCGCCGACACTGAACCCATGGAACTGAACACGATGCCGGCCGCGGGTGGGCCGAGGGGCGACAGCGGGCCTGTCATCGCGGCACTCGTCGCCGAGCGGGTACTGGACGTCCCCGACTTCCCGCAGGCCGGCGTCGTGTTCAAGGACCTGTCGCCGGTGTTCGCCGACGGTGAGGGCTTCCGCGCCGTCATCGACGGCATCGTCTCGCACTACGGCACGGACGGCTTCGACGTCGTGGCCGGGATCGAGGCGCGCGGCTTCGTGATCGCCGCGGCGGTCGCGTACGCCGCCGGGGTCGGCGTGGTGCCGGTACGCAAGGCCGGCAAGCTGCCCCGCAAGGTGCTGTCCGCCGCGTACCAGCTGGAGTACGGCGAGGCGGTGCTCGAGGTGCACGCCGACGCGTTCATCGCCGACCAGCGGGTGCTCGTGGTCGACGACGTGCTGGCCACCGGCGGTACGGCGGAGGCCACGCTCGGACTGGTGGAGCGCGCCGGAGGCCGACTGGCGGGCTTCAGCGTGCTGCTGGAGCTGGCCTTCCTCAAGGGACGGGAGCGCCTCGACGGCCGCCCGGTACATGCCCTGCTGACCGTTTGATCCCTGGCCGGGCCCGGCTGCCCGGTACCGCCGGGGCACCGGCGGGCGCCCGCGTGCCGGCCAAAGAAATCGGACTACCTTCCCCTGCTCCGGGTAGCATTGCCATCTCAGGCCGGCGAGATTGAGGGAGCGGCCAGTGTCGAGCGACGTCGCGTCTTCGGCGGAGGGCGCAGGTAGCGTCCGTACGCCGGAGGCGGCGGGTGCCAGCGTCGAGTACCGGGTCGTCGTGGAGGATCCGGAGTCCGGGCTGCCCGGCTTCGACGAGGCGATGCCCGGGTCGGACGCGATCGTCCCGTACCCCAACGGTGGGGCGGCCGCCGCGGCCCGGCGAGGCGCCGTGCGCGCGGTCGGCGGTGAGGACTCCGGCAGCCTGCTTTCCGGCGCGCCCACTGGCCGCCGGGTGCGGGCCCGGCTCGCCCGGTTCAACGCGCCCTGGCAGAGCCAGCAGGTCAGCGAGGTACTCGAGCCGCTGATCTCGGTGCACAAGAACAGCCATCCGAAGGCCGACATCCGGCTGCTGCAGCGGGCCTACGAGACCGCGGCGCACTGGCACGGCGGGCAGTACCGCAAGTCGGGCGACCCGTACATCACGCACCCGCTCGCGGTCGCGACGCAACTGGCCGACCTCGGCATGGACACCACCACCCTGGTCGCCGCGCTGCTGCACGACACCGTCGAGGACACCGACTACACGCTGGACGCGATCCGCGTCGACTTCGGTACCGAGGTCGCCCTGCTGGTCGACGGCGTGACCAAGCTGGACCGGGTCAAGCTCGGCGACGCGGCCAAGGCGGAGACGATCCGCAAGATGGTCGTCGCCATGGCCAAGGATCCTCGGGTACTGGTCATCAAGCTGGCCGACCGGCTGCACAACATGCGCACCCTGACCTTCCTGCCGCGACCCAAGCAGGAGCAGAAGGCCAAGGAGACGCTGGAGATCCTGGCCCCGCTCGCCCACCGGCTGGGCATGAACACGATCAAGTGGGAGCTCGAGGACCTCGCCTTCAGCACGCTCTTCCCGAAGAAGTTCGAGGAGATCAACCGGCTGATCAACGAGCACGCGCCGCAGCGTGACGCGCTGCTGCGCCAGGTGACGCAGAAGGTGCAGGCCGACCTGCGTACCGCCAAGATCAAGGCGGACACCACCGGCCGGCCCAAGCACCTGTACTCGATCTACCAGAAGATGATCAGCCGTAGCCGCGAGTTCGCCGAGATCTACGACCTGGTCGGGGTCCGGATCCTGGTCGACACGGTGCGCGACTGCTACGCCGCCCTGGGCGTCATCCACGCGAACTGGCAGCCGGTGCCGGGCCGGTTCAAGGACTACATCGCGATGCCCAAGTTCAACATGTACCAGTCGCTGCACACCACCGTGATCGGCCCCAACGGCAAGCCGGTGGAGATGCAGATCCGCACCGCCGCGATGCACCGCACGGCGGAGTACGGCATCGCGGCGCACTGGCGGTACAAGGAGAACAAGAACATGCCGGTGGTCGGCCCGCCGGCGCACATCGACGAGATGACCTGGCTTCGGCAGTTGCTGGACTGGCAGCGGGAGGCGGCGGACCCGAGCGAGTTCCTCGACGCGCTGCGCTTCGACCTGTCCAGCCAGGAGGTCTACGTCTTCACGCCCAAGGGCGACGTGGTGGCGCTGCCGACCGGGTCGACGCCGGTGGACTTCGCTTACGCGGTACACACCGACGTCGGGCACAAGTGCATCGGGGCCCGGGTCAACGGCAAGCTGGTGCCGCTGGAGTCGATGCTGTCCAACGGCGACGTCATCGAGATCTTCACCTCGAAGTCGGACAGCGCCGGGCCGAGCCAGGACTGGCTCGGCTTCGTCAAGAGCCCGCGGGCCCGCACGAAGATCCGCCAGTACTTCAACAAGGAGCGGCGCGAGGAGGCGATCGAGGCCGGCAAGGAGGCGATCACCAAGGCCATGCGCAAGCAGGGCCTGCCGCTGCAGCGGATGCTGACCGCCGACACGCTGATGACCATCGCCCGGGACCTGCACCTGGCCGACGTGGCGTCGCTGTACGCCGCGGTCGGGGAGAGCCAGGTCTCCGCGCAGAACGTGATCAGCAAGCTGGTCGCGGCGTACGGCGGCGAGGAGGGCGCGGTCGAGGACATCGCGGAAACCGCGGTGGCCACCCGCCCGCCGCGCACCCGCGGGGCGGCGTACGACCCCGGCGTGGTCGTGGTCGGCGTGTCCGACGTGTGGATCAAGCTGGCCCGCTGCTGCACGCCGGTACCGCCGGACGCGATCTTCGGCTTCGTCACCCGTACCGGCGGGGTCAGCGTGCACCGCGACGACTGCGTCAACTCCGGCGACCTGCTGGCCCAGCCCGAGCGGATCGTGGACGTCACGTGGAAGCCGACCAGCGGCTCGTCGTTCCTGGTCGCCATCCAGGTCGAGGCACTGGACCGGCACAAGCTGCTGGCCGACGTGACCCGGGTGCTCTCCGAGGAGCGGGTCAACATCCTGTCCGCGACGGTGACCACCACCCGCGACCGGGTGGCGGTGAGCCGGTTCAGCTTCGAGATGGCCGACCCGAAGCACCTGGGGCACCTGCTGGCGGCGGTACGCAAGGTGGACGGCGTCTACGACGCCTACCGGGTGACCTCGGGGGCCTGAGGCCCCAGTCAGTCAACGTCGCCGCGCAGCGGGTCCCGCTGCGCGGCGACGCCCGTTCAGGACTTCGCTGACGGTGCGGCCGAGGACGGCGCGGCCGAGGCGCCCTGCACGGCACCCACGGTGACCGTGTTGAGGGTCAGTTTGGTCTTCGGGTGACCGCCGCCGAAGGCCGTCGTCGGGTCCGACTCCTCGCTGGCGAAGGCGCCGTCGTCACCGCCGGTGGCCACCTGCTTGGCGATCTCCAGGCCCTGCGTCACCCTGCCCAGGACCGTGTACTGCCCGCTGATGTCGGTGTCGTCGAGCACGATGAAGAACTGGCTGCCGCCGGTCTCGGGCGCGCTGTTCCACATCGCGACCTCACCGGCACTGTAGGCCGGCCGCTGGTTCACGGGCAGGTTCTCGTCCGCGACGGTGTAGCTCGGGCCGCCGTCGCCGTTACCGGACGGATCGCCGCACTGCAGGATGTGGTGGTCACCGGAGTTGTCCAGCCGGCCGCAGGACGAGCCGTCGAAGAACTTCTTGCTGGCCAGGTAGGCCATGCTCGCCGAGGTGCAGGGGGCCTTGGCCACGTCCATCTGGATGGTGATCTGCCCGAGGTTGGTGTTCAGCACCAGGTCCTGGGTGCCCGAGTTCGCCATGCCGGTGGTCGGTGGGGTACCGACGTTCTTGAGGTCCGGGTTGGGCGCCGCCGCGGGTGAGGCGCTCGGGTTCGGGTTCGGCGCCCACACGCAGGAGAACGCGGCGGCCGACGCGGCCGGCGTGGACGAACTGTTCGCCGACGGCGTCGACTTCTTGCCGCCGGTGTTGGCCATGATCAGCGCGATGATCCCGATGACCACCACCGCGGTCGCGGCGGCACCGATGATGGCGCCGCGCCTGCGGCGCTTCTGGGCGGCCTGGGCGCGTTCGGCCATTTCCCGTTCGAGGCGGGCCCGCGCTGCCGCGCGCTGGCGATCCTTGAGCGACGACACGGTGAGGAACCTTCCCGGTGGTGATCTTGAGGGGTCTGGCGATCTTCAGTTGACGATCAGGAGTTGCTGGCGGCGGAGGGCGATGCGGCGGCCGAGGCCGACCCGGACGGCTGCGGGGCGCCGGTC
>Ga0070658_10001761_pt1 | contig 18220 bp, 14 predicted proteins | sample KBSC13metaG_FD_64664 | JGI IMG/M metagenome (GOLD analysis project Ga0070658, IMG submission 64664) | Corn rhizosphere microbial communities from Kellogg Biological Station, Michigan, USA - KBS C1-3 metaG | ecosystem: Host-associated > Plants > Roots > Rhizosphere > Soil ...
CCTGCGTGAACCGCTGTGTAATGCGCGCGCCGGTCGTGCGTCGTATGAACATGGAACCAGTAACCGAGATGGCTGACGCATCCAGATCTATGTCTCCAGGCGGGCCGCCCGATGCGGCGGCCGGGGCCGCCGCGGTGCAAGCCGTCCAGGTGGCGAACCATCGCGCCTTTCTCGCGTACGTCGAGCGACGGGTGGGTGACCGGGCCATCGCCGAGGAGATCGTCCAGGACGCGTTCGTGCGCAGCCTGGACCGGGGCGAAGGCGCCCGCGATTCGCTGGTGGGCTGGTTCTACCGCGTGCTGCACAACGCGGTGGTGGACCACCTGCGCCGGCGCGCGATGGTGAACCGGCGCCTGGAACAGTTCGCGGCCGAGCTCGCCGCCGCGCGCCCGGAGCCGACCGCCGAGGCCGCCGCGGTGGTCTGTGGCTGCGTCAGCCAGCTGGCGACCGCGCTGAAGCCCGAGTACGCCGATGCCCTGCGCAGCATCGAGGTCGAGGGGACGCCGGTGAAGGACTACGCGGCGGCGCGCGGCATCTCGGCCAGCAACGCCGGCGTGCGGATCTTCCGGGCCCGCGAGGCCCTGCGCAGGGAGGTGGCGCGCGCGTGTGGGACCTGCGCCACCCACGGCTGCCAGGATTGTTCGTGCCGCGCGGCCCAGCCCGCCAGGTGACCTCGCCCGCCGCGCCCGCGCTCTGGCCCGGGGGATTCGACGAATCTTTTCTTGGCGGAAACGCGGCGGAAATGGCGGCCGTGGCATCCTGTGCTTCGGTGGACTTTTCCAAGAGCTCCGCTTCTCCGGTCTTCGTTCACGAGCGCGGCAATCGCAGCCTGGACGGGATCTTTCGACTGATCGAGGTCGCAGGGCAGTCCGCGCCGCTGGACGAGGTCCTGGCGGCGATGTGCCGGGATGTGGCCCAGACGGCGGCGGCCGACGTGGTCAGCATCTACGTGCGCGAAGGCGGGCCGCAGGGCGAAGGTGGCGCCGCCACCGCTGACGGCGAGGCGGCGGACGGCAGCACGTTCACGATGCTGGGCAATGTCGGCTTTCCGGCGGACGCCATCGGTCGCGTGCGCCTGCGCGCGGGCGAGGGCATCGTGGGCTTCGTGGCGCAGTGCCTGCGGCCCGTGTCGGTCGACGCTGCCGAGCGCGACGAACACTTCAAGTACGTGCCCGGCCTGGGCGAGGAGCGCTTCCCCGTGTTGCTGGCGGTTCCCGTGGTGCGGGCTGGCGCCGCGGGCGGCGTGCTGGTCTTGCAGCGCACCGCGCTTCACGCGTTCACCGGCGAAGAGGTGGTGCTGGCCACGGCGCTGGCCGCCGTCATCAGCCACGCCCTCGAGCGCGCGGCCGAGCGGGCGCGCCAGCAAGAGCGGGCGGCCACGTCGACGGTGGCGCGGCTGCCGGGCGCGATCCTGTCGCGGGGCACGGCGATGGGGCGGGCCGAGATCTTGCCGACGCTGGCCGCGGTGGGGCGCTCGCCCGCCCAGGCCGCGGCGTCGCCGTTTCGCTTCGAGGCGCTGGCCGGTCGCCTGCGCGAGGGCCTGCGCAAGGCCGCTCTCTCCCCCGCCCTGAAGGCGCAGGTGGGGATGCTGACCCCCATGCTGGACGACAGCCGGCTGGGCGAACGGCTCGAGGCCGCGTCCGCCGCGCGCGATCCGCTGCGCGCGCTGTCCGAGCTGGCCCGCGAGTACGCGCGCTTCTCGTTCCGCGCCACCTGGAACGATGGCGATACGGCCGACCTGATGATCGACCGCGCCGCCGAGATCGAGGATCTGTGCGTGCTGGCGCACGCGTCGATGGCCGGGCGGCCGCTGATCCGGCCCGGCGCCATCGTGGTGGCCGAGCAGCTGCGTGTCTTCCTGGCGGTGGCGGCCATCGCCGGGGGCGCCTCGGCGTTCGTGGTGGAGAACGAGCTGGCCCCCGGGGCGGTGGCGGCCGAGATCGTGCGCGCGGCCGGCCGTCCTTTTCTTGCGGGCGTGCAGGGCCTGTTCTCGTGGGTGCGTCCCGACGATCTTCTGGTGGTGGACGGGGAGGCGGGCAGCGTGCGGGTCAACCCCGAGGCCACCGCGGTGGCGCGCTTTCGCAGCCGGCGCTCGAATAACCGCGCCGTCGACTGACGTCTCGTTCTGGGGGTGATTGCGTGGCCGGCGCGCGCTAGTGTTGCGCCTCCGCTCTTCGCCCTCATTCCCCAAAGGAGACGCTTCATGAAACGGTCTTGTCTGTGGATCCTCACCCTCGCGGGCGCCCTCTGGGGCGCCGCGCCGGCCCTCGCGGCCGACAAGGCGCCTGCCTCGGACAAGGGCGCGGCTCCCACGCCGGCCACCAAGCCCGCGGCGGGCGCTGGCAGCGCTGCCACCCCCGCCAAGGACGCCCCCAAGGACACCTCGAAGACCGATATCGGCCCGACCGACGTGCAGCAGTACCTGGCGTTCTTCGACAAGTTCGCTGGTTACATCGACGCCGACCAGAACGATTGCGACAAGATGGCGAAGGACCTGTCCGCGCACCTGGACGCGAATCACGCCCTGCTGATGCGCGCGAAGGCGGCGCACGACGCGGGCAAGACGCTGCCCGAGACCGCCCGCCAGCACATCATGTCCACGGCGCCGAAGATGGCGCCCGGTGTGCAGAAGTGCAATTCGAACGAGAAGGTCATGGCGGCGCTGCAGAAGATCCCGCGCTAGTCCCGTCTCGCCCCAGGGCGTGGCGGCGGCGCGCGCGGTGAAGCACGAAGGCCGCGAACGCAGGCGCGAACAGCGCCGCCGCCGCCACCACCGCCTCGTGGGGGCGCAAGCCTGGATGAACGTTCCAGGCCAGCACCTCCACGGCCGTGGCCAGGGCGTCGGCGGCGATGGCCCAGTTCAGGGCGCGCGCCAGGCGCTCGCTCCAGCGCTGGCCCAGGCGCAGCAGCCCGGCCAGCACCACCACGTCGAAGACGATCCAGAACGTCTTGATCCAGGGCCGGGGGAACCAGGCGGCATCGGCGGCCGCCAGCGCGGCCGTCCAGGGTATCAGCAGCACCGCCATCAGGCGTATCAGCACCAGCGGCCCGCGCAGCAGGCTGCGCCAGGCGAAGCGCGCCAGGCTGCCGCTCGCGAACGCGCTCAGCACGTCCAGCAGCGAGCGGGCGGCGCCTTGCCGCGGCGGAAAGCAGACGTACTGCTGGGTCCAGTCGGCGGGGCGCAGCCGGGCCCGGAACGCGCGCAGGCCGGCGAAGTCGAACAGCGCGCGGCCCAGGCGCCGCGCCATCCGTAGCGGCCCCGGCACATCGCCGCTCAGGGGCGCCAGGCCCATGGTGACGAACCGGCATCCCTCGCTGGCGGCGGCGCGCAGGGCGGTGTCGATCAGCAACTCGGCGGTGCCGTTGGGCGCGTCGCGCCCGCGGACCAGGTTCTGGAACAGCCACCCGCCGCGGGCGAAGATGGGCGTCAGTTGCAGGAAGGCGACCACCTGCCCGCCGCGCTCGGCGACGTAGACGCGATGTTCGGGCAGCACCACCAGCGGCTCCACCCGCACCAGGAACTCCATGGGCGCCATCTCGCGCGTGGACAGCCAGCGATGGGTGATGTCCTCCAGCGCCCGCAGCGTCTCGCGGGACGGCGCCGCGCCGTCGGACAGCGTGGCCGCGCGGATGCGAACGCCCTTGGCGCGCGCGCGGCGCAATTGCTCGCGCAGCCGCCGGCTGCTGGCCAGGATGGCCGCCCACGCCTGCGGATCCCACACCGCCTGGTCACCGATGGGCAGCGCGCGCAGGCGGCACTGCTCCGCGAAGCGCGCCTCGACGGCGAAGAAGCAGGCGCGGCGGCCCGCCCTGGCGGCCGCGGCCACGAAGGCCGCGGCCACCTCGGCCAGGCGTTCGGGCGCGGCGAGCGGCGCGCCGGCGGCCACCCACGCCCCACCGGTGTCGAAGTAGCCCACGCAGGCGTCGTCGTCAGGCCAGAAGAAGCGAAACCCCGGCTCGCGCAGCTGGAACGACGTCGCGTTCCAGCCGTGGCGGCGCACCAGCGCGGCCAGTCGAGCAGAAGCGGCCTCGTCGTCGGGAACGGGCATGACGGGATCGTCTTACCAAGACAACTGCGCAACATCCCCGTTCTGTGTTTGGACCAGGGGCGGGGCAGCCGTAACATGCGCGCGGCTCATGGCCCGTCGTTCCTCACGTTCGTTTCGCGTCCGTCGCGCCGCTGTCGTGGCCGCTTGCTGGGCGATCGCGCTGCTGACCGGACGCGCGCACGCGAAGAATCCCGAGCAGCCCGAGACGGCGCCCCGTCCGGAAGCGCAAGCGACCTTTCTGGATCACAGCCCCGAGGCGTTCGGTCCCTTCTGGGTGGGGGCCGAGGTGAACAGCATCCTGCAGCACCACGGCGACTTTCACGCGCCGCGCCCCAGCGGTCCGCACAGCCTGCAGGGGCAGTCCGAGTCGGCCCTGTCGGGGTTGCTCACGCTGTTCTTCGCCTACCGTCCGCTGCCCACCACCGAGGTGATCGTCGATCCCGAGATGGCGCTGGGCGGCGGCCTGTCCCAGGCCACCGGCCTGGCGGGCTTCTCGAACCTGGACGTGGTGCGCAACCCGACGCTCTCGCACGCGCCCTATCCAGCGCGCGTCGAGCTCCACCAGATCATTCCCTTGTCGCAGCAGTGGGTGCCGAACGAGGATCGGGGCCCCATCTCGTCGATGCCGATGGTGCCCTTGCACCGCATCGAGCTGCGCGCCGGCAAGATGTCGACGGCGGATCTGTTCGACATCAACCCCGCCGGCTCGGACAGCCACCTGCAATTCATGAACTGGGCCGTCGACAACAACGGCGCCTATGACTACGCCGCCGACACGCGCGGCTACACGTACGGGTTCGTCGTCGAGTACCAGGGCCCCCGCATCGAGGCCCGGCTGGGGGAGATGCTGATGCCGAAGGTCGCCAACGGCATCGACCTGGACTGGGACCTGGCGAACAGCCGCGCCGACAACCTGGAGCTGGAGCTGAAGTACAGCGTGCGGCCGGACTGGCGCGGCACCCTGCGCCTGCTGGGATATCAGAACCACGCCAACATGGGCAGCTACGCCGAGGCCATCGCCGCCTTCGCCAACGGCGTCGACGCCACGCCGAACATCGAGCTGCACCGCAAGAAGGGGCGGGTGAAGCGCGGTGTGGGGCTGAACGTCATCCAAGAGCTGGGGCCGCTGGTGCGCGTGTTCGGCCGCGCCGGCTGGAGCGGCGGCGACTACGAGAGCTTCGCCTACACGGAGATCGAGAACACCGTCGCGCTGGGCGGCGACGTCACCGGCGCGAAGTGGCGCCGCGCCACCGACCGGGTCGGCCTGGCCTTCGTCAGCAACGGCATCTCATCGTTGCACGCCGAGTACCTGAGCGTGGGCGGCAGCGGGTTCATCCTGGGGGACGGTTATCTGCGCTACGCGCGCGAGCGCATCTTCGAGCAGTACTACAACGTCCACGTCTGGAGGGGCGCCTTCCTCGCCGAGGACGTCCAGTTCGTCACCAACCCCGGCTACAACGCGGACCGGGGCCCGGTGTGGATCTTCTCGGCCCGCGCGCACCTCGAGTTCTGACCGGCGCGCGCGGCGGCAGGCGCCTAAACGCCGTCGAAGAAGTCGACCCGCCCGGTCTCGAGCGAATACTCCGCCCCCACCACCATCAGGCCGTTCGCCTGCAGGTGGTGCTCCAGGATCTCGGACCCATAGCGCAGCTGGTGCACCGACATGCGGATGTTCGCGCGCACGGCGTGGTGGACCAGCGAGGGCCGGTCGTTCTTCAGGTCGGTCTCCAGCAGCGTCTCGACCGACGGCCGCACCCGGTCGACGATCGACCGCAGTCCGCGCGACTGCGCGCCGCCGCCTTGCAACGCCTCCAGCGTGGCCTGGATGGCCCCGCACTGCGAGTGCCCCAGCACCACGACCAGGCGCGTGCCGAACCGCTCCACCGCGAACTCGACGCTGCCCACCTGCGACGAGGCCACCACGTTGCCGGCCACGCGGATCACGAACAGGTCGCCCAGGCCCTGATCGAACACGATCTCGGCCGGGACGCGCGCGTCCGAGCAGCCCAGGATGACGGCCGAGGGCTCCTGGATCGTCGGCAGCTCGGTTCGCCTGGGGTGCAGGCTGGCCGGCCCGCCGCCGGTTACCTCTTGCACGAAGCGGGCGTTGCCGTCGCGCAGCCGTTGCAGCGCATCGCGGGCAGAGATCATCGGTCGTTCCCCTTCGCTTTCAGCGTGGCGCGAGACATGGGCGCAGCTTCTCCTCCCCGGCGGCGTTTCGCAAGCCGAACCTGCCGGCGTCGCGCGGCGGCCGGACCGCCCGTCAGCGCAGGTAGCGGGTGGGGTCGGCGACGCGGGCCGCGCTGAACCCGGCGCGGCGCAGCTGGCAGGCGTCGCAACCGCCGCAGGCGGCGCCCGTCCCGTCGGGGTCGTAGCACGAGAGCGTGAGGCCGTAGTCCACGCCCAGCGCGGTGCCGGCGGCGATGATCTGGGCCTTCGACATCGCGATCAGCGGCGCCACCATGCGGGGGGCGTGGCCTTCCGTGCCGGCGCGCGTCCCCTGCACGGCGACCTCTTGCATGGCGGCCAGCCACGAGGGGCGGCAGTCCGGGTAGCCGGACGAGTCGAGCACGTTCACGCCGATCACGATCTCCTGCGCCCCCGTGATCTCGGCGACCGCCAGCGCGTAGGCGACGAAGATGGTGTTGCGGGCGGGCACGTAGGTGATGGGGATGCCGGCGCCGATCTCCCCTTCGCTGCGCCCCTTGGGCACGGCGATGTCGTCGGTCAGCGCCGAGCCGCCGATGCCGCGCAGGTCGATGTCGATGATGCGGTGGGACTGCGCGCCCAGCGCGCGCGCCACCGCCTGGGCCGCCGTCAGCTCGACGGCGTGCCGCTGCCCGTAACGAAAGCTGAGCGCGTGGCAGCGCCGTCCGGCGGCCCTGGCCATCGCCAGCGCGGTGGCGGAGTCGAGCCCCCCGGACAGCAGGACGATGGCATCGGTGGCGGCGGCGGGGCCGGTGGCAAAGGGAGAGTTCGCGGGCATCGGGGCGCGCAGCATAGATCGCGGGCGCGCCCTGTGCCGCGGTGGATGGTGGCGGGCCGCCGTCCGGGCGCGTGGGCTCGTGGCGTGACGGGAATCGGGCTAACCTGGGCCAGCGTGTCGCGCCCTGGCTCGAATCGATCGCGTGTCGCCGAGCGCGCCGGCGCCGTCGAGCCGTTTCGCGACGCCGCGCTGTACGACTGGGAGTACCGCCGGCGGCGTGCGGACGTGGCCTTCTATCGCATGCTGGCCGACGAGCGCGGCGGGCCCATCCTGGATCTGGGCTGCGGCAGCGGCCGCCTGGCCATTCCGCTGCTGGAGCACGGACACCAGGTGGTGGGCGTCGATCTGTCCGCGGCGATGCTGGCGCGCGCGCACGCCCGCCGCCTGCGCTTGCCGGCCGCCACCCGGCGCAAGGGACTGTTCGTGCGTGGCGATCTGCGCCGGCTGCCGGTGCGGGGCGCGTTCCCGTTCATCGTGATGGCGTTCCACACCATCCAGCACCTGATCGAGGATCAGGAGCTGCTGGCCGTGCTGCGCGCGGTGCGGGAGCGGCTGACGCCCGACGGCTGGTTCGCCTTCGACGTCTTCTTTCCGAACGCTGCCTGGCTGGCCCGGCCCGCGGGCCGGCGCTTCGATCGCATCGTCTTCCGCCATCCGCGCACCGGCCAGCGCACCGAGTACAGCGTCTCGCACCGCATGGACGAAGCGCGCCGCGCCCTGCACATGTTCATTCACTATCGGCCCATCTCGGCGTCCGGCGTCGTGGCCGGGCGGGGGCGCGTGGTGCGCCTGGTCCATCGCCAGCTTCCGCCCGAGGCCGTCGCCGACCTGGTGAAGCAGGCCGGCCTCCGCATCATCACGCGCTGGTCCGGCTTCCACGGCGAGCCGCTCACCGATCCGCACGCCTCCGAGCAGCACGTCTATCTGGCGCGGCCGCTGTAGCGGACGGCGTCCCTGGCCGGGCGCTCAGTCGCGGGACCAGGGGCCGCCGAAGGTGCCGGTGCCCAGGAACCGGGGACGCTCGGTGGCCAGGGGCGGCGGCAGCGCCGCGGCCAGGCTGTCGAGGCCCCGGTAGTCCAGCGGCACGTAGGCGGGCTGGGGCCGGTAGCTCGGCGTCTGCGAAGGCCGGGGTGGCGGGCTGGGGCGATCGGAGCCCCCGCTGCTCGGGGCGTCGTCCAGCCGCGCCCCCCCGGGCTGCGCGCCGCCCTGCCCGGGGCGCCGTTCCCGCTCGCGCTCGCGACCCCGGCGGTTGCGCCAGCGGCCGCCGCGCGTGTCCACGGGCTCCAGCTCGGGCGCCAGCTCCTCGTCGGACAGCATCGCGTCGTCGGACCCCTCGGATGGCGCGGGCGCGCCGGTGCCGGCGATGGGCCGTCCCGCCAGCGCCGGGTCCAGCGCCTCGGCGTCGGACACCAGCTCGGCCAGGCGAAGCGCGTCGTCCAGGAAGTCGCGTCCCGCCAGGCGGGGGCGGCGCCGGTTCGGCCGCTGTGACGGCAGCACATAGCGCAGGGCCAGCAGCATCTGCCGCGTCAGCTCGGCGTCGCGCCGCGAGGCGCGCAGCCGCTCGATCAGCGGCGCGATGGCCGCCGACACGGTCTTGCCCACGTCGCCGATGCCGGTGCTGTCGGGATCCAGCACGTCCCGCAGCGGCGGCAGCGACAGCGCCGCCAGGATCAGCGCGTTCGACGGCGGCGAGGGGCGCTTCGTCGACTGGCGATCCAGGGCGGCCAGGTAGCTCCACAGGCGCGCCCGCTTGCGGACCGCCTCCTCGTTCTCATCGGTGTCGCGCAGCCCCTTGGCCAGCTCGGGCACCATGATGTCCAGCAGCTCCATCTCCAGCAGCAGCTCCATCGAGCGCTTGGCGGCGCTCTGGCGCAGCAGCCGGTAGAACTCTTCGGACACGCGCGCCTGGGCGCACTTCGTGATCTCCTGCCGGTGCTCCATCATGCGCCGGTACGTCTCCGGCTCGATGGACAGGTTGCAGCGGGCCGCGAACTTCACGGCGCGCAGGATGCGCACCGGGTCCTCGCGCAGGCGGATGTCGGGGTCGCCGATGGTGCGCACCAGGCGCGCTTCCAGGTCGGCCATGCCGCCCACGTGGTCGATCACCTCGGCGGTGGCGATGTCGTAGAACAGGCCGTTGATGGTGAAGTCGCGGCGGCGGGCGTCTTCCTCGGGCGTGCCGAAGACGTTGTCGCGGCGGATCAGCAGGTCGCCGCTCTCGGCCTCGGGGCCGGCCCCGTTCTCGTCGTCCTCCACCTCGCGCGGGTTCGCGCGGAAGGTGGACGTCTCGATGATCTTCGGGCCGAAGAACACGTGGGCCAGGCGGAAGCGGCGCCCGATGATGCGGCAGTTCTTGAACAGCCGCTTGATGTCGGGGGGCGTCGCGCTGGTGACGACGTCGAAGTCCTTCGGCTTCAGGTCGAGCAGCAGGTCCCGCACGCAGCCGCCGACCAGGTAGGCCTTGTGATCGTAGCGGCGCAGCCTCTCAACGACCTTCGCGGCGTCGGCGTCGATTTGATCCGGCGCTATCTTCATTTTTCGTTTGGGGTATCACGAAAGTCAGACGGGGGCAAGGCGGGACACCCCCGGATCGACGGCCCGAGCGCAACAATCGACCCGTGGGTCGGGCTCAGTCGAACGTCAGGGGCAGGGTGGAATCGGGGTCGGCCAGCACTTTCTGGCGCGCGCCGGTGCGCTTGGCCGGGGCGGAATTGCCCTCGGTGGTGCGCGGTCGGGCGGCAGGACGGGAGGAAGTGCCGGAAGGCGCCGCGGCGGCGACGGGGGCCTTGCGCGGCGTGACCGCCGGGGCCGCCGCCGGGCGGGCCACTGCCGGGTGGGCCGGGGCAGCCGCCGCCGGCTTGGTCAGGGCCGCCGGGTGCGCGGCAGCCGTCCCGTCGGGGCGCACGGCGACCGCCGGGCGGGCGGGGGCTGGGCGCGCCGGAGCGACGGCGACCGGCCTGGACGGCGCCTTCGGCGCGGCCGGCATCGCCTGCTCGGAAGGCGCCGCCTTGGCGGGGGGCTCCCTGGTGGCCAGGGCCGCCTTGGCGGGCTCCGCGCGGGCCGTCTCGGGCCTGGCAGCCTCCGTCTTTGGGAGGGGCTTGGCCTCCGCCTGCGTCGCGGCCTTCGGCTGAACCTTGGCCACCTCGGGCCTGGCAGGGGCGGCCTTCACCGGTGGGGCGACCGCGGGAGCGGGCGGGGGCGTGGCGGCGACCGGGGCCGGGGCGGCTGGCGCCTGGGGCGCGGGCGCGGCGGCAACAGGTGCGGGCGCCTTCGCGGCCGGCGCAGGCGCGGCGGGCTCCGGTGCGGGCGGCACGGGGGCAGCCGCCACGGGCGCCTGCGAGGGGACGGCGGGGACTTTGCCCGGCGCTTCCGCAGCAGGCGACGGGGCAGCAGCGGTCGTGGCCTCGGGCTCCGCTGGGGCCGGGGGAGGCGGCAGCGGCGAGGCCACGCGCCCGCCCGGCACGGCAGGGGCCGGCGTGGGAGGGGCAACCTCGGCGCTCTGCTCGCTGGAGCCGTGCCGCGCGAAGGCGATCACCAGCACCGCCAGCACCGCGGCCGCCGCCGCGCCGACGGCGATGCGGGCGATCAGGTTCGGCTTCGCCTCCTCGTAGTCGTCTTCCGCGCTGGGAAGCTGGTCGTACCAGGGGTTGTGCGCGCCCAGCGCCAGGTCGTCACCCGCGCGCGGCGCCTCGTGGCCCGGGCCCGCCGGGGCCGCGCTCGGGTTCGAGAACTCCCCCGTCAGGCCGGGCGCCAGGATCACGCGCGGTGTGCCGTCTGAAGGTCCCGAACCGCTGGGCGGCCGCACGCCAGCCGCGCGCTGCAATTCGGGTGGCAGGTGCACGTCGTGCCCGGCGGCGGTCCCATGATCGCGGCGCGCGGTCCCCAGGCCCAGCGGGTTCCGGGCGGGGGCTTGCGGCTCGGGCTTCGCCGCCGCGGCGGCCACGACCTTGCGGGCGGCTTCCAGCGCGGCGAACTTCGGCGCGGGCATGCCGATCAACGTGGCCGACAGCGGCGGCGTGACGCGCCCGAGGCGGGCGTCCAGCGAAGGCGCGGCCCCCGGCACGCTGCTGTCGAGCGAGCGCGTGCCCGGGATCGTCGAGTCGAGCGAGCGCAGCGGCTCGGCCGGCTTCGCGTCGCGCGCCGCCGGTTCGGTCGTCACCATCGGCGTGGTCTTCTCGTCGTTCTTTTCCCGCCGCTCGGCGACCTTGCCCAGCCTCTCGGCCAGACTGACCGCCGGCTTCTCGCTACCAGGGCCGCCAGCGGCGCCGCCCGTAGCTGCGCCGCTGGTCGCCCCGGCCGCGTCACCATCGGCGCCTTTCTTGCCGATTCCGCGCAGGGTTTCACTCGACATCAGACCTCACTTTACCCAAAGGATCACCAATTTGCAGCTATACTCCGCCGGCTTCGGGACTCCATGCGGCTCTGCTTCGTCGTCAACAGCGTCCGGACGCAGCGGCCCACGTACACCACGGCTCACCTGGCCGCCGCGGCCGCTCGTCGCGGGCATGACGTGGGCTTCGTCTCCGTCGACGCGCTGTCGCTGGGGCAGGGCAGCGACGGCGAGGTGCTGGGCGAGCTGGTGCGCCCCAAGGGCAAGCGGATCCGCGACGTGGCCGCCTACGTGAAGGGGCTGACGGCGGCCGACGCGCCCCGCGAGACCACGCGCCTGAACCGCTACGACGTGGTGTTCCTGCGCAACAACCCCAGCGCGGCCCGCCGCGAGGGCGAGACCGTCGATGACTTCAACCCCGCCATCGACTTCGGCCGCCGCCTGAAGCGCGCCGGCGTGATGGTGCTGAACGATCCCGATGGCCTGGCGCGGGCCGGCTCGAAGATGTACCTGGCCGGCTTCCCCGCCGAGCTGCGCCCGAAGACGCTGATCACCCGCTCGCTGGATCGGGTGCGCGCCTTCCTGCGCGAGCTGAACGGACCGGCCATCATCAAGCCGCTGGCGGGCTTCGGCGGCAAGAACGTCTTCTTCGTCGATCGGCCACAGACGGCGAACCTGGCCCAGATGATCTCGACGGTGCGGCGCGACGGCTACGTGATCGCGCAAGAGTATCTTCCCGCCGCCGCCAAGGGTGACAAGCGCATCCTGCTGGTGGGCGGGAACGTCTGCACCGTGGGCGGCATGGTGGCCGCGTACCGCCGGATGCGTCCCAAGGACGACATTCGCAACAACATGCACGTTGGTGGATCCCGGAAGCGGTGCACCTTCACGGAAAACGAGGCCCGTGTCTGTGATCTGCTGCGCCCCCGCCTGGTGGCAGACGGACTTTATTTCGTCGGCGTCGACCTGGTGGGCGGAAAAGTCCTGGAGATCAATGTCTTCGCCCCGGGCGGCATCCACAACATCAACGAGCTGTACGGCATCGACGTGGGCACCGAGATCATCCGCGACCTGGAGCGCCGGGTGGAGCTGCGGGCGCTGCATGGCGACAGGCTGCCGCCCCACGTGCTGATGCGGGCCTAGCCGCCGGCGCCGAGGCGTCGCGCAAGAGGCGGCAGGTGGCAGCGGGCGTCGCCCGAGGTGCTCCAACAGCCTGACATTCCACGGTAAATCGGCAGAGGTTCGGCTATCAAGGCGGGCCTTCATTCTGTCGATGTGAAAGCCGATGCTCCACGCTCTGGTTCGCCCGCCGCGACCTGGTCGCCCGCGCGTGGCGCCCGCTCGCGCTGGCGAGCGCGGCTCGATCGCCGTGGTGGCCGCCGTGGCCCTGGTGGCGTTGATCGGCATGGCGGCGCTGGTGGTCGACGGCGGCTACCTGGCCATGCGCCGCCGGGCCCTGCAGGGTGTGGCTGACGCGGCGGCCCTGTCGGGCGGCTTCTCGCTGCCCACCTCGGCGACCGCCATCAGCCAGGCGAAGAGCATCGCCACCGCGAACGGGTACACGAACGGCAGCGGCAACACCACGGTGACCGTGAACTCGCCGTACCTCAGCGACAGCCGCCGGGTCGAGGTCATCATCACGAAGACGGTGCCCACGTTCCTGGGCGCCGCCCTGCACATCAACACCGGCACGCTGACCGCGCGCGCGGTGGCGAAGATGGATCCCCCCAACGCGTCGATCTTCGCCGGCAGCACCGCCTGCGCCGGCGGCGCGTGTGGCGACGCCCTGTGCTTGCAGGGCAACGGCAACGACATCAACGGCGACGTGCACAGCAACGGCTCGCTGTTCATCTCGGGCAACAACACCACCTCGGTGGGCGACGTCGAATACGGCAACAGCTGCTCGCCCCACACGCTGACGGGCGGCGCGACGGCCACGTCCGGCCCCACCAACGTGGCCACGCAGAGCTACCCCCTGTCCTGGACCGCGTCCGACTTCACCTGCAACTACTATCCGACCGGCGGCAACATCTCGACCTCGGGCTCATGGTGGCAGTCCGGCAACTGGTACAGCACCGGCGTCTTGAAGTCCGGCGTCTACTGCTCCACGGGCGGCGTGGGCCTGCAGATCAACGGCAGCAACCTCAGCGGAAACATCACGCTGGTGTCCGACGGCCCCATCCAGATCAACGGGAACAGCACCACCTTCACCGCGTACAGGAACAACGTGCTGGCATACACGTCGTATTCGCCGGCCAGCTCGAGCACCAACGCCATTCAGTTCGGCAACGACAGCCTGACCTGGACGGGCGACATCTACGCGCCCAACGGCCTGATCGCGGCGAACGGGACGGGCGACGTCATCACGGGCTCGATCGTGGGGAAGTACGTCCAGATCGGCGCCACCAACTGGACGATGAACACGGGCAGCGGCGGCGGCAGCATCCCGTATCTCACCGAGTGAGCGCGCGCCAGCCCGCTTCGATGGCGGGCTGTCCCGGGCTCACGTCTGCAGGTGCAGCGGCATCTCCTTGTCGACGGACTCGGCGGCGCCGTCCGACACCAGCTGCCAGATGTGGCGAAGCTGGGCCTCGATGACGGTCCCCTCGTCCTCCTCCTCCGCCTCGTCCTCGTCTTCCTCTTCTTCGTCCTCGTACTCCTCGTCCTCGCTGACGCCCAGCTCTTCCTTCATCTCTTCCAGCACGTCCTGCAGGGCCTGCGTCGAGGCGATGCGGTAATCGCCAACGGTCACGCGTCCGTCGAACTCGACCGGTAGATAGATGTCGGCGCCCATGTCGTGCGCGTCCAGGCGATCCAGGAACTCGGTCATCGCCTCCTCGGACAGGCGGGCGGCGATGGTGTGGTTCGAGTGATCCTCGCCCTTGTCGAAGTCCGACACGCCCAGGTCCTTCAGGCGCTTGGCAAGCGTTTTCACCTCGTCATCGTCGAGGCGGTGTGAAAGGGGTGCCAGCTCGATCTCGGCCATGATCGATACGGTGCCCGACGCCAATGCGGACGTCAAACGGGCGTCGCACTTTCGGATCCGGGCCTGCCGGCAGAGGATCTTCCCCGACATTGCCAGACGTTGCCTATACTGCCCCGGTGGCCCAGTCCTTGACCGAGATAGGTAAGAAGTTCGCCGCCGCCCGACACGCCGCCGGCGCGGAGATCAAGCAAGGGATGGACGGCATCACGGTCTCCCGCCGTCTGTCCGACACCGTCGATCAGATCGTCATCGATCTGGCCGGACCCTTGCTGGCCAAGTGCCCGGTGCCGGTGGCCATCTTCGCGACGGGGGGCTTCGGCCGCACCGAGCTGGCGCCCTATTCGGACCTGGACCTGCTGGTGTTGTGCCGGGGCACCCCTGGTCCCGAGATCAGCGCGCTGGCCGAGGCGATCTTGCACCCGCTGTGGGACGCCAAGGTGGACGCCGGGCACGCCGTCCGCTCGTACGATCAGGCGCTGGCGCTGCCGGCCTCGGATCTGGCCGCGGCCACGGCCTTGCTGGACGCGCGCATCCTGCTGGGCGACCTGGCCATGGCCGACAGCTTCCTGGCCGACTTCCGCGCCCGCGTGGCGTCCACGGCCGCCGAGGACTTCGTGGCCCGGCTGCGCGCCGAGCAGAAGTCGCGCCACAGCCGGTTCGGCGACACCATCTTCCTGCTGGAGCCCGATCTGAAGAACGGCCCGGGCGGCATGCGCGATCTGTGCGTGGGGCGCTGGGCCGCCGTGGCCCGCTTCGGCACGTCCGATCCGCGGCGGCTGGTGGATCTGGGCGTCATGACCGAGCGGCTGGCCGGCGCGTTCGAGGCGGCGCGCGAGTGGCTGCTGCGGCTGCGCATCGCCATGCACGCCACCGCCGGCCGGCGCCAGGATCAGCTGCGCTTCCCCCTGCAGGAGGCGATCGCGCCCATCCTGTGCCCGAACGTCGAGGTGGTGAAGGGGGACATCCGCCCCGCCGTGCACCCGGCCGTCGAGGCCTTGATGCGCCAGTTGCACGCCCACGCCAAGCTGATCCGGCGCGAGACCGAGCGCCTGCTGCAGCGGGCGACGCTGCGGGACGATTACAAGCGTGTCACCGCGCCGGTGCGGCTGCGCGGCGCCACCGCCGACGATCCCAGCTTCGTGCTGCGTGACGGGGCGCTGGAGGCGAAGGACGACGGCATATTCTTCACCCAGCCCTCCGAGATGATCCGCATCTTCTCGGCCGCGCTGGAGCTGGACGTGGGCCTGGCGCTGCGCACGCGCGAGATGATCTCCGAGCTGTGCGCCGCGCACGGCGACCTGCTGCGCGAGGATCCCGCCTCGGGGCGCGCCTTCATCGACGTGGTGACCGACATCAGCGATCGCTCCACGCCGTCGCGCCTGGAGGAGATGCACGACCTCGGGCTGCTGTCGGCGCTGATGCCCGAGTGGGAGCCGTCGACGGGGCGGGTGCAGCACGACATCTATCACGTGTACACGGTGGACCAGCACTCGCTGTACGCGGTGGCCCGCATGCACGCGCTGGCGCGCGGCGACCTGGCCGACGAGTTCCCGGTGCTGACCGAGACGATCCGCGCCGTCGAGCACCCGGTGGCGCTGTTCATGGGCACGCTGCTGCACGACGTGGGCAAGCCGTGGGGCAAGCCGCACAGCGAGATCGGCGCCGACCTGACGGTGCAGATCGGCCGCCGCCTGGGCATGGACGACGAGGACGTGCACCGGGCCGAGTTCCTGGTCCGGCAGCACCTGGTCATGGGGCAGATGTCGCAGCGCCGCGACCTGGAAGACCTGGAGATGATCACCGACTTCGCGCGCGTGTGCGAGGACGAGGAGAACCTGCGCGAGCTGTTCCTGCTGACGTTCTGCGACCTCAGCTCGGTGAACCCCGACAACCTGACCAGCTGGAAGGAGACGCTGCTGCGCGAGCTGTACCAGCGGGCGCGCACCGCCCTGCGCCGGGGCGGCGACCTGCTGGGCGAGCAGCGCAAGGAGACGGTGAAGCGCCGGCAGCGGCGCGCGGCGGCCCTGCTGTCCGAGGAGAACCCCAGCGAGCCGGTGGCCGAGGCGCTGTTCCGCGGCTTCCCCGACCGCTACTTCGCCGAGAACGAGGCGGGGCGCATCGCCTCGCACATCAAGCTGATGCAGGCGCGGCGCGCCTCGGGCGCGGCCTCGGCCATCAAGGTGTCGCAGCAGAAGCGCGTGGACGCGACCGAGATGGTGCTGGCCGCGGTCGACGTGCCCGGCCTGCTGGCCGAGGTGGCGGGCGTGCTGCACGCGAACCGCATCGAGGTCCTGGACGCCGCCATCTACTCGCGCGAGGTCACCGCCGACGACCCGGCCGAGGCGCTGGACATCTTCCTGGTGCGCGACGCCTACGGGCGTCCCGTGGTGGACGAGTCGCGCTGGAAGAAGATCCGCGACGATCTGGAGGCCGTGATCTCGGGCAAGGTGAACGTCGAGGCGCTGCTGGCGGCCAGCCGTTCGCGGTCGACCGACTCGCTGGCGGTGTGGCGCGTGCCCGAGGTGCCCACGGAGATCAAGGTGGACAACACCACCAGCCGCGACTTCACCGTCGTGGAGGTGATCACCGGCGATCGCCCGGGCGTGCTGTACACCATCGCGCGCACGCTGTTCGGGCAGGCGCTGGACATCCACCGCTCGAAGATCGCCACCGAGGCGAACCGGGTCGTCGACACGTTCTACGTGCGCGACAAGGCGTCGGGGGCGAAGGTGATGGACCAGCCGCGCACCGACCAGCTTTACGAGGCGCTGCGCGCGTCGCTGCCCCAGCTGTGAGACACTGGCCGCCATGCACACGCTGACCCTGCTGGTGATGTTGCTGCTGTCGCCGCTCGAGCCGCCCGGTGGCGGCGGCAAGCCCAGCCCCGCCACGCCCATGCTGGAGAAGGGGACCGAGCTGTTCAAGCAAGGGGACACCGCCGGCGCGCTGAAGGCGTTCGACGCCGCCGCGAAGGCTGATCCCGCCGACCCGCGCCCGTTCTACCTGCGCGGTGTGGCGCTGGAGAAGAAAGGCGACCCGGGTGGCGCCGAGGCGGCCTATCGCAAGGCGGTCGGTATGAAGTCCGACTTCGCGGAGGCGCAGAACAACCTGGGAGCGCTGCTGCAGGCCAAGGGCAACGCCGCCGAGGCGGCGCGCGCGTTCCAGGCGGCGGTGCGTGCCCGGCCAGACTACCCCGAGGCCCAGTTCAACCTGGGCGTGGCGCGCGACGCGGAGGGCAACGTGCCCCAGGCGGTCGCCGCCTATCGCGAGGCGGTGCGCCAGAAGCCGAGCGACGCCGCCTATCGCATGAACCTGGGCGCGGCGCTGCGCAAGCAGGGCGACATACCGGGCGCGCTGGCGTCCATGAAAGAGGCGACGCGCCTGGCGCCCAAGGACGCGTTGATGTGGACCAACCTGGGCATGCTCCAGTCCGACGCGAAGGATTACGAGGGGGCGGGCGCCTCGCTGGAGAAGGCCGTGAAGCTGAAGGACGACTCGGCGCTGGCGTGGGATCGCCTGGGCCGGGTGGCGCTGCGCCGCAAGCAGGTCGACCGCGCGGTCGAGGCCGCCCAGCGCGCCTGTCGGCTGGAGCCGAAGAACGCCGCCTACGCGGCCGACCTGTGCCACGCGTTGATCGAGAAGCGGGACACCGCCGCCGCGGTGAAGGAATGCAAGACCGCCGTCGGCCTGGACCCCAAGAACGCGCTCGCCTCCTACGAGCTGGGCAAGGCCCTGGTCGCCAAGGGCGACTGCGCCGCCGCCCACAAGGAGCTGGACCGCTTCGCCGCCATGCCCGCCGTCAAGCCCGAGGCCAAGGCGCAGGCCGCGACGATCGCAAAGTCCTGCGCCCCTACGAAGAAGTGACCCCC
>Ga0070658_10001763_pt1 | contig 18213 bp, 14 predicted proteins | sample KBSC13metaG_FD_64664 | JGI IMG/M metagenome (GOLD analysis project Ga0070658, IMG submission 64664) | Corn rhizosphere microbial communities from Kellogg Biological Station, Michigan, USA - KBS C1-3 metaG | ecosystem: Host-associated > Plants > Roots > Rhizosphere > Soil ...
TCGTCGATCTGTTTACGCAGCGGCGCGAGCGGGTCGGAAGCATCGGACATGGGGTCAAGGATAACGGATAGTCAGAACCGACTACAGCGAGCGGTCGTCCCGGAAGAAAAATGAGCCACAGAGATCACGGAGGACACAGAGAACGTCTCGCCCGCTCCAATTGCTTCGCACAATTCTTCATGTCGATGCGGGGGAACACGCCCGCGCCGTGAAGGCGCTCTCTGTGCCCTCCGTGATCTCTGTGGCCCATTGCTTCACGTCGGATTCGGAACCTGCTTGGTCGCCGCGACCGGATCGATCGGGCGCTCGCTGATGCAATCGACTGTCCCGTCGGGATTGTGCTGGCAGCGCTCCACTTCGCTATCGATCTCCGCACCGATCAGCACGATGATGCCGTCGAGATAGAACACCAGCAGCATGATGATCATGCCGGCGACAATGCCGTAGGTCTTGGCGTACGACGTTTCGGCGAAGTGCGTGAAATAGAATCGCATCCCGGCGCCGGTCGCGATCCAGCCGACGGTGGCGAAGATCGCCCCGGGCGACAAGAACCGCAGCCGGTGCGGGCGGCTCGGGCCGAAACGGTAGAGGAAGCCGATCATCAGCTGCATCGCGAACAGGCCGATCACGTAGCGAAGCAGCGTGATCAGCACCAGCACCGGCGTGTTGATGAACTTCTCCAGCCACCCCGGCAGCGGCAGATCGTGTAGATGCGTCAGCAGAAAATGCAGCGCTAGCCCGCTCACCGGCAGTGCGATCAGGATGATCACCACGCCCAGGCACGCGAACAGCGTCAGCACCATCGCCCAGAGACGTTTCCAGATGAAAGAACGCGGATTTTCCACCTCGAACGCTTCATCAAGCGCCGACATGGTCGTGTTCATCCCGCCGCTGGCGGCGTAGAGCGTCAGGATGATACCGAAGCTGAGGAAGCCGCTGTGGGTCTGGCTCATCACCTTGTCGAGCGGATCGAGCACAAGCGACACGACCGAATAGGTCATGCCCGAGCGGTACATAAACTGCTCGATGAAATGGTGCGTGGCCGACCGCGCGTTGGCCGGGAGGTAGGGCAGCAGCGTCAGCAGGAAGATCAGGAACGGAAACACCGCGAACGCCCACGCGTACGCCATCGCTGCGGCGTTGGTGAAGACGTTGTCGTCGCTCGTCTCCTGCCAAACGCGTTTGACGAAGCCCCATGGGCCGATCTGTTTGACGGCGTGGATGAAGTCGGCGACACGGGCCATGGGGGATAGTAGGTAGTGGGTAGTTAAAAGTGGGTAGTTGAAGATTGGCAGTCGGGGCGATCAACTACCAACTACCAACCACCCACTACCAACTCATCTTCACTTCGCCGCAATCTTCCAGATCCCCCACACCCCGCCACGGTTGCTGCGGAAGTAGATGCCGCCGCCGGCCGGGTCGAAGGCAGGGCTGTCGTCGACGCTGCCGTTCTTGGTCACCTGCTTGAGGTTCTGCGGGTTGGCCAGGTCGAGGGTCCAGATGTCGTAGTTCAGCCGGCCGTCCTCGGCCTCTTTGCCGCGGTTGCTGGCGAAGGCGATTTTCGTGCCGCTGCTGTCGAAGGCGGGGTCGATATTGTCGCTCTCGCTGGTGAGGCTCTCGGTCAGGCCGCCGCCCTTGTCGCTGACGCGGTACAGGTCGTGGTTGCCCGTCTTATCGTTCACGAGGGTGTAGACGACCGTATCGTTCCGCGGGCTGATGCGCGGCTCGCTGCCGCCGAGCTGCGTGAGATCGGTCGGGAGCGTGGCGCCGACCTGAACTGTGTAGAGGCGCGGCTTCGGATCGACGTCGATGTGGGCCTCGAAGAACAGCCGCGGCTTGGCCGAGGCGTCGACGCTGGGCCACAGGTCATTGCTGTCGCCGGCGGTGTAGCGGGTGATGCCGCCTTCGCCGATCGGGCTGATCGCCCAGATGTTGAGCTTCTTGCTGGCGCGGTTGCTGGCATAAACGATCTTGTCGCCCGCGGCCGTGTAACTCGGGGTGACGTCAAGGCTTCGGCCGTCGCTGATCTGCGTCGGGCCGCCGGTGCCGTCGGCGCGCACGCGGTACATCTGCGATGTGGGCTCTTTCTCCGTCCCGCCAACCACGGTGTAGACCAGGTACTGTCCGTCCGGGCTGACCGAAAGGCTGCCGATCGTCTCGCCCTTCGGCAACTGCACGATTTTCGTCGGCTGATCGCCATCGGGCTCGGTGACGAACTTCATGCTGGTCGTGGGGACATCGACGGCGGTCATCTTCCAGCCGCCGTCGTCACGCTTCATCTGCAGTTGCGTGCCGTCGGTCTTCTGACTGAGCACTTCGCGCAGCTTGAGCGTGTAATCGGGCTTGCCGCCGTCCCAGGCGATGGTCATGTCGGCCGGGTACCAGGCGGCGTCGGGGGTCTTTTTGGTGGCGTGCACTTTGAACGTGCGGAGTTGCCCCTGCTCGTTCGGCGTGAAGACCAGGTCGGCCACGGTGGCGTCGCCGTCGCGGCGGGTCTGAACGCCCTCAATGACCACAGCCGCGTCGGCCGGGTCGGTCGTCAGGCGAATCGTCTTGCTCTTGGGGATCAGGTCGATCTCGTAATCGCTGTTGCCGTTGTCCCAGCTGATTTTTCGCTCGATCGGGTCATAGCCCGGCTTCTCGACGCGCAGCGTCTTGTCGACCCACGCGTTGGCGTTGGTGTCGAATTCGAAATTCACCTGCCGGTCGGTCAGCGGAGCGACGCCGAGGTCCTGGTTATCGAGGAACACGTGCGCGCCCGGCGGATTCGTCGTGATGCGCAGATCCTTGTGCATCGGATCCAGCCGCATGTTGTACAGCGGCTGCGAATCGGTCCACGTCACCTGCTGCTCGGATTTGATGAACCCTTTGCGCTCGGCGGTGATGGTGTGGGTGATCCAGTTGTCACTGGCATCGACGGTGAATTCGACATCGGTGCTGACGGCCGACGTCGGCTCGGCAGTCAACGGGCGGCCGTCGACGCTGATGATCGCCGGCACCGGCGTCGTGGTGATGCTGATGCGCCGCGTGTACGGCTTCATGTCCAACACGAGCGTTTCGTTCGGATAATCGCGGGTGACGTTGACGGTCTTGTCCTGGAAGCCCTTGCGGACGGCCGTCACGTAGAAGGTGTCTTCGGGCTGATCGAAGGTGAATTTGTGCTCGACGGTGCCGCGGCCGATGTCGGCGCCGTTCACCCGCACCAGCGCGTCGGCCGGCTTCGGAATGATCGTGATGTTCTTCTGCACCGCGCAACCCGCGGCCAGGAACAAGCTCAACAGCATCAACTTCGATTTCATGGGGCGGAGCATAGCAGAAGACAGGGGAGAGGGTGGAGGGCGAAGGGAGAGTAAGACAGGCTGTCTCTTTCTTATCCCTCCCCCTCCGGGGGAGGTTAGGGGGCCGGGGAGCGTCGATTGATTCTCCAATATGGAATTAGCCACAGAGACACAGAGAGCAGAGAGAGCACAGAGAGCACAGAGAGCACAGAGAAGAGATTTCGAATTCTTTCTATGTGTCTCTGTGTCTCTGTGGCTTTCTTTCTTCGAGCAAGCCGCTAGACGCTCGCCGCCCCCACCTGGCCTCCCCCGGAGGGAGAGGGATAAGAACGGTGCGCCGCCTATTTCGCGACAATGGAAATCGGGATCGTCGTCTCCGCCACGTGGGCCGCGTTCTGGTCGACTACGGTGACTTTGATCACGTACCGCCCCACGCCCAGGCCCGGCGGAAGCCAGAATTTCTTGGCCAGGAAGTAATCGTGCCGCTGGCTACGGCTGGTTTCGTTGACGTTGCTGTTGTCCAGCGTCTTCACGGCCAGGCCACTTTCGCTGTAGAGCACCAGGTCCTGGTGCAGGCGCGTGGTGAACTGGTTCTGGTCGTCGGGCTTTGAAACAAAGTTGCTCACCTCGACGTAAGAGATCACTTCCACGGGGGTCATCGCGGTAAAGCGAGGCGGATCGATCGGGGTGTACAGGCCGAAGGTTTTGACGTTGGTGCAGAGCATCGCCTTGCCGAGCGTCAGGTCGGCCTGGCTCTTCAGGCGGTCGGCCATCGCGACCAGGGGCTGAATCTTGCGCGTCATCAGCATGTTCGGATCGGTGGCGACGGCGGCGCGGAAGTTGGAAATGCCATCGAGTAGCGTCGTCAGCAGCTCGCGGTCGTCTGCGGCCAGGCCGGTGAGCGTTTCGGGCGTCGGCACGCTTTGGCCGCGGATCAGGCCGAGCAGTTGGCCGTCGAGCTGGGCGACGACGTCGCGCGGGTTCTGGCGGGCACGGTCTTCGATTTGCTGCGCAAAGCCCTCCGGTTGCCTTTGCGGCGCGACCTGCACCGGCCGGGCGGGCGTCTGATCGGCGCCGACGCTGAGAGCGGTGTTCGAGGCCGTTTTGGTGGGATCTTCCGGTGGCGGCTCAACCGAAGGCGTTGCGGCCGGCGACGGAATCGGCGGCAGCGGTTTGAGCCGTGTGGGCGGCAGCGCGGGCGGTGTCGGCGGCAGCGCTTCGGTGATGCCCGGCGTGCTGTCGGCCACGGCATTGTCGGCCGGTGGTTCGCTGCGGGCGGCGAGCAGTTCCTCGATCGCCTTGGCCTGGGCCGCGGCGCGGCGCTCGACCGATTGTGGATCGTTCGCGCTCAGGCCGGCCGTGTTCTGTTCGGGGGCCGCCGGCGCAGTCGTCGTCGGCGCCGGCGCGGGCTTGGCGGGCGGCGGTGCGATCGGTACCGGTTGTGACGGAGGCGCCGGTCGGGCCGGCGGTGTCGGTTGCGCGCATCCTGCGAGCAAGACCAACATCCCGAATCCCCCCGCCGCACTCCGAATGAGCGCGGCGCCGGAAGTCGTATGTGCAATCATCGATCCATCCCTGGAAGTGCGGGCATTCTAGCGATCCGCTTCGTCGCGGCAATGAATGTGAGCTTGACTTGGACCCCGCGCGGAATGACATTCGCGCACCAGAGGAGCACATCAAATGATTCGCCTGGCCGCCTTCGCGGATGAAATCGACCCAAAACTCGACGTCCAAATCGAGCACTGCAAAAAGAACGGCATCACGCACATCGAGCTGCGCGGCGTCGACGGTCAGAACGTGCTGGATTTCAGCCCGGAGAAGCGCAAGGAAATCAAGGCCAAGCTCGACGCCGCCGGCATGGGCGTGGCCGCGATCGGATCGCCGATCGGCAAAGTGGCAATCGACGCGTCGTGGCCGCAGCATTTTGACCGGTTCAAGGTCGCCGTCGATTCGGCCGTCTTCTTCGACGCCCCGATGATCCGCCTGTTCAGCTACTACCCGCCCGGCGGCGAAGGCAAAGGCGCGATCGACCCGCACCGCCACCAGATCATCGAGCGATTCCGGGCCAAGATCGAATACCTCGACGATTTGCCGGTGACGCTGGTTCACGAGAACGAAAAAGGCATTTACGGCGAGAAAGGCAAAAACTGCCTCGACCTGATGCAGGCGATCAATTCGCCGAAATTGCGCAGCGCGTTCGATTTCGCCAACTTCGTGCAGGCCGGCGAACGGCCGCGCGACAACTGGCCGCTGCTGAAGCCGTACACGACGCACATCCACATCAAGGACGCCAAGCTCGGCACCGGCCAGGTCGTCCCGGCCGGCCAGGGTGACGGCGACGTCGATTCGATCCTCGCCGACGCCTTTGCCAGCGGGTACAGCGGGTTCCTGTCGCTCGAGCCGCACTTGAAGGTCGCCGGCCACAGCCACGGCGAGACCGGCCCCGAGCTGTTCAAAACGGCGGCCGACGCGCTGAAGGTGATCCTGGACAAGTATAAGATCACCGTCGGCAAGTGAGTCGTAGGGCACGCTATTGCGTGCCGTTCAGGTCGATCGCCGATCGCGGCACGCAATAGCGTGCCCTACGAGGACTGTGACCGTACCGGACGATGAACCAGGCTGCCGCCGAGCTTCCCGATCTGCAGACCGCCATCGATCTTTTGGCGGCGCAGACGGTGCCGGTGCGCACCACCTCGCCCGATCTGGTGGCCCAACTGCGGCAGGCGCAGTCGACGGTCGTCCGGCGGATTGTCTGCATCGGCGTCGACCTCGTTGACACCTGCGACGTACTGGCCGCGACGCGGCGGACGCGGGCCGCCGATATCGAAGCGGGGCTGGATCTGCTGCGGCATTGGTTCGACGCGCGGATCGTGCGCATCGACCAGCCCTCGGCCGACACGGCGTATCCGAATCTGCTGCCGGAGATGCTGGTCCGCCGGCTCGTCCGCAAGCGATTGCCGGCCGGAGCACTGCCGACGGAAGCAGGCGTGCTGATCGTCGACGTTCTGACGGCGGCGACCGTCTTATCCCCTCTCTCGGTACTCCGGGAGAGGGTTAGGGTGAGGGCCGAGCGTTCGAGCGACCTGACGCTGGAAGGCGCCCCTGAACCCCTCCCCCCACCCCCTCCCTCAAGGGGAGGGGGAGAAGAATTGCTTCCCGTCATCCTCGACGACCACATCCGCCAGCGGCGTTTCCGCGCGACCGTCGCCCCCGAAACCCCTGTCGCCGAGATCCTCGCCCAGGCGGGCGTCGCCGAGCCGATGCTGCTTCGCCACGGCCCGCTGGTCGCGGATCGGCCGGTTGAGCCGTCGACGCCGGTCGGCCAGACCGATCTGCAATTGCACGTGCTCCCCCCCGCGCCGCTCGTGTCGGCCGCCTGCACGCGTTGCGGCGAGTGCGTGGCGGTCTGCCCGGTGCGGATTCACCCGGCCGCCCTGCTGCAGGCGGCACAGTTCGGGAACGCGCGGGATGCCACGAAATTCGGCGCCCTCGCCTGCATCGAATGCGGGCTTTGCTCGGCCGTCTGCCCGTCCAGTTTGCCGGTGCGGGCGGGCGTGGTCGCGGCACGACGCCTTGTGGTGGGGCTGGTCGCGTGACCTCGCTACTCATCGACCGCCGTCACGTCCCCGATGTGCGCCTGGCGCTCGGCTTGATCCTGCCGAGCTTGGCGGGCCTGGCGGTGTTCGGCTGGCGAACGCTCGGCGTCGCATTTCTCGTGTTGCTGGGCGCGCTGTGTTCGCAAGCGCTGCTGCGGCGATTTCGAACCGGCTATCTGACGCCCGGGCGGGTGTGGGTTGCGGTTCATGCCCTGCTGCTGACGCTGTTCCTGCCGGCCACCTTGTTCGATCTGGATCGAGCGGCGATCCAGACCGATTCGCGATGGCCCGGCGCGCTGGCGGCCGGCGTGTTGCTGTGCGTGATCGCCGGGCTGCTGCGCCGCTTCGGCATCGCCCGCTTCTCGGCCGTGCCAGTCACGCTCGTGCTGTTGATGGTCGTGCAGCCGGGAATGTTCGATACCGATCGGGTGCTGGTGCCGCAGCATCTGTTTCGCGGCGACTTACTGGACGAGCGCGCGGTCGTGCGCCCCAGCGCGACGGCCGAGCCGTGGATCGAGTCGCACGACAGCGGCAGCCGGGTCTTCATCACCGAGTCGGCCGCCGCTCGCATTCACGATTACCTGCGCGGGCGAACCGCGCAAGGGCTGCCCAGCGAAACCATCACGCGCCTGCTCAGCGACGAAATCCCGCCGCTGGAAGATTTCGTGATCGCCGGCCGGGCCGGGCGGATCGGGAACGGCAGCGCGATCGCCCTGCTCATCGGCGGATTGTTCCTGATCCAGCGCCGCTTCGTAGCTTTCCGCGTGGCGGCCGTCATGCTGCTGGCGTGCTACCTCACGCTGCTGTTGCTGCCGGTGCCGATCGTGATCGGCACGGACGGCGCGGTGCGGGTGTTCGTGGCCGCTTCAGACCCGCGCGTGGGTTGGGCGACCGGCATCACCTTTGTGAACGACCTGTTCTTCACCGCCCCGGTGCTGCTGACGGCGATCTACCTCGGCTGCCAGGCCGGCGTGCGGCCGAGTGGGTTGGGGGCGGGGGTGGTGTTCGCGCTGCTGTTCGGCATCGCGATGGCGGCGGCGACGATCTTCCTGTCGGTGCGGAACGGGCCGATCCTGGCGGTGATCCCGATCCAGTTCCTGACGCCAACGCTGGAACGTCTGTTCCCGCAGCGGGGTGCGTGATTGCCGTAGCTGCGACGGCGGGTGCCACGGTCTTGTACTCAAGGCCGTGCCGTCGATAGCGAACACACGGCCTTGGGTACAAGACCGTGGCACCCAGACGCCAAACGAAAGCTGCCCGGACCGATTTCCGGCCCGGGCAGCAAAGGTTGTGTTCGATCCCGGGTGTCTTACCCGAGCACGTCGTCCAGCATCTTGTCCGCCGCGCCGTCGAGCTTTTCGTCGGTCTCGTAGGTGCCGGCGGCGATCTGGGCCTTGATGTCGGCGATCTTGTCGAGGCGCACGTCGTTGGTCTTCAGTTGGCCGAGCAGGTGGTTCACGTGCGACAGCTCCAGTTTGTCGGTCGCCTTGGGGGAGGAAGCGGGTGCGGTTTCGGCAGGCTTGGCCGGGGCTTGCTTGGCGTAGGCCTTTTGGATGTAACCGCTGCCGCCGACCGAGTTGATGCTGCTCATGATACGTCTCCGTCTTTTGCAGGGCGTTTTTATCGCCCCTGGATGCTGACCGATCCTTCGGCCAACGTTACCGGCCCCACGCTTCGCAAGGCCGTCGTCCGTGAATCTCTGCTTTGGATATCGTCGGGGTCGGGATTAATTCTTGAACGACTTGACGCGAGATCATTTTTCTCACAACCCTCGATAGATAAACGCTTTATCCCCAAATTCGCGGCCGAATCTGCGCGGCGGGCAAAAAATGCTGCAGAAAACCGCGCGACCCATGATTAGCCACGTTATCCAGATTACCTATTTTTATATGCGACCATTTTTTCCAGTTTTCCTTCGCCGATTTTACCGGACCGACTCTCGCCGCGGGTTTCGATGACCGGAGAGGGATTGCCGGTTTCTCCTCACCGGCGCCTCGGGATTATCGGTCGTGAAATTAAACTGCCGCGCGGGGTAATGCTGCCCATCTTGATACACAAGGAGATCCTGCCCACTCGCGTGCCGGCGCAACGCATCGCGAAAAAGATGCATCGGGCCCGCTCAAGTCCCCCCTTCCCGCATCCGATGTCCAGATGGAACGCGGTGATGTTGCCCCGGCTTCGGTTGTATTCGACGCTTTGGCAGCCCGGCGGCACGAGCCCAGTGGGTCGGCCGCCGATGGCGATGAGACGAAACAACTATGTCCAACACGCCTTCAACCTCCCTTCGCCGCCGCGGCACGGCATTGATCTATGCAATGACAGGCATGGTCGTGATGGGCGGGTTCGCCGCGCTGGCCGTCGACTGGGGCCGGGTGCAGTTGACCAAGACCGAGTTGCAGTCCGCCGCCGACGCCGCCGCGCGGTACGGCGTAGCCGGGTTGCAGAACCAGATCGGCGGGATCAGCGCCGCCTACGCCAACGCCCAGCAGGTGACCGCCCAGAACAAGGCCAACGGCCGGGCCATCTCCTTCCAGCCGAGCGACGTCGAAATCGGCAAGTGGAACACCAAGAAGCGCACCTTCAAGGCCACCACCGATCTAAGTACCGCCAACGCCGTGCGCGTGACGCTGCAGTGCTCGTCCGCTCGCGGGACGGCCGTTCCGCTGACGTTCATGTCGATGCTCGGCAAGAGCTCGGCCGATATTCACGCCGTCAGCGTCGCGATGATCACCTACAGCAACAGCGGCGGCACGGGCGAGGGCAAATATTCGTACTTCATTCCCGCCACCTGCAACCCCTGGCTCGCGGGAGCCTCATCCGGCACCATCGCCAGTGTCAACAACCCCAACTTTGATCCCGACTACGCCGGCACCGGCTACACCGATAGCGGCAAGACCACCACCGCCCCCAACTGCGTCGGCTACACCGACGGCGGCACGGCCGGCTCGGAATCGGCGCCGAACCAGTACAACCGCAACTACGCGAACTGGGGCAGCTACGCGAGCAAAAAAGGCTCGCCCGTCCAGGCCGGCGGCATAAGCATCAGCGCGGGCGTACCGATCACCATGGACGGCGTGAACGGCGGCGCCAACAACTTCTCCAGCACCACCACCTACGACGGTGACGGCAACCCCGGCCAGGTCGTCAGCAACTCGGCCGGCGCTGAAAACGGCATCGCCAACGTGAAGGCCCCGATCAACTCGGTGATCGGCGTCTTCCTTGACGACAACCGGCCCTACAGCGGCATGACCCTGCCGGCAACGATGGATTTCACCACTGCCGGCAGCCGCGATTTTCTCTCGCTTAAGCCCGCCCTGCGCCAGCCGTTCTTCATCGGCGACGGGCGCACCAGCAATGGCGAGGTGCAGCAATTCGTTCCGCCGGCGGGCGCCACACGGCTGTACATCTGCACGATGGACTCCTACGAGTGGAGCAACAACGTCGGCGGGTTCTTCGTCACTGCCCATGTCAACGGTCACATCGTCACGGTGAAGTAATCGAAGCGGCCAAGGAACAGGAAGTGGGGACATGACGCGACACCGCCGATCAGCCCGCAATACCGCGTTGGTGATGGTCTACGCGATGATGTCGATCGTCATCCTGATGGCGTTCACGTCACTGGCCGTCGACTGGGGCCGCGTCGAGACCGCCAAGACCGAGTTGCAGAACGCCACCGACGCCGCCGCGCGATATGCGGTCACTGGCATCAGCGACAACACGTATTCGACGAAGGCGACAAACGCCGCGGCGAACAATAAGGTTGATGGCGTGCCGCTGGCGCTGCAGGCTGCCGACGTCACACTGGGCACGTGGAACTTCACTACCCGCGCTTTCTCGGCAGGCGGTTCGTCACCTAACGCGGTCCGAGTCCTGGGCCACCGGTCCGCGGCACGCGGCACTGCAATTCCGCTGCTCTTCGCCCGCGCGATCGGCCGAAACTCCTGCGACATTAATACCGTTTCGGTCGCCACCTTGTCGTCACCGCCGTGCGATATTGCAGGCCTCAGCCTTGTCAAGTTGACCGGCTCAGGCATGATCCAGCGGCTCGGAACTGAAAGCGGGACGGTCAACGTTGCCGGGAACGGCACATACAGCCTTTCCTGGGGCCAGCAGATCGCCGGCAATGTCTACTACTACGGTAGTCCGCCCAACGTCCCGAACGGTGCCAACTGCATCACCGGAACACAAACGGCGATGTCATCGCAGATCAACTTTGCAACGCCGACAACCCCCGGCGGCTGCACGCCCGTCTACGCAGCCACCTACAGCGGGACAACTTTTCCCGTACCGGCCGGCAATTACTCGGCCACCAGTCTGACGATCACTAGCGGCGCGACTTTGAATCTGAGCGGCGACGTCAACGTCTACTGCAGCGGCCCGGTGAGTATCGGCGGCGGCGCGATCATCAACACGAACAACGGCGCGTACAAATTCACGATCTATCAGACGACCGCTAGCTCCATTACCCTGAATGTGGGAACCATCTACATGCGGATTTATGCGCCATTGAGCACTGTGAACGTATCCGGATCTACCGTGTTGATTGGCTCGGTAATCGCGGACACGCTGAATAACGCCAACATTATCAAGTATAGCTCTGCGCTGCCCTCTCCGATCAGTCCCACCGGGGGCGGCGGCAGTTCCGGGGGCGGCATTTCGACTGTTGAATAGCGTCTTACTGCAGCGCCAGCGCCGCGAGAATCACCGCCCCGTTGTTCAGCGCGTGGGCCGTCATCGACGCCAGCAGCGAGCCGCGCCACTGGCGGATCATCGCCAGCACGAAGCCGATGCTGCCGATCACCGGAATGCCCGCCCACCCCTGCGGGTGGATGGCCGCGAAGACCAGCCCGCTGATCGCTGCCGACACAAATGGCCCGAACCAGCCGCGCAGGTGCGACAGCAGGCCGCCGCGGAAGAGCGTTTCTTCGGTGATCGGCGCGAACACCGCCGCCAGCAGCAGGATCGCGTACGGGTGTTCGCCGATCGAGGTGGCCACCGGGTGAGTGACGACGACGCCCGTCTCCCGCATCAACAGCAGCGTGATCGCCAGGCCCACGCCCAGCACCGGTAGGCCGGCGAGATAGCCGAGCACCCCGCAGCAGACGTTCACGATCGGCCGACGTAGCGTCAGGCCCCAGTCGTAGCTCTGGAACACCCACGGCACGCCGCGGATCATCGGCCAGACCAGGAACAGCGCGAACGCCGTCACCAGCGCCCCCACGCTCGCCCCCAGGCCCGCCCCGGGCAGCAGCGCGGCCAGTGCGATCGACCCGCCCAGGTAAACCACGATCCAGACGGTGAACGCCTCAACGTACACATGCGCCGGCCCGCGCGGGCGGGTGACGGCGAAGCGGATCTTGTCCATCACCGCCAGCACGATGCCCACGACCAGCAGCACGAAACCGAGAATCCCCACGCCGATCAGGCCGACCGAAAGGCCGCTCAGCAGCACCACGGTGTGCTTCGCCTCGCCGAGGACTTGCTCGCGCAGCACCCGTGCGTTCGGCAGTGCCTTGGATTCGGCCAGCCGCGCGAAGAAGCCGTACCGCTCGGCCACGCGGGGCGGTAGCGGCCGTGCGTCTTTCAACAAGTCGAGAAACGCCGGCGCATCCGGCGACCCACTGCCGGCGATATTCGCCACACCCGCGGCCTTGCCGTTGATTTCGCTCTCGACCACCCCCACCGCCAGCTTTTCCGCCGGCGTGCGGGCCAACTGGTGCAGCTGCGTCATCAGCACCGGGACGGTGCCCTTATCCACCTGCGATGCGCCAACGGCGCACTTGCCGGCGATCTCGGTCTGCAGGCCGATCGTGTCGCTGATCGCATCGCGGGCCGCCGTCGTCGGCGGGTTGGCCGGGGCGGTGGTGGTCAGCGATTCGCTGCGGCTGTGCACCGCGTTCAGCAACGGCAGCAGAACGCAGATCAGCGTGATAATCGTCCAGCAGACGATGACGGATATCTTGCGGCTCATTCGCCCGCCGCCGATTCACCGGAAGCCGCCTCGCCATCGGGTGAATCACCTGGCGGCGGTCCGTCTGAGGGCGTTGCGAGGTTGTCTTCGGACCGGTCCGCCGGGGTCTCCGGCGTCTCGTGGGCCGCCGGGTCGCCGGCCGGGGCTTCCGGCTCGCTCGGCACGCAGGCCATCGCGACCAGCTTGTCGCCCTCGCCGAGGTTGATCAGCTTCACGCCCGCGGCGTTCCGGCCGGTCTCACGGATCTCGACCACGCGGGTGCGGATCAGGATGCCGTTCTCGCTGATGAGCATGATGTCGCCCTCGTCGGTGACGACGTTCATGCCGACCACCGGGCCGTTGCGGTCGCTGGTCTTGATGTTGGTCACGCCTTTGCCACCGCGGCGGATCAGGCGGTACTCGCTCACCGGGGTGCGCTTGCCGTAGCCGTTCTCGCAGCCGGTCAGCACCATGGTCTTGTCCATGTCGGCGGCGTTGTGGATGACGATCATGCTCACCACGTGATCGCCCTCTTCGAGCTCGATCCCCTTCACGCCACCGGCCGGCCGGCCCATGGCGCGGGCGTCGCCTTCGTTGAAGCGGATGGCCATGCCGCCGTGCGTGCCGAGCAGAATCTGGTCGCCGGCGTTGCACAAATCGACGCCGATCAGCGCGTCGCCGTCTTCCAGGCCGATGGCGATGATGCCCTTGTTGAGGATGTTCGCGTACGCCTTCAGCAGCGTCTTCTTCACCACGCCCTGCTGGGTGGCGAACATGAGGAACTGCTCCTCGGCCTCGAAATCCTTGATGGCGAGGACGCTGGCGATCTTCTCGCCCGGCTGGAAATCCATCAGGTTCGCCGCCGATCGGCCGACGCTGGTGCGTGACATTTCCGGCACGTCGAACACGCGCTTCTCGTACACGCGGCCCTTGTTCGTGAAGAACATCAGGTAATCGTGCGTGTTGGCGATGAACAAATGCTCGACGAAATCGCCGTCCTTCGTTTCGCCGCCCTTGATGCCCCGGCCGCCACGCGATTGGCTGCGGTAGGTATCGGTGCGGAGGCGCTTCACGTAGCCGCTGTGGCTGACGGTGACGACCACGTCTTCCTTGGCGATCAGCGCTTCCATGTCGACGAAACCGCCGGCCAGCGCGTCGATCTCGGTGCGGCGGGCGTCGCCGTAACGGTCGCGGATCTCGAGCGTGTCTTCGCGGATGATGTCGTACACCAGACGGTCGTCGGACAGGATCTTCTCGTAGCCTTCGATTTCTTCGGCGACCTGCCGGTATTCGTTGGTCAACTTCTCGATCTCAAGGCCGACCAATTGGATGAGCTGCAAGCGACCGATGGCTTCGGCCTGCACCTGGCTGAGCGTCACGCCGCCCGCGGCCTGGGCCCGCTCGATCAGCGACACCGGGATCATCGGGGCGGCCGGGTGCGTCGGGGCGATGCGGAACGCGCGGGCCTTCAACTTCTCGATGGCTTCTTCGCGCGTCTTGCTCGTGCGGATCAGGCGGATCACCTCATCGATGTCGCACACCGCGAAGATCAGGCCTTCCAAAATGTGGCCACGCTGCCTGGCCTTCTTGAGCAGGAACCGCGTGCGGCGGGTGATGACTTCGAAGCGATGCGCGATGAAGTGCCGCATCAGCTCGATCAGGCCCATCGTCTTCGGCTGGCGATTCACCAGCGCGATGTTGATCATGCTGACCGTCACCTGCGCGGGCGTGTATTGGTAGAGCTGGTTGATGACGACGTCGGGATCGGCGTCGCGCTTCAGATCGATCACGATACGGCACTTGTGCAGACGGCCGGATTCGTCGTTGGCGCCGCTGACGTCCTTGATGCGATCGTTCTTGGCGGCATCCGAAAGCGATTCGAGAATCGACTTCCGCATGATCCCGTAAGGCATCTCGTCGATGACGATGCTCTTTCGGCCGTTCTTATGTTCTTCGACGTGCAGCTTGCAGCGCAGCGTCAGTTTCGATCGGCCGGTGTTGTAGCCGTTCACGATGCCGTCGATGCCGCAGATGATGCCGCCGGTCGGGAAATCCGGGCCGGGGACGATCTCCATCATCTCGCCGAGGGTGGTTTCCGGCGCGTCGATCAGCTTGACGATGCCGTTGCAGATTTCCGTTAGGTTGTGCGGCAGCAGGTTGCACGCCATGCCGACGGCGATGCCGGTAGATCCGTTGACGAGCAGGTTCGGGAACCGGGCCGGCAGAACCGTCGGCTCCATCAACCGTTCGTCGTAGTTGGGCTGGAAATCGACCGTGTCGTAATCCAGGTCGGCCAGCATGTCGACCATCGGCGGGGCCATCCGCGCCTCGGTGTAACGCATGGCGGCGGCGTTATCGCCGTCGGACGAGCCGAAATTGCCCTGCCCGTCGATCAGCGGGTACCGCATCGACCATTCCTGGGCCATGCGGACGAGCGTCGGATACACGATCGCTTCGCCATGCGGGTGGTAATCGCCCGACGTGTTGCCGGCGATCTTCGCGCACTTCAGGTGCTTGCGGCCCGGCGTCAGGTTCAGGTCGTTCATCGCGACCAGAATGCGCCGCTGCGAAGGCTTCAGGCCGTCGCGCACGTCGGGCAGGGCACGATCCATGATCGTGCTCATCGCGTAGGTGAGGTAGCTCTCCTGAAGCTCCCGCTCGATGTTCAATTCTTCAATGCGTTCCGGCGAGCCCGGAGGCGGATTTTCAGTCGGCGGCGTGGGTTCGGACATTGTCATGGATTATCCGGGAATTCGCTGATTCGGACAAGGGAAGCGACACGTTTGCGAGGTTCTTTTTTGGACGCAGATAACGCAGATGAACGCGGATGGGCGCAGATGAAGAAAGAAGATTTTTGCCACAGAGAACACAGAGCACACAGAGAAGAAAAACTTGAATAAAACTGCGACTTTCCTCTCTTCTTCTCTGTGATCTCTGTGTTCTCTGTGGCTAATTTCACTTATCCGCGTTCATCCGCGTCCATCTGCGTCATATGCGTCCCCCTAAAACCTCAGTTTTCCAATTGACCCACCCAAACCCGTTAGGTTATTGTATGGAAGAACACCGCCCAAACCACATCTTGTGGTCAAAGCAGTGCCGGCTAACTCGGAGCCCGCTATGAACCTGACGCCTCGCCAGCTCGACGTGATCGTCGCCATCCGCAACTACCGCCACCTCAACGGCTACGCCCCCACCATGCAGGAGCTGGCCGACACGCTCGGCACGAGCAAGGTGACGATTTTCGAACACGTCGGCGCCCTTGAGAAGAAACGCGTCATCCGTCGCGACAAGCACAAGGCCCGCAGCCTCGAGATCGTCGCCGACGAGCTGCTGCCCGACGAGAACCGCCCCACCAAGCTCCCCCTGCTCGGCAACATCGCCGCCGGCTCGCCGATCGAAGCCGTCGAAAACCGCGAAGAGCTCGACCTCGAAGCCATGTTCGCCAGCAAGCAAGGCGTCTACGTCCTCCGCGTCGTCGGCGAGAGCATGATCGAAGACCACCTCTGCGACGGCGACTACGTGGTGATCGAGCGCCGCGAATCGGCCCGCGCCGGCGAACAAGTCGTCGCCCTGCTCGACACCGGCGAAGCCACCCTCAAGCGCTACTACAAGGAAGGCAGCAAAATCCGCCTTCAGCCGGCGAACAAGTCGATGGAGCCGCGGATCGTGGATGCGAATCGGGTTCGCATCCAAGGCGTGGTGATCGGCGTGCTGCGCAGTTACACGCACTGAGCAGGGCCCTTCCTTCTGGTCCCTCTCCCTTTGGGAGAGGTTAGGTGAGGGCATTGAGCGTCGGGAAACATCGGCCTCCCAGCCGGAATCGGGCACGCAAAAACCTACCCTGCGGCTGGCTCCCCCTGACCACGATTGGATACAACCTGGGATATGCCGCGCACGATCATTCACGAGCGCGTCGCCGCCGCTGATCGCGGTGAAAATCCGGCGGTCATCTGTCGGATGTCTTCGGGCTACCTCGTGCTCTGCGACAAGCAAACGCAACCCGGGTGGTGCATCCTGCTGGCGGTCCCGGTCGTTGACGACCTGGAGACGCTCGACGCCGAACGTCAGGCCGGCTTCCTCGCCGACATGGCGGCGGCCGGCGCGGCGCTGAAGAAGGTAACGGGCGCCTACCGGATTAATTATTCGATCCTCGGTAATGCCGATCCCGCGCTCCACGCCCACATCCAGCCGCGCTACGCTGATGAACCCGAAGCCCTGCGCCGGCAACCGCTTTTGGCGATTTGGGACCAGCTGACGCCGATCGCATTTGACGCTCAGCGCGACGCGGCGTTGAAATCGCAGATCAAGCAGGAATTGGTGGCCATGGACCGCTGCCGCTTGATTGCTCCTTGACGGGCCGGCGTACTCGGTGGCATTGCGCCGCGGCCCTGATCTAATAGGCCCATGACCGCCGACTACCTCCGCTCCAAGTTCGACGCCGCCCTTCCTTACGACGCCTACCTCGCCACCGGCACCGCCGAGCAGCAGCGGCGGTGGAATGACGTGGCCGCCAAGCTCACGCTTACCGCCGAGCAGAAAAAGCTGCTCGGCGGCTTCACCCGCACCATGCCGGTCCTCGTCGTCAGCGGCATCTGGTGCGGCGACTGCGTGGCACAGTGCCCGATGTTCGATCTCATCGCCCGCGCTGCGCCGAAGACGGTTCAATTGCGCTTCGTCGATCGCGATCAGCACAAGGACTTGTCCGACCAGGTCCGCCTCAATGCCGGCAGCCGCGTGCCCACCGTGCTCTTCCTGGCCGAGGATTTCGAGCTCAGCGGCCTGTACGGCGACCGCACCCTCGCCCGCTACCGCGCCATCGCCTCCCGCCAGCTCGGCCCCAGCTGCCCCGTCGGCATCGTCCCGCCCGGCGACGAAGAACTGGCCGAGACGATCGCGGAATGGGTGGCGGAATTTGAGCGGATCCAACTGATGCTCCGTCTCTCGCCGCGGCTGCGGCAGAAGCATGGGGATTGATCGGTGCGGTTCACGCGGCCGAATCACTTCGCCGGCCAATCGTTACGACTGAAATTGGGTTTGTTTTGTCGATTTCGTTCGCCGGCAGAACGCCTTCCGTAGGGCACGCTATTGCGTGCCGCTGGTCTGCGGCGGGCGATGACGTCCTTACCGCTCCCCCTCCGGGGGAGGCTGGGTGGGGGCGGCGAGCGTCGAGGGGCGGTTGATCGTCGTGAGACACTCCCTGCCCCCACCTAACCTCCCCCGGAGCGGGAGGGATAAGAGACGCGGCCGTCGGCGCTGTCGCCGATGGGGTTGCTTGGCTCGGCATCCCCTCACCTAACCTCTCCCCGGGGAGAGGGACCGGAATCGCCTCCGCTTCGTCGTCGAACTCCTCTCGTTCGTCCTGCATCTGCCGCTCGATCTGCAGGCGGCG
>Ga0070658_10001767_pt1 | contig 18190 bp, 16 predicted proteins | sample KBSC13metaG_FD_64664 | JGI IMG/M metagenome (GOLD analysis project Ga0070658, IMG submission 64664) | Corn rhizosphere microbial communities from Kellogg Biological Station, Michigan, USA - KBS C1-3 metaG | ecosystem: Host-associated > Plants > Roots > Rhizosphere > Soil ...
GTGGGTGGAAAAGAGATCACTCATGCGGATGGTTTTTCTCTATCTGAATCAGCCAGCGTATCCGAGTGGAATCTGGAAGCCCACGCCGAAGCGGTTCCACATATTGATGGTGGCCGTGGCCAGGGTGATCCACGTGACTTCCGCCTCGGTGAAATGGGCGCGGATTTCCGTGAAGTCCTCCTCGCTCACTCCTCCGCCCGGCAGGGTGGTGAGTGCCTCCACCCATCGGAGAACGGCTTTCTCTTTCTCCGTGTAAATATCCACCTCATGCCAGAAGGGGAGGAGGGCCAGACGTTGATCGGTCTCGCCATTTTTCCTGGCATCGGTGTGGTGCATGTTCACGCAGTAGGCACAGCCATTGATCTGGGAGGTGCGGAGCTTGATGAACTCCAGCAGCGCCTTGTCGATCCCGGCGGCACGCACGGTGTTTTCCAGTGCCAGCATGGCCTTCATGGCCTCCGGTGCGGCTTTCCAATATTCAAGGCGGGGCTTGGAGTGTGTTTGATTGCTCATGTCACCAGTCCAGACGAGACAGCCAGGTGATTTGTGACAGAGGGCGTGAAATTTTTTCACTGAGCGGAATAACCATACGCCGCAAACAGCTTTTCGATGGCCCACCAGCTCAGCAGCGTGAGGGAAAATGAAATCGCCATCAGCCATTTCATCGCCTTGGGCCGTTCCTTGATGGTCCTCACCGCCTCATAGGCCGGGAGGCCCCGGATCATCCACCAGGCACCCATGGCCACGAAAAATTCCCCGAGGATGATCAGCTTCACCGAATACTCAATGAGTGGCATGCCTTCCTGAGCGTGCCGGATGGGCAGCATCACCTGCCAATAAATCGCACCTGCACCCATGAGGAAAAAGATCAACCCCGCCAGGCGGGCGGTAAAATCGGAACGCGGCTGGAGGGGGGCTCCGCTCATTGAGCTTTTTTCATGAGAGCCATCATCAATTCAGCACCTGCTTGGAGCACTGATTCAGGAGGATTGGAAATTTGATAGATGCCAGAGCGGGTCAGCAGCGTCGCCTGAGGGATTTTTTTTGGAAGCACCAAGCTGATACGAGGCTTTGCTTTCCCACTGGCGAGAATGGTCGAGTCAACCAGTGCCTGGCAGAGCTTCTGAATCTTGGCTTCCTTTTCATCCCAGAAAATGGCTTTGCCGGAATAGTTGAGATAGCGGCTGGAACCATCAACGTAAGCAGCCAAGGTGTCGCATCCATTTTCCATGGGGACTTCCAAAATGACACCCAGCACTTCTCCGCCTTTTCTTTGATCCGGCTTTACACCCATCTCTCTCAGGAATGACCAAACGTAGAGTTCAAGACGTGTATCGAGCTCAGGTTCCTTCAGAATTTCTTGCAGTAACTGAATGGCTTGGGCCTTTTTTCCGCTTTTGGCAAATTTGGACGCTTCGACAATTTTTTGGAAAGGGCCTGTCGCATTGCTCTCTATACTTGCTGCGAATACTTCCAGAGGTTCATTGGCAAAAAGCATTTGCCTGATCCGGTCCTCGTTGGAGCCAAGTGCAGGCTCTGCTGCATGAGTCATTGGTGAAACCAATCCCATTAAAAGCGCGAGTAGTTTTTTCATTAGAGCGATGTGACGATTTATTCTCTGGTAACGCAACGAGTCCAACCGAATCCGTTAAAACCGCTTCTCGACTCTGCATTAGGAGCTTTTATGCTCCGCCAATGCCCCGCCCGAAGCCTGCGATTGTGTTTATTTTCATCACCTTGTTTCTCGATATTTTCGGGATCGGGGTGGTGATTCCGGTTTTGCCGAAGCTGGTGGAGCAGATGGAAGGTGGCAATGTGCAGGCAGCGGCTCACGCGGTGGGATGGCTGGGAGCACTGTATGCGCTGATGCAGTTTGTGTTTTCCCCGGTGCTGGGGAGCCTCTCGGATCGGTTTGGACGGAGGCCGGTGATTTTGTTTTCACTACTGGGATCCGGGATCGATTATCTGGTATTGGCGTGGGCACCCACGCTGGGCTGGCTCTATCTGGCACGGATCGTTTCCGGGCTGACGGCTGCGAATTTTTCCGCGGCCAGTGCGTACATCGCGGATGTGACACCACCGGAAAAGCGTGCGGCTGGATTCGGAATGATCGGCGCGGCGTTTGGTCTGGGCTTCATTGCCGGGCCTGCGATTGGTGGACTGTTGGGCGGGTATGGATTGCGCGTGCCGTTTTTCGTGGCGGCAGGCATCACGCTGCTGAACTGGCTGTATGGAGCATTTGTTCTGCCGGAGTCTCTGGCTCCTGAAAACCGGCGTCCATTCCAGTGGGCGAGTGTGAATCCACTCAAGGCGCTGGCCTCGCTGGGGCGGTGGCCGCTGGTATTGGGCCTTACCGGAACCCACTTTCTCACCGTTCTAGCGAGTAATATCTATCCGGTGCTGTGGGTGCTCTATACAGGCGCCCGCTATGCCTGGAACAGCAGGCAGGTGGGAATCTCCCTGGCTCTGGTGGGAATACTGGCTGCCATCGTGCAGGCTGGATTGGCAGGGCAAATCATCAAGCGCATCGGCGAGCGACGTGGGATCTACATCGGCTTGCTAGGAATGGCGGTGGCGATGTTCTGTTATGGGGCGGCGACGGAGGGGTGGATGCTCTACGGTATTATTTTCATCGGATCTCTTGGAGGAATTGGTGCTCCTGCCACGCAGTCGATGATTTCCCAAGCAGTGCCATCCGATGAACAGGGGGCAGTACAGGGCGCACTGAACAGCGTGACGAGTATCGCGGGGATTCTCGCGCCACTGCTGTGGACGACGTTGTTTTCCGTGGCGATCGTGCCGGGGAGCTGGCTGCATCTGCCGGGGCTGCCGTTTTTCGGGGCGAGCTTTGTTTCCCTGCTGGCAGTGGCATTTGCATGGCGGGCGTTCAAGCGGGCAGGGGAGGTGCCAGCGTGAGTGAGGATCCGCGTGATGTGTTACCCGGTCATGTGGGGCTCCTGACGATTCTCTATCAGGACGAGCGCGTGGTGGCCATCGACAAGCCTGCGGGCCTGCTGGTGCATTCCACGAAGGAGCACTCCACTGCGGAGTGGGTGGTGATGAAACGGCTGCGGGATCAACTGGGGAGAAAAGTCTATCCGGCGCATCGGCTGGACCGGCCCACCTCGGGCGTGCTGTTGTTCGCGCTGGATGAGGAGACGCTGGCCATCCTGCATGAGGCATTCACCACACGGGAGGTGAGAAAAACTTATCTGGCGGTGGTGGATGGCGTGCCGCCGGAGGCTTGGGAAAGCCATGTGCCTATTGAAGATTCTGCGGGTGAAAAGGAAATTGCCGCCCATACCACCTTCGAGCTGTTGCAAACGAAGGCGGGCGTTTCTCTGGTGAAGGCGCTGCCGACGACGGGGAGGTTTCATCAGATCCGCCGTCACCTGGCGGGGGCCGGTTTTCCGATTGTGGGAGATTATCGCTATGGGGAGATCGAACGGAATGATGAACTGGCCAATCTGCTGGGCACCGGAACGCGCATGCTGCTGCAGGCGAAGGTGCTGGAGTTGAAGCATCCATGGACGGGGGAGTCACTGAGAATCGAGGCTCCGGATGATGCGGATTTTCTGCGTTGTGTAGAATAAGCAAGGAGCTACCGAATGCATTGCATTCGCATTTCGTTAGGTTAAGGCGATTCGGAATGGTAGCGCAGCGGACATAGCCAGCGGCAAATCGCCTCTCCTTGAGAAAGAGATTTCCTCACGGTGATACCTGCAGGCGGAGGAAATATTTCGTCTGGCCGATGGTGCTGGTGGGCTGGCCGATGGTGGTGGGAATGCGGCCGCCGGATGCACTGCCGAGAGCGATCTGGCTGGTGCCACCGCCGAGCCATGTCCATGCGGCGGTGCCTGTTTTCTGGGCGATGTTCGTCCATGATCCAGCCAGGGTGGTGCTGGATTGGACAGTGTAGGTGACATCGGAGCGGGCAGGTTCCGGTAGATCGAGCGCCAGCTTGATGCTTCCAGAACTGATGAGGGCGGAGCCATTGGCCGGGGAGCCATTCGCGCCACTGGCGGTGTTGGGATCTCTGGAAAGCGCGTATTCGAGGAAATTGTTCAGGCCATCCTTGTCTGGATCGCTGGTATCGAAGGCATTGGTGCCGCCGTTGGTGAAATTGGAATACTGCCAGGCGGCAAAGGTATCCGGTGGAACGGTGCTGCCGCTCTGCCAGATGCTGCCACTCGCACCCACGGTGATGAAGCTGTGTTTGAAGAACGTGGCGCCATTGCGGTTATCGGTAGTGGGAGCGGCTTGGGAGGTCCAAACCGTGCCACTCATCGAAAACACATCGATGTCCGCATTGCTGTTGTCCTGATCGATTCCCGCAGTGAAGTAAATGCCATCTCCGTAGGCCATGGCTGGAGTGCTTTCACGATGACTGCGGGTGGTGGTGAATGTCTGACCATTATCGATGGATGTGCGCAGACCGGAATACCAGCCACTGGCGACAAAGCGGTCATTGAGCCACTTGATTTTCCGGAGGTCCTGCCATGTGTCCACTCCCGCGCCCGTAGAGCGATCTGTCCACGTGGAGCCATCAGGTGAGGAGAACACCTTCACTCCACCATTGGAGCCTGTATAGCCGGTGATGACGTAGAGGCTGCCGTTCCATGCCACTCCTTCGAAACTCTGGGAGGTGGTGATTCCGGAAATTGTGATGGTGTTCCAAGTCGTGCCGTCAGTAGAGCGCAGCACGGTGCCGGAATCTCCAACTGCAATGTAGTGACTGCTACCGTAACTAACAGCCCTGAGCTCTGTTCCAGCAGTTGTGCCCAGATATCGTCTGGTCCACGTGGCTCCGTCTGATGAAGTGTAGATGACACTTACCCACCCACTGATGGTGAAATTGTAATCCGTCCCTACCGCGATGAATTTCCCGCCATCCCATGTGATGTCCTGGAAATAGATATTTGAGGCAAATTCCGGGACTGTCCGAGTGCTCCAGGTGATCCCATCGGTAGAACTGCGGATGGTGCCTCCATCTCCCACTGCCACGGCGGTGGTGCCGTTGTTGGCGATGGCATTGAGACTATTGGTGGTGTTGCTTGTCCGTGAGGTGAAGGTAAGGGCGGGATCGGTGACGGTCACGGTCTTGGTGGCCGTCACGGTGCCGCCCTTCATGTCACTGATGGTGGCTGTTAGGGTGTAGGAGCCTGCGGTGGCCCAGCCGTAGGTGATGGTGGCGGTATTGTCGTTTGTAGAGCCATCTCCGGCATTCCAGTTGTAGGCCAGGGCATCGCCATTGGAGTCCGTGGCACTGATGGAGAAGGTCCCGCTGGTGCGGGCGGTGAGGGTGGAGGGGCCGCTGATGCTGCCGGCGGTGGGGGCCGCATTTCCACTGAAGGGTCCGATGTTTACCCTCACATCGAGGTAACGTTGCGAGCCTGTGCCGCCATCCGCGATGGGGGTGATGTAAACATTGGCGGCCGCATCCGCATAGGTGCGTCCCATATCGATGGGGGCATCCTCCTTTACACCAGAGGTGGCAGGTGTGGTGTCCAGCAGCCAGCAGCGCGTCTGAGTCGCGCGTTGCCAGGTGAGATACGCACCACGTTGAAGGTGGGCATTGCCAGTGTAGGAGGGGCGATAGCCTATCCAGTAGTATTGCTCCTGGCCGGAGATGGCGGACTTCGTCACGCGCACTCCACGCAGGCTGCCGGAGGTGGTGCCCGCATCATCCACGCGGTAAATTCGATAGGTGTTCGATCCACTGGCGCTCACCCACTCACTGGTGGTGAGCCAGTTCAATTTCGCCTTTGCCTGTGGCTGATAGTGGGCCAGAGGCATGCTGCCATCTCCCATCACATCGTAAACATCCCCGTATTCCTCACTGGTGCCAGTGCCTACCACGGAGCCATCGCTGGTCTGCCAGAAGCTGGCGTGGCCCAAGCCGTAGTTGTGCCCCAACTCGTGGGTATAGAGGTCCGTGGTATTGGTATCCTGCACCCATAGATTGGAGCCACCTGCCAGCCCGGCGTAGGTGATGGTCCCACTGCTCATGCCGATGCTGGTGAAGTAGATGCCTACAATATCATAGTTTCCCAGGCCGTTGGCCCCACCATCGCTGCTGCTGCCATTGTCCACAGTGCCGATGTTGATCGACGCATCACCGCCGCTTTTCGTGTTGCGGAAGGTATTGCGCGCATCACGCAGGAGGAGATTGTTTCTATCAGAAGTGGTGGAACTGTAATAAGCCGCCGTTTGCGGCATGGTGTAAACATTCGCGCTGACGGTGGCCTCGATCCATGTTTTGCCATAGGACATCTCGCGGATGCGGTCGCTGGTGGGGCCGTTCAACTCCGTGTTCGCCGCCGCCTGCGTGACAGGGACTGGAGTATTGTCCGTGAAATTGATGCGGATGAGGAAAAGCCTCTTCTTCGTTTCCGTCCACACGGAGGAGGCCTGTCCTGCGAATCCTTCGATCTTTGTTAGATCGATGACGCCTGATCCATCGGAAGACTTTGGCAGGAAGAGGGCGGAGGATGCGGCGACTGGACCGGGGAGGGCATCCAGGCGGGCGAGGGTATCCTCCGTGTTTTGAAACTCCGCTTCATCGGCAAAGGTGAAGATCTGTCCGCCTGCCAGAGCGTGGATGGCGGATGCGCCCACCGGCTGGCCGGTGACCGAGCTCGTTTCCAATCCATTCTGCGCAGGCTGGAACTGGCCGGTGATAGTGGGCGAAAGTTCCACCTTTTGGAAAACACCCTCCCGTATGGCAGCCACACCACCGAGCATGATTCCCTGCACCGGGAGGTCCCGCTTGCTCATCAATTCCTGGCGCTTTCCATAGACATACGCTTCCAGGCTGGTGCCGTCCTGCAGATTCAGCCGGGCCACGTATTCCGGCGCATCGGGTGGGAGTTGCGTGCCGGGAGGAGCGCACACCGGATAGAAATCGTAATTGCCGATCAGGCTGAAGGGTTTTTCCACCCATGGCTGGATCTCCGGCGGCAGATCCGCCCATTGCTCATAGCTGATGCTTTCCGCGATGGCCTGCTGCGGATTTTTACGGATGAGCGCCACCATGTAGTCCCGGCGTGCCTGAGCAAGGGCGAGGCCTTGGGGGACTTGCTGGTTGCGAATCTCGGATTTACTGGAAAGCCATTGCTGGAATGCCGCCTGCGGGCTGGCCACCACTTCCCGGCCTTTTTTCTGCGGGTGGCCAGTGGTGTTTTGCTTATCTTGGCCAGAGGACAGATAAATGACAACAAGCGCCAGCAGCAGCAGTGGGATCACCACAGCCAGCAGTCGTTTCATCCCGTGGGATGGAATGGGTTTTTTCATGGGATCCTGTTTTTTTGAAAAAAGAAACAGGGGGGAAACTAGCAACGAACGTTAATCATTGGATTTCAGAAAGCAAAGACAATCCTACGTTTCACTATCTCTCTCCCCTTGACGTGCAGGCATCAACAGAAGGATGCTTTTTCCAGATGAACGACACGCTCCGTCCTTATTCCAGTCCCATGCTCGATGGCCCAGACCGCGCGCCATCCCGCGCGATGCTGTACGCCGTCGGTTTCCAGAAGGAAGATTTCTCAAAACCCCACATCGGCATCGCTTCCACCTGGAGTCAGGTGACTCCCTGTAACGTCCACATCGACAAGCTGGCCATCGAGTGCAGCAAGGGCGCGGATGCGGCAGGCGGCAAGGGTGTGATTTTCAATACCATCACCATCTCGGACGGCATCTCCATGGGTACCGAGGGGATGAAATACTCGCTCGTTTCCCGCGAGGTCATCGCGGATTCCATCGAAACCGTGGTGGGTTGTGAAGGCATGGACGGCTTTGTGGCCATCGGCGGCTGCGACAAAAACATGCCGGGCTGCGTAATGGCGATGGCCCGCATGAACCGCCCATCCGTCTTCGTTTATGGCGGCACGATCATGCCGGGATGTGCGAAGCTGAAGGGCGAGGAAAAGGATCTGGATATCGTCTCCGTGTTCGAAGCCGTGGGCAAACACGCGAACGGTGAATACTCCGATGACGAGCTGGAAACCGTGGAAGCCTGCGCGATTCCAGGCCCGGGTTCCTGTGGTGGCATGTACACGGCCAATACCATGGCCAGCGCCATCGAGGCACTGGGGCTTTCCCTGCCGAACAGCTCCGCACAGGCCGCTATCTCGGATGACAAGATGCGTGATTGCTTCGATGCCGGTGTGGCTGTTCTCAATCTGATCAACCTCGGTATCAAGCCACGTGACATCCTCACGAAGGAAGCGTTCGAGAACGCGATCACGGTGCTCATCGCGCTGGGTGGTTCCACCAATGCCTGCCTTCACATTCCGGCCATGGCACACGCCGCCGGGATCGAGATCACCATTGATGACTTCGAGCGCATCGGGAAAAACGTTCCCGTGCTGGCGGATCTCAAGCCGTCCGGGAAATACGCCATGGCAGACCTCGTCCGCATCGGCGGCACGGTGCCTCTCATGAAGATGCTGCTGGATGCCGGCCTCCTCCATGGTGACTGCCTCACCGTGACGGGCCGCACCATGCGCGAGAATCTGGAAAAACTCGCCCAGCCGTATCCGGAAGGCCAGCAGATCATCCGCCCGCTGGATAATCCGATCAAGAAAGACAGTCACCTCCGTATCCTCTACGGAAACCTGGCGGAAGGCGGCGCCGTGGCGAAGATCTCCGGCAAGGAAGGCGAACTCTTCAGCGGCATCGCCCGCGTCTTCAATTCCGAGGACGAAGCGATGAAGTCCATCCTGGACAAGAAAATCAACAAGGGTGACGTGATCGTGATCCGTCTGGAAGGCCCGAAGGGCGGCCCGGGCATGCGCGAAATGCTGGGACCTACCAGCGCCATCATGGGGCTGGGCCTCGGCAAGGACGTGGCGCTCATCACCGATGGTCGCTTCTCCGGCGGCAGCCACGGTTTCGTGGTCGGCCACATCACTCCGGAAGCCTATCTGGGCGGCACCATCGGCATCCTTGAGGAAGGGGATCTGATCACCATCGACGCCGTGAACAACCGCATCGACGTGAAGATTTCCGAAGAGGAAATCACCAAGCGCAAGGCCGCCTGGGTGCAGCCGCCGCCACGCTATACACGCGGCGTGCTGGCGAAGTATGCGAAGCTCGTCTCCACCGCCAGCGAAGGCGCAGTGACGGACAAGTATCTGTAAATCCTGCAATAGCCCTGAATCTTCAAAAGGCGGCGGTCAGCAATGATCGCCGCCTTTTTGTGCCCGTGGCGGTGGATTTCATCCGCCAGGCGCAGCATAATGAATGGCTTGGCGGATGGAATCCACCGCCACGAAAGCCGCCTTTCCCGTCCTTGATAGTGCTGATTTTGTACCCTTTCACCGCTTGTATGAAACGGTTGAAAAGGCATTATGGCCGATGAATGTCCACTGATCCATACGCCACACCTTCCGTTAGTGCCACAGATGCTTATGCCCTGAATGCATCTGGCCAAGTCTCCCATGCTGTCGTGCAGCAACTGCTAGGCACCAAGCCATGGGTGCGCTTCATGGCCGTCATTACCTTCATCGGTGCCGTGCTCATGGGGCTGGCTGCAGTAGGTATCGCCATAGCATCGAGCGTAGGATCTGCGGCGGGCGGAACGACTAAGACGCTCCTTTCAGGACCTGTAGGATTGGGAATAGCCGCGCTTTATATTGTTTTTGGATTCGTTTACATCATCCCAGGCATCAAGCTCTGGAAATATGCCAGCTCTATCGCCAGTCTGGCTGCGACGGGCAGGGATGAGGATCTGGTGGCCGCGCTGAATCACCAGCGTTCCTTTTGGAAGTTCATTGCGCTGCTGTTTATTATCCTGATCGCCCTCTATTTTGTTGTCATCTTGATCGTGAGCGCTGGTGCGTTTTCGCGCCAATGAGACACCACATTTTAAAAAGCCGTATTTTGTGGGAAGCGCGGCTCCATCGCCAACGCAGGCGCAGTGCTGGACAAGTCTCTGTAATTTCCACGATATGAGTGAATCTTCAAAGGCGGTGGTCAGCAATGACTGCCGCCACGGGCATAAAAAACAACCGCACTTCCGAAAAAGTGCGGTTGTTTGGAAATTTGGTAGTGAACCGGAAAGCGATCAGGCCTTGGCTGCAGCGGTGCGAGCCTTGCGGATGATGCTGTTCACAGTTTCGGAAGGCTTTGCGCCCACGCCGAGCCACTTGTCGGCCTTTTCGAGGTCGAGTGTGTAGTTGGCGCCTTCAAGAAGAGGATCGTAGGTGCCAAGCTGTTCGATGTAACGTCCATCGCGGCGCTTGCGGCTGTCCACGGCAACGATTTTGTAGTAAGGGCGGTCTTTGGTTCCCTTGCGGTTGAGTCGGATAGATACGGCCATGATAGAGCGTCGTTTCGGTGCGCCCAGGAGATGGGCGGGCGCGGAAATTGCAGGATTGACGGAAAAATGCCAAGCAGAATCTTGGGGAAATGCAGAAAAAGGCTGCTTTTTCCTTAGCAGCATGGGGTTATGCAGCCTTTTCCTTGAGGCCGATGAGATCGGAGAAACGCTGGCGCAGTTTTTCCAATAGTTCAGGGTCCTTGATTTTCCCACCAGAGGCATGGGTGATGTAGAGAGTATCCATCGCCACGCCCTTTTCGGTACAGATCCGGGCATGGTCGGTATTCAGCCCCAGCTCATTGATGGTGTGGAAAAGATCATGCAGCAGGCCGATGCGGTCCAGCGCCTGGATTTCCACCGTGGTACAATTGCTGTGCAATTCATTGCTGATGTGCGCGCGGACGGGGATGGGCAAATCCTGATCCGGCCGGGCTTTCAGGAAATTCGTCCGGCGCTGGAGATATTTCTCCGGTTCATGGCTTTCCGAATGCACGATGGCCTCGAAGGTTTCCAGAATGCGCTTGCGGCTGTGGACATTCGACACCGGTTGAAAGTCCGTGGTGCAGAGGCGGAAAATATTGAGCACGATGCCATCCTTGCGCGTGAAAAGGTCTGCGGAAAGGATGTTGATCTGCTCTGCCGCGATGGCGCAGCAGACTTTTTCCAGGTGGAGAGGCCTGTCGCGGGTGGCGATGAGCATTTCCGAGTAGCCCTTGTCCGTGTGGTCGATCCACTTGATGCAGGTGGCCAGCGGATCCTGGGTGGATTCCTCACGCTGGAGGAAATGGCGCACCGTGCGGATCTGGGTGACGATGTGGGAGGCCTGCCGGAAGTGAAAGGCCACGGGTGGCATCGTCTCGAAATGCTTTTTCACATAAGGGTGGTAATCCTCACGCATGATGCCGAGGACTTCCTTGAGCAATTCCTGGCGGTCGTCATCCAGTTTTCTGGAATAGGTCTCCGCGCCATCTGCCAGGAAGCGGCGGGTGGCGGTGTGGAGCTGGAGCATGAGGCTCTCCTTCCAGCCGGTCCATCCATCCGGAGAGGTGCCATTGGAATCCGCGAAGGTGAAGAGAAAGAGCGCATCGAGATTCGACTTGTTCTTCACGATGGCGGCGAACTCTGCGATGACCTCCGCATCGTCCAGATTCTTGGTGGTGGCGGTGCGCCAGAAGGTGAGGTGATTGTCCACCAGGAACATGATGAGCGTGCGGCGCGCGCCCTGGATCTGGAGGCGGTTGCACAATCTGGCGGCCAGCATGGCGGAGCCATCGATGTGCTCGCGGACATTTTCGGCACGGCCGGTATCATGCAGGATCACGGCCAGGTAGAGGCCGTAGGGGTCCTCGATCTCATGGAAAAGGCGGCGGTAGATTTCCCGGCGCGGATTGGTCTCTCCGATGAGCATGTCCAGTTGATCGATGCAGCGGAGCGTATGCTCATCCGCCGTGTAGCGATGGAAAAACTCGTGCTGCACGAGGCAATCCAGCGCGCCGAACTCCGGCAGATAGCGGCCCAGAATACCTGCCCGGTGCATCTGGCGCAGGGTGACGGCCACTTCTCCCTTGCGCTCCAGGATGCCTTGGAACGTATGGCGGTTTGCCTTCGAGTAGCGGAAGGGCCGGTCAATGTCCTCCCAGTGTTCCTTCAAAAGGCGGCGCAGGGGAGGGCTGGGGCGGAGATTCCGCTGCTGGCAGTGCATGAAGAGCCGCATGATCCGGTTGGGATCCTCGGCGAAGATGTCTGAATTCTCAGGGAAAAGGCGGCCGTCACGGGCGATGAAGCCATCGAAGGCCTCGCGCTTCTTTTTCCGGAAAGTGAGGAAGGAGCGCACGCCGGATTCCTGCTGCTGGCTTTCCTGCTCGATCTGGAAAATCTCCATCAGCGTATTGGTGTGCTGATAGAGATTCCGCGTGTGGCGGTAGTAGTCCCGCATGAAGGCCTCCGTACGGCGCAGGATGCTGCGGTGTGGGTAATCGAATGCGGTGGCCACCACTCCCTGGAGGTGGAGCGTGAGTTGATCGGTCGCTTTTCCGGCGTGGTAGTGGAGCTCATTCCGCACGCGGTGGATGAAATCGTATGCTTCATCGATCTCGCGGAAGGAGAGGGCGGACAGCAGCCTGCTCTCCTTCAGCTCCTCCATGGTGTGCACGCCGCGCTTTGCCCGGGCCACCCACAGGATATTGTGATAGTCCCGCAGGCCACCGCAGCTCTCCTTCACATTTGGTTCCTGGAGGAAGACGGTGCGGGAGGATTTTTCATGGCGGGAGCGCAGGTCCTTGCGGCGCAGGTCGAAGAATGCCGCCTGATCCTTTTGCACGCACTCCTTTTCAAAACGCTCGCTGAATTGCTGGTAAAGTGCCTCGTCCCCGGTGATGAGGCGGGCATCCATCAGCGCGGTCTTGTTTTCCTGGTCCTCCTTCGCCTGCTCGATGCATTCCGCGATGGAGCGGCAGGCGTGGCCTACCTTGAAGCCCACATCCCATAGCAGATAGAGAACATCCTGCACCAGCTCCTGCATGGCCTTGGGCAGCTTGGTGGAGGCGCGGGGCAGGAGGAATAGAATATCGATGTCTGATCGCGGATTGAGCGTGCCCCGGCCGTAACCGCCGGTGGCCACCAGTGCGATGGAGATTTCCTGGCCCTTCCGCGCATTCACGGCAGACTGGAGGATGGATCCCAAAACGGTATCGATCAACTCCGAGCGTGCGCTGGCGATTTCCAGCCCGCCTGCCCCCGCGCGGTGGCGCAGGTGAATCCGGTGTTCCTCGATTTTTAAAAACCGCTTGTAGAGGGCGATGCGCTCCGCAGGGGAAAGCTGGCCTTCCAGAGCAGGTCTGAATACTTCACGGGCATGGTCCTTGAGATTCTTGAGGTGTTGAGACATGAAGGGCTCCGGAAACGTGCGCGCTTTCTCTCCCATGGTCAAGCCATGCGGCCCATCCGTGTGCCCACCATGGCGTAAAGCTCGGTCTGTTTCAGCGAGTTTTCTAGCAGATCTTTCTCCAGTTTCACCCTGCCCGGTTCGAAAATGGTGATCGTGGAAGACCCGCCGAAGGCGAAGTAACCTTTCTCATCACCCTTAGCCACAATCTGTCCCGGAGTGAATGTCTGCCCGATGGTGCCCACACAGGTGGCGCCGATCTCCAGCAGCAGCACGGTGCCGAATTTCTCCGTTACCAACTTCGTGACCGTGCGCTTATTGGTCCACAGGTAGGCCAGTTTTTGCCGCAGGGCGATGGGGGATACGGAGAAAAGCGGGCCTTGGATCAGCTTTGTCTCACCCGGAGTGCCTCCCACCGGGAAGTGGAAGCGGTGATAGTCCACCGGGCAGAGGCGGGAAAGGATCAGCGCGCCGTTCTCGTACTGTGCGGCCAGCTCCGCATCTCCCAGCAGTGCCGGGAGATCGAATTTCTGGCCCTTTACGAAGACTCCCTGGATCTCGGAAGCATGCTCGAAGCCGAGGTGGCGGCCATCTGCAGGAAAGACCACGCTGTCAGGATCGGCATCGATGGGGCGGGCCTCCGGCTTCAGCTTCCGGTAGAAAAATTCATTGAAGCTCTTGTAGGACTCCGGCGCGGCGGCGAAGTCATCCGGGTCCAGCCCATACTGGAGGATGAAAGGTTTCACCCGCGCGGCGGATTGGGGCGTGCTCATTTTCCGCCCATACCACGCGGAGAAAAACGGGCGCTTCACAAAGGTGTCCAGCGCGATCGCTCCCAATGAGCCACCATAGGTCCAGCGGAGGAATCCCTCACCGTAAACCTGCTCCGTCTCTGTCTTTCCCGTGTGTCTGTTGTAATACCGGATCGCGTCCACTCGTGCTTGTAGGCGTGCCGCAGGGAATCCGCAAGGCTGGGAAATGTGAGAGGTGGCGCTCACTGGGGTAGAAGAAGGCGTTTCACTACCTTGCAGCCCTCGGACGAAACACTGAGCTCGACTAAATGATGGAGCGGATCGGGTCCTGTGTATTCTTCAATCGGAACAAATTTGATTTCATAGATAAGATGTCCGTCAGGAGTCCACGTTTTGGCAGATTGTGAGCGAGTAAGAAGAAAAATGTCAGGCATCGGAAACCCGGTGAGTTTTTCATAATCTGGCAGGCGTGCCTCCGTGAATTTAGCCAGCTGGGAATTCCACACCAAAAGAGAAAGTTCATTCCCCGGTAACGTTCCTGTGTTAATTGCCACCGCTTGGCTGTCTGCTCTCCAGAGGACGTTTGTAAGATTCCGGAGAGGACTCTGCCCGTCATTCACATTGGCTTTGAACAGCGTTCTGGCTGACGAAAGTTGATCTTTTTTGTTGAACAATAAAAATGCGGGACGGCTGGATTCGTCCGCCTGCATTTTATAGTTTTTGTAACTGGGGGTGTCCTTGTCAGCTTCAAGAAAAACCTCATAGAGTCCATTTGGGGAAACGGAGTTCTTTAGAGCTACAGGCTCTGCCGGAGGTGATAGATTGAATTGGAACGATTCAAGGATTTCTCCTGTTCCAGCATCGAAAACGTATTTCCATCCATCGATGGTCTGGAGGGTAAAATGGTTTTCGTAATCCAACGTAGGAACTACCCTTTTTCGTTGTTCGTTGAGTATGGAGTCATCTTGGTCTGCCCGCCACATGTAGTGGGATACAGAAGTGGAAACTTTGCCGGGATCTTTCAGCAAATCAGTGGTGGAATAGCTTTTTACCAATTTCCCATCTTTATGGAAAGCAACTGCTAGATCCTTGCTGGATGGGACCTGGCCAGAGTTCCACGGACCCATTTGGACGAGATTCCTGCCATCCCTTGAAACGAAAACCTCGAACGAGTACCAACCTGCCGTACGATACAACTCTTTGAGCGAGCCATCACCTTGGAGTTTATAAGCAACTCCCCAAGGCGATTGTCGATCTTCCGGCCCCGGATTCATCGTAAACACAACATTCGAGAAATCACTGGCAAAAACAAGAGGAGACCATGGGAAGGGACTATCAGCGTTAGTTCTGGACTGTAGTAGGAATAACAGTGTGAGAATCAGGCTGGAAAATCGAGGCATGTAGAGTTCTCTAATTAAGATTAAAATTGGAGGACAAAGAAATAGGACGAGGCCGTCCCATCTCCTTATATCTTAAGAAAACGATGCTCCGTCGCGTGGCGGATGCCCTGGGTAATGAGCGACTCCGCGTCTTTTCCAAGTTCCTTTGCGATGACCTCATGCTCCCGTTTGAGATTGGTGTGAATGAGGTAGGGGTTGTCCGTGTTGATGCAGTAAGGGATTTCCTCCTCTGCCAGATGGCGGACGAAGTTGGCCACGGTGGCGTAGTCCTCGATCACGCGGGTGACGATGTTGACGGTGGGGCAGAGTTCCAGGCAGATGTTTTTCTCACGAAGGGCATCGGTGAGTTTCTTTTTCAGCTTCCCATCCGCGCGACGGAGTTCGATGCCGTGGCCGATGCGATCCGGGCTGATGGCTTCCACCACGCTCATCATGCCCGCAGCACCGGTGCCTTCGCTCTCGCCCACATGATAGGTGATCTTCAATCCGGCAGCCCGCGCTTTTTCCATCATGGCGGCCACTTCGTTCATCCATGGCTTGCTGAGTTCCAGTGAGCGGGATTCCGGGCCAGCCATATCGATGCCTACCACGCCATTCGCCCCGTTCAGCGAGCCACGGCTGCGCCATTTGATGGCAGCCTCGATGATTTGCCAATTGGCCTCCAGTGATAGATCACGGCCTAACGAAAGGATGATGCCGGTGGCCACACCGTAGTGCAGCGTCGCGCGTTCCAACCCCTGCATGACGGCCACGATGATGGCATCCATGGTATGCAGCCCATGGCGCATCCGCTTTTGTGGATTGAACCGCAACTCCAGAGCAGAGACGTGCGCACGCCGGTAAGCCTTGGCCACGACCTGATAGGCCGAGACACTGGCAGCGGAGGGGGAGGACTGAATTTCTTCCGTCACCCGGAAATAACGGCCCAGGAAATCATCCAGGGATTTCACCTGATCCGGGCGAGCGGTGAGGGAATCGTGAAATGCGGTGAAATCCACATATTCCGTCCGCAAGCCATTGTCACAAAGGATCTCCCACAGGACGGAGGATGGCACCGCTCCGCCCAGGTGAATGTGCAAATCATGCATACACCTTATAAGACTCCGTATGAAGCTTGTTTGCAAGATCAAGCATCTGGAAACGGAGGGCCTGCAATCGCACTATTTGCCCGGCAGCTCATGGGGCTGGGCCTGCGATCCGGTGCCGCGTGCATTGCCTTTTTCCCTGCCGGGATGCCCCGCCTCTGCATTCCCGGATGCGGGTCCGCCTGTATCCGTGTGGGAGCCAGCCCCGCTCTGATCCACCTCCTCCGGAGCCTTTTTCCCAGAACCCGGCTGGCCGGGATCATTGTCTCCCGTTGCGACGCTGCCCTTCACGGAAGTGCCGAATTCCTGGCTCACTTCCGGGGTCGGCTGCGTCGCCTTTTCTTTTTCAGGGCTTTGCTTGCAGGAAGCAAGGGCTAGTAAGGCCAGGGAAGTGCAGGCAAGGGTGGATCGTGTTTTCATCTGACATCCCATTTCGCAGGCCATGTGCCATTGCCTTTCTTGCTGTCAATGAAGGGATTTCGTTCCACTGGAGACTAACAGCATTAAATTCCGCAACGGCTCGATTGCAGCGTGCATGAGATGGCAGCGTAATAAATGGCATATGATCCCAATCTCATTTAAAACGTAGCCGAAACCACTAACGGGTGATTGAATTGTTAAAGTCTATGATGCGTGAGGTCCTAAATGCTCAGGAGTTTTTTGCTAAGCACAAGCTGTTGGGTCTGGTCCATTTTGGTGTCCGGCGTGATTTTTACACGGACTTCGGCACTTTCAGCACTTCGTTTGAGCCCGGTGGCGTCTGTTTGCATGTGGATGGAAAGAAGACGGAAATTGCGCGGATCACGAAATGGCCTTCCCAGCGAATCGATCCATTTGTGGGTGAAATTGCAGGTTCGAATTTTAAACTGCAGACCCGACATCGATGGGGATTGCTTCCCCGCTTGGAAATGATCGTCGAGTTTCAGGATAAGGTGATGGCGGTGAATTTTGACCAATCTTGGGAAATGGCGTTAGAAGAATGGATGGATGTTCACTACAATATTTACTCAAAACAGCTGAACGTTTCGTTTGATCCTGCTTTTAAGCAGGCCGCTCTCGTGATTTCCTCTATCGCGCTGCACTACTATGCCGACTATCTGAGCGTCGGATCGGAATAGCTCACTGAATGTCCGTCATGATTCTCCTCTTTCGCCTGAGCGTCATCGCCGCTATCAGTGTCAGCCTTTCATTGGTTTCTTGTTCGTCCGATGATTCGGTTCTGCGTGAGGCCAGAAAGTGGTCACCAAAAGAACCCGATGGTGAGGGCTTCGATTCTGTCCAGGAAATGTGGCGGGATCTCCGCGGTAAGAGTGGCTACGCCAGGATACCGGCGGGCGACGGCGTCTTACCGGAGAGATTCCGCTGCACGTGGGAGGGGCGTAGTCTGGTGGCCCTTACCGGGAAAGATGGCACCCGATATGTCCTGCCAACGTTGCTCGCTGAGCACGTTGGCCATTACAGTTCCTATGGGAAAATCCGGCCCGTTCCTGAAATCAAAGCCATACTCGTCATATATCGAGGGCATGGGCAGTTCCCACAAGTAGCAGCGATCGCCCTCGACGAAGGCCCATTTTTTAAGATCGAGTGAACTGGAGTCTTTACAATTCACGCTGATCCAACCATTTTCCCCGCCCAACCCAAAAGGAGAAGTGGTCGAGTGGTCTATGGCACCCGATTCGAAATCGGACGTGGGGTAATACTCACCGTGGGTTCAAATCCCACCTTCTCCGCCATTGGTTATCAGGCGG
>Ga0070658_10001770_pt1 | contig 18172 bp, 15 predicted proteins | sample KBSC13metaG_FD_64664 | JGI IMG/M metagenome (GOLD analysis project Ga0070658, IMG submission 64664) | Corn rhizosphere microbial communities from Kellogg Biological Station, Michigan, USA - KBS C1-3 metaG | ecosystem: Host-associated > Plants > Roots > Rhizosphere > Soil ...
GCGCAGCAGGCAGGGCAGCAGCCGAACCAACCCAACCAGCCGCAGCAAGCCAATGCGCAGCAGGCAGGGCAGCAGCCGAACCAACCCAACCAGCCGAAGCAAGCCAACGCGCAGCAAGCGGGGCAGCAGCCGAACCAGCCCAACCAGCCGCCGCAGGCCAACGCGCAGCAAGCGGGGCAGCAGCCGAACCAGCCCAACCAGCCGCAGCAAGCCAATGCGCAGCCGATGGGACAACAACCGAATCAGCCGGGCCAGCCGCAGCAGGCCAACGCACAACAAGCGGGACAGCAGCCCAGCCAAGCGAATCAACCCGGCGCTCAGCCGCAGACTCAGCAGCCCAACCCCGCGCTGGCACAAGCGGCGCAGCAGCAGAAGCCAATTGCGGACAATGCCGGTCAGGCGGCGGCTGATATCGCTCGTGCCGGCCGTCACGAAGAGCGGATGCAAAACCCGGTGGCGGGTGAGCAACTTCAGAAGCTCGGAGCCGCGCTTCAGCAGACGGCCGAGCAGCAGGTGCCGAATGCGCAGAAGGCACTCCAGCAAGCCCAGCAGGCTGCCCAGGCTCAACCCGCGGTGAACGACGCCGATGGCGATTTGAAGAAAGCCCTGGCGAAACTGAATGCCGTGACGAATCCCGGGGAAGCGCAAGCGCAGGGCCAGCCCCAGGCCCCTGCCGGAACGCCTCCGCAAGGCGCCCAGCCAAATGCCGCGCAGCAAACGCCTCCGCAGTCCGGCCAGCAACCAGCCATGGCGCAGGCCAATCAGGCAAATCAACAAGCCAACGCGCAAGCCGCTCAAGCCGCTGCCCAACAGGCAGCAGGGCAGCAGGGACAACTGGCGCAAGCCCAGCAAGCGCAGGGACAAAAAGGCCAGCAGCCTCAGGGGCAGCAGGCGCAGGCTCAACCCGGGCAAGGCCAACAAGGACAGCAGGCCCAAGCTCAGCAAGGACAGGCCCAGGCACAAGCACAGGCCAGTCAGCAAGGTCAGCCGGGGCAGAGTCAGCAAGGACAGCCGCAACAAGCCCAGAACAGCGCAGGCAAGCCTCAGCAGGGTGGTCAGCCCGCGGGCCAACAGCCGCAGGCTCAAGCCGGGCCGCAAGGCGAAATGGCCGCCGCCACGGCCCCGGCGACTCCGCAGGAGCAGGTCTGGATGGCCCGCGCACTCGACGCTCTGGATGCCGCGTTGAATGCAGCTGCCAACGGCCAAAACCAGACCGCGCAGCAGGAAGGTCAGGCGGGCCAGCAGCAGCAACAGGGCGGCCAGAACGGGCAACCGCAACAAGGGCCCCAGCCTTCCGGAAACCAATCGCAGGCCCAGCAATCCACACCGGGGCAGCCGGCTGGGAATCAGCAGGCGGCCCAATCGAACGCGATGCAGCAGGCGCAAAACGCGCTCGCCGCGGCCGCGCAGGCCGCCGCCGCCCAAGCCCGCGCCGATCGGGCCTCGGAGTCGGGTCAACCCGGTCAGCCGGGGCAACCTCAGCCCGGCAGCCTCCAGGCCATGTCCAAGGGCGGCGCCCAGTCGCAGAACGGGAACACCCCGCACGGCGCGCTCGCCGACGCGAAGAACAAAGCGGGCGATTGGGGCAAGCTGCCCAAGCAAATGGCCGAGCAATTGGCGCAGGGGCAGCGCGAGGGCATCGCCGGCGAATATCGCAACCAGGTCGAGACGTATTACCGCGCCATCGCCGAGAAATCCAAAAAGCAGTGAGCATCCTCTCCCGCGTTTGCGCCATTGTTTCCGTCACTGCCGTCGCCGCATTGACTTGTCCGCTCCGCGCCGAGGACAAGGTGGATGAAGCGCTGGTGAGAGCGAGCCAGTATCTGCTCTCCACCCAGGACCCGGCGACCGGTGGCATTCACAACAAGATGCGGCACGAGACCGCCATGACTTCGCTCGCCCTGCTGGCCCTGGCTTCGTGCGGGCACCAGCCGTCCGACCCGACTCCGGAAGGCGCCGCGATGACGAAGGCGCTCGCCTACGTGCTCCGGCCGGAAGCGCAGGAGAAGGATGGTTATTTCGGCCAGACCGACGGGTCGCGCATGTATGGCCATGGCATCACGACTCTCATGCTCTCCGAGATGCTGGGCATGGGCGCGGACGTCGCGCAGGACGACCTGATCCGGGAAAAGTGCCGCAAGGCCATCGACCTCATCCTGCGCTCGCAGAAAGTTTCCAAGGCCGACGCCAACCGCGGCGGCTGGCGCTATTCGCCGGACTCCGGGGACTCGGATATGTCGGTCACCGTCTGGCAGACGATGGCGTTGCGTGCGGCGAAGAACGCCGGAATGGATGTGCCTCGACAGGCCATCGACGACGCTGTCGGTTACATTCGCCGCCTCTATATGCCCGATTCGGACATGACCAAGCGTGGCGCGATCAAGCTCGGTGGGTTTGGCTACCAGTCCAAAGGTCGCGAAACGTCCACCACGTCGGAAGGGCTGCTGGCCATGCAGGTGTGCGGCCAATACGACGCGGACGAAGTGATCGGAGCCTCCGATCGATTGCTGAAGGAAGGGATCAAGCAGGGAGAGCGCTGGTTCTTCTACACGACGTATTACTATGCCCAGGGCATGTATCAGCGTGGCGGCAAACACGCCGAGGAAGCCCGCCACGTGGTCGCCGATTTGCTGCTCCCGCTGCAATCGCGCGAGGGTTGGTGGGAAGGGATCAACGGCGAGGAACGGCAGGGGGGGCGGGTTTACTCGACCTCGATGGCAATGCTGAGCCTGGCGGTGAAGAACCATTTTCTGCCGATTTATCAGCGGTAGGCAGACGGCGTATCTGCCGGAATTCTGCGGGAACGTCGGGTTGCGTTGTTTCGAGCGCGAGCGCCCCACTCCGCTGAGCCGTAACGATGCAGTGGAGGGGCGGCTGTTTCATCGCGGAGCGATGCTTGAAGATAGCCGGGGACTTCAGGCCCCGGACCAATTTCCAGAACGGCCCGTCGCGGAGCGACGTTTGCCTGGAAGTCACCGTTCGGTGTCTTGGTGTGAACCGCAGCAAACGTCGCTCCGCGACGGCGACCGCAGGGTGCGGTTCCGGGGCCTGAAGGCCCCGGCTACTGTCAGTCATCGCTCCGCGATGGAAGAGGCTACGCCTCTTCAACTGCATTGTGCGGCTCAGGTTGACAGGGTTTTTTCGGCGCTCGCGCTATTGGTGGTGTTGCATCAGCAGTGAAAATTCATCAGAGGCATTGAGTTGCGCCGAGCTTTTGGAATTTGCTTTCGTTTCAAGGCGGCGCGCCTGCATCATGCCCTGCGGATATGAACCCAGGGCTTTTAGGGGGATTCCATTCTCAATATCGTGAGTTGCATTCCGAGCCTCTGGCCCGGCCATTCCCGGTGGTTTCCGGGCAGGTGACGGTGTCCCATCGGGCCATCCTCTTCACCCCGGCGGAAGCAGTGGCCCATCGTGCGGCGGTCTCCGCGCTGGCGGCGGCGTTCGGGGCGGAAGCGACGCAGGAGGAGCATGGCTTCCAGGTCCTGCATCTCGAAGGGGTGGATCTGCGGATCGAGCGGCATACCGAGTTCACCACCTTCATGGCGATCGCCCCGCAGGCGGGCGTACCATTTGCCGAATCGGCCGCCGACCGACTGCCAGCGGTTTGGTCCGAAGGCATTCCCGGACGACTCATGGCCGCGGTGGAAATTGCCACGGAGGAAGTGCCCGCTGAGGAGGCAGGCACAGCCCCCGTCATGGAGCGCATCCTGAAGCATTTCGATCAGGAGCGATTTGTGGGTGGCTGGACCGTCGACCGGGTCGCATCCGTCTGGAGCACGTTTAAGCTGGATGAGCGCGGCGCCACGCGCTTCCTCGTGCAAAACCATGGCCTCACCGCGGGCCGTTATGGCCGGCTCTTGCAGCGCCTTGTGGAAATCGAAACCTACCGGATGGCGGCGCTGCTCGCCCTGCCACTCGCGCGCGATCTCCTGCCGCAGGTGGAGGCGCTCGAAGCGCAGCACGTCGCCCTGGTGGAACGGATGGGTCTGACGGATTCCGGCGATGAAAAGATCCTGCTCAGCGACCTCACCAATCTGTCGCTCACCACCGAGCGACTGCGCGCCGGCTGCGGAACGCGCTTCAGTCTCACGAAGTCCTACGAGCGCATTCTTTCGGCGCGTGTCGATGAACTCCGGGAAGAGCAGGTCGCCGGCTATCAGACGATCGGGGAGTTTTTCGACCGGCGCCTCTCTCGCGCCTGGCACACCTGCGAACGGGCCGACGCGGAATTGACCACGCTCACCGCCCGGTTGCGATCGACGACCGGCCTTTTACGAACCCGCGTGGAAGTGAATTTGCAGACGCAAAACCAACAGATCCTCGCGAGCATGGATCAGCGGGCCGCCGCCCAATTGCGCCTCCAGCACAATGTCGAGGGCCTGTCGGTGGTCGTCCTGACTTACTACCTGGCCAATTTGGTGAAGGTGCTTTTGGAGGGGACGGAAGCGGCAGGCTTCACCGTTCACGTGCCGCTCGTGGAGGCGCTGGCGTTGCCGGTATTGGCGTTCAGCGTCTGGACCGCGGTGCGGCGCGCACGAAAAGGATGATGCGGCGCTACCGCATCTGCGACGGCGACGGCGTCGCATGGCGGTCGGTCCATGTCTTGCGCAATGGATCGTCCCGCCAGTGAGGCATTTCACTGGAGGCGGTTCGCCCGTCCGGATGATATGCTGCCAGAAGTCTTTCCAGCGGTGCTCCGGATGCGATCAGTTGCTCGTAAGTGGGGCTCGACGCGACGCCGCCCAGCGTGTGTCCGTCGCGGCTGACCAGGACAAACCATCCATCGATCTTCGCCCCATCCAGTTCGCGAATTCCGAGAGCCACATACTTTGTATCTCCGGCCGCGATCAGCGGGCACCAGAAACGCGCGGTGGCACAGGTCGCCGCGGCGATATTGGCCGGCAACATTTCGCCATGATGAATGAAGACGGAGTGGTCGGCAGTGATCCGTTTTCCGACCCAATACACGGCCACCTGGCAGTCGCCGGTGGCGCGGCGGCTCATGTTGCGCACCTCCACCTCCAGGGCCTTGGTCCGGTAGGAGTTGCGATCGTAGCTTCCGTAATCGGTTTGCCATACTCGATCCAAGCCCTTCGAAGTTCCCACCTCGTGCGCCGAAACCGCCACTCTGTCCGGCGGCGCCTGCGGTATTTGGGTGTTCGTGACCGGGGGTGGAACCGGACGCTCTATGACCGACGGGTAGGGAGTCGCCGCGTACGCCAGCGAGTGCGCGTTCCGGACAGAAGGGCGGGGGACCGTCGCCTCCTGGCCCTGCCACCAGATTCTCACTTGAGGCCCCTGGTCACGGACCAGGACCACTGGAACTCCGGGTGGCAACGTCACGGCGCCCGCACGCATCGGAATGCTGACCGGCGCGACGATCAGCAGATCGCGACTGAGCGGTTCCTCCACGGCCACGGCGGGGACGGGCGTCGATGCCGGCACGATGGAAGAAGGCACGGGCGATCCAACCACGGGCGCGACCGGAAAATGCGGCGCCGGAATATTCACAGGAATCATCCTGTCTTCGGTGACGGGTGGCGCGTCTTCTTCTTCGCGTACTTCCCGGCGTTCCTTGGTTAACTGCGCCGATCGAATTCCAATGAAAAGGAGACATCCCCCCATCACCAGCAAAAACACATTTTTCATTCCGTTCCGCCTATTACATGGGCTCGCCGCGAATATGTCTAGTGCATGCTTGTGAAATGTTCAGGCATACGTTCGACTTACTTAGGCACGGCAAGACGCAACCGGACTCAGGCCGGGAATGCCCTGCTAACGTCCGAGCCACCTTTCCCGCGGCCCAGCCTATTGCACCGGTCTGATACGGAATTTTAACGGACCGTATTTTAGTGTTAGAGGAGCATCCGGTCCAATTCCTGTGAATTGAAACCTTCCATCTTCTTGTCGCCGACCATGATCAACGGTACGCCGCGGGCGCCGAGCTTCTGGAACGCCTCGTTCGCTTCGCGCGAGGCCTCCACGTCGATCTCCTGGTACCGGATGCCCTTCTGGGCCATGTATTGCTTGGCCGCCTTGCACGCCGGGCAGTGGGAGGTGGTGTACATCACCACCTGCTTGCCGCCGGCTTTTCCTCCGGGCGCTGCCGCTCGCAACCGGGCGTCCAGCAACTGGTCGAGAACGGTCTGCGCAATCGTGAGTTCCTGCTGCACTTCCTTCTGCTTCTTGTTCTTTGCCTGGTAGGCTGCGGCGTCCTCGTTGAATTTCGTGATTGCCGCCTGATCGGTGGCCTTCAGCCCGGTGCGTCGCCTTTCGAGTTGCTGATACTGCGCGGGCAAGTCCTGTCCCAGGGTCGCGAACGTCCCTTGCAACTCCTCGACCTTTTTTCGCTGCGCGGCGATTTGCGTGCTGAGGTCCGCGACGGTCGGCGCCTGCGGGGCCGCGGGCGGCGGTTGCATGCCAAGCTTCGCTTTGCCGGCATCGATCAGTTTGTCACTGGCGCCAGGAATGGTGAAGATCGCGCCGAAGAGGAAAACGGAACTGGCGATGCCCACGAGAAATCCGAGCCGGGCTTCCGCCCAGTGCACGCAGGTGAAGACCAGATTGCCTGCAGGCACGAATAGGACGACGAGCCCCCACGGGACGCTTTGGCGAAACGCCGCGACGATCAGGATGATGGAACCCACCAAGGCGACCAGTACGGCGAAGGAAATCAGGACGATGGAGACAACGGGTAGCGACATGTCGCTACTCGTTTCAGCAATTCATGAGCCAGAAGGCGGCCGGCACCACCGTGGATTCCTATCCGTCCCGGCGCACTATTGCCCGTCTAGCTCGTCGGTTTTTTCTGATTACTGAAGGCGCGTTCCAGCGCGGCGGCGAAGCGCGTAGCTTCGCGAAAGTGGGTGGTGCGCATGACGGTCTGGCCATAGACCTGTACATCGTAGCCCCATTCTGTGAGGTGGATGCGGATGCGTTCGCGCAGCCAGGGAAAGCTCTTGAGAGTGGCCATCGGCCTTCTCAAGGAAGCAAATTGTGCGCCGTTCGGCGCGGTCGGGGGTGCCCTAGCGGAAGGCCCGGCGCAGGCCTTCGGCCAGGCGAACGGCTTCGTCTCGGGAGCCCGCGCGCATCACCGTCTGGTCATAGACCTGAACGGCATAGCCCTGCGGAATGGGATGGATCTTCACGACTTGCTGCGCGCGTGAGGCGCGTTTCATGGGAGGCATGCGGTATTGATTGCACAGGAAAATACCGCATGCATCCATTTTGATCATATTTTTTTCTTAGAGGCACTATTCCAGCTATAATCAAAGGATTGCCTGCGATCCGATACGCGATGGGAATGAATCTCTCTTGCTGGGGTGTTTCAATCTGGTAATGCATGGTGATCAGCCGCTTATGCACCTCCTGCCAGGTATAGTCCCGCTAGTTGGTCGATTTATTTTATCGGAGCATACTTCGAATTGTCGTCGTCGATCGCGGCATTCGCCATTTGCGGCCCGGATGGAAAGCGGCAGGAATGCTCTCCTTACGCCGCGATCGCCACATGCAGTCTTGCTTCGGACAGCGCTCTCCCCACAACTTCCGTCACCGTTGCTGGTTTTCTTTTCCCATGCTGCCCACGCGAATTCCCCACCCGTTGCGCCGCGCCCTTTCGATGGCCGGCCTGTTTGTCGTCCTTCTTTCCGGGATCTCCCTGGCCGAACAGGCTCCGGCGGCTCCAGCCGCGCCGAGATCCAAGGAACTGCCCGAGGATGCGAAAGTGCTGCTCGACCTGCCGTATGTGGACGGCGGACACTCCCGGCAAAAGCTCGACCTCTATCTGCCGGCGCAGCCCAAGGGGCCGCTCCTGATCTGGATTCACGGGGGTGGATGGCGCGCGGGCACGAAGGCCAATCCTCCGGGTCTGGCCATGGTGAAGAACGGCGTGGCCGTGGCCAGCGTGGAGTATCGTTTCAGCCAGGACGCCGTTTTCCCGGCACAGATCGAGGACTGCAAGGCGGCCGTCCGCTGGCTGCGGGCGCACGCGGCAGAATACGGTTACCGCAAGGACATGTTCGCGGCCTGGGGCGCGAGTGCTGGAGGCCACCTCGTGGCGCTGCTCGGTGTCACCAGGCAGGTGCATGATTTCGACGTGGGGGCGAACCTGGATCAATCCAGCGCGGTGCAATGTGTCGTCGACTGGTTCGGCCCTGCGGATTTTCCCGGATACGACGAGAACCTTCCCACCCCGATGGTGCAGAGGGAAAATCCGAATTCCGTTATTGCGCAGCTTTTCGGCGGTCCTGTGTCGCAGAAGCTGGAACTGGCCAAACGCGCCAGCCCGGTGAACTGGGTGACCAAGGACGCCGCGCCGATGCTGATCATGCAGGGTACGAACGATCCCCTGGTGCCGCTCGACCAGAGCCAGCGCCTTTACCAGAAGCTCAAGGACGCGGGCGCCGATGTTACGCTGGATGTCATCGAAGGCGCCGGGCATGGGGGGCCACAGTTTGTGACGGTGGACAAACTAAAGATGATCTTCGATTTCCTGACCAAGCACTGGGCGGGGTGAGGGGTTCAAAATCGGGCCAGCGAGTTTTCTACCGTGAGCCAGTGGCCTCAAAATGGGCCGTGGTGGAATCGTGGAGTGATGGTGTTTTGGAGTCTTGAATGCCGGTGCCGGTTAGCACGATGGAGTCGTGGTGGTCCGGGGAGCGCGGGCCTCTGGCCTGCTGGTTTCGACATTCTGTCGAAACGAACTTTCTCAACCGTAGGTCGGCACGGACCTCACGATCCTGATGGGGAAGTTTGTCGTCGCAGAATGCAACGACCAGCAGGCCAGAGGCCCGCGCTACCCGGGGCTCCGCGTTGCCTCATCCCAACGCCGCGTGATCCATTTCCTGGCGGGCGAGGAGAACAGCCGCTTCGGCTCGCGGAATGAGGAAGCATCGTGGAGCGGCGGCGCGTGCGGCTGCGAGCGCTTTTTCCGCGGCGGCGGCGCAATATAGCGAGTGTCGCGCCCATGGGGAGGATGGTTCCGCGTCTAGGCGGCACCGCCGCCTGCAGGCAGAACTCCGAACGTAACCGCGACGCGCCCGGCGGTATCTGCGGTTGGCGTGCTTCGCGCAGTGAGGTCGGATTCCGCCGAGAGCCGCGGAGCCGCGTATGGTGGGCGCTTACCCTTTGAGTCGCGCGATGAACTCCGCCGCCAACGCCTGGTAGGCCAGGGCGCCACTCGCGCTGGCGTCGTGGAGAGCAATCGGCTTCGCCTCCATCGGCGCCTCGGCGAGCTTGATGTTCTCGGGGATGAAGGTGTCGAAAAAGTGGAGGCGTTTCAGGCCCTTGTCGTCCCGGAGCTTTTCCATGGTCTCCGCGTGGTAGCGCAGCCAGTGGCGGACGCGTGTGAAGACAATGCCGAGGCTGCGAATCTTGAATTCGAGTTCCTTCTTCAAGTAGCCGAGCCGGTCCTGGAGCAGATTGAGGCCGATGCTGCTCAGATAATCCGGCTGCATCGGGATGCAGTACCAATCGCTGGCGTAGAGCGCGTTCTGCGTGCCGGTCATGAGGTTTGGCGCGCAGTCGCAGAGAATCAGGTCGTAGTCGTCCAGGACCTTGTCCAGCTTGCGGGAGAAGATGCGTTCCCGGCCGGGACGCGCCGCGAGATCGAGATCCAGAAAGGTGAGCGAGAGATGGGACGGAACCAGGTCCAGGTTCGGTACCTCGGGGATGACATCGCGGATGATGCAGTCCTTCAGTTTGGCGTGTTCGGCCCCTTTCTTTTTCCATTGCACCTCGAGGACGTCGGCCATCGTGCCATGCTCATTTTGCCAGTCTTCCCACGCCTTTTCGCTCATCACCGAGAGCGAGGCATTGGTCTGCGGATCGAAATCCACGAGGAGCACGCGCTTGCCGTGTTCCTTCGCGAGATAGGTGGCGAGATTGACGGCGCACGTCGTCTTGCCGACGCCGCCTTTCATGTTGATGAAGGAGATGACTTGGGCCTTGGGCATGTCGGGATCCTTTCGGGTGGCGGCGGTTGGTGCGATCGAGGCTACCGGGCGGGTGGGGGAATGTCAGGGCAATTTTGGCGAAGGTAGAGTGCTTCGCAGCAGAATCCGGGTGACCTACAAGTTGCGTGTCGAATCGAGAATCGTCCTCGAAATCGCAGCTGTCGGTTCGGACCTAAAACGGGCTGTGCCCCGCCTGACATCGGTAGCGGATCGTGGCTTGCCTCAACTGATCGAGGACGACGACGAACCACCGCCTACCCTCCCGCAACAACCCTCACCAATTCAATCCGATCCCCATCCGCGAGTCGCCGCATCGGCCATTCGTCCCTCCGCAGCGCGAGGCCGTTATGCTCCACGAGAATAGCCGGCGCGGGAAGGCCGAGTTCGTCGATCAGTTCCGCGACGTTGCCGGCTTTCGTGATCTCCCGGGTTTCCCCATTCACGAAGAGCTTCACGACGCCAGGATCGCCGCGTCCCAATCCTTCCACACGGCCTCAAAGCCGCGCGCCCGCAACAGGCTGGCGACTTCTGCCGCGGAGCGTTCGTCGGCGATTTCGAATTGTCCGGTCGCGCCCGCATCGGCGGCAGAATCCGCTGGAGCAAGGGCTTTTCCCCGCACGGTGAGGTGCAAATCCTCGCGGCCCTGGCCGGTGTAGCCGCCGGGCTCGGTATGGCTGCCGGCGCTCATCATCGTGATGCCGAGTGGGAGCAGGGCATCGCGCAATGGGGCGGGTTCGCGGGTGCTGAGGACGATGCCGACTTCCGGGAAGCAGATGCGCAGGGCGCAGATGAGCTGGATGAATTCCCGATCCGGCAGCGGATGCGCCGGAGCAAAATTGCCCGCGCACGGCCGCAGTCGCGGCAGGCTGACGGTGAACTGGGCCTTCCAGCAGGTGCGGAGCAAATGGGCCAGATGCGCGGCGAGGGCTTGCGCCTCGGTACGCCAATCGGTGAGGCCAAACAGGGCGCCGACGCCGATGCGGCGGAATCCGCCGGCGTAGGCGCGCTCCGGGCAGGCGAGGCGCCAGTCGAAATCCTTCTTCGGTCCGGCCGTGTGCATCTCCGCATACACTTCGCGGTTGTAGGTTTCCTGATAGACGATGAGTCCTTCCGCGCCGGCACCGACCAGCGTGGCATACTCGGGCGCCTCCATGGGAGCGACTTCCAGGGAAATGCTCGGAATCTCCGGCACGAGCGCGCGCACGCAGCGTTCCAGGTAGCCGTTGGAAACAAACTTCGGATGTTCGCCGGCCACGAGCAGGATATTGCGGAAGCCTTCCGCCGCGAGGTGACGCGCCTCTTTCACCACGGAGTCCACTTCCAGAGTGACGCGCAGGATGGCGTTATCGCGGGAAAAGCCGCAGTACGCGCAATTGTTGATACACTCGTTGGAAAGGTAGAGCGGCGCGAACAGCCGGATAGTATTGCCGAAATGCCGGCGGGTGACGGCGGCGGATTCGCGGGCCAGCGTCTCGATCTGAGTATCAGTCCGCGACTCGAGCAGCGCCGCAAAGCGGCGCAGCACGGGCGAGGTGGAGGTGAGGATCGATGTGGCAGGACTCATGAAATTTGGCGGGGCGGGAATATGCGAGCTGACGCCTCGCTTGTAAATAGGATGAGATTCAACGATTGCCCTGCTTTTCGAGCGCTTCAATCGCCTCCTGCGCTTGTTTCTGCTGCCTTGGCAAGATCCCCTCTGCGGCGAGCACGGTTCGATAGGCGGCGAGCGCTTGGGCGGGGTCTTTCAGATTCCTGGCCCGGTTGTTGCCGATGGTGAGCCAGAGATCGGCGCGCAGGCGATTGTCGGGGGTGCCGTCGAGGGCCTTGAGAAGGTCGGATTCGGCGCGGCTTCCATCGCCCGTGTCGGCGTAGGCGCGGCCGCGAGTGGCGTAGGCGTCGCCAGCTTTCCAGAATGGCCAGGTCTGGAAGTCTTCCTGGTCGAATTGTGCGATCAACTGCAGCGCCTCGTGCTGCGCGAGCAGGTTCTGCATGTGGGCGGTCTTCTTCACCGCAGCGATGGGAATGCGGGCCGTCAGTTCCTCGGCGATGTCGTATTTATGCAGGGCGCGGGCACTCGTCGTGGCTTGTTCCAAAGCGGCGGATTTTTGGAAGTCGGTGATTTTGCCCTCGGCGGCCGCAGTGAAGGCGGGCAGCGCATCAGCGTGCTTCCCCCGCGCGGCGAGGTCGGTGGCCTTGCGATAGGCATTGAGATAGTCGGTATCGGGTTCGGCTGCCTCGAATTGGTGCGAACGCCCATCGTAAAAGTGCGCGAATTTCGTCACGACGTGAAACTGATTGGTCCCGGTTGGCGAGAAAGCGGAGAACTCCGTGCCGTTCTCCCGGATCCGCTGGCGGCACACGTTGAAATGCCAGGGCAGGCTCGACGTGGGCTTATGGCCGATGACCTGGTGAAGAGGATCGTTTTCATCCTCGATCACGGGGATGCGAACCTCGGCCGTCCAGTAACCATCGGCAATATGGGTGGCGACTTCCGCTTGCGCGTCCCAATTGAATCGCGCGCTGGCCGGCGCGGCGCGATCCAGGTCCGCAACCGCGCCGGAAGGGCTGATGGCGATCTGATAGTAGGAGTGCGACTCCGTTTCGAGCAGGATCTCGACAGCATCGCCATACCACAGCGCGGAGTCGTCCTTCTTCGTCGTTCCGATTTTCGGCTTCTCGCGGGGAGCCTCGTCGCAGCGGATCGCGAAATAGACACTCCGGCCCTGCCACCCGGCTTTGACGGTCGTGCCATACGTCGGCATGCGTCCCGTTTCCAACTCGCGCAGCCGGCCGGTCGCGGAGAGGGGACATTTCTGCCAGTAGGCGTCATCGAGCTGCCCGTCGATCACGATACCCGAGGCGTCGCCAACCAGGCGCAGGTACGGTACGGGGCCGCGTTTTTGCCCGAGTTGCGCGACCTTGTTGCGGAGGCCCTTGAGGTAATCGTCGATCAGCGCGAGCCGGGCCGCGTAGACGGTGCCGGGCGTTGCCTTCTTCTGCGCGATGGAAAACAAGCCGAGTGCGGCATCGGCTTGCACTTTGTCTTTCTCCATGTCCTGCCAGTGAGCCTCGCAATATTCGAAGAAAGCGCGCATCTCGTTTTCGGCGGGACCGTAAAAGAGCCGACAGTATTCACGGAACATCGCGTCGACGTCCTGGTCCTTGCCGCCCCAATACATCATGGCGGTGAAGTAGACCATGAAGTGGTTGAAGCCGATGCCGACCTTGTCGAAGTCCGGCCGAACGGTGAGCCAGATATCTTCTCCCACGGAGTGGCCCTTGGTCGCATTGATGCCTTCCCCGAGCGAATGCGGGACAAACGACGGCAGATACCAACCGCGGTCGGTGAAGGGATAGTTCTCGAAGACGAGGATCGGATTATCCGTCTTCTTCATCCAGCCTTCGCGTAACTGGCGCACTTCGTCCTGCTGCTCCGGCGTATCCCGGATCGGGCGGCGTCCGCCGACGATGATGACCTGCACGTTGGGCTCCAGCTTGTCGATCTTGAGGGGAGGCAGTGAGTAGATCCCGTAGGCGGCATTCGAGACCATGCGGTCGGGATGCGTCTTGCGGACCTCGCGGGCCACGCGGTTGACGAAATCCCAGATGTAATCCGAGGCGAGCCCCCGATTGTCCCGCTCGGGTGAGTCCTTGCCCTTGCACAGCGGGCACTGGCAGATGGCCGTATAGCCATCGGGCGGCATGACGCTGACCACATCTGTTTTGTAGTGATCGAACTGCATGCGGACGTTGCGGACGGTTTCGTGGAAGAGCTCCTCGTTCGAATAGCAGAGGTGGTTCAGGCGCTGGCCGGGCTGGGTCTGCCGCTGGCCGCCGTAGAGCGCAAACCACTCCGGGTGCGCGCGGAAGATCTCGTCCCGGTGGGTCATGGTGTTCATGCCGTGCGCGGTCTGCAGGCCATTGGAATCGCGCAGGCCCAGCCGCATCGCCCACATGGCCGTGTCGCGCCCCACGATTCCGAAGCGGAAATTGACCTGCCGGACGGGAAAGTCGGGCCGGACGGTATCGTCGACCTTCGGCAAAGAGATCGATTTCAACGAGGGCACCACTTCGCCCAGGTCTCCGGGGAGATACCAGCGCACGCCGAGGCCGCGCAGGAATCCATCCACGGCGTTGAAGGAGCCGCGTTCATCAAAGCTCCAGAGTTGCAGCGGTTCGGGCTTGGCGGATGAGGGTGTTGCGGTGGGCCTTCCGATTTCACCGGGGAGAGTGATCCGGTTCTTGTACATCCCTGTGTTTGGCACGCCCCACAGCGCGCCGGTGATTTTGTCCCATTCGCCTTGCAGCTTTCCGCTCGCGATGTCGCCGTTGTTTCGCGCCCACGGTTCGATGGGGGTAAAGTCGGTATCCTGGCCGAGGAGCGCGAGCCAATGGTCGCCGGAGACGATACGATAGGCACCGTCCTTCAGGCCCTCGGTTGTGATCTTTAATTCGTCGGTTTGCGGGCTCCGACCGACGTAGATTTTTGCCGGAAAATCGGCGCTCTCCTCGATGACGATGGGGAGCCTGGCTCCGGAGATTTTCTGCACGTAGTCCTGCAACTCCTGCGCCGCCAACCGTGTGCTGCGGGGCGGATTGGTGGCGATGACGATCTGCGCGCGCGGTTGTCCGTTTTCCACGAGGAAGGTGTCAGCCGCGGGCAGGGTGCCGGCAAACAAGGCCAGCGACGAAAAAAGGGTGAATGCTTTGTGGTTCATTGGGGGGCGATGGAACAGGGAGTAGTCGAGGCAGGTTTTCGGTGCTTTTGGAAGGGCGATCGCACGCCCGCCAGCTTTTGGAGTGCGAGCGCTGCCGCGCCGCTTTCGCAGGAAGCTTGGTTCGCGTTTTCGATTCCAGCCTCACCCCGCCTTCGAGAGCGAAGCAGCAGTGCCGCGCTACAAGAACGCAAGCGCCGTGCCGAATGGTCCGCTGTGCAACGCTCCCCGAGAGTCGTTGACATTCCTCCGTGCTTCTTGACCACATAGCGCATGACGTTCTCCCGGCAGTTCCCACCATTCGCCATCCCCACGTGCGCCGTTTGCGATCGGCGATGATTGGCGTCGGGAGCGGACAATCGATGAGTTCGGAACTGGTGATTCAGGCCTCTGGCGTGGCCAAGCGCTACGAGGACTCGGATGCGCTCGTCTCGCTGGACCTCGAAGTGCGGCGCGGGGAATGCGTGGGGTTGCTGGGACCCAATGGCGCCGGGAAATCGACGTTCATCGGATGTCTTTATGGCGTGGTGCTGCGCACGGGTGGGCAGTTGACGGTCTTCGGCCATGACCCGGCGCGGGGAGCGCGGGCCATCAAGCGGCGGATCGGCGTGGTCCCGCAGGAGAACGCGCTCGATGAAGGCCTGACGGTGATCGAGAACATGCAGATTTATGCGCGGTTCGGCGGACTTTCGCGCGCGCAGGCCGATGGGCGAATCGATGAGTTGCTCCACCACATGTCGCTGGAGACGAAGCGCGATGGCTTGATCAAGGAGCTCTCCGGCGGAATGAAACGGCGGCTCACGTTCGTCCGCGCATTGCTCGCCGACCCGGAATTGCTGATCCTCGACGAGCCGACCACCGGGCTCGATCCATCCGTGCGCCATTTGCTCTGGGAGAAAGTGACGGGGTTGCGCGATGCGGGCAAGACGGTGCTCGTGACCACGCACTATATGCACGAGGCCGAGGTGTTGTGCGATCGCATCGTGGTGCTGAACAAGGGCCTGGTGGTGGGCACGGGCGCGCCGCGCGAGCTGATCGAGCGCGAAACGCCCGGATTCGTGGGCATCTTCCCGCGCGGCTCGGAAGCGGCGCTGACGCCGCATGTGTGCGCGGATTGGGAGCGATTCGAGCAGGGTCATCAATGTTGCGTGCGGGCGCCGCGTTTTGACGACCTGCTCGACTTGCAGCGGGCCAGCGGCGTGGTGGCCGTGCAGCTTCGCCCGGCAAATCTCGAGGACGTCTACCTCAAACTCACCGGACGGGAGCTGGAAGAAGATGAGTGAACAATTCGAATCCCTGCGGCTGGGCTGGCATGTGGTGGTGCGCAACTGGATGGTCTATCGCAAGGATTTCCTGGCGAACATCTCTCCCACCCTCGCCGATCCGGCGCTGATCATGTGTTCGCTGGGGCTCGGCCTGTCGCCGTTCATCGGGCAGATTAATGGGCACAGCTACGCGCAATTCCTCGCGCCGGGCATGATCGCGACGACGGCGCTGTTCACGGCCTTCTTCGAAAGCAGCTACGGATTCTACGTCCGCATGACGTTCGAGTCGGTGTTCAAGGCGATGCTCACCACCCCGATCGGTGTGCGGGAGGTGGTGATCGGCGAGTTTCTGTGGGTGTTCATCCGGGCGGGCCTGATGGCGCTGGGAGTGTCGCTCGTCCTGCTGGTGCTGGGCCTCCTGCCGAATCCGTGGGCGGTGCTGCTCTGCCCCTTGATCTCCGGGTTCCTGGCGCTGCCATGTGCGGCGATCGGGTTGCTCGCCTCCACGTGGGTGCGGAACATCAATCAATTCCAGACGGTCTATTCGTTCCTGATTTCGCCGATCTATTTTCTCTCCGGCGTCTTCTTCCCGCTCCAGAGCCAGCCGGTCCTCGCGGTGATCGTGCAATTCTCGCCGTTCTACCACGGGGTGCGCTTGCTCCAGTGCGCCGTGTGGGGCGAGTTTCCTGCCGGAGAGATTGCACGGCACTTCGCGGCGTTGCTGGGTTTCGCCCTGGTCCTGGGCTTTTGGGCGGCCCGGCAAGTGGATCGCAAGTTGACGGTGTGAGAGACCATGAAAGAGTGCCAGCGAATCACACGAATGACACGAATAGGGGAGTTTTCATTCGTGTGATTCGCGTGATTCGCTGGCTCCATCCTCCGTTCCCCATTGATTTCGCAGTCTCAGAATGCGACTGCCACCGCTCACGCGAATGATCACCCTCGTCATCCTCTATCACGCGCTCGTGCTCGCCGGGCTTTTGCTGGCCCTGGCGGGAGTGCTGGTGAACGTGGCCCACTTTGGCGGCTTGCGCCCCGCGGCCCCGCCGGCTCCGGGGGATGCGCCGCTGGTTTCCATTCTCGTCCCGGCACGGAACGAGGCCCGTAACATCGAACCGTGCGTGGCCTCGCTCCTGGCGCAGGATTATCCCAACTACGAGTTGATCGTCCTCGACGATCACTCCGAAGATGGAACCGGGGATATTGTCCGGCGATTGGGGCTCGGCGAAACGGGGACTCGTCGCGTGATCCAGGGCGAGGCGCTGCCCGCCGGATGGACGGGCAAGGGCTGGGCCTGCCACCAACTCTCGCTGGCGGCGAGCGGGCATTACCTCTTCTTCACCGACGCGGACACCACGCACGCTCCGGGAACGGTCTCCGCCACGGTCGCCGCCGCGCGGGAATATCGCTCCGATCTGCTCTCGGCGTGGCCGCGGCTCATCACGAAAACATGGAGTGAGAAGCTCGTAATTCCGATGGTCCTCCTGCTCGGGATGGTCATGTATCCGCACTGGCTCGTACTGCTCTTGCAGCGTTTCCCGACGGTGGCGGCGCGCCTGCCGGTGTCCGTGCGGCGGATGCTCGGCGCAGGCAATGGACAATTCATTTTCTTCACCCGGCCGGCCTACGACCGCATCGGCGGCCACGCGGCCTTGCGCGATCATCTGGTGGAGGATGTGGCGCTCGGCCGGGCCGTGGCGGAACGCATGGGGGAGGGGATGCGGTTGCTGAATTGCGAGTCGCTGCGCTTTTCGACGTGCCGCATGTACCGCGCGTTTCCCGAGGTCTGGGAAGGATTTACCAAGAACATGCGGGCCGCCTTCGAGGATTCGCTGGCCAGCTTCCTGTTCATCGGCGCCACGCAGGTGTGCAGCTTTCTGCTGCCGTTTGTCTTCGTCTTTTTGCCGGGTCCAGCACGTCCCCTGGTCGTGGCGCAGGTCGGGGTGATCTATCTCATCCGGATCGTCCTCACGCTTCGCTTCCGCACATCGTGGCTGGGTTGCCTGCTGCACCCGATTGGCGAGGCGCTCTCTCTGGCGATCGGGCTCAATAGCTGGCGACGGCTGGCCACCAAGGGGGTGACCTGGAAGGGCCGTGTTTACCAATCGTAACGGGCTTTACCGGCTTGCGTCCTTGCATTTCACGAGATTTCCCCCAAGATGAGACGGAGACGGATGCGATTTTGCCATTCGAGGACACACGCGCGACCCACGCGAGGTTCGTTTCGGTTCAGATC
>Ga0070658_10001771_pt1 | contig 18170 bp, 14 predicted proteins | sample KBSC13metaG_FD_64664 | JGI IMG/M metagenome (GOLD analysis project Ga0070658, IMG submission 64664) | Corn rhizosphere microbial communities from Kellogg Biological Station, Michigan, USA - KBS C1-3 metaG | ecosystem: Host-associated > Plants > Roots > Rhizosphere > Soil ...
CGGTAGCCGAGCTGCGGCTGCACGTACCAGCCGCGGGCGTTCATCTCGTCGCAGAGCACGAAGACGTCGACCGCCTCCGACGCGACCGCCACGAGGGCCATCTCCGGCCGCCCCAGCACGCGCAGCCCGTCGATCGCACCGACGCCGTCGACCAAGCGGCGGGTGGCGGCGAGGGTCTTGCGGGCGAGGTCGAGGTAGCCGTCGTCCCCGACCGCGTGCAGGACCGCCCACGCAGCGGCGAGCGGACCGCCGGACTTCGTGCTCTGCACCGTCGCGTTGATCATCGTGTAGCCGGTCCAGTCGGCGGTGGCGTAGAACTGCTTCCGCCGCAGGGCCGGGTCGTTGTAGAGCACGACCGACGCACCCTTGGGTGCGTAGGCGTACTTGTGCAGGTCGACGCTGAGCGAGGTCACGCCCGGCACGGACAGGTCGAACCGCGGCACCTCCACACCGAGCCGGGCGAAGTACGGCAGCAGCCACGCACCGATGCAGCCGTCGACGTGCACCGGGATGCCGTGCGCGAGTCCGAGAGCCGCGATCTCCTCGACCGGGTCGACGACGCCGTGGGCGTAGGACGCCGCGGACGCGACGAGCAGGACGGTCCGGTCGGTGATGGCCGCCTCGACCGCTGCCGGCAAGGCCCGGAAGGTGACCGGGTCGACGTCGACGAGGACCGGCTCGAGGCCGAGGTAGTGACACGCCTTCTGGAAGGCGGCGTGGGCGGTGACGGGCAGCACGACCTGGCCACGCTCGATGCCGGCAGCGTCCCGCGCAGCCTTGACGGCGAGGATGATGGACTCGGTCCCGCCGCTGGTGAACGTGCCGACCGCGGTCGTCGACCCGAGGTGCCGGCGCGCGATGTCGACGACGTCGTTCTCCATGGCCAGCAAGGAGGGGAAGACGGTCGGGTCGAGCCCGTTGACGTCGAGGTAGCTCGCGTAGACCTCGTGCCCCAGGGCATCGATGTCGGGCCGAGCCGGGTCGTAGACGTAGGCGAAGGTCCGGCCGCCGCGGGCCGCGAGGTCCTTCGAGCGCAGGTCGGCGAGCCGCGCGAGGACCTCCTCCCGCGGCAGTCCGGTCGAGGGCAGCGTCATGCCATCACCCTCGCGCTGAGCTCGTCGTCGACCGCCTTGTAGCGCTGCAGGAAAGGGACGCTCGCCAGGGTGAGAACCCCTGGCAGCAGGGAGAACCCGACCACGAGCCCCGTGAGCGCGGACCCCGGCTGCGAGGGTGCGGGCGTCCCTGCCTTGTACGAGTGGTAGCTCGTCACGGCGAGGATCAGCCCGTAGAGCGCCGGCCCCACAGCGAAGGCGATGGTCTCGCCCCCCTGCCACACACCAGTGAAGATGCCGGCCCGGCCGTCGTGCTCGTCCGTGATGAGGTCCGGCAGGATCGCGTACGGGAACAGCTGCATGCCGGCGTAGCCGATGCCGAGCAGGACCATCTGCACGTAGACCAAGCCCTCGGCCTCGGACCGGGCGAGCACGAGCGACAGCGCGGTCAGGCCGAAGATGGTCGTCGCCAGCTGGTAGCCGACCAGCTTCCCGCGGTTCCTCGAGAACCGCCGCCACAGCGGGACCATCACGGCGCACGGGGCGACGAGGAAGACGAACAGGATCGTCGACTTCTTGGCGTCGCCGAGGACGTACACCGCGACGTACTGCGCGCCGGTGAGCATCGCGGCCGTCGCCATGGCCTGCAGGTTGTAGCCGAGGAAGAGCGTGACGAACGGCCCGTTGGCACGGACGGTGTCGTACTGCTGCCGCAGCGACGGCCGCGGCCCTTCCAGCGGCGCCGTCGAGCGGGCGTCGCGCGTCCCCCACCAGGCCGTGAGGAAGGCGATCGCGAGGATCGCCGCCACGACGACGGACATGGCGGCGTACGAACCCCGGGAGCCACCCTTGCCGTTGGCGTCGGCACCGGCGATCGACGGCGCGAGCGCACCGCCGACGAGGATGCCGACGGTCAGCAGGACCATGCGCACCGAGGTGACGCGGGTGCGCTCGTGGTAGTCGTCCGTCATCTCCGGCGGCATCGCCGACCACGGCACGCAGAAGACGGCGTAGAAGGTCATCGCGATGGTGAAGACCGTGGTGACGTAGAGGGCGCTGGCGACCTCCGACCCGAGCTTGGGCGCGGTGAAGAGCAGCACGAAGCCGAGAGAGGTCCCGATGCCGCCGACGAGCATGAACGGGCGGCGCTTGCCGTACCGGTTGGTGCTGCGGTCGGAGATGCCGCCCATCAGCGGGTTGGCGAACGCGTCCCAGAGCTTCGGCACGAAGAGCGCCGCCGAGGCGAGGCCCGCGCCGATGCCCAGGATGTTCGTCATGTAGAAGAGCAGCAGCAGCCCGGGCACCGTGACGAACACACCGTTGCCGATGGCACCGGTGCCGTAGGAGACCGTGAGCTTGCGCGACAGCATCAGAACGGCTGCCCGTCGCAGCGCCAGCCGGTCACCCGCGTCACGTGGCCGCTCGCGACCTTGCCGAACTTGATGCAGCGGTTGATGTCGCGGTTGCCGGGGGCGAACTGCAGGTCGCTCGTGAAGCCGAAGCCGCCCTTGCCGTTGAGGGAGTCCATGACCTTGAGCAGGTTGGCGCGGGTGACGTTGTCGCCGAGGGACTTCACCGCTGCCACGAACACGGCCGCGTCGACCCAGCCCTGCTCGCCGAAGTAGTTGATCTGGGCGCGGCTGCCGTAGGCGGCCTTCACGGTGCTGACGTACTTCTGCACCTCGGGACCGCCGCCGTCAATGAACTCGTAGTCGGTGGCGACGAACACGCCGTCGGTCGCGCTCGACTGCTGCACCGAGGGATCGACGAACAGCGAGTCGGCGGCGTGCTTCGGGTAGTAGCTCTGCCGCGCCTGCGCCTGCAAGAGCCGGTTGTACGCGGTCTGGTCGAGCAGGCTCGCGAAGCCGTCGACGCCGTCGAGCCGGAACTGCGTGACCAGGTCGTCGTAGGAGGAGTGCGTCACGTCCTCGGACACCACGTCGTTGTCCGACAGCGTCACGCCCTTGCTCGCGAAGCCGGCTTTGAACGCCTTGACGAGGTTGGCGTCGGCGGTCGCCTCGTTGTTGCTGATGTAGACGAGCCCGGGCTTCTTCACGCCCTGCTCGGCGAGGAACTGGCCCATCTCGTAGCCGTAGTGGCCGTAGCTCGCGCTGAAGATGTAGGAGTACGAGGAGTGGTACTCGGCGCGCTCGCCGTAGCCGCCGATGAGCGGCACCTTGTTCTGCTCCAGGAACGGCACGATGCCGTTCTCGGTGTTGGGCGCGTTCCAGCCGGTGAAGGCGAAGACGCCCTCGGCCAGCATCTGCTGGGCCTGCGACTTGCCGCGTGGCGCGTCGAGCTGGTCGTCGCGCAGGTCGAGCACGATCTTGTGGCCGTTGACGCCGCCGGCCCGGTTGACCATGTCGAAGTAGGCCTTGGTGGCCTGGGCGCTGCTGGCGAAGTTGATGGCACCCGTCTGGCTGACCACCGCGCCGACCTTGATGGGCGCACCAGCGGCGAGCTTGCTCGTGTCCGCCTGCGGCGGCGCGACAGTCGGTCCCACTGCGGCCGGACCGCCCGTCGTGGTGACGGTCGAGCCCTGCGTACCCCGCGTCCCCTGCGTGCCTGCCGTGGGCGCTGCCGTCAGGGTCGTCGTCGGGACGGCGCCGACGCTGCCACCGGGCACCTGGGTGACCGAGACCGGCTTGTTGTTGTCCTTGTTCAGGCCGGAGACGAGGAAGCCCCCCAGCACCGCGGCCACCAGGAGCTGGAAGCCGAACAGCGCCGCGAGCAGGCGGTCACGAGGGCTGAGCAAAACTGGGTGCTCCTCGACAGACGGACGATCTGATGTGAGGATCGTTCACGTTCTGAGCCGACCGGTCAAGGAGTGAACGTGTCGAGCCACCCCCACGAGACCGCTCGCTCCGCTCCCGCTCCCGCGGGGACCCCGGACCGAACGGCGCTGAAGGCGGCCCGCCGCGCCCCCGTGCAGCGCAGGAGTGCCCTGCGGGTCGAGCGCATGCTCGACGCCGCCGCAGAGCTGCTCGACCAGGTCGGTGCGGAGGGCCTGTCGACGTCGGCGATCGCGTCGCGGGCGGGGGTGTCGGTCGGGTCGCTCTACCAGTTCTTCCCGGACAAGCACGCGGTCGCGGAGGCCCTCGCCCGGAGGTCCTTCGAGCGGTTCTCCGAGGGCCTGGGCGACCTGCCGACCGGGTCGTGGCAGGAGGTCGTCGACCGGGTCATCGACACCTACGTCGCCTTCTCCCGGACCGAGCCCGGCTTCCAGGTGCTGTCCTTCGGCGGGCCGCTCGGCAACCAGCACATGCTCGACCCCGACGAGGACAACAACGCCGTCGTCGCGGCCGCCTTCAAGGACCTCGTGCAGGTCGACGTCTCGGTCGAGATCATGCGCAACGCCGTCGAGATCGGCGACGCGCTCATCGCGCTCGCGTTCCGCCGGTCGAAGGACGGCGACCCCGCCCTGGTCGCCGAGGCGAAGGTGGCCGTCAAGGCCTACCTGTCAGCTCACGTGAGCGCGCCGCCCTCCTGAGATCAGCAGGACTTCGGGCGGCCGACACGCGGGCACGGCGCCCGCCCGATCGCCTGGTGATCACCAGGCCTGGGCGGTCGTCAGTGATCAGCAGGACTTCGGGCGGCGGACACGCGGGCGCGGCACCCGCCGGATCGCCTGGTGATCACCCGAGGGTCGTCAGCTCACTTGAGCGCGAAGGCGTCCTTCCAGACCGGGTCGTAGCCGGCGGCTCGGAGCATCGCGGCCACCTCCGCCGGCGTGCGCTCGTCGGACACCGCGAACTGCTCCTGCGCCTCGCCGGGGTGCGAGTAGCCGCCCGGCTCGGTCGACGACCCCGCGCTCATGTGCGTGACGGCGATGCGCACGAGCCCGTCGCGCAGCGCCGCCGGTTCGCGGGTGGACAGCACGATGCCGGCCTCGGGTGCGGCGAGCCGCAGCGCGCAGAGCGCCTGCACGTAGTCGGCGTCCGACACGGGCACGAGCGGCTGGAAGCCGGACGCGGACGGCTTGATGCGGGGCAGCGCGACGGTCACCTCGGTGCGCCAGTAGCGCCGCTGCAGCCACACCGCGTGCTCCGCGACGGCCGCCACGTCCGCGCGCCAGTCGGCCGACAGCCCCAGCAGCGCGCCGATGCCCAACCGCCGGACCCCAGCCTCGGCCGCCCGTTCCGTGGAGGCGAGGCGGCGGTCGTAGTCGCGCTTCCAGCCGGCGACGTGCACCTCGGCATAGCGGGTGCGGTCGTAGGTCTCCTGGTAGTGCACGACCCCCTCGAGGCCGGCATCGACCAGCCGGGCGTAGGTGTCGTCGGACCAGGTCTGCGTCTCGATGCTGATCGACGGCACGAGCCCGCGCAGCGCCTCCACGCACGACACCAGGTAGTCCGCCGACACCTCGATCCGGTGCTCCCCGCTGACGAGCAACAGGTGCCGGAACCCGCGGTCGACGAGGGTCCCCGCCTCCTCGGCGACCTCCGGCACCGACAGCGTCCGGCGCGCCACGTCGAGGCCCTTGGAGAAGCCGCAGTAGGTGCAGGACGACAGGCACGCGTTCGACACGTAGAGCGGCGCGAAGAGCCGCACCGCCCGCCCGAACCGCTGCAGCGTCACCTCCCGCGCGCGCTGCGCGAGGTCCTCGAGGTCCGCGCCCGGCGCGAGCCACGCCGACACGTCGGTCAGCCGGTCCCCGGACGCGAGGTGCTGGGCGAACAGCCCTGGGGCCGCGCTCACGAGAGGAAGCCCGTGAGAGGCGAGGACGCCTCGGCGAGGTCTCGTACCGCCCCTGGCCCCGCCTCGAACCCGAGCCGCCCGGCCTCGGTGGCCAACGCGAAGGCCCGGGCCATCGCCACCGGGTCCGACGCGACGGCGATCGCGGTGTTGACCAGCACCGCCGACGCCCCGATCTCCATCGCCTCGGCGGCGTCGGACGGCACGCCCAGTCCCGCGTCGACCACGACGGGCACCGACGCCTGCGACACGATGACCTCGATGGCGTCGCGCGTCCGCAGCCCGCGGTTGGAGCCGATCCAGGCGCCGAGCGGCATGACCGTGGCGCAGCCGGCCTCCTCGAGGTGGCGGCACAGGACGGGGTCTGCGGAGCAGTAGGGCAGCACCGTGAACCCGTCGGCGACCAGCAGCTCGGCGGCCCGCAGCGTGAAGATCGGGTCCGGCGCCAGCGTCCTCGGGTCCGGTGTCACCTCGAGCTTCACGAGGTCGGCTCCGGTCGCCGCGCGCCCGAGCCGCGCCAGGCGCACCGCCTCGTCGGCGTCGACGGCGCCGGAGGTGTTCGGCAGCAGGGTCATCGAGGACGGGACGAAGGACAGGATGTCGTCCTCGGGCCGCGTGAGGTCCACCCTGCGCAGGGCGACCGTGACGATCTCGGACCCCGACGCGACGAGCGCGTCACGCATGACCGCGTGCGAGCGGAACTTGCCGGTCCCGACCATCAGCCGGCTGCCGAAGGACCGGCCTGCGATCTCCCACACGAGCGACTCCCCACGCCGGCATGACCCGGATCGGGTGGTACGGGTCGGCCTGGTGCAAGGCCCTCTCAGCTCACTGGCGAGCTCCCCGGTCTGACGCTCCCACCCTAACCCCGCAGCGACATTCCCACGCGTCCCTCTTGTCACAGGAGTCACAGAGATCTAATGTCGACTTTCCGGGGAACTGAACAAAGGCTGTGCCATGCGCCAGAGCGTCCGAGCTCTCGGTCTGCTCGTGCTCCTCGCTGCCGTCCTCACGGCCGGAGCACCCTCCGTCATCCGCGTGCACCGCGGCGACACCCTGAGCGGGCTCGCCGCCAGGAACGGCACGACGGTCAAGGCCCTGCAGAAGGCGAACCACCTCGACGGGACCATGATCTACGAGGGACAGCTGCTCCGGATCCCGGGGCAGAACGTCGCGCCCGCCGCGACGCGGACCGTCCCGCTGGTCTACGTCGTGCAGCCGGGCGACAACCTGACGAGGCTCGGCCGCACGCTGCACCACACGGTGCCGTGGCTCAAGGCCAAGAACCACCTCAGGTCGAGCACGATCGTCATCGGCCAGCGCCTGGTGTACGGGGAGCGGGCCGTCACGGCGACGCCGCGGGTGTCGACGTCGGTGCGCGGCCGGGCGGCGTACCACCGTGCGCTGCTGCGCAAGCGCACCATGCCCAGCCGCGCCTCGGTGCGCGCCCTCATCCGGGCCAGCGCCAAGCGGCACGGCGTGCCGGTCGACCTGGCGCTCGCCCTGAGCTACCAGGAGAGCGGCTTCCAGCAGCGCGTCGTGTCACCGGTGGACGCGATCGGCGTCATGCAGGTGCTGCCGAGCACGGCCCGCAGCCTGGGCCGGATGCACGGCCGCACGTACGACATCCTGGCGGTGCGCGACAACGTCGAGGCCGGTGTGACGCTCATCGCGGACCTCCTGCACGCGACGGGTGACATGCAGCACGCGCTCGCCGGCTACTACCAGGGGCTCGGCTCCGTCAGCAATGTGGGGTTCCTGCCGCAGACGCGGCAGTACGTGCGCAACATCACGCTGCTGCGCAAGCACTTCCGCTGACCCCCTCTAGACTGCGATGGTCATGGAGACTCCCGTCGGCCTCGGTCCGGCCGACCCCGGGGCCGGGCGGCTCGTCGACGGCAGGTACCGCCTCGACCGGCTGATCGCCGACGGTGGCATGGGCACCGTCTACCAGGCGACCGACACCCGTCTCGACCGGACCGTCGCGGTCAAGGAGATCCACCGCAACCTCGCGGCCGACCCCGCGTTCGTGCAGCGCTTCGAGCGGGAGGCCAAGGCCGCCGCCCGGGTCGTCGGGCCCGAGGTGGTCGCGGTCTACGACACCGGCGTCGACCCCGTCTCCGGCCTGGCCTACCTCGTCATGGAGTACGTCGACGGGCCCAACCTCCGCCAACGGCTCCTCACCGAGGGCCGGCTCTCCCCCGCCGCTGCGGTCGCCGTGGTCGAGAAGGTGCTGCGGGCCCTGGCCCTGGCGCACGACGCCGACCTCATCCACCGCGACATCAAGCCGGAGAACGTGCTCTGCGGCCACGGCGACCGTGGCAACGACCGCATCAAGGTCACCGACTTCGGCCTCGCGCGGGCCGCAGCGTCGACGTCGGCCACGCAGACCACGACGCACCTCATCGGGTCGGTCGCCTACCTCTCCCCGGAGCAGGTGGAGACGGGTACGGCGGACAAGCGGTCCGACGTCTACGCCGCGGGAGTCCTGCTCTGGGAGCTCCTCACCGGTACGCCGCCCTATGCCGGCGAGACCGCGTACTCCGTGGCCCACAAGCACGTCTCCGAGGACGTGCCCGCGCCGTCCACCGTCGTCGACGGCATCCCGCCGGAGCTCGACGCCCTCGTCGTGGAGGCCACCCGGCGCGAGCCCTCGCAACGGCCCGCTGACGGCGGGGCGTTCCTCGCCAAGCTGCTCAAGGTCAAGGCGTCACTGCCCGCCGACGCCCTGGCGACCGCGGCGCTGAGCGCGCCGCAGGTCGCCCGCACCCTCGTCGTCCCGCGGGTCGTCGAGCGGACCCCCGCCACGCCGGCCGCCCCACCCAAGAGCCGCCGCGGGCTCTACGCGGTGGTCCTCCTCCTGGTGCTCGCGCTGCTCGCGCTCTTCGGCGGCTACTACCTCGGCTCGATGCGCTACACCCGTGCGCCCTCGCTCGTCGGCGCGAGCGCCGAGACGGCCGCGGTGCGGCTCAAGGCGGCCGGCCTGAAGGAGAAGCGCGAGGACACGTTCAGCGAGACCGTCGCCGTCGGGACCGTCATCGACCAGGACCCGAAGGCCGGCGCGCGCGTCCGCAAGAACGGCACAGTGACCGTCGACGTCTCCAAGGGCCCGGACCGGCGGACCGTGCCGTCGCTGACCGGCCAGGACGTCGGCTCGGCCGTGACGGCTCTGCAGAACCGGGGCCTCAAGGCGGCCACGCAGACGCCGGAGTACAGCACGGCGGTCGCCTCCGGCAAGGTGATCCGCACGGACCCACCGGCCGGCGCGAAGCTGAAGCCCGGCACCACGGTCAAGGTGTTCGTCTCCAAGGGGCCCGAGCCGATCGCGGTGCCGGACCTCACCGGCAAGACCCAGCAGGACGCGACGAGCATCCTGACCGGTCTCGGCTTCAAGGTCGCGGCGACCTCGGTCTTCAGCGACACCGTCCCCCAGGGCACGGTCATCAGCAACAGCCCCAACAGCGGCACCGCGCCGAAGGGGTCGACCGTGACGCTCACGGTCAGCAAGGGCCCGGACGTCGTGCCGGTGCCGGACGTGACGAACAAGAAGCCGGACGAGGCGACGAAGATCCTGAAGGCCGCGGGCTTCAAGGTCGACCGCCAGGACGCGCCCTTCGGGCCCGGACATCGGGTCTACGCCACCGACCCCGGGCCGGGGACGAAGGTCAAGCGGGGCAGCACCGTGACCATCTACGTCTTCTGACCTCGTACTCTTCTCCCTTGTGCCACCCCGCAAGCCCTCCCCCGTCGGCGCCCACGTGCCGGTCGCGGGCGGCTGGCTGAAGGCGCTGGCCTACGCCGAGGAGATCGGCGCCGGGGCCGTCCAGGTCTTCGTGTCGAACCCGCGCGGCTGGGCGCAGTCGCCCGGCGACCCGGCGAAGGACGAGGAGTTCCGCGGCCGGTGCGAGGACGCCGGGGTGCCGTTGTTCGTCCACTCGCCCTACCTCGTGAACTTCGGGTCGCCGACCGAGGCCACCCTGCGGAAGTCCGTCGACGCCGTCGCGCACTCGCTCGCGAGGGGGGCGGCGATCGGTGCCCGCGGCGTGGTCGTCCACGCCGGCTCGTGCGTCGCGGGTGCCCACCGCGACGACGCGATGCTGCAGCTGCGCGAGCACCTGCTGCCGCTCCTGGAGGGCGACGGCCCGGACCTGCTCATCGAGCCGACCGCCGGGGGCGGACAGGCGCTCTGCTCGACGGTGCAGGAGCTCGGCCCCTACTTCGAGGTCCTCGACGACCACGAGCGCCTCGGCGTCTGCCTCGACACGTGCCACGCCTTCGCGGCCGGGCACGACCTCGCCGCGCCGGGCGGCATGAAGAAGACCCTGGACGCGCTGGTCCGCGCCGTCGGCCGCGGCCGGCTGCGGCTCGTCCACGCCAACGACTCCAAGGACCCGCTCGGCTCTCTGCGCGACCGGCACGAGTCCATCGGTGCCGGCCGCATCGGCAAGGACCCGTTCGTCGAGCTCTTCCGCCACCCGGCCACCCGCAACGTGCCGGTCGTCGTCGAGACCCCCGGCGACGCCACCGGCCACCGCGCCGACATCGACCTGCTGCGCTCCCTTCGCGATGCCTGAGCTCCTCGGGGTGCTGCAGCTCAACGGCAAGGGCGGCAACGAGCTGCGGGTGTACGAGGACTGCCTGGTGCGGGCGACGACCGGCCCGCTCGCGTCGCTGGCGTCCGCCCCCGAGGAGCAGGTGGTGCGCCGCGCCGACATCCGCTCGGCCCGACTCGCGCGCGGCCGCTGGCCGGCGACCGGGCTGCGGCGCCTGACGGTCGAGCTGCACAGCGGCACCGTCGTGAAGTACGACTGGGCCGGCGACAGCGCCACCCGGCCCCTCAACGACGACGCCTACGCGGCGACGCTCCTGCGCGCCGCCCTGGAGACCCTCCTCGAGGTCACGCTCTGAACCGGGCGTGGGCGCCGACCGCGGCGCTCGTCGGCGTCACCGCGATCTGGGGCTCGACGTTCGTCGTCGTGAAGGACGCCGTCGAGAAGATGCCGGTCACGGACTTCCTGACCTGGCGCTTCGGGATGGCGGGCCTGGTGATGCTCGTGCTCCGGCCGCGTTCCGTCGCCCGGCTCGGCGCGGCCGGCCGTCGCAACGGGGTCCTCGTCGGGCTGGCCCTCGGCAGCGGCTACCTGCTGCAGACGCTTGGGCTGCAGCACACCTCGGCGGCGGTCAGCGGCTTCATCACGGGCATGTTCGTCGTCCTCACGCCGGTCGGTGCCGCCGTCCTGCTGCGGAGGCCACCGGGCCGGTCCGCCTGGCTCGCCGTCGTCCTCGCCACGATCGGGCTCGGCCTGCTCAGCCTGCACGGTCTGAGCATCGGCTCGGGCGAGCTGCTCACCCTGGGCTGTGCTGTCGCGTTCGCCCTGCACATCGTCGGTCTCGGGGAGTGGGCGCAGAAGCACGACGCCTACGGGCTCGCCGTCGTCCAGCTGCTGACGACCGCGGCGATGTGCGCCGTCGTGGCGGTTCCCGGCGGTGTCGACGTACCACCCGATGCTTCGGTCTGGGGCGCGCTGGCACTGACCGCGCTCGCCGCCACGGCGCTCGCGTTCGTCGTGCAGACCTGGGCGCAGGCGCACCTGGCACCGACCAGGGCAGCGGTCATCATGACCATGGAGCCGGTGTTCAGCGGCATCTTCGCAGTGCTCGTGGCGGGCGAGGTCCTGGGGCTGCGCACCCTGGCAGGCGCGGCGCTGGTCCTCGGCGCGATGCTGCTGACCGAGGTCGGCAGCCCGCCCCCTCAGGTCGAGCGGCTCGAGGTGTGAGGTACGGTTGCCGCGTGCGCAGCAACTACTGGTTTTACTTTCCCGGCCGGGACTCCCGGTCGGGTGCCTGCTGACGCACCTGACCACACCAGAGCCCCGGAGCCCCTGCCCCGGGGCTCTTTCGTTTGAGGAGCAACCCCCATGGTCGTCGTGATGCGCCCCGAGGCGACAGCTGAGGACGTCGACGCCGTCGTCGCCCGCGTCGAGAGCGCCGGCGGTTCAGCGTTCGTGAGCCGAGGCGTGCAGCGCACCATCGTCGGCCTCGTCGGCGACATCGCGGCCTTCCAGTCGCTCAACCTGCGCGCGATGCCGGGCGTCGGCGAGGTCGTGCGGGTCAGCAAGCCCTACAAGCTGGTCAGCCGGGAGCACCACCCCGAGGCGACGACCGTGCAGGTCGCCGGCGTGCCGATCGGACCCGACACCTTCACGCTGATCGCCGGGCCGTGCGCGGTCGAGACCGAGGACCAGACGCTGCAGGCGGCGCTCATGGCGAAGGGGGCCGGGGCGACCCTGCTGCGCGGCGGGGCCTTCAAGCCGCGGACCTCGCCGTACGCCTTCCAGGGGCTCGGCGAGAAGGGTCTGCGCATCCTCGCCGACGTGCGCGAGGAGACCGGGCTGCCGATCGTGACGGAGGTCGTCGACGCCGCCGACGTGGGGCTGGTCGCGGAGTGGGCCGACATGCTGCAGGTCGGCACCCGCAACATGCAGAACTTCGCGCTGCTTCAGGCGGTCGGGTCGGCCGGCAAGCCGGTGATGCTGAAGCGCGGCATGACGGCGACGTACGAGGAGTGGCTCATGGCTGCTGAGTACATCGCGCAGCGCGGCAACCTCGACATCGTGCTGTGCGAGCGAGGTGTCCGTACCTTCGAGACCGCCACCCGCAACACCCTCGACATCGCCGCGGTCCCGATGGTGCACTCGCTCAGCCACCTGCCTGTCGTGGTGGACCCGTCGCACTCGGGCGGCAAGCGCGACCTGGTGGTCCCCCTCAGCAGGGCGGCCATCGCCGCCGGTGCGGACGCGATCATCGTCGACGTCCACCCCGACCCGCAGGCCGCGCTCTGCGACGGCCCGCAGGCCCTCTACGGCGAGGACCTGTCCGAGCTCGCACGGGCCTGCGCCGACCTCCCGCCCTTGGTCGGCCGCCGCCTCGTCGTCTGAGCAGGGGGTCCCTCCTCTTACCTACGCCGGGACCGGCCGGCATGCGCCCGTGCACGCTCAGCGGCGGGCGCTCAGGCGCCGGATCGTGCAGCCAAGCGGAGGGACCCCCTCAGAGCAGGGCGCTGAGGGCCTTGGCGGCGTGCTCGATGCCCGCGTCGTCGACGTCGAGGTGCACGACCGCGCGCACGCGAGTGGGCCCGACGACCCCGAGCAGCACGCCCTCGTCGCGTGCTGCCGCCGCGAAGGCCCGTGCGTCCGGCACGGTCAGCGCCACGATGTTGGTCTCGGTCGTCACGCCCAGCGCCTCGCCGAGTCGCGCCGCGCGGGCGTGGTCCTCGGCGAGCCGCTCGACGTGGTGGTCCAGGGCGAAGAGGCCCGCTGCCGCGAGGATCCCCGCCTGCCGCATGCCGCCGCCGAGCCGCTTGCGCAGGACCCTGGCCTCCTCGGCCAGCGCGGCCGACGTGACCACGACCGAGCCGACGGGCGCACCGAGGCCCTTGGACAGGCAGACCGACAGCGTGTCGAAGAGCCCGCCGTAGACGTCGAGCGGCACCCCGGCGGCGACGTGCGCGTTCCAGATCCGTGCCCCGTCGCAGTGGAAGCTGATCCCCTCTGCGAGCGTCAGAGCGCGCAGGTCCTGCAGCACGCCGAGTGGGTGCACGGCTCCCCCGGCCCGGTTGTGCGTCTGCTCCACCGAGACGGCCGCCGTGGGGACCGTTCCCCAGCCGGCGGGACGCAGCTCGGTGCGGACGGCCTCGACCGTCGCGAGTCCGCCGGCGAAGGTGCGCGACTGGATCCCGCCGTGCTGCGCCGCCCCGCCGTGCTCGTAGGTCACGACGTGCGCGTCCGCGTCGCACAGCAGCTCACCGGCAGGCGGCACGACGAGACGCAGGCAGATCTGGTTGCCCATCGTGCCCGAGGGCACGAAGACCGCGGCTTCGTGCCCGAAGAGCGCGGCGACCCTCTCCTCGAGGGCGTTGACCGTCGGGTCCTCGCCGTAGACGTCGTCGCCGACGTCCGCCGACGCCATGGCCGCGCGCATGTCCGCGGTCGGTCGGGTCAGGGTGTCGCTGCGCAGGTCGACGGGCACCCGCCTAAGTTAGACGTGTGGTGACGGCGGACGAGCTGCTGGCGGTCGTGCGCGTGCACGCCGACCGGGTGCACGACGCTGTCCGCCGCCTCGGTGTGGGTGCCGACGACGCCCTCGCCGTCGTGGAGCGCAGCGCGCTGGACCTGCTCGAGACCGTCCGGACCCAGGAGCTCGACGACCCTGTCGGCTGGTGGTTCGCGCGCGCCAGGGTCCTCGCCCGCCAGGTGTCCGGAACCCTGGACGACGACCTGCCCGTCGGCGGCGGGGTGCTCGGCGGCGACGCCAACCAGGCCCGCCTCGCCGAGGCCCTCGAGTCGCGACCGGAGCGGGAGCGCGCCGCGCTGCTGCTGCGCGACTCCTACGACCTGCCGGCCCGCGCCGTCGGCACCGTGCTCAACCTCGACCCCAACGCCGCGATGGAGGTCGTCGGGGCGGCCCGGCTCGCATTCCTGCCGGCACTGCTCGGCGGCTCGTCTCTGAGCCTCGCCGGGCACGTCGTCGACCTGGCCTCGCTGGCCCGGCTCGCCGAGGGCGGCCAGCCGGCCGCGCGGGACGCGACGACCCGGCGGCACGCGCAGTCGTGCAGCCGCTGCGCCGACGCCCTCGACGCGATGGAGCGCGCCCGCCGACTGCTCTCCGGTCTCACGGTCGTCGCCCTTCCCGACGCCGAGCGGGAGGCACTGCTCGGTCGGGTCCAGGCGCGGGCCATGCAGGCGCTGCCCGCACAGGCTGCCGTCGTCGAGGAGATCGACGACTGGGAGGACGAGCCGCACCGCCCGTACTCCCTGTCCCTCATCACCCTCGGCCTGGTCGTCGCGGTCGGGCTCGGCATCGGCGGCGGCATCCTCGCGAGCCGCGCGCACGGCTCGAACGTCGACGCTGTCGCGCGCGACTTCCCGGAGGTGACGCAGCCGCCGGTGATCGTGGTCAACGTCCCGACGCCGTCACCGACCCCGACGCCGACCTCCTCACCGATGCCGCGGATCACCTACCTGCCGCCGAGCCAGACGCCGTCACCGACGCCGTCCGCGACGCCGAGCGGGGGAGGCTCCCCCACGGTTACGCCGATCCAGCCGACTGTGACGATCGACCCGACCTCCGGGCCGAACGACACGCAGATCACCGTGACGGGCAACAACTGGGCGCCCAACACCGGCATCTCGGTCAGCTACCGGTCGCAGATCTCGACGGGGGCGACCGTGCAGGTCACCTCCGACGCGTCGGGCGCCTTCTCGACGACCATCCAGGCGCACGACCCCGGAGGTGTCCCGGGTGCGCACACGGTGGATGTCACCGACGGCGTGAGCAGCGCGAGCGCGACCTTCACCGCGACCTAGCGTCGCTGCAGCATCTCCGCGACGAGGAACGCAAGCTCGAGCGACTGCCCGTTGTTCAGCCGCGGGTCACATGCTGTCTCGTAGCGCCCCGCGAGGTCGGCGTCGGTCAGCTCGTAGGCGCCGCCGAGGCACTCCGTGACCTCGTCCCCGGTGAGCTCGACGTGCAGGCCCCCGGGGTGCGTCCCGAGCGAGGCGTGCACCTCGAAGAAGCCGCGGACCTCGTCGAGGACGTCGTCGAAGTGACGTGTCTTGTAGCCGCTCGCGGTCTCCTGCGTGTTGCCGTGCATCGGGTCGCAGCACCACACGACGGACCCAGGGCCCCGCGCCGCCTCCACCTTCCGCACGATCGCGGGCAGCACCTCGCGCACCCGGCCCGCCCCCATGCGACTGATCACCGTGAGCCGACCGGGGGTCTTCAGCGGGTCGAGCTTGTCGATGAGCGCGAGCGCGTCCTCCGGTGACGTGGACGGCCCGATCTTCAGGCCTATCGGGTTGGCGACGCGCGAGAGCAGGTCCACGTGCGCCCCGTCGAGCTGGCGGGTCCGCTCGCCGACCCAGACGAGATGCCCGCTGAGGACGTAGGGGCGGCCCTGCTCGTCGTAGCGGGTCAACGCCCGCTCGTACTCCAGCAGCAGTGCCTCGTGGCTCGCGTAGAGCTCCACGCCGTGCGTCGCCGGCATGCCCGCGATGTCGAGACCGCACGCCTTCATGAAGGCCAGCGCCCGTTCGATGTGGGTCGCCAGCTCCTCGTACCGATGCCCCAGCGGGCTGCTCGCCACGAACGCCGTGTTCCAGTCGTGCACCTTCTCCAGGTCCGCCGAGCCGTCCGTCGCCATGGCGCGCATGTAGTTCAGCGCCGCGGCCGAGTTGGCGTAGGCGCGGACGAGCCGGCGCGGGTCGGGGGTGCGGTCGCCGTGCAGCTCGTTGACCGCATCACCGCGGTACGAGGGCAAGCCGGTGGTCGTCTCGATGTCGGCGCTGCGCGGCTTGGCGTACTGCCCCGCCATCCGGCCCACCTTCACGACCGGCAGCGACGCGCCGTAGGTCAGGACGATCGCCATCTGCAGCAGCGTCCGGACCTTGCCGCGGATGCCCTCGGCGGTGTTGGCGTCGAAGGTCTCCGCGCAGTCACCGCCCTGCAGCAGGAACGCCTCGCCGGCGGCGACCTGGCCGAGCCTGGTGCGGAGCACGTCGCACTCGTGCGGTTGCACGATCGGCGGGACGGTCGTCAGGGTCTCGATGGTCTCCTTGAGCACCTGGGGGTCCGGCCAGCTCGGCTGCTGGGCGGCGGGCAGCTCGCGCCAGGCATCCAGGCCGGCAGGGTCATCAGTGGCGGGGCCGAGCAGGTGCGTCACCGGACTAGTGTCCCAGAAGTGGACGTGCTCGAGGCGGAGAGGGACCACCTCCGCCGGGCACGGGCCGACCTCCACCGCATGCGACAGAGCACCGCGTGGCTGCTCGACAACCAGCAGCAGTGGGGCAACGACGAGCTGACCACGCGGGCACTCGCGGCGTCGCTGGCCCGGCGCTACGACCAGCTGCTCGACGACGGCGTCACGCCGCTGTTCTTCGGACGCCTCGATTACGCCCAGCCCACGGACGGTGCGACCGTCGGAGAGGTCTTCCACATCGGTCGCCGCCACGTCACCGGCGAGGACGGCGAGCCGGTCGTCGTCGACTGGCGCGCACCGATCAGCGAGCCGTACTACCAGGCCTCCGCGAGCGACCCGATGGGCGTGCAGCTGCGTCGCCGCTTCGGCTTCCGCGACGGGGAGCTGACGGCCTACGAGGACGACCGGCTCGACCGGCCGCTCGGCGTCAGCCAGCTCCTCGTCGAGGACATCGAGCGACCGCGTACCGGGCCGATGCGCGACATCGTCGCGACCATCCAGCCCGAGCAGGATGGCCTCGTCCGGGCGCCGCTCGAGAGCACCATCGCCGTGCAGGGGGCACCGGGCACGGGCAAGACCGCCGTCGGGCTGCACCGCGCGGCCTACCTCCTCTACGCCCACCGGCAGCGCCTGCAGACCGGGGTGCTCGTCGTCGGGCCGAACCGCGCCTTCCTGTCGTACGTGCAGGAGGTCCTCCCGGCTCTCGGAGAGATCCGCGTGACCCAGGCGACCGTCGACGAGCTGTGCCCGCGCGTGCGGGTCACCGGGGTCGACAGCGATGCGCTCGCGGTCCTGAAGGGCGACGCCCGGATGGCCGTCCTGCTGGAGAAGGCGCTGTGGCGCTCGGTGGTCCGGCCCACCGAACCGCTCGTGCACTCCTACGGCGCCCGTCGATGGCGGGTCTACCCGGACCAGGTACGGGAGCTCGAGCGCGCCGTCCGGGCCCGCAAGCTGGGCTGGGAGGCGGGCCGCAAGGCGCTGGCTGCCGCACTGGCCGCGGTCATCGTCCGCATGAAGGAGGACGAGGGGATCGCCCAGTCCGGGTCGTCGGTGGAAAAGCTCGCCAAGACCAGCGTCGTCAAGGAGTACGTCGACGCGTGCTGGCCCCCGGTGAAGGCGACCGAGCTCGTCCGTGACGTCCTCACAGCTCCTCCTCCAGGAACGCTCAGCGATGAGGACGTCGCGCTGCTGCAGACCTCGGGTTCTCGCTGGAGCAGGGCGGACTTGCCGCTGCTCGACGAGGCTGCCTGGCTCATCGAGCGACAGCCCGGGTTCGCGCACGTCATCCTCGACGAAGCGCAGGACCTCTCACCGATGCAGCTGCGCGTCGTCGGCCGCCGCGCTGTCGCCGGGTCGCTCACCGTCCTCGGGGACCAGGCGCAGGCCACGACCCCGTGGGCCGTCGGAGACTGGCGCCAGGTGCTGGAGCACCTGGGCAAGCCCGACGGCTCGGTGCAGGCACTGACCCTCGGCTATCGCGTCCCTCGCGAGGTGCTCGACCTCGCCAACCGCCTGCTCCCGACCATCGCTCCGGAGCTGCCTCCGGCCGACTCGCTGCGGCACGTCATCGGGGCGGTGTCGTCGGCGGAAACGGTCGCCGCTGCCGTGGATCGCCTGCGGGGCAAGGGAACCATCGCGATCATCGTCCCTTCGGTCCTGGCCGAAGC
>Ga0070658_10001772_pt1 | contig 18169 bp, 18 predicted proteins | sample KBSC13metaG_FD_64664 | JGI IMG/M metagenome (GOLD analysis project Ga0070658, IMG submission 64664) | Corn rhizosphere microbial communities from Kellogg Biological Station, Michigan, USA - KBS C1-3 metaG | ecosystem: Host-associated > Plants > Roots > Rhizosphere > Soil ...
CTGCTGGGCCTGTCGGTAAAGGAACCGAACAACATCGACGACGTGAGACGCCTGCTGAAGGCGTTCATGATGGACAAGCCGCTCGAGTCGATCTGGCGCAACGCCAGCAAGGATCTGATCTTCAAGGACGAGTCGCTGGCCGACGACGCGCTGGGCGCCATCAAGGGCGCGGTCGCCAAGAAGATCCCCCCGGCGGCGGCGCAGCGCCTGGGCCACCGCGGCCGCGACGATGACGACAGCAACCACGGCAACAAGTGCCCGGAGGACCCCAACCGCCCCGAGGACGTGGGCTGCGAGTTCGAGTCGTTCCTGAACTTCGGGCTGAAGAAGCCGACCGGACTGGAAGAGTACAACCGCATTCTGGGCGAGCTGTCCGGCGTGGTGGGCGAGCAAGGCGCCCCCGAGCCGAACGCCTTCCGCGCCGCGGTGAAGACCCAGCGGGTGAGGCTGTCCGATCTGATCGGTCGCTACAACGACAACGGCTGGGAGGCGGGGCTGCTGGAGAAGCTGCTCATGCCGCCCCTGCGCGGCTCGGAGGTGGCGGTCAGCGGGGCCACGGGCGACTCCGCGAACCGCAAGTGGTGCGACAGCATCGTGGTGGTCTACGACCAGCTCCTGGCGGGCAAGTACCCGTTCACCAGCGCCAAGAACCAGCGCGACGCGCGCGTCAGCGACGTGGAGAAGTTCTTCCAGCCCAAGTCCGGTACGCTGTGGCAGTACTACGCGGACACGCTGCAGAACGACTTCGAGCATCCGGCCGGGACCACGGTCTTTCATCCCAAGGATCAGACCAGCGTCAGCTACAAGCCCGCCCTGCCCCTGTTCCTGAAGCACGCCCAGGAGCTGACCGACGTCCTTTACGCGAAGGATCCCGGCAAGCTGGGCGTGAACGTCTCCATCCGCCTGCGGTCGTCCGCGCCCTACACGAAGATCGTGTTCGAGATGGGCGGCAAGAAGGTGACGTACTTCAACACCAAGGAGCGCTGGGAGGACCTGACCTGGCCCGGCCGCGGCGCGCTGTTTCACTTCTACCAAAAGTCCGGCGAGGGGGACATCGGCTTCCCCGACGGTGAATGGGCGCTGTTCCGGCTGCTGGAGAGCGGCAAGCTGACGCCCGCCAGCGAGGGCGAAGACTACCTGGCCGGCACCTGGATGCCGCCCATCGCCAGCGACGGCGCGATTCGCGCCGACATCAGGCCGGCGGGACTGTTGCGCGCGTTCCGGGGCCTGGAGATCCCCCGCAGCATCGTGGCGGGCGCGGGCGGCTGCGGGAAATGACAGCAGGGGGAGGCAAGCGGCATGTTCGGCACTAGCGGCAGCGGCGATCCGGCGGGCGGCATGGTGGGCCTGTACGGCAAGGTCCGGGCGCAGCCGGACTTCCTGCGGACGAACGCGGGCGAGTTCTCGCAGGCGGGCCTGGACCAGTGGTTCCAGGAGGCGGTGGAGGCGGTGCGGGGCGAAGGGACTCAGCTGCCGGAGACGCCGACCAGCTTCTTGCTGTCCACGGCCAAGCTTCCCCTCGCCTTCGTGGGTGGCTTCGCGCCCAGCGCGGACGCCGCCTCTCGCTCGTTTCCGCTGGTGGTGTTCCGCTCCCTCGGGGTGCGCGAGCTGGTCGACAGCTTCCCGGGCGTCACGTCCGGGTACGCGCCGTTCGTCGGCGACGCGGGCATGCTGGCGTTCATGGGCGGCGAGCTGGCCGGCCCCGACCTGGTGGCGCGCGTGCAATCGCTGGCGTCGGGACGCGGCGCCGAAGCCCCCCGCCCCGACGCGCCGATGGCCGACGAGCCGGCGCAGGCGTTGCTGGACGCCGTGGGCTCGCCAGCCGGGCTGGGCTACGCGCTGCGCACCTTCACCTCTGCCTGCGATCAGGCGCAGAAGACCGGGCCCGGCGGTCGCAGCGGCGTGGTGGTGACCGTGGACGCCCCCGCCCCGAACGCGGCCGTGCGCGCGTTCTGGCTGGAGATCGCGCGCAGCCGCCTGCGCTGGCGCGACGCCGTTCCATCGCTGATCTGGACCGAGGGCCCCGCCGGACGTCTGCTGATCACGCTGGGGTACGCCACGCCGGGCGCGCTGTGCCTGCTGGCGAACCCCGGCCACCGGGCTTCGCGGTTCTGGCCCCTGCGCACCCAGATCTCGACCGCCATCGACAGCGCCATGAACGCGCTGACGCCCGAGCAGCGCCGTCGCGTCGAGAACCCGCGCGCCACGCTGGGCGAGCTGGCGAGCGCGTTCGCCTGACGGCGCTGGCGCACCCGGCGCCGTCACGGGGTCACAGGCCGTAGTCGAGGATCTTCTTGGCGATGGTGGGGTACGAAACCCCCAGGATGCGCGCCACCTGCGTGCGGTTGCCTCCGGCGAACTCCAGCAGCTTCGCGATGTAGGCCTTCTCCAGCTCCGGCAACGACGGGGGCGCGCCGCTGGCGCCCCGCTCGATGGAGAAGAAGGCCGCGCCCTCGCGAGGCCGGCTCTGGGCGGTCAGCATGATGGCGTCGCTGTCGACGACGTCCCCCGCCGACAAGATCACGGCGCGCTCGACGATGTTGCGCAGCTCCCGGGCGTTGCCGGGATAGTCGTAGGCGCCCAGGATCGACTCCGCCGCGGGGGTGAAGCGCAGCGCCGCCCGGCCCATGCGCGCCGTCATGATGTTCAGGAAGTGGCGCGCCAGCGGCACCACGTCCTCGCGCCGCTCGCGCAGGGCGGGCAGGCGCAGGTGAAAGACGTCCAGGCGATGGTACAGGTCCAGGCGGAACACGCCCCGGCCCACCTCGGCCGCCAGATCCTTGTTGGTGGCGGCGATCAGCCGCACGCTGACGTTCAGGTCGCGCGTGCCGCCCAGACGCCGGAACGTCGTCTCCTCCAGCACGCGCAGCAGCTTCGCCTGCGTGCCCGGCTGCAGCTCCGCCACCTCGTCCAGGAACAGCGTGCCGCCGTCCGCCTCCTCGAAGCGCCCGTGCTTCAACGCGCGCGCGTCGGTGAACGCGCCCCGGTCGTGGCCGAACAGCTCGCTCTCGACCAGCCCCTCCGGCACCGAGGCGCAGTTGAACGCCACGAAGGACTGCTCGCTGCGGCCGGGCGTCTTGCGGTGGATCAGCTCGGCGATCAGCTCCTTGCCGGTGCCGGACTCGCCCTGGATGAGGACGGTCGTGTCGCGCGCCTGCGCCACCTTCTCGACCATGTCCAGCACCTGCCGCATCACGGCCGAGTCCCCGGGCACGAACTGTCCCACCGCGGCCGAGGCCCGATCGGCGAGCGCCCTCACCTGTGCGCGCAAGCGCGATGTCTCCAGTGCCTTGTGCACCGTGGCGACCAGCTCGGGCAGCTGCAGCGGCTTGGCCAGATAGTCGAACGCGCCGGCCTTCAGCGCCGCCACCGCGCTGGCCACGTCGGCGTAGGCCGTCGCCATCACCACCAGCGGCTCCGTCCCCCGCTCGCGCCCCTCGCGCGTCATCCGCTCCAGCACCTGCATGCCGTCCATGTCGGGCAGGTTGCGGTCCAGGATCACCAGATCGGGCGACTCGCGCTGCCACGCCTCCAGACCGGCCCGGCCGCTGGCCGCCGTCAGCACCTGGACCCCCTCGGGGGTCAACGCCTCCTCGACGACGATGCGAAACGTCTTCTCGTCGTCGACGACCAGCACCGTGGGCTTCATGCCCGGGCCTCGCGGGGGGCGCGCCGGGGCAGCCGCACCCGGAACAGCGCCCCGCCCGCGGCGGAGGGTGCCGCCTCCAGCGTCCCGCCGTGCGCCTCCACGTAGCGCAGCGACGTGGGCAACCCCAGGCCGGTGCCGTTGGGCTTGGTGGTGAAGAACGGCTCGAAGAGATGCTGCCGCGCCTCGGAGGACAGCCCCGGACCGTCGTCCGCGACCTCGATCACAGCCTCCAGCTCGGTCGCGGTCGCGCGCACCCGAACCTTCTTACCAGCCTCGGCCGCGTTCTTGATCAGGTTCACCAGGACCCCTTCCACCTTGTGAACGTCGCAGTCCAGCGGCAACTCGGCGGGCGCCTCGACCGCGACCTCGGCGCCCCGATCGCTCAGCACGTCGGCCAGGGTGCCCACCGCGCGCTGGATGATCGGCACCAGATCGGCGGCGCGCCGGTCCAGCCGCGGCGAGCGCGAGAAGGACAGCAGGGAATCGATGACGTCCCGCAGGCGCGCGATCTCGCCCACCACCTGCGCCTGCAGCCGCGCCACGCGGGGCGCGTTGGCGGGATCCTGCAAGATCAGCTCGACCGCCATGCCCAGACCGTTCAGCGCGTTCCTGATCTCGTGGGCGATGGCGGCCGACGTCTTGCCCATCGCCGCGAAGCGCTCGGCGTCGACTAGCGCCTTCTGCGTCTCGACCAGCTCCTGAGTGCGCTCGTGGACCCGGCGCTCCAGCGAGGCCGCCCCCTCGCGCAGCTCCTGATCGCGCTTCTCGATCGCCGTCTCCATCTTCTCGAACGCCGCGATCAACGCCCCCACCTCGGCGGCGCGGGAGGGCTTGGGCAGCGCCACCTGGGGCAACGGCTCGCCGCGCGCGATCCGCGACGCGCTGGCGGCCAGCGCGACCAGGGGGCGGGTCAGGTACGTGGACAGCGCCAGGCCCGCCACCGAGGCGACCACGAAGCCGAACACCAGCACGCCGAACAGGGCCGCCAGCTGGCGCTGCAGGTTCCCGTTCAGCATGCGCCAGGGCCAGGCGAAGACGATCGAATAGCCGCTGCCCGCCTGCACGGGCGCCCAGGCGAACAGGGCCTCTTGCCCGCCTACCCGGCCGAACAGCGTGCCCGGCGCCTGGTGGCGCGCCTGCTCGATGGCGCGTCCCCAGTCGGTCCCCGCCGCGGCCGCGATGCGCTCCGACGGATAGACCACCGCCCCCAGCGCGTCGATCAGGACGCCGTCCGTCCCGGGCGGCAGGTGATCGCGCAGCACCGGCGTGATGATGTTCGCGTCGCCCAGCGCGATGATCCCCACCAGCGCGCCCGCGAACGCGCCCCGGCGCAGGATGGGCTGGATCAGCTTGATGGTGCGGCCCAGGTTGGGCTCGTCGCTGGCGCGCAGCAGCGGACCCTTCGCGCCGTGCGCGGCCATCACGAACCAGGGGCGGTCACCGAAGCGCTGCCCCTCGAACTCGGGCAGCTCCGGCTCGGCCTCGACGCACTGCCCGTCCGCCGACAGCAGCATGACCGCCGTGTTGTACAGGACCGAGTTCTCGTGCGCGCCGGCCAGCACCTGCGAGGCCGCCTTCAGCGAGCCCCGTCCGGCCCCGATCGGGGGCAGCAGGGCCAGGCGGGCCAGCTCGTCTTCCAGGATCTGCAGGTTGTCCCGCAGGGCGAAGGCCCGGTTCTCGGCGAACAGCTGGTACTCCGTCGACAGCTCCTGCCGCAGCGTGCGATTCGTCTGGTAGATGGTCGTCGCCCCGGCGATGCCGATCGAACCGATCAGCAACGACGACAGCACCAGGGACAGCTCGGTTCGCAGCCGCATCAGATGGCCAGAGCCCCCACCGTATCACGCGGCCGCGCGGCGCGAATTGTCAACGGAATTAACAAGCAAAACGCCCGCTGGAAACACGCCCTTTACCTGCGGTCACTAGCATGGGTCCCGTGAGCACGACCCGGTCCGGGGCGGCCCGGGTCAGGCCACGAGAAGGGGGGCGTCAACATGAGCGCGATCGTGTCGGTCTTGAAGCAGATGAAGGTGCGGGACCTGGCCGGGCTGAGCGGGCGGGTGATCGGCCTGGGGCTGTTCGTGGGGCTGGTCTACACCTACTGTCACGTCCTGGTAGAGAGCTGCTTTCGCGGAATCCGCTGACCACGTTTAAGATCGGGGGATGCGGTGCCTCGGCCTGGCCCTCCTCCTGGTCTTCGCGGCCTGCGGCTCGAATGACGTGGGCCCTGACGGCCACGCGGTCGGGGCGCGCTGCACCGCCGACAACGGCTGCGCGAAGCGGTGCCTGACCGGCGCGGCCTTTCCCGAGGGCTACTGCTCCCAGACCTGCACGACCGCCAAGGACTGTCCGGGCGGCTCGGCGTGCGTGGCCGTCTCCGGCGCCGGCGCGTGCATGGTCCCCTGCCATGTCGCCGGTGACTGTGACGGCTTCGGGCCGGGATACCTGTGCTCGCGCGCGGCCCGGCAAGAAGGCGGCGAAGGCGTGCTGGTCTGCATCGGCGGGTGACGGCGGTGCCCCGGAGAGCGGCGGCTCTGGTGGTGGTGGCGCTCGCGCTGGCCGCGTTCGGGTGCCGCAAGCCGGCGCCGGGCAGCTGCCGGGAAGACGTCGACTGCCCGCCCGGGTTCGACTGCCGCGCTGGCGCCTGTGCGCGGCGCGCGCGCCTGATCTTCGCCGGCCCCGGGGGCGCGCCGCCGGCAGCGATCGAGGAGGCGCCCGCGGAAGCTCCGCCGCTGCCGGCGCCGCGGCCAAGCAACGCGCCGCCGCCGTCGTCCGGGCCACCCCCTCCCCTCGTCAAGCCGAAGGCGGCGCCGCCACCGGAACCGGCACCACCCCCTCCCCGCTCCGTCCCCGAGCGCCTGCCGGCCTGGAAAGAGCGCCTGAAGAACAGCTAGTCCCGGTGGGGGCGGCGTGGCCCTACGGCATCACGCAGGGGGGCGCGCCAGGACGCGACGCCAGCAGCCCCTTCAGCGCGGCGGCGGCCCTGGCATCGAGCGCCTCGCCCGTGAAGACGACCTGCTGGTTGCCGTCGAACACCATCGTCGTGGGGATGCGGCGCTGGCCGATGGCATCGGCCAGCGCGAAGGTCTCATCGGTGAACTGCGGGAACGTCAGCCCTTTCTGGCGCGCGAAGGCGGCGATCCCGTCCGGGGCCTCACCGACCGCGACCCCCACCACCGCGCCGCCGCAGGCCTCCGCGGCGCGCGACAGCCGCTCCAGATCCGGTTGCTCGCGCACGCAGGGTTCGCACCAGGGCGCCCAGAAGCTGACCAGGGTGGGCCGCCGCTTCAGCAAAGCCGACAGCGGCGCCGCCTCCCCGGACAGGCCACGCACGTTCACCGCCCGGAAGTCCGCCGTCACGGCGGGCGTGGGTCGGCTGGACGGGGAAACCGTCCTGCCCGCGCAGCCAGAGGCGCTGATGAGGACGGCGATGGCGGCGGCCCCCGGTCCGCCGCGCCGTCCCCAGCGCCTCAGAACATCAAACCGAAGCCGCATGTCGCGATGTCCACCGTCAGGTTATTGGAGCGAAAGTAGTGTTCGTAGCCGAGATCGACGTGCACGTCACGGACGCGCCCGCCGAGCTCGAGGTCCCAGGATATCGTGCCCCCGATCGTCTGCGCCACGAAGTGCGCCAGATCGCTGTCGGCGGTGCGGTACCCGGAAGCCAGCGGATCGCCCGCCTCCGTGTAGAACCGCACCGCGGTCTGCCAGTGGACGCGGTACTCGGCCCTCACGTTCAGCCCGCGGAACACCCGTTGCAACAGGTTCGCCTCGATGGTGTGCGCGTGAGCGCTCCAGTCGTCCAGATAGGCGCGGTAGTACAGCTTCAAGGCGCCATTCCAGGGCAGCCACTCGGCGACCCGTAGGGACAGCGCGTTCCGCAGCCGCTGGCGCGGCAGCCGCTCCTCGCCGCGCGAGCCGTCGGACAGCAGCACGCTGGACCAGGTGTTGCCCAGGGTGCCCAGCTGCAGCGTTCCCCCGTAAGACAGCACCGCGACCGTGTAGGGCGACAGCACCTGCGTCAGCGTGGCGTTCACGTTCGTCGTCGAGCGGTTCACCCGCCCGTTGCGCCTGCCGTCCAAATTGAAGTGGTCGAACCAGTCGACCACCTGATTCACGCTGACCCCCAGCACCGTGTTGTCCTCCGCGAACGACCTCGTGGCGCCAAGGCCGTAGCTCCACGACTCGAACGGCTCCTCCAGGTGAAGGGCCGCGCGGAACGACAGCTCGGTGGCGCGGTCCCAGCGGTAGGTCGTCAGCGTATCCAGCGACCCGGCCGTGTTGACCCGCGAGGCCGTGGTCACCGCGTCGGGCGGCGCCGCGCCCACCGGCAAGCCGTACACGGAGTGATCCGGCGAGGCGGCGGTGATGACGTCGAGAGGGATCCACAGGCGCTCGGTGATGCGCTCGCCGACGTGCGCCACCACCTCGGCCTGCGGCTGCTGCACCGTCTCCCACTCCGAGCCTGGTTGTCCCACCGGCCCCGCCGCGGACTGATAGCCGACGCCACGTTGGTCGTACTGCGTGAATCGAAAACGAACCGAGTCGATCTGGTAGGGCGGCGCCAGCATCGCCAGCACCGCGAACAGCGGCATCACTGGCATCCGCACCCCCCACCCGCCGGCAGGCCGTCGCCCCCCGCCGCCGCTTCCCGGGTCGTATAGAACTTCTGTCGCTTGTGCGCCTCCAGCCCGTCGTCATCGAAGCGCATCATGGGATCGGCCAGGTGCTTGCGCCGATTCTGGGGAACGACCACGCACCCGCCCACCGTCGTCAGCCCCAGCAGGCTGCCCACGGCCGCCGCCAGGCAGATCAGCCGCCGCCACCGCCCGCTTTGCCGTCCCGGTCGCATCGTGTCGCTCAGTTCGCCCCGGGGGCCGGCCCCACCACGAAGCTGTCCACCACGCCGCCTGCCCCCGCGAAGAACGACGCCGTGAACAGGAAGCCGAACGCCAGTCGCTTGCGGTTGCCGATGGTGGGATCGAACGGATCGCGCGCCGACATGGCCACCAGCGTCGCCGCCGACGTGGCCACCGACATCAGCCCGAACACCAGGGCGCGCCGCCAGCGACCGGCGACGGCGTGCGACACGATGGGCGCCGCCGCGAAGCCAGCCACCATCACCCGTACGGCGTCCCGTTGCAGCGCGCGGTTATCGTCCTGGGCGATCAACGCCCCGCCCACCAGCAGGGGAACGAACAGCGTCAGCGCGCCCGCGATGGGCGCCGCAGCGGCCCGGCCTTCGGGCGCGGGCGCGGTGCCGCTCTCTTCCGCGCGCGCCCCGGCCGGAGACACCATCAGCGCCGCGGCGAGGGTGGACAGACAGCACAGCCCGGCGACAGTCCGTCGCCAGCGCAGCGCTGGCCGCGCCGCCCCGGCGGTCACCGGCTTAGGACGCGACTGTGCGATCGAGTGACGGCCCACGTGAGAGGCCGCGAAGTTATCACGCGTCCTCGCCAACCGATGCTGCGGCGGGCACGACCTCGACCGCGGCCCGATAGGCGGCGAACCGCCCCTCGATGATCGCGGCGCGGGCGCCCCGCACCAGGTCCAGGTAGTGCCGCAGGTTGTGCACCGACGCCAGCCGGTAATACAGCAGCTCCTTGGTCCGGAACAGGTGGGCCAGGTAGGCCCGGCTGTACGACGCGCAGCACTCGCAGGGGCAGCCCTCCTCGACGGGGCCATCCTCTTCCCGGTGGCGCGCGTTGCCGATGTTCACCCGGCCCCCCTTCACGAACAGCTGCCCGTTGCGCGCGTTGCGGGTGGGCATCACGCAGTCGAACATGTCGATGCCGGCCGCGATGCCCGCCAGCAGGTCGGCCGGCGTGCCCACCCCCATCAGGTAGCGCGGTGACGCCGGCGGCATCTGGGGCGCCAGCTCCGTGACCAGCGCGTGCATGATGGCCGGCGCCTCTCCCACGCTGAACCCGCCCAGCGCATAGCCGTCGAACGGCAGCGCCGCGATCTCGGCCAGGTGCGCGCGGCGCCGCTGCAGATCTGTCCCCCCCTGCACGATGCCGAACCGTAGCTGCCCCTCGGGGTGGGGCGCGTCCACGCAGCGTCGCGCCCAGCGCGTGGTGCGCTCCATGGCGGCGTCCAGCTCTGCGAGCGGCGCGTCCGCGGGCGGACACTCGTCGAAGGCCATCGCGATGTCGCTGCCCAGCTTCGCCTGGATCTCCATGGCCCGCTCCGGCGTCAGGCGCTCCAGGGCGCCGTCGATGTGCGAGCGGAACGTCACGCCGTCCTCGTCCACCGAGCGGCGCTCGCGCAGGCTGAACACCTGAAAACCGCCCGAGTCGGTCAGGATGGCGCGGGGCCAGGCCATGAACCGATGCAGCCCTCCCCGCCGCGCCACCGCGTCCGCGCCCGGCCGTAAGGCCAGGTGATAGGTGTTGCCCAGGATGATCTCCGCGCCCAGCGCGGCGACGTCGCTGCTGGAGAGGGCCTTCACCGTGGCCTGCGTGCCCACCGGCATGAACACGGGCGTGGCCACCGGACCGTGGGCGGTCCGCAGGACGCCCGCGCGCGCCGCCCCGTCCGTGGCCGACAGCGTGAACGGCAGCATCGTCCCGCCGCCTGTCTCGCTCACGGCGTCCCCCGGATGAACATGGCGTCGCCGTAGCTGTAAAAGCGCAGGCCGGCCCGGATGGCCTCGCCGTACGCCGCCAGCACACGCTCGCGCCCCGCGAACGCCGCCACCAGCATCAACAGCGTCGAGCGCGGCAGATGGAAGTTGGTGATCAGGTCGGTAACGACGTGGAAGATGGCGCCGGGCTCGAGGAACAGGTTGGTGCGGCCCTCGCCTGCCCGCACGGTGCCTTCGCCGGCGCGCGCGGCCGCCTCCAGCGTCCGCACCACGGTGGTGCCCACCGCCACGACGGCCCGGCCGGCGGCCCGCGCCCGGCCGATCGCCTCGGCGGTCTCGGGCGGCACGGTGTACCACTCGCTGTCCATCAGGTGCTGAGACGTATCCTCGACGGTGACGGGGCGGAACGTGCCTGGCCCCACGTGCAACGTCAACCGCGCCACCTCGTGACCAGAGTCACCCAGGGAGGTCAGCAGAGCGTCGGTGAAGTGCAGGCCGGCCGTGGGCGCCGCCACCGCGCCGGAAGTACGCGCGTACACGGTCTGGTAGCGCTCCCGATCGTCGATCGGCGGCGTCGGCGCCGCCGCCGCCGAGGTCGCGCCGGTCGGGGGCTCGCCCGCCGGCTGGCCGGCGCGCGCGGCCACGATGTACGGCGGCAACGGCACCTCGCCAATGCGCTCGATCATCCCACCGACCGTCTCACCGGCGGGCGCCAGCAGGCGCGCGCGCACAGCGCCACGCTCGCCCCGGGCCGTGACCACGGCACGCAGCCCGCCGGGGAACGCGATCTCGACGCCGCTTCGCGACCGTCCCAGCCCGCGCGACAGCGCCTCCCATTCCTCCACCGCCGCCGATTCCGCGGCCAGCTTGCCCGTCAGCAGCAGCTCGACCTGGGCTCCCGTGGCCTTGGTGCCCCTCAGCCGGGCCGGAAACACCCGCGTGTCGTTCAGCACCAGCAGCGAGCGCGGCGGAAGATAGCTTCCGATTTGGCTGAAATTACTGAGCGTTACGGGGTCATCCTTCCAGCGGTTCATCACCAGCAAGGCGGACGCGTCGCGCTGCGCGACCGGATAGGCCGCGATGCGTTCAGAAGGCAGAAAAAAATCGAAGTCTGATACGTCCATTTACGTTTATTCGACTACAATGACGGCGGAAGTCCTACATCATGACGATCCTAAAAACACTCTGCAGAACAGAAGCTGAATTCTTCGATCGCTACCTGAGCGATCTAGCGGGCGGCGGGTTGTTCATTCCGACGCGTATGGCGCTCCCCCTCGGGGAGCAGGTGGTCGTTTCGGTCCGGATTGGCCCGCGGGCCGATCCGGTCCTTCTTCGTGGTTCCGTGGCCTGGCGCCGGCCGGGCAAGCACAGCACCAAGACCAAGGCCGGGCTGGGCATCGAGTTTCTCGCCTCCGAGAAGCTGGGCCGGGACTACCTGCTGGCGCTGGCGCGCGGTGACGCCACGGTTCCGGCCCGCCGCCACCAGCGGCTGCCCATCGACCTGCCGATGCACTGGCACATTCCCGGCTCGGGCGAGGATCGGCCGGGCGTGCTGCGCGACATCGGCCGCGGCGGCGCCTTCGTGAAGACCAGCGAGCCCATCGAGGGCACCGAGGTCGTCCTGAAGGTCACCCCGCCGGGCGCCCAGATCGAGATGCCCGTGTCGGCGCGGATCGCGTGGGTGGCCCCCGGCGACGAGGCTGGCTTCGGCGTCTCCTGGCGGGCCCGCGACGCCGGCGGCACCCGCCGCATCAAGGAGCTGGTCCGCCGCATGGAGCGCCTGGCCGACGAGACCTTCGGCGCGCCCAGCCCCGTCGGGACCTGAGCCAGACCGTCGATCCGCCCTGGCGCGGGGCGGCTCGACGGCGCCAGATAGCCAGAGACTCGGGCCGGCCGGGCCGGGCTGCTGGCGATCCGCCGAGGCGCTCGTGGGGGGGCATCCACCGCCCCCCGCGCGCGCTTCAGTCGACATCGAGCGCGTACAGCGTGCCGCCGTTCGAGAGTACGTACAGGCGCTGGCGGGTGGGATCCAGCGTGGCGCTCGCGCAGATGCCGTCACCGGGATTGAACACCTCCAGCAGATCTCCGTCGCGGGCGTCCACCACGAATAACCCTCCCCTGCTGCCCGAGAAGATTAGGTAGTGGCCCATCGACAGCGGCGGCGTCAGGTCGCCCGCCTCCGCCAGGCCCTGGCGCCACAGGATCTGGCCGGTCAACGACACCGCGTGCAGCCCCTGGCGGGGCGCCGCGAAGAACAGCCGCCCGTCGACCAGGCTCATCGGCCCAGCGCCCTCGACCGGCAGGCGCCACCGGATCGCCCCGTCCCTGGCGTCCAGCGCGTACACGCCGCCCGAGTACGAGGCGGCGTAAATGGAATCGCCCCCGATGACCGGCGTCGAGTCCACGTCCACGAACTGGTCCGAGGCCGCGGCCAGCGACTTCGCCCAGACCACCTCGCCGGTGTTGGCCTGCAGCGCCACCAGGTACCCGTCAGCGAACCCGGTGTACACGCGGCTCCCCTCCAGGCGGGGCGCCGAGTAACCATGGATGGTGAACCCATCCGGCGTCTCGCGTTCGTACTGCCAGCGCCATTTGCCGGTGACGGCGTCCAGCGCCACCACGCGATCGCTCCCCGACGCGAAGTAGACGGTGTCGCTCCCCACCTCGGCCGCCCGTTCGATGGAGCCCTTGGCCGTGTACTTGAAGCGGACGGCCCCGTTTCCAGCGTCGAGCGCGTAGAACGAACCGTCGTCGGCGCCGATGTACACCTGCCCCCGCTGGCCGTCGTAGCGCGCCTCGCTGTCGACGCCGCCTGACACCCGCGTGGCCCAGTCCAGGTGGCCGTCGATCAAGCGCACGCCCAGCACCGAACCCTCGCGCGAGCCGATCACCAACCGGTCGCCCGCCAGCGTGCCGGAGGCGCACTCCTCGGGCGAAGGCTGGAACAGCTTGTGGGGATGGATCTCGGTCCGCCACCGCACGTGCACGATACCGGCGGGGGCGGTGCGCTCCTTCACGGGCTGGGCCTCCCGCGCGGTCATCGAGGCGCAGGACGTGGTCAGCGGCCCCAGCAGCGCCAGCGCTGCCAGCGACGGGAAGCGACGCGAGCGGATCACTTCGCCTCGAGCACGGCGAGCCGATCGGTGATCTCGTCGTGCAGGAGCGAATCGGGCATCTTTTCCAGCACCTCTTTGTACAGCTTCACGGCGCCAGCCGGATCACCCTTGCGCTCGGTCATGCGCGCCTTCTGGTAGATGGCGCGGTCACGATAGAAGCCCTGGAAGTGCTTCGCGTCCTCGTCCAGCGCCGCGAACGCCGCCGCGGCCTTGTCGAAGTCGCCCTTCCCCTCGAATGCGTAGCCCTTCCCTTCGTCGGCCAGGAAACGCAGCCGGGCATCCAGCTTCGCGGCGATGGCGGCGTCGAAGGCGGCGATCGCGTCGTCGTAGCGACCAGCGTCCAGCAACTGGCCGCCCTTCACCACCAGCGCCTCGTCTTTCAGGTCGGTGCTGCGGTACTTGGCCAGGAAGTCCTCTTCCTGCTTCAGCACTGCCGTCTGCCGCTCGGCCGCCGTCTTGAAGTGGGGCGCGTCGTCATCCTTGGGATCCTTCAGCGGCGAGGGCGTGCCCGTGTCGAGGTCGGCGTTGGCGGTCTTCTCGATCGAGGCGAAGGCCTCCGAGGCGTCGACCTTCTTGTCGTCGTCGATCTTCTGAAAGATCGCCCCGGCGGTGACCACGCCCAGCAGCGCGCCCAGGCCGGCGAACAGCGGCTTCTTGCGCGGCCCCAGCACCTCGACGGCGCGGTTCCAGGTCCGCGTCCAAAAATCGACGAAGTGGTCTGGCTGCTTCAGTTCCTTGACGAGCTTCTTCTTGGAGGTGGCCACGGCAATCGACGGCAATAGCAGAGGGCCCCCGGCCGGTCAACGAGACGCAGATCTCGCGGCGGCGGGCGTGGCAAGCGCGCCGACGCGTGGTAAGCGAGACGCCCCATGATCCGCCTGGTCGTCAACGCCGAATCGTTCGGAGCGTCCGAGGCGGGCAACCTGCGCACGCTGGACGCTCACCAGCGCGGGATCGTGACCAGCACCTCGCTGCTGGGGAACTGCGCCGACCTGCCCGGGGCCATCGCCCTGCTGCGGGGCGCGCCCGCGCTGGGCGTGGGCCTGGCCCTTTCGCTGATCGACGGTCCCTCGTTGCTGGGCACCGCCGCGCCCACCCTGCTGACGCCTGCCGGGACGTTGCGCGACAGCGTCGTCGAGTTCGCGCGCGACTGGTACAAGGGCGCCATCGCGGCCTGGGACGTCGAGCGCGAGCTGGAGGCCCAGCTGGCCCGCGCGCGGGACGCCGGCCTGGCGATCGATCATCTGTCCACCGCCGGACACGTGGGGCTGCTGCCCGGGGTGGGCGAGCTCATCGAGAAGCTGGCGCGGCGCTTCGGCATCGCCGGGCTGCGCACCACCGTCGAGCCGCCGGGCCTGACCTGGCTCGCCGAGCCGCGGCGAGGCGCCAGCACCGCCCTGCTGGCGGGGCTGGCCTGGATGACCCGCCGGCGCCTGGGCGCGCTCCGCCATGGCCCCATCACCTGGGGTCATTCCGAAGCAGGACGCCTCGACGCGGTCCGCATCCTGGAGATCATCGGGCGCCTCGGGCCCGGGTCGCACGAGCTGCTGACCCACCCGGCCGGCCCCGGCGGGGAGAGCGAGGTCGAGGCGCTGACGTCGGCGCGCGCGCGGACCGCCGTCGAGCGCCGCGGTATCGTGCTGTCCCGATGGAGCGACCTGTTTTGAGAGCGGCGATCGCGGCGCTGCTGGTGCTGGGAGCGGCGGCCTGTCACACGGCGGGCGCGCCGGCGCCCCAGTCCGCCAGCGAGGCGCCAGGGAAGTATCCGCGGCGTGCATCCGGCTGCGACATCGCGGTCTTTCACACGGCCGTGCCGGGCGCCGAGGTGTGGGACGACCTGGGCATCGCCGAGGTGGGATGCCATGTGTCGCTGCCCATGGGCCAGTGTCTGGCCATGCTGAAGGCCGAGGGTTGCCGGCTGGGCGGCGACATGCTGTACAACGTGCCGCGCTCGCCGCTGCGGCCGTCGGATCAGGTGATGGTGCTGCGCGGCCAGGTCGCACACACGCGCCCGGGCAAGGCCGCGAAGCGCCAGGACGACGCCGATCTGCCGCCCCCGGCCAGCGCCGCCGAGCAGGCGCAGCCGGTCGTGCCGCTGACGGGCCCCGTCGATCCCGCGGGGGCCCCCCAGGTCCCCTCGCTGCCGGAGGCGCCCTCCCGCCGGGCCGCGCCCGCGTCGCCATGATTCCGTTTCGCTACCTGCTGGCCGTCGACATGGACGGGACACTGCTGCGCGACGACAAGACCATCTCGGAGGTCGACGCGGCCGCCATCCGGGCCGCGGCCGGGCGCGGCATCGCCGTCACCATCGCCACTGGCCGCCTCACCACCGGCGCGCTGCCCACGGCGCGCGCGCTGGGGCTCAGCGTGCCGCTCATCTGCGCGGACGGGGGACTGCTGATCGATTCCGCCACGGGCGCCGCGCTGGAGCGGCGCTCGATCGCGACCCCGCACGCGCGCGCGGCACTATCGGTGATCGCGTCGCACGGGCTGGCGCCGTTCGTGTTCCTGGCCGACGCCATCCACTGCGACGGCGCGGGCGAGCGATACCGGACCGTGGTCGACACCTGGTCGCAGCAGATCGTCGTGCACGGCGAGCTGGGCACGGCGGAGGCCTGGCAGGGTCCCGAGGGGGTGGCGGTGACCGCCGGCGTGGGGCCGCGCGACGGCGTCGAGCGGGCCGCGCGGGAGCTGCAGCGCGACCATGCGGAGAACCTGGACACGGTCCACTTCGCGATGGCGGGCCTGACCCGCTGGGCGGTCCGGTCGTTACCGCGCGGCTGTGACAAGGGCGAGATGCTGGCGCGCCTGGCCGAGCGCCTGACCATTCCGCGCGCGCGCGTGGCGGCCGTGGGCGACTGGTTCAACGACCTGGGAATGTTCGCCTACGCAGGGCGGTCGTTCGCGATGGGACAGGCGCCGGACGTCGTTCACCAGGCGGCGACGGATCGCATGCGCGCCACCTCGGCCACGGGCGGCGGGATCGCCGAGGCGATCGAGGCGCTGCTGGCCGGCGGCTGAGCACGCGGTCCGCGCCCCTCAGGGCGCGCGGTCGGGGATCTCGGCGCCGGCGAAGGTCGCCATCTCGTTCTGCAGCGCGACGGCGGCGCGCAACAGCGGCACCGCGAGCGTGGCTCCCGTCCCCTCACCCAGGCGCAGGCCCAGATCGACCAGGGGCGGCGGTCCCCCCAGCAAGGCCGCCAGCCGAGCGGCGCCTCGCTCGGCCGACAGGTGCGAGAGCAGCAAGAAGTCACGCACCGCGGGGACCAGGCGCGCCGCCACCAGCGCCGCCGCGCCCGCGATGAAGCCATCGACGATCACCGGGATCCGGTGCGCCGCCCCGCCGTGCATCAGCCCGGCCAGCGCGGCGATCTCCAGACCGCCCACCGCCGCCAGCACGCCCAGGCCGTCCTCGGGATCGGGCCGGTGCAAGGCCAGCGCGTCGCGGATCACCTGGGCCTTGCGGGCCAGGCCCGCGTCGTCCACACCGGTGCCCCGCCCCACCACGTCCTCGGGGGCGTCTCCGCCGAAGGCGCACAGCAGGGCCGCCGCCGCCGTCGTGTTCGCGATGCCCATGTCGCCGCCGACCAGCACGTCCGCGCCACGCGCGGCCGCTTCCGAGGCGAGCCGCACGCCGACGGCGTGCGCGGCGCCGGCTTCGGCGTGCGTCATGGCCGGCTCGCGGCGAAGGTTACGCGTGCCCGCGCGCACCCGCGCCGCCACGAACGCCGGCCGGCCTGGACCCGGCGCCAGCGCGCCTCGCTCTTCCTCGGCGTCGCGCGTCCCCGCGGTCACCAGGTTCACCGCCGGTCGGTTCACGCCCACGTCGACGACGGTCATGGCCAGCCCACACTGGCGCGCCAGCACGTTCACGGCCGCGCCGCCCGCGCGGAAGTTGCGCATCATGGCCGCCGTGACCTCGGCCGGATAGGCGCTCACCCCCTCGGCCGCCACGCCGTGATCGGCCGCGAAGACGAACAGCTCGCCGCGTCCCGGGACCGCGACGGGAAATCGCCCCCGCACGCCCGCGTACCAGATCGCCAGTTCCTCCAAACGGCCCAGGCTGCCCGGCGGCTTGGTCAGCTGCGCCTGATGGGTCCGGGCCCGCTCCATGGCGTCCCGATCGAGCGCCGGGACCGGTGAAAGAAGGAGCGTCACGGCGGGAGGTGGTGAAGGGGTGCGGCCAAGAAGATTCGAACTTCTGACCCCAGGTTTCGTAGACCTGTGCTCTATCCAGCTGAGCTATGGCCGCAGGAGGGAGACGTGTATGCCGTGCATCCCCACCGCCGTCAAGCCTGGAAGCGATTTTCCATGACCGCCCCGGGGCGGCGGCGTGCAGAGCGGCCCGGGCCGTTCCGGGGCAAAGCAACGCGCACCAGCGGCGCCTCGGCCGCGCGCGCGCTCAGTTGATCCCTTGCGCCCGCAGGATGATCTGCGCGATCCCGCAGGTAAGTCCGTCACTGGACGCAACGGGGACCGAGACGTAGTCGTTCTGGCCGCGCATAGCCAGCTTGCAGTCGGCGGCGTCGGGCGCACCGTAGGTGATGGTGGTGTTCGTGAAGACGACCGTCGAGACGGGCGCCGACGAGTATTCCTCGATCACGAAGTACGCCAGGTTCTGGGCCTGGTTCATCATGTCGATCGCATAGCTGACCGACTGTCCGCTCTGCGCGTCGGTCACCGTCTGCGTCCAGACGGTCCCTGCCAGCGCCATGTCGATGTCCAGGGCATCCCCGACGTCGACGGACATGATCGGCCCACCCAGGCAACCGGTGTAGCCGGGGTGGCTGCCGTTCGTGTTGACGTACTGACCCGAGA
>Ga0070658_10001774_pt1 | contig 18159 bp, 12 predicted proteins | sample KBSC13metaG_FD_64664 | JGI IMG/M metagenome (GOLD analysis project Ga0070658, IMG submission 64664) | Corn rhizosphere microbial communities from Kellogg Biological Station, Michigan, USA - KBS C1-3 metaG | ecosystem: Host-associated > Plants > Roots > Rhizosphere > Soil ...
ATCTCCATTTGCGGCACGTAGGCCGCGACTTTCATCCCAGTATTGGTGCTGGAGACGGGGCAGATGGATTGTTCGTCGGTCAGGATTCGCCCTCCGCGGTCCAGGAACCTTTGCAGCGTCGGCTCGAGGCCAGTCCCCCAGTTCCAGCTCGGGTCCGCCTGGTCCAGGCCCACGAGCAGGATGGCGTGCATCGTGGAGGGCAGGGGACCGCGCAGGATCTCCTGGTAGGTGATCACGCGGGCCGGCCAGCCCGCCGCGTGACAGAAAAACAGGGCCTCCGCGACCTTGCCCTCGTGGGAGCCTTGCAGCAATTCCTCGGGCTTGAGATTCTCTCCCGTCAGCACGCGGCGCTGCACGGCCTGCAACTGCCCAAAAAAGACGCCGATCGTGGCTTGGGGGTCGGTGCGCGCGTAGACCCCGCCGAATTTTCGCATCCACTCGTTCATTTCCGCCTGCACCACCACCACGTCCGGCCGGGCTCCGTCGCCGTCGGGATGGGCGACGAAGTTCGTGCCCACGCCTTGCACCCCCCGGGTCAGGAGCAGGGCGCAGGCGCGTTGCCAGGCTTCGCGGCCGTAGAGAAAATGGTGATCGTCGAGCAGCGCCCAAGTCGGCTTCTTCGGAAAATAGCTATGGAGCCGGTCAGCGAGCGCCACGCAGTGCAGCGGCTTGGCGGCGTGCGTCTCATTGGCGTCGTAGGCCTGCTGAACCGAGAGCCCCTCTGAGAGCGCGCGGCCGGGGATGCTCGCCCACGGCCAACCGCCGCGCCCACCCAGGCCAGGCGCGCTGCCGAAGGAGCCGGTGGTGAAGACGAGGCGCGGATTCACGTCGCGCACCGCTTCGGCGAAGTAACCATATTGCTGGAAAGACACCTCATAGCGCTCCACGTATTTGGTGAATTCCGCCATCGTCTTGACCGGCTGTTCGTAGGGCAATTCGACGGGCCCGAGCGGGGCGGCGCGCGGGACGCGGGGTTGTGCGGAGCCGGCAAACGCGATCATGGCGTCGCCCCAGGGACGATCCGGCGCCGGCGGCGCCCATGGCCAATGGACCGCGTACCCCGCGTTGTCCGAGCCGACTTGCAGGCCGGCAAAGTTTGGCAGCCGCGTGAACCGCTGCGCTGCCAGCGAAAGGCTGCGGTAGAGCGGGGCGTGCCAGTCGGGCAGTGCGTGGGCAAAGAAGGTGAGATTGGGGTGCTGGAGCGAGGGGAGCGTCCAGTTTTGGTCGTATTGCAAGCCCAGCCGGATGCCGTGCCGGGCGAGAATTGGGGCGCGCTTTTCGAGGCTGTCCGCGTCCGCCGGGGCAGGCAGCGTGCTCACGGGATCGAAGACCGTATCGTAGCCGAGCTTTTCCAGCAGTTGCGCGTAGGCTTCCGGGTCCGCGCCTTTCTTGAAGAAGCCGCCGCTCATGCCGTGGGGCAGGGCCGCGGCGTAGAGGGTCAACGGGGATGGCGGCACTTCCGCGCTCAAATAACGGCGCAGGCCGCGGCCGCGATCGTAGGGCTGCGCGGGCGGCAATGCTTTGGGAAGTGCGGCCAGATCGGCGGCCCACTCCTTCGCATTCGGAAATTCGGCGGGCAGGACCAGGTTGCGCACGGAGACTTTCGGCCCTTCTCCGCCGATGCTGGCATTCACCGGCAAGATCGCGGCCGTCGGGCGGCCCGGCTTCACCGGTTGAAGACCGGTGACGAAGGAGACCGGGGGGCGGCCATCGACAATGAGTATGTAGGGCTTGCCCGGCTCACTCTGCGGCAGGAGGAGGGTGAGTGAGCGCCACGGGCCGGCCTGCTTGAAGATGGAATTGTTTCCGATCTTCACCTCCACATTCCTGACCACGGGTCCCCCTTCGCCCTGGATGATCACGGAAAACAGCCACAGCTCGTAGCGCCCAGTCATGGTGCCGGCGGTGTTGGAGGTGCGGGCCGTGGTGTCGGCTGTGTAGACGTGGCGCAAACCCCGGCGCCAATCCATGGCGCGCAACCAGTGATTGCCCGGTTGGATCACATCGTCGGTGGGCAGTTGAAACGGAGAGGACGCGTCGGCGCCGTTGCGCAGTTTGAGCGGCACGTCTTCTTCCGCACGGCCGCGAAAGATCGGTTGGTTGTTCAGAGTAAAATTCGGCCAGGCGACGGCTTCCTCGCCATCCTTCACTTTGGCGACTTGGTGCGTCGGTGCAAAACCATCGGAGAAGGCCAGTGGCGTGTCGTAGCGGACGAGGCTCAGTTTTCCGATGAACGGCGCGGGTGTCGCAGGGCCAGGCGTTGCCTTCGCTGTTGTCGATGGTGTTGCCGTGGCCGGTGTCGCCGGAACGGGGGTGGGGCCCGCCGCGAGGCCGGAAACGAGGGTGAACGGCCAAAGGACAGACGCCGCGACTTGGGGAAAGAACGAGCGCATGGACTATGGATGAATCGATTGGCGCTGGAAGAAAAGACGGAATCTTCGTCCGGAGGCCAGAAGTCGGAGGCCAGGTCAGAGGTCACGCAGCGCAATGTTTTCCGATAAGTCGTATACGTCCCATGCGTCGCATACGTCCCATGGGTCAAATGGGACCTATGCGACTGATGGGACGTATGCGACCCGCGGAAAACGCGCCTTCTGCCCTGCGACCTCTGATTTCCGACCTCTCCGTTTCCCCAGCGCAGTTTTCCGTTCGACAAATCCACACCACCAGCCCCTACTGACGCGCGTTTATCCAACGCATGATTTCGCTGACCATTGAAAAAGTCACCAAGCGGTTTGGCGAGAGCATCGCGCTCAACCGGATCGACCTGACCATCGCGCCCGGCGAGATCTTCTTCCTGCTGGGCCCGAGCGGCTGCGGAAAGACCACCCTGCTGCGCAGCATTGCCGGGTTCTACATTCCGGAGGAGGGCCGCATCCTCTTCGGGGATGAGGACGTGACCCGCCTGCCTCCGCACCTGCGCAATACGGGCATGATGTTCCAGAGCTACGCGCTGTGGCCGCACATGACGGTGGCGGAGAATGTGGCCTTCGGCCTGGAGGAGCGGAAGGTGGCGGCGCCGGAAATCGCGAAACGGGTCGAGGAAGCCCTGGCCTCGGTGAAAATGGCGCCCTATGGGACACGCCGTATTCATCAGCTCTCCGGCGGCCAGCAGCAGCGGGTGGCCCTGGCGCGAGCCCTGGTGATCCGCCCGCGCTGCCTGCTGCTCGATGAACCGCTCTCGAATCTCGACGCCCGGCTGCGGCTCGAGATGCGCACCGAAATCCGGCGTATCTGCAAGGATTTCGGGCTGACAGCCATTTACGTGACGCATGATCAAAAGGAGGCGCTCTCGATCGCGGACCGGATGGCGATTCTCGAGGGAGGCCACATCCGGCAGGCCGGCCCGCCGGCGGAAGTTTATCGCCGGCCGGTGTCGCGCTTCGTGGCGGATTTCATGGGCGAGACGAATTTTCTCGAGGGCACCATACGGTCGGTCAACGGCGGAAGCGTCGTGGTGGAAACGCCGCTGGGAGTCTTTGAAGGGGTGGCGTCTTCCTCCCTGCAGCCCGTGGCCGGAGGCGCCTGCACCGTGTCCATCCGGCCTGAAAGCTGGACGCTGGCGACTTCGGCCGCGTCGAGCAACGGAGTCGCCGGGCGGATTCGCGATCGCGTTTATCTCGGGGAGATGGCGCAGTATGAATTCGCGGCCACCGCGGGCACCTTGAAGATTTATGAACTCAACCCGCGCTTCGTGGAGTTGAGTTCCGAGCGCGAAGTTTTCGCGAGCGTTGCGCCGGAAGACGTGGTCGTTCTACCGCGCTGACCATGGGCCGGCAACTTCCGCTCCTCCTGGCCCTGATCGCCGTCTTGCTCGGTCCGATTCTGCTTCGGCCCAAGCAGGCCGGGGCGCCCAAGGCCGGCGAACTTTCGCTGGTCATCGTCACCCCGCACAACGAATCGATCCGCTCGGAATTCGGGCGGGCCTTCGAGGCGCAATACCTCGCCCGGACTGGCCAGCGCGTGCATGTCGATTGGCGGACGCCCGGCGGCACGAGCGAGATCACGCGTTACGTGGCCTCGGAGTATCTCGCGAGTTTTCAGAACCACTGGGAAAACACCCTGCATCGCCCGTGGAGCAAACTGGTGGAGACGAGCTTTGACAGCGCGAAGGTGCCGCTGGCGGCCACCCCGGCGGAGGACAATCCGCAACAACAGGCACGGCGGGCTTTTCTCGACTCGGAGGTGGGGTGCAAGATTGATGTGTTCTTCGGCGGAGGGGCCTACGATTTCGAGCAGCAGGCGAAAGCGGGCCGCTTGGTGGACAGCGGTTTCATTCAGGCGCACCCCGAGCTGTTCAATGAAAAGGTGATCCCGCAGAACCTCGGCGGCGAACCGTTCTGGGACCCGAAAGGCCGGTGGATCGGCTGCGTGATTTCGTCCTTCGGGATTTGCTACAATACCGACGCGCTGACCCGCTTGGGCATCAGCCCGCCGCCGTCCCACTGGGCGGACCTCGCCGATCCGCGCTTCCGCGGGTCCATCGCCCTGGCCAACCCCACGCAGAGCTCGTCGGTCAATCGCTCGTTCGAAATGCTCATCCAGCAGCAGATGCAAGAGGTCCACTCCGCCAGCCACGGGAACGCAGCCAATGATGCGGCGTTGACCGCCGAAGGATGGCAGCGGGGCCTGCGGTTGCTGATGAAGATCGGGGCCAATGCCCGCTACTTCACCGATTCATCCACGAAGATCGCGCTCGATACCGAGGCTGGGGAGGCGGCGGCCGGGATGACGATCGATTTCTATGGCCGTTTCCAGAGCGAGGCCGTGCGCAAGGCCGATGGCAGTTCCCGGCTGCAATACGCGAACGCCATTGGCGGCACATCGGTGAGCGTGGATCCCATCGGCCTCTTTCGGGGTGCGCCCCATCCCGAACTGGCCCGGGAGTTTATCGCTTTCGTGTTGTCGCCCGAGGGGCAGAAACTGTGGAACTGGAAAGTTGGAACTCCTGGTGGGCCGCAACGCTACGCGCTCCGCCGTTTGCCGATCCTCCCCGCCCTTTACGCACCGGAGTACACGGCCTTCCGGTCGGACCCGGAGGTGGAGCCTTACGAGTTCGCGCGCAGTTTTGCCTATCACGAGGCGTGGACCGGACCGCTCTTCCGTCCCATCGCGTTCATTTTTCGGGTGATGTGCATCGACACCCACTCGGAATTGAAGGAGGCATGGGATGCCCTGCGTGCGGCGAACTTTCCACCGGAGGCGATGGCGATCTTCGAGGATGTGAGTGCGGTGGACTATGCCACGGCCTCGGGCAAGATGAGGGAGGCCTTGGGAGACAAAATCAAGGAAGTACAATTGGCGAAGGCGCTGGCCGACCATTTCCGGGCGCAGTATGGGAAGGCCGCTGAGGCGGCACGAGGACACTGATAGGCGGCAAAAATTCGCCATCTCCTGTATGGTTTTCAGCAAATTTCGGGCAGGAAAACGAATAAAGTTATCAGTAAAATGTATGCTTCGTTGAATTAGAGGCATTTATACAAACGGGCACCGATGCTGCTTACTCGGCGTGGCATGTCTACCGATTGGCCAATCTCACCGATCCTGATGATCCTGAGCTTCCCGGTGCTTTGCACCCTGCTCGTGATGTACGTTCACGGTACCGTTGAATTCGCCCCCCGAACAATCCACGAGCATCGCGTCTCGTATCGCCCGATTCGGACGCGCATCGCGGACTGGCTGCTGATCCTGCGCCTGGCAATTGCCAGGGACTGACCTGCAAAGATACAACCAAAAAAGGCAGAGACCCCAGAGGTGCAGAGAAGAGCGAGAGGGCCGTGGATCGCCCGAAGCCACCTGCCACCGCCAGCTCCTCCACCGCCGCCTCGGAGGGATACGCTTCGCGCAGGAGAAACAAGGTACGCAGGATGCGATGCCAGTCATGGCGCTTGTTCCATCTGGCCGGGTGGCCGGGTGGCCCGTAACCCGTCATTCTGAGGAACGAAGAACCTCTATTCTCTTCCGACGTCTGACGCCACGCTGGTGAGGAAAGGCAGAGATCACAGGTTCTTCTTTCCTCAGAATGACGGCAGAGGGAAGCCCGCAAAATTGCACGAGCGCACTGTGGCAATTGTATCCTCCGAGATTTTCCTGCGCGAAGCGCATCGCTCCGAGGCGGCGGTGGGGGTGCTGGCGGTGGTCGGTGACCTCGGGCGAGCCGCGGTCCTCTGCCTTTTGGTTTGGTCGGGGCCTGGTCGGGTCGTGTCTGGTGCGGAAGCAGTAGCCAAGTGCGCCACGCCGCGTAACTTCGCGCTTCCGCTTTCATTCATGCCCGTTATCCCTTCCCGATTTGCACCCCCGCGCTTTCTTCGCAATGGTCATGCGCAGACCATCCTGCCGGTCGTGTTGCCGCGGCTGGTCCGGCTGAAATTCACCCGCGAGCGGTTGGAATTGGCGGATGGCGATTTCGTCGATCTCGATTGGGCGCGCTCGCCTCGCGACCGCCTCGCGATCCTGACCCATGGCCTCGAAGGATGCTCGACCCAGACCTATATGCGGGGCCTCGCCCAGGCGCTCGTCGCAGCGGGATGGGACGTGCTCGCCTGGAATTTCCGCGGCTGCAGCGGTGAGCCGAATCGGCTCCTACGCGCTTATCACAGCGGCGATACGGGTGACCTCGCGGCGGTCATCGCGCGCGCGGTTTCGATGGGCTACGCTCACCTCGCGCTGGTTGGGTTCAGCCTGGGTGGAAACGTGGTGCTGAAATACCTGGGCGAAGCGCCGCATCCCGTGGTGAAGGCGGGCGTGGCCATCTCTTCGCCGGTCGACCTCGCGGCCTGCGCCCGCAAGCTCGATCAGCGCCTGAGCAACCGGATTTACCTGCGACGGTTTCTCGTCTCGCTGGCCGGAAAGATCGAAGCCAAGGCGCGCCTTTTTCCGCATCAACTCGATGCCCGCGGAGTCCGCCGGTTGGGGAGCTTCCAGGAGTTCGACGGCCGTTACACCGGGCCGATGCACGGTTTCCGCGATGCCGAGGATTACTGGACCCGGGCGAGTTCGCGGCAGTTTTTGCATCGCATCACGGTGCCAACGCTCCTGCTCCAGCCGAAGAACGATCCGTTCCTCGCGCCCGAGGCGTATCCGTGGCCGGAAGCAGAAGCGAGCGAGCACGTGTTCCTCGAAGCCCCGGAGTCCGGTGGCCATGTAGGATTCCTCGATCTCCGGCGCGGCCTTCAACCGTGGTCGGAGAGAAGGGTGGTGGAGTTCCTGGCGGACAGCGCGACTGGCTAGGTGCTTTCGATTCCAGAGTCGATTCCGACGGGCGCCTGCGTGTGGAGTGCGGTGATTTATCACCGCTTTGGTTTGCGGCGGAGCCGCGCTGGCCGAACTGCTTGCACCGCCGTCACCTCCATTGACGACCGTTCATGGAATCCCAGCGGCGCTCCGCGCCGAACCAAAGCGGCGACGAGTCGCGCGCACTCCATAGTTCCTCCGCTCCCACGTTTCTTTGTGCGATACGAGGCTCCTACCGCCATCATTTGGATTGCCACCCACCATTCCGAAATTCACCGTTCTTCCATGATGAAGTTCCCCCGCCTCCTCGCGCTCTTGCTCCCGCTGCTCTGCCTCGTCCAGGCCCATGCGGAAACACCGCCGGCCCCAGTCGCCAATTACACCCGGACCGAGGACGTCGTCTACGGTCGCAAATTCGGTGTCGCGCTCACGCTCGATGTGATCCAGCCAGCCCAGCCGAACGGTTACGGCATCGTTTACATGGTAAGCGGCGGCTGGAGATCGAACCACGACTCGATTAACCCCAAGAACTACGCGCCGTATCTCAACCGGGGCTACACCGTGTTCGCCGTGTGCCACGGCTGCCAGCCGCGGTTCACGATTCCGGAGATTCGCGAGGACGTGGAGCGGGCGGTGCGGTTCATCCGCTTCAATGCCGCGAAATGGAGCGTGAAGCCGGACGCGCTCGGCGTTACGGGGGGCAGCGCCGGCGGGCATCTTTCGCTCACGCTCGGGACGATGGGCGGACCGGGCAAAGCCGATGCCAAGGATCCCATCGATCGTGAGAGCAGCGCGGTGCAGGTCGTGGCGTGCTTTTATCCGCCTACGGATTTCCTGAACTACGGCGCCCCCGGTGAAGATGCGGTGGGGCAGGGGGTGCTGAAAGATTTGCGCGCGGCCTTTTTCGCACCGGGCGCTGAAGACTCACCGGAGATTCGACAGGAACTCGGAAAACGAATCTCTCCCATCTACTTCATCACCCCCAAGCTGCCGCCCACGCTCATCATCCACGGAGATGCGGACAAGCGTGTGCCCTTCCAGCAATCCGAGAGCTTCGTGAAAAAAGCTACGGAAGCGGGGGCGACCGCAAAATTGATCGTGAAGCCCGGCGCCGCCCACGGCTGGCCGGACCAGGGGCCGGACGTGGCGGTGCTCGCGGATTGGTTCGACCAGTACCTGCGCGGGATCAAGAAGGGTGGATAGTTGAAAGTGGAGAGTGGATATCCCCTGCAGGTTGCAGGCCCCACCACTGATTACTCCACACTGATCACTGATTACTTTCCCCGCCAGGCGGCCAGCGCCGCTTCGTACACGTCCCGCAGCGGCGCGCCGCTCTGCGCGGCCACGGCCCGGCACGACTCATACTCTGGCGCAACCTGCACGACCTTTTCGTTCTTCAATCCAAGCTTCACGGTGACTTTGCCAAACTCGGTGGTGACGGTCTCGAAGCGGCGATCGAGTTTCAGCCGCATGATCTCATCGATGCGCAAGCCGAAGGCGCTGGTCTCGCGAAAAATAATGTCGGTGAGCGCTTCCACGTGCGCCGGCTCGCAAAGCACGGAAAGCGTCACGCCGGGCCGGTTCTTTTTCATGTGGATGGGCGTCATCCACACGTCGAGCGCCCCGGCGGCGAGCAATAGGTCCATCGCCGCGCCGAGGACTTCGGGGGACGAATCGTCGAGATTCGTTTCGAGGCGGGTGACCTTGTCCGTCTGGTAACCGCCCACCATGGCTCAGGCCTCCACGAGCGTGCCGAGCACGGCGCGCAGCACATTGGGCCGGGAGGCCAATTGGCGCGTGCCGACACCGTAGCCGATCCGATCGGTCTTGATCTGCGGCATGGGACCGAAAGCCGCGCCAAACTCCGCCGCGATGGCCGCGCCGGTGGGCGTGATCAACTCGTGCGGCTCGTCGATCTGGCCGACCGGGATGCCCCTGAGGATCTCCAGCGTCGCCGGTGCGGGCACCGGGAAGGTGCCGTGGGCGCAGCTCACGGTGCCGGTGCCGTCATGAAGGCTGGAAACGAAGATTTTCTCCACGCCTAGTGCTTCGATGCCGGCGCACGCACAGACGATGTCCGCGATCGAATCGAGCGCACCCACTTCATGAAAGTGAACGTCCTCCGGCGGCTGCCCGTGAATCTTGCCTTCCGCGACGGCGATGCGTTGGAAGATGGAAAGCGCGTGCTTCTTCACGAAGGACGACAGTTCGCTGTGCTCGATCAGTTCGCGGATCTGGCGGTGGGTCCGGCTGTGCGCGTGATCATGGCCGTGGCCATGCTCGTGGACTTCGCACCCGTGATCATGATCGTGCTCCTGGCCGTGCGGATGTTGGTGGTGCTCATGCCCGTGTTCGTGGGCGTGCCCATGTTCATGCTCGTGCTCGTGTTCATGCTCGTGGGAATGTCCATGGCCATGCTCATGCTCATGGCCATGGGTGTGACTGTGCGCTTCCCCGGAACCGTGCTCGTGCGTGTGTTCATGCTCGTGGGCATGGGAATGCGTGTGCCCGTGGGCGTGCTCACCTTCCTCGTCGTGATGATGGTCATGCCCGTGGCCGTGATCGTGGCCGGAGTCATGGGAATGGCCGTGATCGTGTGGCTCGTCCTGGCCGTGGGTATGCGTCTCGCCTTCGTGGATGCCAAATTTCACCCCTTCCACTTCCTGCCGCTTTTGCCGGTCGAAGTGCATGTGAAAATCGCCAATGTCGAGCTTGGAAAGCTCCCACTCGAGCGTGGAAGGCTTAACGCCGAGATCGACGAGAGCGCCGACGGTCATGTCGCCGCTGATTCCGGAAAAACAATCGAGGAAGAGAACTTTCATGGAGGTGAGACGAGGCTGGGGCTTAAGGAGCGATGGGCTGGAGTTCGCGGAGATCGATGGCTCCATCGTAGAGTGCTTTGCCGATGATGCACCCGTAAAGTCCGGGCATTTCCGCGAGCCGTCGCACATCCGCCGCGCTGCTCACCCCGCCGCTGGCGATGAGCTGGCCGCGGATGGACTTCAGCATTTTTTCGGTTTCGGCGAAATTTGGGCCCTTCATCATGCCGTCGGTCGCGATGTCCGTGTAGATGATCGTGCCGGCGCCGGCATCCTCCGCGCGCCGGGCGAGGTCGAGCGCGGTCAGGGCGGATTCCTCGGTCCATCCTTTCACCGAGACCATCCCGTTCTTGGCGTCGATCCCCACGGCCACCCGCTCGCTGCCGAAGGCCGAGGCCAGCTCGGAGATGAAGTCGAGCGATTCCACGGCGCGGGTGCCGACGATCACGCGCGATACCCCAGCATCGATGGCGCGCTGCGCCGCCGCCAGGTCGCGAATGCCGCCGCCGAGCTCGACCGGGAATTTCACCGCCGCGCAGATCGCCCGGACGGATTCCAGGTTGCGTTGCTCCCCCGTGAAGGCGGCGTCGAGATCGACGACGTGCAGCCAGTGGCCGCCTTCTCTTTCCCAGCGCTGTGCCATGGCCGCCGGGTCCTGGGAGTAAACCGTTTTTAGTTCAGCTTTGCCCTGGCGCAGTCGAACGACTTCGCCGGACATGAGATCGATGGCAGGAAAGAGCAGCACGGGTTGTTGGGAGATTCAGGGATCGAAATTCGGAAAACGGGAGATGGAAGATCGAAAATGGAAGATGGAAAAGGGACGGCACTTTCCATGAATCCGCCCGGGCATCAATGCAATAAGTTCGTCGCGGCGGCGGTAGGGTGTGATTCAAACCCGGTCCACACAAGCGGACCCCGGAGGGGTCAAAAGCCATTAGCACCGGGTCGAGCGAGTCTGCGACGAACACCCGGGGTTTCGTCCCCCAAAAACGATCCCTCCATCCGTCCCGGTGCCAGCCGCATCTCTGCTGCCTTGGACCAACATTGAATCACACTCGTGGCGGTACGGCTCTCCCTCCCCCTCTTCATCTGAAAGGGGTGTTTGAACAGGAGGTAAGGGAGGCAACGGAGAAAAGACAGGTCAATCGGATCAGACTCAGGACCACGCGCAAGCCCCTCCGTTTCCTCCGTTGCCTCCTGTTCAAAACCCTCCGATCTTTTTTGCTTCCGGCAAACTGGAGTGCTGGAGTGTCGAGGAGGATGAAGAGGGAGAGGGAGAGCCTCCTGCCCGACGATCTTGCGTTGCGGGCCATTTCTTGGCAGCAGAGGGTTATCCCATGCCGATCGCCTACCGGATTGATCACGAAAAGAAGATCGTGCTTGCGCGCGGATACGGCGCGTTCACCGAGGCCAATATCTTCGGGTACCAGCGCGAGGTTTGGTCGCGTCCGGAGGTCGCGGGTTACGATGAACTGGTCGACATGACGGAAGTGACGAGCATCGTGTCACCCTCGGCCGAACGGATCGAGGATTTGGCTCGCGTGGCTTCCGAAATGGACTGGCACTCATCTCCCTCGCGGTTTGCCATCGTGGCCCCCGGCGATCTCGCCTTTGGCCTCGGCCGCATGCTTCAAAGTTTTCGAGAAGCCCAGGAAGGGAGCACGAAAAGAGTCGGAGTGTTTCGCACACTGAAGGAGGCTTTGGCATTCCTGACGCTCGCCGAGGCACCCGAACTTCCGCCGCTGCCACCCGAAGATCGATCCACTTAAGGCTCATCATGCCGGGTATACTGCACAGACTCCCCAACCGTTGCCCAGACGCCCCCATGACGCATACTCCAACCCGCCCCCCCGAAGCGAACAGCGCCCCGCCTGCCCAGTCCGCCCGCCTGACTTCCCTCGACACCTTTCGCGGCGTGATCATGGTCCTCATGGCCTCCGCCGGCCTTGGGTTCGCGAAGATTGCCGAGAACTTTCCCGGCAGCGCCGTGTGGCGGGTTCTCGGCTATCAGACCGATCACGCCGAGTGGGCGGGATGCACGCTGTGGGACCTCATCCAGCCGGCGTTCATGTTTATGGTCGGCATCGCGTTGCCGTGGTCCGTGGCCAATCGGCAGGCAAAGGGCGAATCCTTCGCGCGCATGCTCGGTCACGCGATCTGGCGCGCGGTGCTCCTCATCGTGCTCGCGATCGTCCTTTCCTCCACCTGGAGCAAACACACCGAATGGGGATTCAATAGCGTGCTGGCGCAAATCGGTCTCGGCTATCCGATCCTGTTCCTGCTCGCCTTCACCGGGCCGCGCCTGCCGTGGATCGTCGCGCTCGCCATTCTCGGCGCGGATTGGCTCGCGTTTGCCTTGTTTCCGCTGCCGCCCGCGAATTTCGACTGGTCATCGGTCGGCGTGCCCGCCGATTGGAAATTCCTCACTGGCTTCGCCGCGCATTGGGAGAAGAATGCGAACTTCGCGTCGTGGTTCGATACCTGGTTTCTCAACCTGTTCCCCCGCGATGAAGCGTTTCATTACAGCAAGGGCGGCTACCAGACACTCAATTTCATTCCATCGCTGGCGACCATGATCTTCGGCCTCATCGCGGGCCGGCTGCTGCGCAGCGATCTGGCCATGACCGAAAAACTCAAACGCCTCGTCGTGGCCGGTCTGGCGGGAATCGTGATCGGGTGGTTGCTCGGCTATGCCGGTGTCTGCCCGATCGTGAAGAGGATCTGGACGCCGAGTTTTGCCTTCTTCAGCACAGGATGGGTCACGCTCATGCTCGCCGGTTTTGTCGCGGTGGTGGATTGGAGCGGATACAAACGCTGGACCTATCCCTTCGTCGTCGTGGGATTGAATCCGATTACGCTCTATTGCCTTTGGCAGGTGAGCGGCGGCTTCATTCGCGATCAATTCAAGATTCACCTGGGCCGGGAATTCTTCTCCAGCCTCGGTCCGGTCTGGGTCCCTATGCTGGAACGTGGCTCCGTGCTCCTGGTTCTCTGGCTCATCGTCTGGTGGATGTACCGGCGGAAAATATTCCTGCGACTTTAGGAGCGATTGCGTTAATATTCGGACCATGAAAACGGCAAACTTCCCCCTCCGTTTCAGCCCGCGGTTTGGTGGCGTGTACGGGCTTGTTTTCGGCCTCTGCCTGACAGCGCTTGGAATCATCCACGGCGGTATCGCCCCAGCCAGCCCTGCCGATGGCGGACCCGCAAAATCCGTTCCTTGCGAAGCCATCGTGCAAAAGTATGAACCGTCTGCGATGTGGGATCACTTGGCGGGAGGCGGTTTCGCCGCCTATGATGCCGTCCTGTTCAAAATCATCGTCCCCGAGGAGAAACGGGGACAGGAAGTCCGGGTGTATTTTGAATCTGGGTCTGTCGCCGGAAACTCATCGTTGCGGAGACCGAATGCGAGATTCCGGTTTGGTTTCGATTTTGAGCTGCTCAAGCAAGGCCACTTGTTCGGCGGTGCGCTGAAGAACCTTGAACCCGTGAGATGACCACCATCGCGGAGCGATGCTTGAAAGTAGGCGGGGCTTTTGAGCCCCGGACCTGCGCCCATCAGGCGCCGTCGCGGAGCGACGAATCATGCGGTGATCGAGAAGGGGACCGGGACGGTCGCGGCGCCGAAATTTCCAGAGCCCTGATTTCTCTTGGCCGAGCGATCCGTTGTGAAGTGCGAAATAAATGTGTTTTGGGAAAATGGCCCACTGCCCTTTTCCCCATGTAATTTGCTGCCGCCGGGTCATACTGGATGTTGCCATGGATCCCGTCCCCCCTTCACAACGGCTTTCCCGCCGTGATTTCGTCCGCACGACCTCGGCGCTGGCCGCAACGGCACTCGCCGGCAAGTTCGCAGACCGCGCGGTGGCTGCGGAGCCGGTGAGTGTGCCGTCGCCAGGTGGTCCGGTGTCCGTGCCCGCCTCGTGGCGTCCGCTCCTGACCAAGGCCGATGACTTCGCCGACGTCTCACGGGGCAAACCGAAGCCGTTCACGCTGATGGGCGACGCGCTGCTCGAGGCGCGGCTGACGCCGGAGACTTGGCGGCTCGAAATCGTCGCCGATCCTTTCACGAGTCCGGAAGTCAAAGAGCCGGCCAGCCTTGGCCAGCAGCTCACGCTCGAGGACGGCACGGCCCTCGATTTGCCCACGCTGTTGGAATTGGGCAAGACGCGCAGCGTGCGCTTTCTTAAGGCAATGCAGTGCCTGAACATCGCCGCCCCGCTCGGCCAGGGTTTGTGGGAAGGCGTGCCGCTGCATGACATTCTGCGGCTGTGCGGTGGGATGCGCAACGTCCGCCGCATCTACTACTGGGGCTTCCACAACAACGACCCGGCGCAGGTCTTTCAATCGTCGCTCAGCTACACGCAGGCCATGGAGACTCCGCCCGGCGAACTGCCCCCTTTTCTCGCCTACCGGCTCAATGGAGAGCCCATCCCCCTCAAACGCGGTGGACCGGTGCGAATGGTGATTCCATGGGCCCATGGATTCAAATCCATCAAGTGGCTTCAGCGGATCGCGGTGACCAACGACTACAAGGCCAATGACACCTACGGGCTTCAGAACAACGACCCCGAGTCGCACCTCAAGACCGCCGCCTATATCGACCAGGTGCCTGCGAAATTTCCCGCGCGAGGTGCCATTTCCTTCACCGGATTGGCGCTGGCCGGCCTATCGGGTTTGAAGCGCGTCGAATACTGGCTCCATCGCGTGGAACCGGGGGCGCCCGCCGTGGCGCAGGACGATAACACCTACAGCGCCGCCGTGTGGACGGAATGTGAACTCGAGGCTCCGCCCACGGATTGGAGCGCCGTTTTTCCAGGGGGAATCTCCGCGAAGGATGTGCTGGGTTTCGATCCGGCCACGGGCCGTCCCGCGACCTGGCCGCTGCGCTACAGCATGATCTCCTGGTCCGCCACGTTGAAAGAACTGCCGCCCGGCAAATACGAATTTCGCGCGCGGGCCGTGGACCTCAACGACTACGCCCAGCCCGAGCCGCGGCCGATGATGAAGGCGGGAAAGAATCCCGTGGAAGTGCATCGGTTTGAGGTCTCTTGAGTTGTTAGTCGTGTTGGGCCCGCCGGCGTCACTTTGCCTCCCCGCACGTCGAAGGTGACCAAATCCAATGATGAGAATCTTCGTCATCCGTCGCAAAAAATGATCGTCAGCCTAGCCCGGCGCAATAGCATCCGCGGCGATGGTTGAACTGGATCATCTTGCCACCTATGTGCCGCGGCGCGTGCTGCGGTCGATGCAGGAGGCCGGGAGCGAAGGTCTGCGTCCGCGGATCGATCGTTTCACCGGCGCAATTCTCTTTGCCGATATTTCGGGATTTACCGACCTCTCCGACCGATTGGGCCGCAAGGGGCCGGAGGGCACGGAGGAATTGAGTTCGATCGTCAACGGCTATTTCCGCGCCATGCTCGTGCCGGTCGCCGCCAACGGCGGTGACGTGCTGACCATGGCGGGCGATGCGCTGGTCGTTGTTTGGGAAGCCGGCGATGAGGCCGGCCGGCGGGAGTGCGTCCATCGTGCGATCCAATGCGCACTGCAGATCCAGCGCGCGCATCCTGAAACCCCGGAAAGCGGAGGCATGACCGTCCGCATCGGCATAGGAGCGGGTGAAGCGGAGTTGTATTATGTGGGCGGGATTGACGGTCGCTGGGAAGTGTTGCCGACGGGAGATCCGTTTCGCCAAATGGGAGTCGCGGAGGGCCAGGCCAGGCCTGGCGAAGTCGTGGTCTCGCCCGAGGCTTGGAATCTTGCGCGGGGCGCGGCGATCGGAGCTGACCTCGAGGAAGGCTACGTGCGGATCGAGAGCGTGAATGCACCCGCCCCGGTTCTGGCATTGCCGGCGCGCGACCTCCGGGGAATCGAGCGCCATCGCGTGGAAGCGCTTCTTCCGAAGCCGATCCGATTTCTGTTGCACGAGGCCGGCGAGCACTGGCTGGCCGACATGCGTCCGATTACCAGCGTCTTCGTTCACTTGAAAGGTCAGTCTGGCAAACCGGTCACGCTGGAAGGTGCGCAGGATTTGGTAGCCGCCGTGCAGAAGGCGTCGAGCCGGTTCGAAGGAACCATGAGCGGGACCAACGTGGACGAGAAAGGTGTGAACCTGATGGTCAGCTTCGGGCTGCCGCCGGCGAGCCATGAGGACGACCCATTTCGCGCGACCCAGGCTGTGATGGCCATCCGTCGTGAGTTGCATGGCAGGAACCTGGACGCGGGCTTCGGCATTGCAACGGGCCGCGTCTTTTGCGGAGCGGTCGGAGCCGGCGAACGGCGCGAATATGCGGTGATCGGTCGCACGGTCAACCTGGCGGCGCGGCTCGCCCATCAATCGCACGGCGAGATTTTCTGTGACGAGGCCACGTTTCAGGCCGCGGCCGCGCGCGTGCAATTCACGGCGGTGGCTCCACTACGTTTGAAAGGGATACCGCAGCCGATCCCGGTCTTCTGCCCGACGGGAATGGCGTCGTCGTCGGCTAGCGCTTCGATAATGGTCGGGCACGAGGAGGAGTTGGCACGCGTGCTCGCTGCGATCCAGAGGGTGAAAGCGGGCGGCAATTTCATCGGGCTTATCGCGGGGGAGGCTGGTATCGGAAAATCGACCCTGCTTCAGCAATGGTCCAGGCGCGCCACGCAGGCCGGCGTGCGTGTGCTGCGCGGGGCGGCGGAGTCCATTCACGGGACCACACCGTACTTTGTCTGGCAAGGGATCGTCTGCGCTCTTCTCGGTCTTCCCGAGGAAGGCGATGCCGAAGACCGGCGGGCGCGATTTGACGCCGCCTGCGAGGGACGCGAATGGCAACGCCTTGCACCGCTGCTCAACGACATTCTCGATCTCGGCATTCCCGACAACGCCATCACCGGGCAGATCACGGGCAAGATGCGCGCCGACAATACGCGTGAACTCGTCGCGCAGCTCGTGGGTGACGCGACCACGCAGCAGCCGGTCGCCATCGTTCTGGAGGATTGCCACTGGATGGATTCGGCCTCGCTCGCTGTCGCCGCGGTGGTCGCGCAGCGCGTGCAGCCGCTGATCGTGCTGCTCTCATCGCGCATTCTCACCGGCGAACGGGAACACCAGCTCGATCCCTTCCTCGCCCTGCCCGGAGGCCAGAAGATCCTCCTGGAACCGCTCCCGCGCGAGGAGTGTGTCGCGCTTGCGGCGCAGCGGCTGTGCGTGCGGAAGGTGGCCAGGCCTGTGGCCGATCTCATCGCAGCGAAGTGCCAGGGTAACCCGTTCTTCAGCGTGGAGATCGTCTTCGCCCTGAGGGAGCGTGGCCTCGTCATCATCGAGAACGACGAGTGCAAACCGGTGGCGGGTGTCGATCTTTCGACGGTCAAATTTCCGGACAACGTGCAGGGGATCATCATGCGCCGTGTCGATGGTCTCGATCCCGCGGTGCAGCTCACGGCGAAAGTCGCCAGTGTCATTGGTAGCAGTTTTTCCGCGCCGTTGCTCCGCAATTCCTTCCCGGTCGAAGCCGCGGATCCGCAGGTGGAAGCCAGCCTGCACACGCTCCAGGGCGAGCGCCTGGTCACGCAAGAGAAGGATCCCGAGTACACATTCAGCCACGCCATCGTCGAAGAAGCCATCTACGACCGGTTGCTCGTGGCGCAGCGCAAAACCTTGCACGAGCGGGTGGCGCTGGCGCTGGAGCAGGAACATGCGGAGGCGGTCGAGGCGGTGGCGCCGTTGCTGGGACATCACTGGCTGCGTGCGGGCGATGAAAAGAAATCCAGCTACTATTTCGGTCTCGCCGGACAGCGCGCCGTGCGCAGCGGCGCCTACCAGGAAGGTCTGGATTTTCTCACGCGGGCCCTGGAGATGACGCGATCTGGTGCGCCCGGGCCGGACGACCTGGTTCGCGACGCCTATTGGCAGGTGATGCGCGCCGAGGCCTTTTTCGGGTTGGGCAAGATCGAGGATAGCTGGAAAGCCTTTCGGGAAGTCGCCCGCCTGCTTGGCCAGCCGGTGGTGGAGAATCCGCAGCCCAGCCAATTGATCCAGCAGATCGGCCAGCGTCTCGTGCGTCGCATCTCCGGCGTGGCGCGGTGCCCCGAATCGGAGGTGACCAAAGTCCGTCTGCTGGCCGGCAGCTAC
>Ga0070658_10001775_pt1 | contig 18156 bp, 16 predicted proteins | sample KBSC13metaG_FD_64664 | JGI IMG/M metagenome (GOLD analysis project Ga0070658, IMG submission 64664) | Corn rhizosphere microbial communities from Kellogg Biological Station, Michigan, USA - KBS C1-3 metaG | ecosystem: Host-associated > Plants > Roots > Rhizosphere > Soil ...
GCTCGATGACGGCGTACTCCCGGATGCTGTTGCAGTTCGCCTGGGCGCTCTGCCGCGAAGATCGGGGCCGCGAAGGTCGGGGCCGCCAAGATCAGGGCCGCTCCGGCACCGCCGAAGTGTTCTGCTTCGGCACGCGGCTGACCCGCGTGACGCCGGCCCTGGCCAGCCGCGACCCGGACGACGCGCTAGCCGAGGCGGCGACCGCCGTCGTCGACTGGGATGGCGGCACTCGCATCGGTGAGTCGGTGCGCACGTTCCTGCACGAGCACGCGCGTCGGGCCGGCTGCCGCAACGCGGTTGTCGTGATCTGTTCGGACGGATTGGAGCGGGGTGACCCGGATGAACTGGCCGCACAGATGGCGCGCCTACGCCGACTGTCGCATCGCGTCGTCTGGGTGAACCCGCTGGCCGGTGGATCCGTGTTCGAGCCGACGACGCGCGGCATGACGGCGGCGTTGCCACACGTGGACGCACTCGTGTCCGGACACAGTTTGGCCAGCCTCGAGGGTCTCGCGGAGGTGCTGTTGGGACTGGCCTAAATGAGCGATAGTGCGCCGCTCGTGCCAGTCGTAACGTCACAAGCACCACTGGTGCAAGGAGGTCGCATGTATCCGGCCGGCTTCGACTACCAGGCGCCCACCACCATCGAAGAAACCCTGACCGTCCTTGCGGAGCGGGGCGAAGACGTCAAAGTCCTCGCGGGCGGACAGAGCCTGATTCCGCTGATGAAGTTGCGATTTGCGCAGCCGAGCATGCTCGTCGACATCAACCGCCTGCCCGGCCTCGACTTCATCGACGCCTCCAACGGCTATCTGCGCATCGGCGCGCTCGTGCGCCACAACGACGTGGTTGCCTCCGACGTCGTACGACGCACCAATCACACCGTCGCTCATGCCGCGCCCTGGGTGTCCGACCCGCTGGTGCGCAACCTTGGCACGGTCTGCGGCTCCCTCGCCCACGCCGACCCGCAGGGCGACTGGGCGTCGGTGATGCTCGCCTGCGGAGCCGAAGTGGTCGCCCGGAAGTCGTCCGGCGAGCGCGTGATCCCGATGACGGAGTTCATCACCGGCGTCTTCACCACGCAGCTTGCGCCGGACGAGCTCGTCACCGAGGTGCGGATCCCGAAGTACACCGGTCCGAGCGGCGGCACCTATCTCAAGCTCGAGCGCAAGGTGGGTGACTACGCGACGGTCGGTGTCGCCACCCATCTCACTCTCCGGCCGGACGGCCGCGTCGTGCAGGCCGGGATCGCGCTCACCGCGGTCGGCCCGACGAACATCAAGGCCGTCGAGGCAGAGCGTTCGCTGATCGGCGCGGAACCAGGGGAGGCGGTCTGGGCCGAGGCCGGCCGGCTCGCCGCGCTGGCGGCGGACCCGCGCGACGACGTCCGCGGCAGCGCCGACTACAAGCGGCATGTCGTCGATGTGTTCACCCAACGCGGTCTGGCAACCGCGGCTGAACTCGCTGCGGCGAACTGAGGAGGGCGACGTGCAGATCACCGTCACGGTCAACGGCACGACCCACACCAGCGACATCGAGCCGCGGGTGCTCCTGGCCGACTACCTGCGCCGCATCCTCGGGCTCACCGGCACGCACATGGGCTGCGACACGACGAGCTGCGGTGTCTGCACCGTGTTGCTCGACGGCAAGCCCGTCAAGTCGTGCACCGTCTTCGCGGTGCAGGCCGACGGCCGTGCCGTCACGACCGTCGAGGGGCTGAAGCAGGACGGCAGCCTTTCCGCCGTGCAGCGGGGCTTCAAGCAGGAGCACGGGCTGCAGTGCGGCTTCTGCACGCCGGCGATGATGCTCGTTGCCACCGCGCTGCTGGAAGGCAACCCGGATCCCAACGAGGACGAGATCCGGTGGGCTATCTCCGGCAACCTCTGCCGCTGCACCGGCTACATGAACATCGTCAAAGCCATCAAGTGGGCGGCCAACGAGCGGAAGACGGCTGAGGCTCTGCCCGGCCAACGCACGGTGTCCTTGGCGGAGGCGGAGGAAACCCAGGAGGTGACCGCATGACCACGACTGCGGAACCGGGCGCGCTGTCGACTCCTGAGTCGATCGGCGGCATCGGTCACTCGCGCCGCCGTGTCGAAGACGAACGGTTCGTGCAGGGGGCCGGGCACTACGTCGACGACATCACGCTGCCCGGGATGCTGCACATGGCGATCCTGCGCGCACCGATGGCCCACGCCCGCCTCGTCGCGATCGACACCAGCGAAGCGGCCGCTCTGCCCGGTGTGGTCGCCGTCGTCACCGGCGACCTGCTCGCCCAGCACAAGCTCGCGTGGATGCCGACGCTCTCCGGCGACACCGAGGCGGTGCTGGTGACCGACAAGGTCCGGTTCCAGGGGCAGGAGGTCGCGGCCGTCATCGCTGAAGACCCCTACATCGCCTGGGACGCCCTCGAATTGATCGACGTCACCTACGAGCAGTTGACACCGGTCGTTACGCCCCAGCAGGCGCTCATGCCGGACGCCCCACTGATCCGCGACGACAAGGAGGGCCAGACCGACAACCGTTGCTACAGCTGGGAATCCGGCGACAAAGACGCCACCGACGCGGCCTTTGCCAAGGCCGACGTCGTCGTCAGCCTCGACACCCACTACCCGCGGTCGCACCCGTCGCCGCTGGAGACCTGTGGTTGTGTCGCCGACGTCAACGGCGTGACCGGACAGGCGACCGTCTACATGACATCTCAGGCGCCGCACGTGCACCGGACCCTGTTCGCGATCGTCGCCGGGTTGCCGGAGCAGAACATCCGGATCGTGTCGCCCGACATCGGTGGCGGCTTCGGCAACAAGGTGCCCATCTACCCCGGCTACGTCGTGGCGACCGCAGCGTCATTGCTGCTCGGCAAGCCGGTGAAGTGGGTCGAGACGCGCACCGAGAACCTGATCTCGACCGGCTTCGCCCGTGACTACCACATGCACGGCGAGCTGGCCCTGACCAAGGACGGCAAGATGCTCGCGCTGCGGGTGAAGATGCTGTCCGACAACGGAGCGTTCTTCGCCGACGCGCAACCGACGAAGTTCCGGGCCGGCCTGTTCCACATCGTCACCGGCTCCTATGACCTGGCCGCCGCGCACGTGGTCACCGAGGGCGCCTACACGAACAAAGCTCCCGGCGGCGTCGCCTACCGCTGCTCGTTCCGGGTGACCGAGGCGTCGTACCTGATCGAACGGCTGGTGCAGAACGCGGCGTACGAACTCGGCATTGACCCAGCGGACCTCCGCATGCGCAACTTCATCAAGCCGGAACAGTTCCCCTACACATCGCCGACCGGGTTCATCTACGACTCCGGTGCCTACGCGACGGGGTTGCGCAAGGCGCTCGACGAGGTGGACTACGAAGCATTGCGACTGGAACAGGACCAGGCGCGCGCCGAGGGGAGGCTGGTCGGCATCGGGATCGCGAGCTTCACCGAGGTCGTCGGTGCCGGAAACCACAAGGACTACGACATCGCCGGATTGAAGATGTTCGACTCGGCGGAGCTGCGGGTGCACCCGACCGGCAAGGCCATCCTCAAGCTGGGCGTCAAGTCGCAGGGCCAGGGACACGAGACGACGTTCGCGCAGATCGTGGCCAACGAGCTCGGCATCCCGGCCGGCGACGTCACGGTGCGGGAAGGCGACACCGACAACACCCCCTATGGCCTCGGTACGTATGCGTCCCGGTCGACCCCGGTCGGCGGAGCCGCGACCGCGGTCATCGCGCGCAAGCTCCGGGACAAGGCGCGACTCATCGCGTCGCACCTGCTCGAGGCGGCACCCCAGGACCTCGAATGGGAGCCGGGTCGCTTCCACGTCAAGGGCGCGCCGGACCGCGGCGTGACGATCCAGGAGATCGCATTCGCGGCCTACACGAACCCGCCAGATGGCGTGGAGGCGGGCCTGGAAGGCGTGCACTACTACGACCCGCCGAACATGACCTACCCCTTCGGCTCGTACGTCGTTGTCGTCGACGTCGACCCGCACACGGGGCAATGGCACGTGCGCCGGATCGTTGCGCTGGACGACTGCGGCGTGCGGATCAACCCGATGATCGTCGACGGCCAGATCCACGGCGGTCTGACCGAGGGCTACGCAATGTCGTCGATGCAGTTCATCACCTTCGACGACGACGGCAACTGCATCGGCTCCAACTACATGGACTACATGATCCCGACCGCCTGGGAGACCCCTCGGTTTGAGCTGTTGCAGACGGTCACGCCGTCGCCGCACCACCCGATCGGCGCCAAGGGCATCGGCGAGTCGGCCACGGTGGGATCGCCGGCGGCTTACGTCAACGCCGTGATCGACGCCCTCTCGCATCTCGGTGTCCGCAACATCGACATGCCGCTCACACCCGCCCGGGTCTGGGCGGCCATTCAAAGCTCGCGGATGCGATGACGGTGCTCGAGGAGGCGGCCGAACTCGCAGCGGCGGGCCGGCCGTTCGTCCTCGCCACCGTCGTCTGGCGGCGGGCGCCGACCTCGGGCAAGCCCGGGGCCAAAGCAATCGTCTTCCCGGACGGCACCGTGCGCGGCTGGATCGGCGGCGCATGCGCGCAACCGACATTGGTGCGGCAAGCCCGCGAGGTGCTGGCTGCAGGCGAGCCGCGACTGGTCTTCCTCGGCCCGGCCGACGACATGGACGGTGTGCTGCGCGACGGCGTGATGCGGGTGCCGATGGCGTGCGACAGCGAGGGCTCGCTCGAGATCTACCTGGAGCCCGTGCTGCCTCGCCCGCACGTCCTCGTAGTCGGAGACTCCGAGCTGACCGCCACCCTGGCCGCGCTCGTCACCGACCTGGGCTGGGAGGCGTCGTCCACCGACGAAGCCGGATTCCGAGCTGACGCCAACACCGCCGTCGTCGTCGCCACGCAAGGACGGTGGGACGAGGCGGCCGTCCAGGACGCGCTGTCGACCGGCGCGGCGTACGTCGGGTTGGTCGCGTCACGCCGACGCGCGGTGGCAGTCGTGGACTGGCTGCGATCGGCGGGCGTCCCGGACACCGTGCTGGCCCGGCTGCATGTGCCGGCCGGTCTGGATCTGGGCGCGGTGGCGCACGAGGAGATTGCGGTCTCCGTGCTCGCCGAACTGGTCGCGCTGCGCGCAACGGGCGCGTTTCGCTGGTCGGGCGACGCGGCCGTGCCGGCGGCGCTGGAAGCGACCGACCCGGTGTGCGGCATGACCGTCGAGGTCGAGCAGGCGCGGCAAACCAGCGAGTGGAACGGCAACACCGTCTACTTCTGCGCAGCGTCCTGCAAGCACACCTTCGACGCCGACCCGGACAAGTTCGACTAGGCGCCGCTCAGGTCGTGTGGCAGCTGGTCAGGTCGGCGGAGTTGGGCGCGGCCAGCGTCGGTGGCGCGGCGAACGTCTCGTGCCGGAAGTCGAGGAAGTCGGACAGGTCGGCGGCGTTGGCGTCACGGTAGGTCAACGCCGGCAGGTTCCACAGCTCCTCGATCTCGGCGACAACCGAGGTGTGGTCGTGCACGACATTCGTCACGGCATGCTTCTTGGACCACGCTGACACCACGACCGCGGGCACGCGTACGCCGTACATGTCGTAGCCGCCCTTGATGTCACCCGGCCCCAGCGCCGGCGGGATGTTGTCGGGCTTGATCGCGCTCGGCACTGCAACGTGGTCATAGAAGCCGCCGTGTTCGTCGTACAGCCAGATCAGCAGCGTGTGCTGCCAGTCCGGCCCGGACATCACGGCGTTGACGACGCGGGAGACGAACGCCTGACCGAGGCGGACGTCAGAGTCCTCTTCGTCCTCGTCGGTGCCGTCGGACCAGTAGAACGCGTTCTTCACCTGCTGCGGCTCGGAGCCGCCCATCGCCGCGCCGACCTGGTCACGCACCGGGTCCGTCGCGATGCCGGCGGCACCGTCCTCGGACTCGACGTAGGACACGTCGGGCAAGGTGCCGAGTTTCGCGTCGGCGTAGAACTGCGCGATCGACGTGTAGTCGCTGGGGTGGTTCTCGAGGTTGGACCCGATGAGAGCCGTGTCCGGCAGGTCGGTGACGTAGTCGTGCCAGCTCACGTTGTACTTCGCGAACTCGTCCATGATCGTGCCGTGCGGCGGCGGCGGGTCGAAGTACGACGACGTCGTCGTGCTGATGTTGCCGTACGCCGTGCCGGCGTAGAGGAAGCGTCGGTTCGGGTAGGTCTGCGCCGGCGCTGATGAGAACCACCGGTTGGCGAGGGTGAACGTGTTGGCCAGCGAGTAGTAGAACGGCAGGTCACTCTTGTCGTAGTAGCTCATCGAGTGCGGCTCGATCGCGGCGAAGCCGTCCATGCGTCCGCCGTCGATCTCCTTGTGTGTGTTGTTCCACGACTGGCCGGCTTCCGGGCCGGAGCACGGCTGGTCTTGGTGGAACACGAGCTGGCGCTTCCCGCCTGGCAGCGGGTTGCTGTTGATGGGGCGGCCTGCCGAGTCGAAGGTGAAGCCGTCCGCCTTCGGCTGGCCTTCGCGCGGCAGCATCCCGAAGTACTCGTCGAACGAGTGGTTCTCCTGCATGACGATGACGACGTGCGTGATCGGCGAACGCGGGTCGTGCGCGCCGAGCGCGCGGTGCGAGTCACGGACCCAGCCGGGCTTCTCGAGGTGCGCCGTCGTCCCGGCGAGCGCCGTCGGCGCCACGAGGCCGAGGCCGAGGACAGATGTTGCAGTGGCAAGGCGGATGGCGCGCTTCACGGTCTGAGGAATTCGCGCCGGGAGCGCCAGATCCTCTCGTTGTCCTAGCCTCGTGCGCATGTCGCGCCCGTCCCGTCGTACTGCCGTTGCCGTCGCCACGGTGACCGCCGCCGTTGCCGCGTCCCGCACGCCAGCCGGCCAGCGGCTGCTCGGCGCGCCGCAGCCGATCGACAAGCAACCGCCGGTGCCGCCGGCGACGCTTCCGCCCGGCGGCATCGTGGCGCTGCCGGGCCGAGGAGAGGTGTTCTTCCGCGACACCGGCCCGCGTGGAATGTCGCTGCCGGTGCTGCTGCTGCACGGCTGGACCGCGACCGCCGACATCAACTTCCTCGCCACCTACGGACCGCTGGGCACCGACCGGCGAGTCGTCGCCCTCGACCACCGCGGCCACGGCCGCGGCCTGCGTTCGGAGCAGACCTTCGCGCTGGAGGACTGCGCCGACGACGCGGCGGCACTGCTCGACGTGCTCGGCATCGACCGGGCCATCGCCGTCGGCTACTCGATGGGCGGCCCGGTCTCGATGCTGCTCGCGCATCGTCATCCGGGGCTCGTCGCAGGACTCGTCGTGCAGGCAACGGCGCTGGAGTGGTCCGGCGAGGTGCGCGAGCGGCTGCGCTGGCGCGGACTGGCGCTGATGGAGCTCGCGATCCGGCTGGGCACCGGCGAGAGCACGATCGCGCGCGTGTTGCGCGACCTGTCACGCGCAGAGCCGGAGCTGCTGCCCTTGCGTGCCTGGCTCGCGTCGGAGTTCCGCCGCGGTGACGCCGGCGCCATCGCCGACGCCGGGCGTGCACTGGCGACATACGACGCTCGTCGGTGGGCCGGCGCACTCGGCATCCCCGCGGCCAGCGTTGTCACCACCCGCGACAAGCTCGTCCCGCAGAGCAAGCAGCGAGCACTGGCAGCCGCACTGGGAGCGGAGGTGTTCGAGCTCGACGCCGACCATGACGCGCCGCTCGCGAACATGGCGACGTACGGCGAGGCAACCCGTCTCGCCGTCACCTCGGTCGCCGACCGCGCCGCGGGACCAGCGGAAGAGGTCCCCGCCCGCGCGTCGTGAGGGTGCGTTCAGTAACTTGACGGCCGTGACAGATGAGGTGCTCGTCGAGCGACGCGACATGGTCCAGGTCATCACGCTCAACCGCCCGGCCGCGAAGAACGCGCTGAACAAAGCGGTTGCCGAGGCGGTCGCCGCCGCCGTCGATGAGCTGGACGAGTCCGACGACCTGCGCGTCGGCATCCTGACCGGCGCCGGCGGCACGTTCTCCGCCGGCATGGACCTGAAGGCATTCCTCACCGGGGAGACGCCGGCGATCCCGGGCCGCGGTCTGTGCGGCATCACCGAGACGCCGCCGCGCAAGCCGCTCATCGGCGCGGTCGAAGGATGGGCGCTGGCCGGAGGCTTCGAGCTGCTGCTCGCCTGCGACCTCGTGGTCGCCGCCGAGACGGCTCGCTTCGGTGTCCCCGAGGTGTCACGCTCGCTGGTCGCGGCAGGCGGTGCCGCGTTGCAGCTGCCCCGCCGCGTGCCGCTTGCACTCGCACTCGAGCTGCTGCTGACCGGAAAGCCGATCGACGCCGCGCGTGCGGCTGACATCGGCCTGGTCAACAAGCTGACCGCCGAAGGCGGGGCCCTCGACGGTGCGATCGAGCTCGCCGGCCTCATCGCCGCCAACGGTCCGCTCGCCGTCGCCGCCACCAAGCAGATTGCCCGCTCAACGTCGGACTGGACGCTCGAAGAAGGCTGGAAGAAGCAGGGCGCGATCTCCGCGCCCGTGTTCACGTCGGAGGACGCGCGCGAGGGTGCGACGGCGTTCGCGGAGAAGCGCAAGCCGGTCTGGAAGGGCCGCTGAGGCGCTGCCCATTCCTATGAAGTGTCTCGAAAGGACGTCACATGCTTGACCTGCACGGCACCTCGTCGGTCGTCACCGGCGGCGCATCCGGTCTCGGTGAGGCCGCAGCACGGCTGTTGACCAAGGCGGGCGCCCGCGTCGTCATCGCCGACCTCAATGACGATCGCGGCAAGCAGGTCGCGACCGAGATCGGCGGAGAGTTCGTTCACGTCGACGTGACGAACACCGAGGAGATCCAGTCGGCCGTCGACGCCGCTGTGTCGATCGGTCCGCTTCGCACGTGCGTGACGGCGGCGGGCGTCGGCTTCGCCAGCCGCACGATCGGCAAGGATGGCGAGTACGACTCGGCGCACAACCTCAGCGCATTCTCCCGAGTGCTCGCGATCAACCTGATCGGGACGTTCGACACGATCCGGCTCGCCGCCACCAAGATGAGTCAGACCGAGCCGGCCGACGACAGCGGCAACCGCGGAGCCATCGCCACCATCGCCTCGATCGCCGCCTTCGACGGCCAGATCGGGCAGGCGTCCTACAGCGCCAGCAAGGGCGGCGTCGTCGGCATGACCCTGCCGATCGCGCGTGACCTCGCGGTCGTCGGCATCCGTGTCAACTGCATCGTCCCGGGCCTGATCGACACCCCGATCTACGGCAGCGGCCCGGCGAGTGAGGCGTTCAAGGACAACCTCAAGCGCGACGTGCTGTTCCCGAAGCGGCTCGGCACTGCGGAGGAGCTCGGCTCGATGATTCTCGAGTCGCTGATCAACACCTACGTCAACGCCGAGGTCATCCGCGTCGACGGTGGGGCCCGGCTGCAGCCGAAGTAGTGGGCACGCCGCGCATCGATGATGCCGGCGGCGTGCGCACCATCACGCTCGACCGGCCCGAGGTGCGCAATGCACTGACGCTGGACGATCTGGCGGCGGTCACGGACGCGGTCCGTGACCGGCCGCCGGACGTGCGGGCGATCGTCATCACTGGCGCCGGTGACCGCGCGTTCTCGGCCGGCATGCATGTGCAGACGTTCCTCGACACGCCGCCGCATGGGGGCCGCGACCTGATCGCAGCCGTCGGCGAGTGCACTGGCGCAGTGCGGCTCGCGCCGGTGCCGACGATCGCAGTCGTCCGTGGCTACTGCCTCGGCGCCGCCTTCGAGATCGCCCTCGCCTGCGACCTACGGGTCGCTACGCCCGACGCCAGGTTCGGCCTGCCTGAGGTGCTGCTCGGCATCCCATCAGTCGTGGACGCCGCGTTGCTCCACCACCACGTCGGCTTGTCGATGGCCAAGGAGATGGTGCTGACCGGCGCGTCGTACGCCGTCGAGCAGTTGCCGGGTCTGGTCAACCGGGTGGCAGTCGCCGACGACCTCCAGGTGGTGACGTCGGAGCTGCTCACGACGCTGCTGTCGCTGACACCCGAGGTCATTGCCGCGCAGAAGGCGTTGTTCGAGACCTGGCTCAACGACGGGCTGCAGGCCGGCATCGACCGCAGCCTGGACACTTTCGGCGACGTGTTCGCCCTCCCGGTCACGCGCGCGGTCATCGCGGACTACCGGGCTAACCGGACAGCACCGCGACCACCGCAGGCTTGACCGGCGCGTCCTCCAGGTCGGTCTCGACGTCGACCTCGTACGACGCAACCGGCCGCAGCCGTTCCGTCGGCAGATAGGCCCGGTGCGGGTCGCCCACGAGCACCATCGCACCCGCGCGCGCCAGCCGGCCGAGCTCGCCGACCATGAGCGCAGCAATGCGCTCGTCGTAGAACACGTCGCCGACGGTGACGACGTCTCCGGCATCGACCTCGACGCTCTGCACGCCTGCGGCCACAGCGATGACCGTGACCGCGTTGAGCCGCGCGTTCAGCCTCGTCGCTGCCGCCGCGAACTCGTCGATGTCATAAGCGAGGACCTCCGCCGCGCCGGCCTGCGCCGCCGCGATCGCCACCAACCCGGAACCGGTCGCGACATCGATGACGCGCCGCCCGGTGACCGTCTCCGGATGGTCCAGCAGGTGCCGCGCGAGCGCCTGTCCACCGGCCCACACGAATGCCCAGAATGGCGGCGGGATCTCGCCCCGGTTGACCGCGAGCTGGGTGCTCTCCCACAGCTCGATAGAGCCGTCGGGCCCGTCGTCGGCGAGGTGCAGCCTCACCTCGGGCACGAATGGGGCATGCCGCACGCGGGTGTGCGCGAGCACGAACTCCGCGGGCGCCGTCCGGCGCACCCGATGAGATTAGTGTCACGACACATGCCGGTTCGAAGTGCCGGGATTCTGTTATGGCGACGCGGTGGCCACGGTGTCGAGGCGCTCATCGCGCACATGGGCGGGCCGTTCTGGGCGAAGAAGGACGAGGCCGCGTGGTCGGTGCCCAAGGGCGAGCACGCCGACGACGAGCCGCCGCTTTCGGCCGCCCTGCGGGAGTGGCGCGAGGAGCTCGGCGTCGAGCTGCCGGTCGATGTGGCCTCGCTGGTCGGGCTGGGTGAAGTTCGTCAGCCGTCCGGCAAGCGGCTGTCCGTGTGGGCCGGCGAGGGTGACCTCGACCCGGCCATCGTCGTGCCCGGCCTGTTCACGCTGGAGTGGCCGCCGCGCTCGGGTCGCACGGCCGAGTTCCCCGAGGTCGACCGGGTCGGCTGGTTCGGTCTCGACGCCGCGCGACCGCTGTTGGTGAAAGGGCAGCGGCCCTTCCTTGACCGGCTGTTGGACCTACTGGACGGCGCGTGAGGCCTCGAGCAGGTCGATGCGCTCGGCCAGCTTCTCGCGCGTGCGGCCCTGCCCCGACCCCAGGTCCAGCTCGGCCTGGTCGATCGCGAGCCAACCGTCCCAGGACACGACCTCGACACCGCGCGCTGCCAGCACGTCGGCCGCATCCACAGCCGTCTCGGCCGACTTTCGCGGTTGGCTGTCGAGGTCCTCGAGCAGGGCGCGGACCGTTTCGCCGGCGTCGTGGCGGTTGGTTCCGATGACGCCGGTCGGCCCTCGCTTGATCCAGCCGCAGACATATTCGCGCGGGCTCGTCCGGCCATCACGAATGACCCGGCCGCCGACGTTGCTGATCGTGCCGGTGTCGTCGTCGAACGGCAGTCCGATGGTCGGCACGCCCCGATAGCCGACGGAGCGAAGCACCAGCTGCGCGGGCAGCTCGACGTAGTCGCCGGTGCCCTCGACCCGCCCGTCGCCGGCGGGCCGGGTTCGTTCGAAGACAACGCCGGTCACATGGTCGCGTCCGGTCAACATGTCCGGCCGGAGCAAGAACCGCAGGTGGATCCGCCGCGGCCGGTTGCCCACCGGGCGGGCCGACCACTCCCGCAGGGCGTCGACGTTGCGGCGCACGCTGGCGTCGCGTTCGTAACGGCGCTCGCCGTCCTCGTCCAGAACGAGTTCGGCCGGATCGACGACGACATCAGCGTTGGCCAGCTCCCCGAGCTCGCGGAGCTCCTTGGTGGTGAACTTCGCGTGCGCCGCGCCGCGCCGGCCGACCATCGCGATGTCCGTGACCTGGCTCGCGCCCAGGACCTCGAGCACCCGTTGGGGGAGGTCGGTGTGACGCAGCTCCTCGGCGGTCTTCGCCAGGATTCGCGCCACGTCGACAGCGACGTTGCCGACCCCGATGACCACGACTTCCCGGGCGTGCAGCGTCCAGTCGCGGATCGCCGCATCCGGATGGCCGGAGTACCACGCCACGAAATCCGTCGCGGACACGCTTCCGGGCAAGTCCTCGCCCGCGATGTCCAGCCGACGATCCGTGGCGGCGCCGATGGCGTAGACGACCGCGTCGTACCAGGTCCGCAGCTCCTCGGCCGTCACGTCGCGACCGACGTCGACGTTGCCGAGGAAGCGGACCCGCGGTGACTCGAGGATGCGTTGCAGCGTTCGCTCGATCGACTTGATCTTGAGGTGGTCCGGCGCGACGCCGTAGCGGACGAGTCCGTACGGCGTGGGCAACCGGTCGAAGACGTCGACCGAGACATCGTCATGCGCGAGCAGTGCTTCGGCGGCGTAGACGCCGGCGGGCCCCGATCCGACGACCGCGACAACGGGCATTTCCGGATCTTACGTCCGACGCCCGGGCCTCCGACGCGATGTCGTGGTGTCTCGTCCGTTCTCCCGTCAAGGACAGTATGGTGTCGCGACGTCGAGGCTTATATGGCCTCTCCGCCGCCGCCCCTGACCGTGAAGGGATATTTCGCACATGTCTGAGGCCGGCAGCGGTGACGTCCGGTTGCTGGTCGAGCGAGCGCTCGACTCGGTAGAGGCGGCAATCACGACGGTCGACAGAGACGCCGAGGCATCCCTGGACGACCTGGCCGCGGCGCGACTGCTCCTCGCCACCGCGCTGGCAACGATGCAGGGCTCTTAGGGGCAGGGCTCTTAGGGGCAGAGCTCTTAAGGAAACAGCGGCATTGCATCCAGCCAGGCGCGCAGTGTCTGCGCGCTCTGCCGGAACTCCTCGCGCTCCGGGTGATCGGTCTCGCCGAGGCGTTCGTAGGCGACCGCGAGAGCTGTCATCAGTCGGACGAGCCGGCGGCGTACGGCGGCGGCGTTTTCCGCCAACTCGTTGAGATGGACATCTGACATCGCCGCGCCACCGGATCCTCTACTGGGTCGGGACCGCCCCGTTGCGTTGATCATTCCTTCACTTGAGTGAGCACAAACGCACGCGAGGCCGACTCATAGCATGGCCTCCTGAACAATTAGTGCGTGGCCTCTGCTCGTGACCTACGTCTGCGTGTGCACGCGCTGACGTTGCGTGACGAGGCGCGACTGCTGCACCGGTTGTTGGCGAAGAACGCCGACCTCGACGCGATTGCTGCTGAGGTGACGAAGGCCGAGCAGCGGCTCGCGGCCCGCCGTGCCGCGATGCCCGAGGTCAGCTATCCGTCGCAGCTTCCGGTCAGTGCGCGCGTCGACGACATCGCCGAGCTGATCCGCGACCATCAGGTCGTCGTGGTGGCCGGTGAGACCGGGAGCGGCAAGACCACGCAGCTGCCCAAGATCTGCCTTGCCCTCGGCCGGGGCGTGCGCGGTTCGATCGCCCACACCCAGCCGCGACGCATCGCTGCACGTGCCGTCGCTGAGCGGCTCGCCGAGGAGCTCGATGTCCCGCTCGGCGATGCCGTCGGCTATCAGGTGCGCTTCACCCGCCGCGCCGGCGCCAACTCGCTGGTGAAGGTGATGACGGACGGAGTGCTGCTGGCCGAGATCGCCCGGGATCGGGACCTGTTGGCCTATGACACTGTCATCGTTGACGAGGCGCACGAGCGCAGCCTCAACATCGACTTCCTGCTCGGCTATCTCTCCCGCTTGCTGCCGCGCCGCCCGGACCTGCGGGTCGTCATCACATCGGCGACCATTGACCCGTCTCGGTTCGCCGAGCACTTCGCGCGCGACGGGCAGCCGGCGCCGGTCATCGAGGTGTCGGGGCGCACGTGGCCGGTCGAAATCCGCTACCGGCCGTGGGAGGGCGATGCCGCCGGCGGCGAGAACGGCGAAGGTCGCGACCAGGTGCAGGCGATCATCGACGCTCTCGGCGAACTCCGGCGCGAAGGCCACGGTGACACCCTCGTCTTTCTCTCCGGTGAACGCGAGATTCGTGACACCGCCGACGCATTGCGGCGGGTGGTCGGCGACGACACCGAAGTGGTGCCGCTGTTCGGCCGGCTGTCTGCGGCCGAGCAGCATCGCGTCTTCGCGCCGCACCAGGGATCGCGGATCGTGCTCGCCACCAACGTCGCCGAAACGTCGCTGACCGTGCCCGGCATCCGTTTCGTCGTCGACGCCGGCACTGCACGCATCTCGCGCTACAGCACGCGCTTGAAGGTGCAGCGGCTGCCGATCGAGAAGGTCTCGCAGGCGTCTGCGCGCCAGCGCGCCGGCCGCTGCGGGCGGACGTCCGGTGGAGTCTGCGTCAGGCTCTACGACGAGGCCGATCACGACGCCCGCCCGGCCTATACCGATCCCGAGATCCTGCGAACGAACCTGGCCGCGGTCATCCTGCGCATGGCCGACCTCGACCTCGGGCCGATCGAGGACTTCCCGTTTCTCGATCCACCCGACCGTCGCGCGGTCCGCGACGGCATCAGCGTGTTGCACGAGCTCGGTGCTCTCGACGGCTCTCTGCACGGACGGGGGCTCACCCAGGTCGGCCGGCGACTCGCGCGGTTGCCGCTCGACCCTCGGCTCGGACGAATGGTGCTCGCTGCTGACGAGCTGCACTGTCTGTACGACGTGCTCGTGGTCACCGCTGGTCTGACGATTCAGGACCCGCGAGAGCGGCCGGCCGATGCGCAGCAGCAAGCGGACGAGATGCACGCAAGGTTCCGCGACCCGGCGAGCGACGTCCTGTCATTGCTCAACCTTTGGCGCTACCTGGAACAGCGGCAGTCACAGCTGTCGTCGTCTGCGTTCCGTCGCATGTGCCGCAACGAGCACCTGCACTATCTCCGCATCCGGGAGTGGCAGGACCTCGTCGCCCAGCTTCGTGATGTCGCCTCCCATGACCTCGGCATGACGGTCGACGACGGGGACGCTCACACCGATCACGTGCACCGCGCGTTGCTGGCCGGGCTGCTCTCGCATGTCGGCCTGCGCGACACCGATGGCCGTAACTATCTCGGTGCGCGCGGCGCCAAGTTCGTGCTGTGGCCAGGTTCGTCGTTGGCGGCGAAGCCGCCTCGCTGGGTGATGGCGGCGGAGCTGGTCGAGACGTCGCGGTTGTTCGCCCGCACCGTTGCCAGTGTCGATCCGCACTGGATCGAGACCGCGGGCGAGCACCTGCTCGACCGGTCCTACTCCGAGCCGAACTGGGATGCGGCTCGCGGCGCGGTGATGGGCTTTGAGCGCGTCACCCTGTTCGGCATCCCGCTGGTCGCCCGCCGCCGGGTCGGATGGGCACGCGTCGATCCGAGCGAGGCGCGCGAGCTGTTCATCAGACACGCGTTGGTTGAGGGGGAGTGGTCGACACATCACCGGTTCGTCGCGCACAACCGGGCGGTGGCCGCCGACGCCCGCACGCTGGAGGACAAGCTCCGCCGCCGCGACGTCGTCGACGACGACGCGATGTTCCGCTTCTACGACGCGCGACTGCCGTCGACCGTCGTCTCGGCGAGACACTTCGACGCCTGGTGGAAGCGGGCGCGCCGGAGCGATGCGACCGCACTCGACATGACACCGATGGACCTGGTCGTGTCGCAGGCAGCAGACGTCGCCGGCTCACCGGACACGTTGCACCTTGGTGATGTCGAACTGCCGCTCACCTACCGGTTCGCGCCGGGCGCATCCGACGACGGTGTCACCGCCGCGTTGCCGTTGGCATTGCTCAACCGGGTCCCGGCCGCGGGGCTGACCTGGCATGTCTCGGCCCGGCGCTTCGACTTGGCGCTCGCACACATCCGGGCACTGCCCAAGGAGTTGCGTCGGCTGCTGGTGCCCGCACCTGACACGGCCCGAGCTGCGATTGGCCAGATGAGCTACGACGAGCGGACGTCGTTCGCCGAGTCGCTGCGGGCTGTGCTGGCGGCGATGACAGGGATCGCGCTGCCGGCCACGGTCTGGAGCGACATCGCGTTGCCGACCGATCTGCGACTGCATATCGAGGTTGTCAGCAGTGAAGGCAGCGTGCTCGCTCGGGGCGACGACCTTCCGACCCTGCGCACCCAGCTCGCGCCCCAGTTGCGAGACGCGCTTGCCGCCATCGCACCCACCGTCGCTCAAGAGGGATTGCGCGAGTGGCCCGACGGAGTGCTGCCGCGCACGGTCGAGATGGAGCAGGACGGCGCCCGCATCATCGGTTACCCCGCGTTGGCCGACGCCGGTGACTCCGTCGCCGTCCGCACCTTTGCGACGCCGGGCGAACAGCAACGGTCGATGCGGACAGGCACCCGACGACTGCTGCTGCTCACGATCCCGTCGCCTGCTCGGGCAGTGCTCGATGCATTGACCGCTGCGCAGAAACTTGCGCTGGCCCGCGATACCGAAGGGCGTGCGGCGGAGGCCGTCCGCGACAGCCTGGCCGCCGCCGTCGACGCCCTCGTTGTCGAAGCCGGAGGTGCGGCGTGGGACGGCGCCTCCTTCGCCCGGCTACGGGCTCATGTCGCAGAGCGGCTGCCCGGTCGCGCCCGCGAAGTGCTGCGTACGGTCAGTGAGATCCATGCGCTCGCGCACGTGGTGCGCGTATCGCTGCCCGGCGACCCGGCGCCGGCGCTGCGCCCGTCGTACGACGACATCCGCGCGCAGCTGTCCGATCTCGCGCCGGTCGACGTGGCGACACAGGCCGGTGTCGACCGGCTGGCGAACATCCCGCGCTACCTGCGGGCGATGACGCAGCGACTGGAGCGGCTGCCACGTGACCCGGCTCGTGACATGACCCTGATGCAACGCGTGCACGACGTCGAGGACGCGTGGCACGACGCGCTCGACGAGCTCCCGACGGATGCCGAAGTGCCTGCGGCTCTCTCCGAGGTCAAGTGGATGCTGGAAGAGCTGCGGGTCAGCCTTTTCGCGCAGCAGCTCGGCACGGCGCATCCGGTGTCAGAGAAGCGCATCCTGCAAGTGGTGCATGCGCGCTCCTAACTGGACGGCAACTACGATCACGAACCATGCCGGCTGCACGGCCGGCCCGCGGCGGCGGGCGGTGGGTGAGCGTCGAGCCGGAGCGGCTCGACGGATTTCTGACTCGCTTCGCCGACCGTCATGGCGATCTCGTCGTCACGTCCGGCCCCGCCACCGTGACGCTGGCCGCCGCTGACGCCAGCCAGGCTGAATGCGTCGTGCCCTTTCCCCCGCTGGTTGTTGACCGGTCCGCGCCGTTCGACGGCCTGATCGTGCACGCCCTCGCGTCACGCCGTGTCGGCGTCGTCCTGGCTCGCCGCGGCGGCTTCGCCGCCGGTGTCTTCGACGGCACGGCCCTGGCAGCGGCGAAGGTCGGGTCGCGGCACGTCCAGGGACGCGCCGCGGCCGGTGGCTGGTCGCAGCAACGGTTCGCCCGCCGGCGCGCCGGGCAGGCGCGGGTCGCCTGGCAGGCAGCCGCCGACGCGGCCGCCGCGGTGCTGCTGCCCGCGGTCGAAACGCTCGACGCCCTCGTCGTCGGCGGTGACAGGGCGGCATGCGACGAGGTGATGGCCGACCCGCGGCTGCGGCCCTTGCTGCCGTTGCTGCAACCTCACCGTCTCGACGTGCCCGACCCGAAGCGGCGGGTGCTCGAGGCGGCACCGGCGCTGTTTCGAGCGGTCCGCATCCGCATCGAGGACCTGGGTCCTACCGGGCTTTACGACGCACCCGACGTCGGGAACACTCCCGGACATGCGCCAGCTCACGAGTCTTGACGCGCAGTTCCTCGCCCTCGAGAACAGCCGCCAGACCGGCCACGTTGCGGCCCTCGCCATCTACGACACCAGCGCCGCGCCCGGCGGTCGCCTGACCTGCGCCGAGATGAAGGACCTGATCGCGTCGCGGCTGCACCTGTTGCCGCCGCTGCGCTGGCGTTTGGTCGAAGTGCCGTTCGGCGCGGACTACCCGTACTGGATTGACGACAGCGACTTCGACCTCGACTTCCACGTCCGCGAGCTCGCGGACGTGGAAGTCGAGGTCGAAGTCGCTGTCGTCAATCCAGTACGGGTAGTCCGC
>Ga0070658_10001776_pt1 | contig 18153 bp, 15 predicted proteins | sample KBSC13metaG_FD_64664 | JGI IMG/M metagenome (GOLD analysis project Ga0070658, IMG submission 64664) | Corn rhizosphere microbial communities from Kellogg Biological Station, Michigan, USA - KBS C1-3 metaG | ecosystem: Host-associated > Plants > Roots > Rhizosphere > Soil ...
AAACGTTCGGCGTGCATGCGGTGCTGGGTCAGATCATCGACCTGGACCGGTCGAAACGTTCCAACTCCGACGTGGAGGGTGAGGAACGCGTGCGGGATCTGTTCGAGGATCGCAGGGGTAAAGTGCAGGCCGGCGGTGGGGGCAGCGACGGCGCCGCGTTCGCGGGCGTAGACGGTCTGGTAGCGCTCGGCGTCAGCGGACTCGACGGCGCGGCCGAAGTAGGGCGGGAGCGGAAGCTCGCCGGCAGCGTCGAGATCAACGACCCCGCGGAATTCAATCAGTCGCTCGCCATCAGGCTCGATACCTACAACCGTGCCTTCAATGTCGCGAACGCGGACGGTCGCCCCAATCCGCATTTTGCGGCCCGGTTTGACCATGCACTTCCAGACGTTTTCGCGGACCGCTTCGAGGAAAAGCAGTTCGATCCTCCCATCGTCAGAGAAGACGCGCGCGGGAATCACGCGGGTGTCGTTCAGGACCACGAGGTCCCCTTCCCGCAAGTAGCTGGGAAAATCGCGAAACTGGCGGTGCTCGATGCGCTGCCCGTCGCGATGCAGGACCAGCATGCGCGAGTCTTCCCGACGCGGCAGCGGATAGCGCGCGATCAAGTCGTCGGGCAGCGTGTAGTCGTAGTCGGAGGTCAGCATCAGGGAAGTAGTGGATAGTGGATGGTCGATAGTTGATAGCCCCGTGGAGTGAGCGGAACGGTCACGGTTGTGAAAAGCTGAGACCCCAGGATACGGCCTGTCCAAACGTGCAACCGTCGAAGTCCGGCAAAGGGCTATCAACTATCCACTCTCCACTATCCACTACTTCGGGGCGGGCTTGCTCGCGGCGCCGAAGACCCGCATCAGGTCGCAGTGCTGCGCGGCCTGGATGACCAGGTCGGCGACGCGGCGCTTCAGGCGGCGAGCGCGCAGGGCGAAGGAGCCCAGCAGCAGCGCGTAGAGGGCCCACCAAAGGTTGTTCCAAAACGGGTCCGTGTGCGGGGCGAAGGCGGCCCGGTAGAGCAGGACCGAAAGAACCACCGCGTTAATCAGAATCGTCGTCGCGACGGCGTGGTACTTCAGGCGCACGCGGGTCAGGCACTTGGGGCCGCCGTGGTATTCGGTGACGGTGCGGACCGCGATGCTCCAGAATTGGTTGCCGTAGATCTGGATGTCCCAATCCTTCCAGCCGGTATCCGAGGAATAGTTCCAACCCTCGTCCTCCAGGAGTTGGAAGATCTCGGTGAGCAATTGCTCCCGGCCTTTGCCGGTTTCGTTCCAGAAATCGAGCTCGCGAATGCCCCCCCGGTGGCTGGCGGCGGGCAGGCCTTTTTCCGGCCGGGCGATGACTTGAGTGGGCGTGACCTTGTACTTCAGCCACGTGAAATACCGCGACCAGCCGCGGCCGAGCGGTTGCATGAAGGCGAGAAAGGCGACGAGCAGGCGCGCCGGAATGGTGTCGAACTTCGACTCTATGCGCGCGTGGATCATGTAGCTCATCGCCACGAGGAACGTGCCGAAGAACATGAGCAGCGGCACCATGCGGATCTTTTCCAGCGGCCAGCCGAGCACGGCGATGAAGCCGGTGAGCACGACCCACTCGATGCTCGAGAGATAGGCGGCGAGTTCGCTCTGCGGCGTGGGATAGATGGATTGGAAAAGGCCGTGGCCGAAGACACCGTGGTAAATGACGGGCTTGTTGAAGAGCCAGGTGAAGCGGGGGGCGCCATAGATCTGACCCTTCCACTTCGCGGTGCCGGTGGGGCCGAAGAAGATGAGGTGCTTGAACCGCAGCATCGACTCGGCTTCGCCATAGCCTTCCTGCTGGGCGCGGAAGGCCTTCAGCGTGAAGCGACGGTAGTGCCACACGATGGCGCTCGGCGAAAAGGCGATCACGCCGCCGTTCGTCTGGAGCCGCCAGCAGAAATCCACGTCATCGCCCGCCTTGCGATACTCGGTGTCGAATCCGCCCACGCTCTCGAACGCCGCCCGGTGAAATGCCATGTTGCAGCCGGGGATGTGCTCGGCCACCACGTCGGAGAGCAGCACATGGCTCGGGCCGCCGGGCGCGGCGGAGACCGCCGCCTGGATCCAGTTCACGGCCGGCGGCGAGATGTTCGGCCCGCCGACGCCCACGTAGTCGCCACTCGTGAGCGTGCCGACCAGGTAGTAGAGCCAATCCGGGTCGGCCATGCAGTCGCTGTCGGTGTAGGCGAAGATCTCGCCCGTGGCGGCGTGGGCCCCGGCATTGCGCGCGTAGCTCAGGCCCATATTGGGTTGAATGATCCAGATGAGATCAGGGAGCTCGCTGCCGCCGGAGTAGCACTCGGCTTTCGCTTCGTGATGCTGGCCCGTGACCTTGGCGGTGGCGGCTTCGTCCTTCGCCACGCCGGGGTGGCGCGCTTTGCGTTCATCGAGCCACGTCTGCACAATGGCGCGGGAATCGTCCTTCGAGCCATCGTCCACGAGGACGATCTCGAACCCGGGATAGCTCACTTCATCCAGCGAGCGCAGGCAATCACCGAGGGTCTTGCCGCCATTGTAGCTGCAGACGATGACGCTCACGCGCGGATAGCGTTCGAGCGCCACCCGCTGGGTCATCGAGCCCTTGCCGTCCAGATACTGTGTGAGGGCATGGAAGGCTTTTTTCGGCTGGCGATCGCGCGTGACGAGGCCGAACGCCCAATCGGTAATCTCGCTCCCGCCCGTGAACCACTCGTCGGTCCACGCGAAGAAAATGGTGCCTGCCGCCCCGCCGCGCACAACGCTTTCGAGATGCCACGAAAGCACCGCCGCCTGTTCCTCCTCGGGCTTGCGGATGGTATCGAGCCCGAATTCCCCAAAGATCAGCGGGCGGTCCTCGGCGAGGTTCTGGAGACGCGCGAGGTACTTTTCGAAATCGCGCTGGCGCTCCAGATAGACGTTGTAGGAGACGAAATCGACATTGCTCGGCAGCAGGTATTCCGTGGGCGGATAGCTGGCATAGCTGTAGAGCGGACGCGGGTCGGCTTCGCGGGCGATGCGGATGAGCTTCTCGACGAACTCGATGACCCGACGCGCGCCCAGCCAGCGCACCATGGCGTAGGGAATTTCGTTCCCCACGTAATAGCCGAAGATGGCCTCGTGGCCTTTGTTCTTCGCCACTCCTTCGCGGATGGTGCGCTCGATGAGCCGCCGCATTTTCGGCTGGTTGAGGAATTCGACATGTTCCGCCCAGGGGATGGAGATCAGGACGCGCAGGCGAAACTCGCGCGCCAGGTCGAGGAACCATCGCGGCGGGATGTGGTAGACACGCAGCAGGTTGATCCCGAGTTCCTGCATGAGGAGAAAATCCTTCCGCGCTTTCTCAGGGTTGCCGACGAAATGCCCCTCAGCGTCCGGCGCAAACGGGCCATAGGTCACACCCTTGATAAACCACTTGGTATCGCCCTCGAAAAAGAACTTCGCGCGGACGCGAATGCGCTCAAGGGGGGTGGTCGTGGCGGGAGGCGGGGCGCTGGGCGCGAGGATCTCGGGCATGGAAAGGGGGCCTTTCTTAGCCTTAGAGAGGGCACTCGGCAAGCGGCGGGGGGAAAATGGTTTCTGGTTTCTAGTTTCTGGTTTCTAGTTTACCCCTGCCAAAACCGCTCCGAAGCGCGTGCGATCCCGCTCCGGAGAACCTGAAACTTTAAACCTTAAACCAAAAACCCTTCCCGCCTTGCCCCCGATTCTTGACGCTCGCAATTTAACCATCCGGCGCGGTGAAACGACGATCCTCGACGACCTTTCATGGAGGGTCGCGCGCGGGGAAAACTGGGTGATTCTTGGGGCCAACGGATCGGGCAAGACCTCGCTCCTCAGCGCGTTGACCGGCTATCTCTCGCCAACCAGCGGCGAAATTTCGGTCCTCGGGGAGACGTTCGGCGAGAGCGATTGGCGCGAACTGCGCAAACACATCGGCCTGGTGAGTTCGAGTGTACGGCAAATGATGGCCGACCACGAACCCGCGCTCGTGACGGTGATCAGCGGCAAGTATGCGATGATCGATTACTGGGGGCGCGTCCAGACGGCCGACCGCACCGCCGCGGCGCGTATTCTACGCGAGGTGGAGGCCGGGCACCTGGCGGATCGGCGCTGGGAGGTGCTGAGCCAGGGCGAGCGCCAGCGCATCCTCATTGGCCGGGCGCTCATGGCGAAACCGCGCCTGCTCATTCTCGACGAGCCGTGCGCGGGGCTCGATCCCGTGGCCCGCGAGCATTTTCTCGATTTCCTGCAGCGGCTCGGTTCCCGCCGAGGCGCCCCGGCGCTGATCTTTGTCACGCATCACGTCGAGGAGATCATGCCCGTATTCACCCATGCGCTGCTGCTCCGGGAGGGCCGGGTGATCGCGGATGGGATAAAATCAGAAGTCATGACCTCCGCCCGCCTCTCGAAAGTCTTCGGAGCCGGCATCAAGCTGGGGTGGAAGAATTCCCGTTACAGCCTGCGGGTAGCCAGCTGAAGACCTTCTCTTCCGCCCCTTCCCATTTCTCCCCAGCCGTGCCATCCTTGGCCGATGTTTCAGCCCCCCACCTTTCTTCTCGCCTGCGCCCTTGCGCTGGCCCTGGCCATCCCGGCGCGGTGTGAGGAAGCGCCGGCCACCGATAACGTAGTGGTCGATGCGCCGACGGAAGCGATCATCACCGGCGCCTTGCGCTACCTTGTCTCGCAACAGCAAACCAATGGCTCCTGGACCGCGCAGGGTCGCAAAGGCGATCACCCGGTGGCCATGACCGGCTACGTCCTGCTCGCCTTCATGGCGGCGGGAAATCTGCCGGAGGAAGGCGACTATGCCCGGCAGGTTTCCGCCGGCATGCAATTCCTGCTCGATTCGCTTCAGCCCGACGGCACCTACCGCGGCGTGGATGGCAGCAAGTACATGTACAACCATGGCATCGCCACCCTCGCCCTCGCCGAACTCTACGGGCAGACGCGCTCGCCCGCGCTGCGGCCCAAGTTGGAGCGCGCGGTCAAGCTCATCGTCAGCACCCAGAGCGAGAAGGGCGACAACAAGGGCGGCTGGCGTTACCGCCCTTTTCCCGGCGACGCGGACATTTCGGTGACGGTCATGCAGGTGGTGGCCCTGCGCGCCGCGAAGAATGGCGGGATCGAAGTGCCGCAGCAGACGATCGACGATGCGATCGACTATGTGCGGCGCTGCCGGTTCGGAGGCGCGGGCGGGTTCAGCTACCAGGCCGGACGGGGGCCGGACGGCTTTGCGCGCACGGGGGCGGCCATCTACTCCCTGCAAGTGTGCGGCCAATACGACGACCCGCTGGTCGCCGCCGGGTCGGATTATCTTTTCGACAAGAACAAACCGAATACCCAGTGGTGGACCTACGGCTGCAACTACGCCTCGCCCGCGCAGTACATGATCGGTGGCCCGACCTGGAAGCGCTGGTACGGCTTGATGCGCGATGAACTCGTGCGCACCGCCAGGCGCGAAGGTGATCTCAGCTACTGGAACGGCGACGTCGGCCCGGTCTATTGCACCGCCGTGCATACCACCATCCTGGCCATGCCGTGGCACTACATCCCTCTCTACCAGCGCTAGATCCTTGATGCGCTGGATTGCCTTCACCTTCATCTCATTCGCCGGGATTTTTCACCTCTGCGCGGGCTCGATCGAACCCTTCGGCGGTGACCCCATCCCCGGCAAAATCGAGTTGGATTCCGGCGGGATGATCTTCCGCCCGGACCAGGGCCCGGCGGTGAAAGTGGATTTCAGCAATTGTTATCGCGTTGTCTTCGACGCTCCCACACCGGAGGTCTGCGTGCCGGGCGTCATGCTCAACGACGGCTCCCGCCTCGCCGCGCCGTACAGCGCGCTCACTGAGGCCGCGGTCAAGTTCCCGAGGCGCAACAATCTCAGCATTCCCTCCGCAGAAATCGCCTGGATCATTTACCAGCGTTTCCCCGCGGCGCTGGTGGCTAATGCGCCCGCGGGAGAAACAGGTGCGCTGCTGCCGGGCGGCGATTTCTTTTCGGGCACGGTGCGCGGGGCGGATGCCGAAGCCGTCAAGGTCTTCAACGAAATCTTCGGTCCACGGCGGCTCGACGCCCGCAAGGGCGAGGTCTTCGCCGCGGTCCTGCGACCGGCCCGTCCGCTTACAGCACAATACGAATTTCGCACCGCCGACGGCGGGTTATTCGGCGCCGATGTATTCGCCGCCGAGCATTCCGGCGCCACGCTCCGGAGCCAGCTCTACGATGGCCTGAAACTCGCGACGGCGGAGATCGTCGAGATCCGCGCCGGCCTCAATCGATGCCGGCTGCTCTCCGCGATCTCCCAATTGCACGCCGAGCCCGCCGCGGGACTTCGGGTCACTCCGGAGGGCGGATTGATCACCGAAAGCAAGGCTGTGATCACGTGCCCGGTGCCGGCCGGGTTCACGGAATTCGTCGCCCGTGTCGCCCCCGGGGACGATGTGGCCGCGGGCCAGCGCGTCGTTTTCACCATTTACGTGAATGGAGCGCCGGTGGGGCGGAGCACCCCCCAAGGCACCGGCGACCCACCGCAAGTGCTGCGCATCCCGCTCAATGCGGCGCGCGCGCTCAATCTGCGAGTCGACAGCAATGCCCCGGCCGGCACGACGGTGACCGGTCGCTGGGTGCAGTGTCTCTTTGTGCGCCGCTAACCCATCGAAAAAACCGCATCGCCACGCCCGGGAGTGTGAGTAAGTTTCCACCATGTCGCCCCTCAAATCGTCCCTCGCCGCCCTCCTCGGCCTCACGCTGCCATTCGCCGCCTTGCGGGCCCAGGACAGCGACAGCCCGCCGGTCTCACCCGTGATGCGCGAGGTCAGCCCGGGCGTCTACGAGATCGGGAAGATCCACCTCGATCAAAAGGCCCGCTCGGTGCGCTTCCCGGGCTTGCTGAACATGAAGGATGGTAACCTCGAATACCTGCTCGTCACCGACCAGGGCAACGTCCATGAGAGCCTGCTCGTCACCGACATCCAGCCGAACGACCTTCATTTTTCCATGCTCCTCCTCGGGGCCAAAGGTTCCGGAGAAAAAGCGTCCGGCGAAATGCCCCCCGGCCAGATCGATGCCAAATACTTGAAATCCGCTCCCCCGTTGAAAGGCGACCGCATCAACATCACGGTGGAATGGAAGGCCGGCGACGCCGTCAAGTCGACTCCGGTCGAGGACTGGATCATCAATACCACCCGGAAAAAGCCGATGGAACGCGGCCCCTGGATCTACAATGGCTCGATGTTCAACGAGGGCCGTTTTCTCGCACAGCTCGAAGGGGCGTTTGCCGCCCTCGTCACCTATCCCGCCGCCTTGATCAACAATCCGCGACGCGGAAATGATGATGACTCGGTCTGGATCGTGAACGAGAAAGCGATTCCCGCGGTCAAAACTCCGGTCGATATTACGATCCAACTCCTGCCCGCTACCGACGCCAAAGCCACTCCATGAAGACTGCCACTCTTACTACCGCCCTCACCGTCGCGGCTTCCCTCATCGCGCCCGCACTTTTCGCCGCCGAACCGCCCCCGCGCGATGAGGCAAACGTCTCGGTCCGCAATGAGGTCGTGACCGCGATCAGCAAGGGGCTTTCCTGGCTCAAGCGCCAGCAACAGCCGAATGGCTCGCTGGCCAATCCGCTCAATCCCGATCCTTCCGCGGACAACCCCGCGCTGACCGCGCTACCGCTCATGGCGTTCCACTATGAGCCGACCGGCAGGGCCGGGAAGGAATACGCGGACGTCTTGAAGAAAGGTTACGGTTATCTGCGCGCGCAGGTTCAGCCCGATGGCGGCATCTATTCGAAGGGACTCTCCAATTACAATACCTCGGTGTGCCTTCAGGCGCTGCTGCAAAGCGGCGACCCGCAGGACGAACCGATCCTGACCAAGGCCCGCGCCTTCATCGTCGGGCAGCAGGCCAAGGGCATGATCAAGCCCGAGACCGATGGCGGCATCGGCTACGGCCCGACGGCCGTGAATCCCAAGCGCGGTCATCCGGATCTCGACAACACGCTCCTCGCGCTCGAGGCCCTGTATGCCTACAAAAAGGCGCGCCCGACCGTCGAGATTCCCAAGGCCCAGGATCTCAATTGGCAGGCTGCGATCGATTTCGTCAGCCGTTGTCAGAATCTGAAGAGCACGAACAAGCTGGCCTGGGCGAGCGACGACCCGGCCAATAAGGGCGGCTTCATCTATTACCCCGGCGACAGCAACGCCGGTGAACAGAAACTCCCGAATGGCAAGACCGCGCTGCGCAGCTACGGCTCGATGACCTACGCGGGCCTGCTCAGCTTCATCTACGCGGACTTGAAGAAGGACGATCCGCGCGTCTCCGCCGCACTTGAGTGGTTGGGCAAGAATTACACGCTGGACGAAAATCCCGGCATGGGCCGGGCCGGGCTGTATTACTACTACCACCTCGCCGCCAAGGGCCTCGCGACCGCCAAAATCGCGGAGATCGAGACGCCCGACGGCAAGAAAGTGAAATGGCCGCGCGAAATGGCGCTCAAACTCATGAACCTGCAAAAGCCGGACGGCTCCTGGATGAACGACACGCCGCGCTGGATGGAAACCGATCCCGTGCTGGTCACCACCTACAGCGTGTTGACGTTGGAGATCCTCTACAACCAGCTTTAACGCCCGAAAGCCAGCGGAGGCTCGAGACGGCTAAGCGAGGGCTATGCCGAAGGCATTGAATAAACCAGCCCAGGGTTGCCGAGCTTGCGAGACTACCCTGGGATCGATCCGGCAAGGCGTCCAACCCCCGAAGTGGGTTGAAGAAGGCCTCAATGGCAGAGCGCGCTCTCTGACAATGCGCATCTTCTTCAACTCCTTCAGAGTTGGCCGCGTTTTGTATCGAAAACCCAGGGTAGCTCGTTCCTCGCAACCTTGGGCTGACCTATTGAACGCCTTCGGCGTAACCATTTGCGCGAGCCCGCAAGTTCACGTCACGCCCTTCGCCGCAGCGGGTAGGATTGCTCGCGTTACAACTGGGGGGCTGCCTGCAACGACCGTTCGAAAACCTCGTGCTTAAGCACGCCGACAAAGGGCAGGTTTCGATAGTGCTCCGCGAAATCCAGTCCGTAGCCGATCACGAATTCGTTATCGATATCGAAGCCGACGAAGTCTGCTTCGAGTTCCTCGGCGCGCGGGCACCGCTTGCTGAGCAGCACGCACACGCGCACGCTTTTCGGCTGTAGTTCGCCCCGGATGCGGCGGCAGATCGCGTGGAGCGTCCGGCCGCTGTCGAGGATGTCGTCGATCACGAGGACGTGCCGGTCCTTCACGTCGGGCATGGAGTTCTGGTCGAACGTCACCACGCCGCTGCTCTCGGTGCCACCGTGGTAGCTGGAGACGCTGAGGCAATCGAGCTTCAGCGGCAGCGGGATGCGTCGCAACAGGTCCGCCGCGAAGATCAGCGAGCCATTGAGCACGGCCACCACCGTCAGTTCCTCACCGGCGTAAAAATTCGTGATGTCGCGCGCCATCTCGTCGAGACGCGATAGGATCGTTTGTTCGTGAAATAGGATGCGTTCGACGTCATCGAGCATCCTGCTTTGTACCGTGGCCCAGACAAATTGGCACCGGAATTTCGGCTGTGGTTGAAGAAAAATGCGCGAAGAAAACAGGGTGGCGTTTTCCCCGTGCACCCGCTTACATGGCCCCGCGCTCCGACAAAAAGTCGCGCCACTTCCCACCTCAACCTCGTACCTTCGCACCGCATGTCCTGCTATCATCCCTCCATCGAAGGCGCCCAGCATGGCGCCAAGTCTCTCGCTGATTTTCTCGCGTATGCCAAACGCAGCGGAGCGAGTGGAGCCCAGCCGAGCAACTACATGCTGCAAGGCGGCAAACTTTTTAAGTCCGCCAAGGAAATCAAAGCCGCCTTCGCCGACGCCGGTCTGATGATCGACGGCGTCTCGTCCCATTGCCCGATCTGGGTGCACACCACCGCGTGGACGGAATCGCCGACTATTCGCCCCTTCATCCCCGCCGATGTCGCCAAGAAGTCTCCGGCCGAGATTGAAAAATGGGCGGAGAACTATGTGCTGAAGCTCCTCGATCTCGTCGCCGAGTTGGGCATCAAGGTGCTCCCGATGTTCTGGGGAACGGCCTATGGATGGGAAATTGCGACCGGTTATCCTTGGGGGTTCTGGGCGGGTCCCGGCTACGACTTCATCAAGGAGGGCAATGAGCGCTTCGTGAAGAAGACGAAGAAGATCCGCGACCACGCGCGCAAGCTCGGGATCAAGCTCTGCCACGAGATCCATCCCGGCACCGCCGCCGCCACCGCCGACGATTTCCTCAATCTCGTGAAGATCACGGACAACGATGAGACGATGGCGGTCAACGCCGATCCGTCGCACTGCTGGGAAGGCGAACCGTGGGAAACGCGCTTCCTCAAGGTGGGCCAGTACATCTACGCCGCCCATATCAAGAATTTCACCATTCGCGCCGGCTTCCCGCTGCGCACCATGCAGCCCGACTGGACAGGCCGCGCTATGCAATTCACCGACCTCCCAAGCGGCGACCTAAACATGAACCGCTACGTCGAGCTCCTCCTCCTCGTCGGTTTCCCCAGCCGCTACTGCCAGCTCCACGGATCCAAGACCGCCCCGCTCGTCGTCGAAGCCGAGAGCGCGCACCGCGACCTCGATTCCACGAGCGCCAACGGTATCGCCTACGTCCGCGACAACCTCCTCATCACCCCCGCCGCCGGGAGTTTCGAGGACGGCATGGGCGCGTAAACCGGGATCAGCCCGTCGCAAGCAGCCACGATGCGAAGAGTTGCGTCCGTTACGTAGCGTCGAATTCATTCGACGAACTGACGTTCTGCGGCAGGTACGGTACAGACATTTCGGGGAGACGCGTGCTCGAAAATCTTGTCTTCTTCTGCTGCCGCGGTTCGGCGAATAAATTGCCGTTCGCATCCGCTCCGCCCTGCGGGCTGCCTGCGGCAAGCTATCTCGCTCCGCTCGGTTCGCCCCTACGTAGAAGGACTCCGCAGCCTCGCGGCAGATTAATTCTGCGAACTGGTCCCGCCGTTCGAAGGAGGCGGGGGCGGCGGTTCGCTCGCACCCACATCCGGCCGCGGGAAACCGGCCAGCTTCGCGCGAATGATTTCCGCTCGAAGCGAGTCCCGCTCGTCCGCCGCCAGCTTCTGCTGAGTTCCCTTCTGCAAATGCGCCGGCTGGGTTTCCATGAAAAGCTCGTCCACCGGCTGGCGGCATTCTTCCGGGAAAAAGCTGAGGTCGATGCCGAGCTTCATGAAGGACAGCAGATTCAGCGCTTCCTTCGAGTTCATCGAATAGGCGTGCCGCAGGATGCCGTAGCCGCGCCCGATATGATCGAGCAGCGTCTTGGGCTTCTTCTGGAGGAGCATCTGCCGGGCGTTCTGCTCGTGCTCGATGATCTGCTCGATGACCTTGTGCAAGCGCGCGATGATATCGTCTTCCTTCTCGCCGAGGGTGGTCTGGTTGGAAACCTGGAAGAGATTTCCGAGCGCCTCGGTGCCTTCGCCGTAGAGGCCGCGCACCGCCAGGCCGATCTTGTTCACGGCCTGGATCACCTGGTTGATTTGCTCGCTCAGGACGAGCGCGGGCAGATGCACCATGGCCGAAGCCCGCATTCCGGTGCCGACATTCGTCGGGCAAGCCGTGAGGTAACCGAGCTGCGGGTGGAAGGCAAAGTCCAGCTTGTCCTCCAGCGCCGAGTCGGCCTTGTCGATCATCTTGAAGACGTTCTTGAGCTGCAATCCGGCACGAATGGCCTGCATCCGGAGATGGTCCTCCTCGTTGATCATGATCGAGAGCGTCTGCTTGCGATTCATGACCACGGCGGAGCCGACACCCTTCGCGGCGTGCTCGCGGGAAATGAGGTGCCGCTCCACGAGCACCTGCTTTTCCAGCGCGGACAAGTCCTGCGAGTAGACGGAAAATGCGTCGCTCATTTCCGGGAGCGCTTCGACCTGGGGCTTGATCGCCTCGAGGATTTGCAGCCGGTCGTGCTTCTTGGCCCATCCGGGGAAGGCGAAGTTTTTCAAGTTGCGCGCCAGCCGCACCCGGCTGCTCACGACGATCTGGTTGTGCGGGCCTTCCCCGCGCAGCCACTCCCCTGAAGTATTCAAAATGTTGTGGATGGCCATGGCTTACTCCGTATCGAGATGGCGGATGCGGTCCCGGATCGTCGCCGCCGATTCGTAGTCCTCTTCGGACACCGCCTTGCGCAAATCGCGCTGCAAATTCTTCAGTTGCGACTCCCGCTCCAGGCTTCGCGCCTGGCGCGCCGGCACCTTGCCCACGTGCTCGGTCCCCTTGTGCATGCCCTTGAGCAGCGAAGCGAGCCCATCGGCAAATGTCGTGTAGCATGTGGCGCAGCCGAGCCGGCCCGTCTTCTTGAAGTCCGCCTGGCTGAAGCCGCACGTCGGGCATTTTTGCACCCCGCCGCCGCGCTCCATCTCATGCGCCGCCCCAAGCCCGAGCAGCAGATCCGCCAGGGCAAACCCCGTGGGATCGGTCACGCCCTTTTCCTTCGAGCAGCCCTCGCACAGGTTCACCTTCTGCATCTTCCCATCCACGATCTGGGTCAGGAAGACCGTGGCTTGGTTGGTTTTGCAGACATCGCAGTTCATATCAGGGGTTTTGGGGCTTGAGCAGCCTGGTGATCATTGTTCAGCAACCAGTTTAGGGGTCTACCGATTCCTGGCTACTGATCACTGATTACTTCAGTAAATCGCCGTGCCTGTGCTTTGCGTCAACTCGCGGAATCGCGCGATGATTCGATTGGTAATCGGACCCGGCTTGCCATCCCCGATCACGCGATTGTCGAGCTTGACCGCAGCGATCACCTCAGCGGCCGTGCCGGTGAGGAAAAATTCGTCGGCCGTGTAGAGATCGTAGCGGGTGAGCGACTGGACGTTCACCTTCAGGCCCATATCCGCCGCGATATCGAGCACCGCCTGCCAGGTGATGCCCCGCAGCGAGCCCGCGTAAATCGGCGGCGTGAAGATTTCCCCGCGTTTCACGATGAACACGTTGTCGCCGGTGCATTCGGCCACGTAACCCTCTTCATTCAGCATCAGGCCCTCATCGGCCTTGGCGAGGTTCGCCTCGATCTTGGCCATGATGTTGTTGAGGTAGTTGAGCGATTTCACCGCCGGGCTGAGGGCCGCGGGGGCCATGCGCCGCGTGGCCACCGTGACCACCGTCATCCCGCGCTCGTACGCCTCCGGTGGATAGAGCTGGATGGTGGCCGCGATAATGATCACCGAGGCCTTCGGGCAGCGGTCCGGACTCAGGCCGAGATTGCCTTTTCCGCGGGTCACCACGAGCCGGATATATCCGTCGCGCAAGCCGTTGCGCCGGATCGTCTCCAGAAGGGCAGCCTCCATTTCCGCCATGGTCATGGGGATGGTGAGCATGATGGCGCGCGCCGAATCCCAAAGCCGCTCCAGGTGCTCGGTCAGCTTGAAGACTCGCCCGTTGTAGAAGCGAATGCCTTCAAAAATGCCGTCGCCGTAAAGGAGGCCGTGGTCGAAGACGGACACCTTCGCCTCGGGTTCGGGGACGAATTGGCCGTCGATGTAGATCGTGAGTTCCATGGAGAAAGGGGGAGCAAAGTGCCAGTACCCGGAGCGATTTCAAGCCACCAGCGTGCCATCTCGAATTTCGAGTCGCCGGTCACCCCGGGTCGCCAGTTGGGAATCGTGGGTCACGACGACCAGCGTTTTGCCCCGCTCCCGCACCAATCCCAGAAGGAGATCGACGATCCCGTCGCCAGTCTTCGAGTCCAGATTGCCCGTCGGTTCATCGGCAAAAATGATGCTGGGGTCATTGATCAGGGCGCGGGCAATGGCCACCCGCTGCTGCTCACCACCGGAGAGTTCCGTTGGCAGGTGGTGAAACCGGTCCGCCAGGCCCACTTCCGTCAGCACCTGGGCGGCCTTCTCACGCTTGATCTTCTTGCCGATCATGGAAGGCAGGAGCACATTTTCCAGGGCTGTCAGTTCCGGCAACAGGAAATACCCCTGGAATACGAACCCGATGCGCTCATTACGAATCCGCGCCTGCGCCGTTTCGCCGCCCTTATAAAGGAACGTGCCTTCAAATTCGACTGTTCCGGATTCGGGAGTCTCCAGCCCAGCGAGCGTGTAGAGCAGCGTCGTCTTCCCCGCCCCGGAGGCCCCGCAAAGAAAAACCGCCTCTCCCTGGTAAATCTCCGTGCTGATCCCCCGAAGCACCTCGATCTTCCGGGGACCAAGTTGGAACGACCGGTACAAATCACGGGCGATGACCTGAGGCTTGGAGGTTCGAGGAAGCGTCGGGGGTTGGGAGGCGGGCGTGGATTCACTCATGCGGCGGAGAGGCGAAGATGCGGGCGGATCCGGCTTCGATCAATCCCCAACCTCGCAGAGTTGATGGTGGAAAGTGGATAGTTGATAGCCCCGCGTGATTTTGCGGATGCGCACCGCGAAGCCGCCTTTCTTCCATGGGCCCAAATTTTCATGAACGTCATGCAGACATTTGGCGGGCTATCCACCATCCACTCTCAACTATCCACAATCGTCGCCTTCTGCCGCACCGCTTCATACAGCACAATCCCCACTGAAGTCGCCAGGTTCAGGCTGCGCGTCTGCGGGGTCATCGGAATGGTCAGCAGGTTCTCCTGATTGGCGTCCAAAAGCGGTTCCGGCAGCCCTTTCGTCTCCCGGCCGAAGACGAGAAAATCCCCATCCCGAAACCGCGTCTCCCAGTAGGGGCGGTCGGTTTTGGTGGTGAGAAAAAAATATCTCGTTCCCGCCCCTTGGGCGGATTGAAGGTCCGCCAGCGATTCCCACACGGTGACCGTGACGTCTTTCCAGTAATCCAGCCCCGCGCGCTTCAAAGTCCGGTCATCGATGGAGAACCCCAGCGGCTTCACCAGGTGCAGATGCGCCCCTGTCGCGAGGCACAGCCGTCCGATATTGCCAGTGTTGGGAGGAATTTCAGGCTCAACGAGGACGACATGGAACATGCACCTCCGATTTCGCCAATTGCACACGATCAGCGCAACCACACAGTCCCGGTCTTTTCTGGCACGCCAAAGGCTCAGGGTTGCGCCCACCCGCCAATGCGTGCTAGATGCCCTACTGCCCAGTGCGTTATCTTAAAGTCACCCTCATCACCGGCTCCTTCGTCGCGATTTTTATCGCGGTGCTGCTTCAGGGCGGACTTTTTGTACGGCTGGATGCGGCGCTGGCTGCTTTTACCATGCAGCCCTATGTCCCGGACTTGCATCGTCCGGTGCAGTATCCGCTCTTCCTCTTCTTCGCCTTTGCGATTGCCTGGACCACCATCGATATCCCACGCAACTCGCTGAAAGCCGTCGTCGCCGCGGGCGCGCTGCTCCAGATTATCAGCTTGGTGTGGGTGCTCCGCCTGCTCGGCATCTTCTTTTCGCCCTTTCCGAGCATGCTGGCCATCGTCCTGAGTTTCTGCGCTGGCATCATCTACTCGCGCAGCGAAGCCGGCAGCCGGAAACGCGTGCTGCGCCAGGTACTGGGCGACCGCGTCTCGACAAAAACCTTCTACGCGCTCCTCAACTCCTCCGCGCCGCTCAATCTCGAGGGCGAGCGTCGCGAAGTGAGTATCATCGTCTGCGAGATCTTCAATCACGACGACCTCGAAGCCGCGCTCTCCGCGCCGGATTACGTCGCGCTCACCAACTCTTTCCGCCGCAATGCCGGTGATTTCCTCGTGGAGCGGGGCGGCTATCTCGACGAGTGCGACGGGGAAAGCCTGCGCGTCGTCTTTGGCGCGCCCCTGCCCAATGAAGACCACGCCCGCACTGCCTGTGAAGCGGCGCTCGCCCTCACCGAGCGCCTCGACGAGGTCAATGCCGAGTGCCACGGCATTTGGAAGCAAATGTTCGATTTCCGCATCGGAGTGAACTCCGGCGACATGGTGGTGGCCGCCTACGGTTCCCGCCGCCTCGGCACGCTCAGCGTCGCGGGAGAACCCGTCGAATTTGCCCGGCGACTCTGCCGCGCCAATCTCATCTACGGTTCCAGGATTCTGCTCGGCACCAATACGTTTCAAGAAGCGGAGTCCGCCATCGAAGTGCGCCCCATGGAACTGATCCAGCGCTACGAAGACGGCAGCCGCGAGGAGATCTACGAGTTGCTCGCCCTGCGGGACGTCCTCTCCTTCGAAGACCTCGAGCGTCGCGACCTCTTCTGGCAAGGCGTCATCTACTACCGGGAGCAGCTCTGGGATGATGCCTTGGGCCTTTTCCACAGTGCCCGCAGTTCCAGCGGCGCCGACGGCCCCGTGGAATTCTACATCCGCCGGATCGAACAGCTCCGGATTGGAACACCGTCACTGGATTGGACTTCGGCACGCTTGTGAAGCGCGTCTCCTACCCCGCCGCCATCCAGGGTCTCGTCGGAGAACTCAAGCGCCTCCCCGGCATCGGACCTCGCAGCGCCGAGCGAATCGCCTTGTGGATGCTTCAATCTCGCGACGCCCGCCCTTTGGAAATCGCCCGGGCCATCCGCGAGGTGCAGGAAACCGTTCATCCCTGCCCGCGCTGTGGCTTCTTCGCCGTTGAGACCCTCTGCGAAATCTGCGCCGACTCGTCGCGCGATCCCTCGCTCATTTGCGTGGTTGAGCAACCCACGGAAATCCTGCCTCTGGAACGCACCGGCGGCTTTCGTGGTCTCTACCACGCGCTCGGCGGGCGTATTTCCCCGCTCGATCACATCGGGCCGGATGACCTGCGCATCGATTCGCTCATTGATCGCATCAAGTCGGAGACCCCCACGGAAATCATCCTCGCCCTCGGCTCCGACGTCGAAGGCGAAGCGACCGCCAACTACCTCGCCGACCTGCTGCGCGCCTTGCCCGTCTCCGTGACCCGCCTCGCACAGGGATTGCCCGCCGGGGGCGGACTGGATCAGGCTGACGAACTCACCTTAAGCCGGGCGCTCGCGGGAAGAACGCGGCTTTGATGAAACCGATTAATCCGTAATCAGTGACGAGCAGTAATCAGTGAAACGCCGCGGCAAATCCGAAAACTGATTACTCCCTCCTCACCGATTACTGATTACTAATTCTGCCAGATGCCCACCGCCATCCACTGGTTCCGCCGTGATCTGCGTCTGACGGACAACACCGCGCTCGCGGCCGCGGTTGCGTCGTACGATGAGGTCATCCCGGTCTACATCGTCAATAAATGGCGCAAGCACCATCACTGGTGCGGGGCGCCCCGGCAGGAATTTCTGTGCGGTTGCCTGGCTTCCCTGGCCGGAAACCTCGAGGCCAAGGGTGGCCGGTTGATCATTCGTCACGGGGACGCGGACAAGGCGCTCGAAAACCTCTGCCGCGAGGCGGGCGCCGAAGCGATCTACTTCAACCGCGATCCCGATCCGTACGGCCGTGAGATGGAGGCGCGCCTCGGCAAAATGGCGGCACGGAACGGGTTCAAGATCCATGCATACCAGGATATCGCGATCCATGAGCGGGACGAAGTCCTCACGGGCGGTGGCACCCCATTCAAAGTCTTCACCCCGTATGCCCGCGCCTGGCTAAAGCTCGACAAGCCTGAGCCATACCGGGCCATCGGCCGGATTTTCACACCGCCGAAAATCGCCAGCGAGCCCCTGCCCACGCTCGAAACGTGGAACCTGAAGAGTGATGCCACGGTCATTGAACCCGGCGAAGCAGCCGCCCGCAAAAGGCTGGGCCGTTTCCTCGACGGACCGATTCTCGATTACGCCAGCCACCGCGACCTGCCCGGCTTGGAATCGACCTCCCGCCTCTCCCAGGATCTCCGGCACGGCACGCTGAGCATCCGGGAGGTCTACGCGAAGTGCGCCGGCCTGGCCGAAAAAGTCCAGCCCGCCCAGCGGCGCGGCATCGGGATCTTCATCAACGAACTCATCTGGCGCGAGTTCTACATGCAAGTCCTCTGGCACTGCCCGGACGTTCTCGATCACGAATTCCAGGAGGATTACCGGCACCTGAAATGGCGCGACCATTGGCGGCCTGAAGAAAAGCCCGCGGGCGCACATTTCGATCGCTGGACCCGTGGCGAAACCGGATTCCCGATCGTGGATGCCGGGATGCGCCAGTTGAACGCCACGGGCTTCATGCACAACCGCGTCCGCATGATCACCGCCATGTTCCTGACCA
>Ga0070658_10001778_pt1 | contig 18142 bp, 13 predicted proteins | sample KBSC13metaG_FD_64664 | JGI IMG/M metagenome (GOLD analysis project Ga0070658, IMG submission 64664) | Corn rhizosphere microbial communities from Kellogg Biological Station, Michigan, USA - KBS C1-3 metaG | ecosystem: Host-associated > Plants > Roots > Rhizosphere > Soil ...
GAAACCTCACCCCGGCCCTCTCCTTGGAAAGGAGAGGGAGAAAGATGCCGGCAATAGCGTCAGCCTCCTGGACCTTGACGTTGGCCAGGGGGGCCTGGCTCCGCCATGCGCTATCGGCGCGGCGGTTGTCGAGGGCGGTGTCACGTCGCCGGCCGGCATGTGGTTCGCCGGTGACGTCACCCCCGTCCGACATATCCGCGATATCTGCGAAGGTTCTGTTCGATTGATCGAGCGGCTGCGGCGACATGATCCGGCTCTGACTGTCGTCGATACATGCGGGCTAATCGGCGGGAAGATCGGCGTGGTGTTAAAGCAGCGGCTGATTCGCACGATTGGTCCGGACGTGATCGTGGCGATCGAGCGGTCGAGTGAACTTGACCCCATCCTGACCTCTCTTACCCGGTCAGACGCGCCGTCAACCGCGATTTGGAAGTGTGCGCCGTCGACGGAGGTCGGGAGGAAGACGTCGAGGTTCCGTCGACGGTATCGGACGGAGCGGCTGGCAGCGGCGCTGGAGGGGGCGAGATCGGTGACGTTTCCGTTGGCGACGCCGCCTAAGGTCGACGATCTGGTTGGGCTGGTGGTGGGCCTGATCGATGGCGAGGGGTTCTGTCTCGGGATCGGCGTGGTCGAGGCTGTCGGCGATGGCGAGGTGGTCGTCAATACGGCGGTGGTCGAAGTGGAGAAGGTTGCTATGGTGAAGCTAGGAGAGTTGAGGGTCGACAGTGGTAGGTGGCCGCGGGACCAAGCCCCGCGGCCGTGAGCGTTCTAGAGTCTCGCCTGTTTCTGAGGGGCGATGGCCTGGGTGACCCAGTCGGGCGATTGGCTGTGGATGATGGCGGTGTCGTAGGTGATGACGCCGCGCTGGTAGAGGTTGACGAGCGAGCGGTCCATGATGTGCATGCCGTCGGCGCGGCTGGTTTCGATGGTGTTGCGGATCTGGATGGTTTTGCGCTCGCGAATCAGGGCACGGATGGCGGGTGAGCCGACGAGAACTTCGGTGGCGAGGACGCGGCCGTCTGCGTCGACACGGGGCAGGAGCTGCTGGGCGACGACGGCTTGCAGACACGCGGCGAGCTGGATGAGGACCTGATTCTGTTTGTCGCCGGGGAAGGCGTCGACGACGCGGTCGATGGTCTGGGCGGCGTCGGGGGTGTGCAGGGTCGCGATGACGAGGTGGCCGGTTTCGGCGGCGGTCAGCGCGGTCTCAATGGTCTCCAGGTCTCGCATTTCACCGACACCGATGACGTCGGGGTCCTGGCGCAGGATGTGGACGAGGGCCGAGCTGAACGACCGCGTGTCGCTGTGGACCTGCTGCTGGACGATGATGCTGAGCCGGTTCTCGTGGACGAACTCGACGGGATCCTCGACGGTGATGATCTTGCAGCGGCGCTGACGATTGATCATGTCGATGAGGCAGTTGAAGGTGGTCGTCTTGCCCGAACCGGTGGCGCCGGTGATGAGGACAAGACCGCTTCGCTTTTCGACGAGTTTGTTGACGATCTCCGGCAGACCGAGTTCCTGTGGCGAGCGCAGACTGAGTGGGCAGGCGCGGATCGACGCTTCGATGTTGCTGTGATGGAAGTAGACGGTGACGCGGAAGTGGCCTAGGTCGGCCAGGTAGAGTGATATGCAGAGCTGCCAGTCGCGTTCGAATGTCTCGCGCTGATTGTCGCTCAGCGCCGAGTAGATCATGTCCTTGAGGTCGTCGCGGCCGAGCGGTTGACCCGTGTCGGCAACGAGGTCCCCGTCGACGCGGAACATCGGCGGGAGGCCGACGACCATGTGAATGTCGGAGGCGCGCTGTCGCATTGCCCGGCGCAGAATGGCGTCGAGGCGTTCGCTACATGTGTGAGCCGATTCGATGTCGAGGCCCGCCATGCGCCCGTCGAATTGCGGCGCCGCTATAGTGTCCATTAAAATCCCTCCCACTACATCGGCCTTAGAACATCTCAGCCGCTTACTACTTCATTATATGACGATCTTGCGCAGGACTCAAGACCGCTGCCACCCGACCGACGATAGACGAGTTGTCGATTAGCATAAAGGGTGAGTCCGCGCCCCGCACGGCGTCGATGTTTGGTCGCCACAGGCAAACGCTTCCTGGCGGGACGGTCACCATCGATTCGTCCGAGTTTCGTAAATGTCCGAGCGGCAAGGCATGTCTGGCGATCGGAGCGCCGTTGACCGATAGCGTGCCGGCGTGAACGGCGAGTGTATCTCCTGGTAAACCCAGCACCCGCTCGACCATCAATCCCTGAACCGGAATGCGGCTGTCTCCGTTGCGGTTGGCGGAGCCGCCGAGGTTCGCCGCTACCACTTCACCGCGTTTCACCTTGGGACTATTGCGGACGACCATGGTATCGCCGCGGTGCATTGTTGGCTCAAGTCCGTCGGTGCCGACGAGATAGAGCGTGCCGGCCAAATTAATTGCAACGAACAAGGTCGATGCGATGATGGCGGTCGAGGCGGCCGCGTACCGCGTTAGTCGAAGCATCTTTCTTTTGGCGTCGTCGGGGACGGGATAGGTCAGCCGTAGGGTGTCGAACTGACAGTACACGAGGAGTAAGAGAAAGCATGTGCCGAAGAAGTTCGAGATGTCGGCATGAATGGTCGCCGCAAAAAGGGCGAGCAGGGCGGCGGCCGCGATCGACTGAGCGATCGCCTCGGGGTGACGTCGATTGAGGGCAGCGCCAAGGCCCGGAACGATGCCGGCGCCGGCGATGAGCGACCGCCGGATGTTGGCGCGGGTGGCCGAGTCGATTCGCGGATGCGGCAAGCTTTGGGAAGCTCGCTGCCACCAGAGCTGCAGTCGCCATGTTTTGGGTCGATCGCGGGCGCGCGGCGGATAGATGTCGACGAAGTGCATGTCGACAGAGGTGGTCGCCGGCGACAGCGAGCGTTGGCATCGACCGCAGACGGTGACGTTCGGCAGATTGTAGTAGCCGCACGATGCGCACTTCACGTAAGTGAGCCTCTTGCTCCCGCCTCCATGCCCTGAACGGCATGGCTACGCGGAAGCGCCCTCCGGGCTGGGGAAACGGAGTACAGCTACCACCGGACAGAGTGTTTGTTCCCCACGTGTTGGGTCTCGACTATTTCCTGGTAGAACTCTTCGGTGGGCCGCTGATCGGTGACCGGGCCGAGCAAGTCCTGGAATATCTTCACGTAATCCAGGCAGCGCTTGCCGGGCATGCCTTTGACTTGTACCTGGACGCGGCCGTTGGCGTCGATCTCGATTTCGAGTTCCTCTTGTTTTGCCATTGCGTCTCCTTAACTACCGTTCCATTCGCCAAATGCGTTTGACCCAGCCGAGGGGGCCGGAGAGTTGGGCGCGGCGGAGAGCGGTTTTGGCTTCTTTGAAGTCGCCGCGGGAGTCGATGGCGCGCTGGTAGTAGCCTGTCGCGACAGCGTACTGGCCCAGGCCTTCGTACGACTGGCCCAGATGATAGAGCACGAGCGGGTTGCGCTCAGCGTGGCGCGCGGCTGTTTGCAAGAGTTCTTTGGCCTTGCCGTAGAGTTTTGCCCGGTTGTAGGCGATGGCGATGCGGAGCATGAGGCTCCAGTCGTCCGGGGCGATTTCGATGGCCTTGAGGAAGCAGCGGTGCGCGTTTTCGGCGGAGTTGGGTGTCAACAGGAGGCTTTCGCCTCGGGCGGCCCAGACGAATGCCGATGTCGCCCGCATCTCGACCGCGCCGTCGAGGTACTCCATGCCCTGGCGAATGTTACCATCGAGGGCCAGTGCGAGGCCCTTGCAGGCGAGGACGTTGGCCGACGCCGGAAAGCGGTCGAGAGCGCGGTTAGCCCAGGTGACCGCCTCGCGGTATTCGCCGAGGCTGATGAGGCAGCGCACCTGACCGATCCACGCTGCCGACGCGTCTTTGTTATAACGTAGGGCGCGCGAGTAGGCCGAGAGGGCTACTTCGTACTTGCCGAGCGAATAGGCTTCGTCGCCGGCGGCAATGCACTGTTCCTCGTCGAGGTTGGGCCACGGGTCGGCGACAGGCTCTGTCGATGCGCCCTTTTTGTCGAAGTCGAGTTTTCCGAATCGGCTGTTTTTATTCATTGTAATTGCGGATGACGGGCTGGACGCCCATCGTACGATAAGATATGGCCCGTGCCTATCTTTTTACACGTATGCGGATGGACTGGTCGGCTTCCATCTCCTGGTGGACGACTTCGAAGCCACGGGTTTCGAGTTCCGCCATGACCTGGGCGTAGGCGAATTGCTGCCTGACCCTGTCCATCAGTTCCTGACCGGCGCTCTGCAAGTCCATTTCGCTGACACCTGCGCCGCTCAGGTGCACCTGGCATTGACCGCGGCCATCGACGCGGAAGACCGCCGTGACGCCTTCCCTCTCGACGGTGAACGATTCGCCGCGCTGGAGGGCATCCGTGACGACTTGACTGTCGGTCATTCGCATCTCTATCGATCTTACCGCGTCCGCCACGTAGAGTGAATTGAGCGCATCCAGTTGGCTCTCACTTCTGGCGGCAGCGGTGTATCCGAGAGACGCGGAGGCGGCGATGATGGCGGCGGAGACGATTGGCCAACTGCCGGCAACGACAGGCGCCACTACAAATATAACGGACATTATGACCTCCAGGCGGGCACCGTACCAGGGCTTCGGCCTTAGTAGGCAGTTTAAAAATACCCGGGCGGCGGGTTTCCCTTACGGTCGCTACCGCTCCCATGCGGGAACCTATTGCGGTTTCCTTGGCGGCGGGCCACTACTCCTCACGGATTGGCGCCGTGGCTTGAGGCGCGGCGGGCGCGGCCGTCGGCCCAGGCGCGCAGGCGGTCGATTGGCTCCTTCATCGTTTTCGACAATGGAACGCTGGTGCGGATGCTGTGCTCCAGAATGGCAGTGGTGAGCGGGACTTTGGCGGCGTAGGCGTCGAAGAGCGACGCGATCACGCTTTGCTCGATCTCCGCGCCGCTGAAGCCGGCGCTTGCCTCGGCGAGTTTGGGAATGTCGAACTTATCTGACGACTGCTTACGCCGCATGAGGTGGATTCGCAGGATCTCCGAGCGCTCGTCGACATTTGGCAGGTCGACAAAGAAGGTCTCATCGAGGCGTCCGCGGCGCAGAAGCTCCGGAGGCAACTGGTCGATGCTGTTCGCCGTCGCGACCACAAAGACAGGCTTGGTCTTCTCCTGCAGCCAGGTCAGAAATGTGCTGAGGACGCGCGCCGTGGTGCCGCCGTCGCTGGAGCCGCTGCTGGTGGACCCGGCCATCGATTTCTCGATCTCGTCGACCCAGAGGACGGCGGGGCTGACCGACTCGGCCACCCGTATCGCTGCCCGTACGTTCTCTTCCGACGATCCGACGAGGCTGCCGAAGAGCCGGCCGACGTCGAGGCGGAGCAAGGGGAGGCCCCATACTCCTGCGATCGCCTTGGCCGCCAGGCTTTTGCCGCAACCCTGGACGCCGATGAGCAAAACGCCTTTCGGGGCGGGTAGGCCGTACTCAGACGCGTCGGCGTCGAAGGCGATGCTGCGCTTTTGCAGCCACTCCTTGAGCAGGTCCATACCGCCGATCTGCTGAAGGTTGGCGTCTGCGTGATAGTATTCGAGGAGGCCTGACTTGCGGATCGCCTGCTCTTTCTCCGAGAGAATGATCGGCAGGTCTTCCTCACCCAGCTTGCCGCTCATGACGAGGGTCTTGGCGAAGACATTCTCTGCCTCGGCGAGGGTCAATCCCGACGCCGCCGAGAGGATTTTGTCGCGCGCCGATGGCGTGACATTGAGGTTGCGGCCCGTCGCCTCGTTGACCTCAGACAGGGTGCGGTCGAGCAGGCCGCCAAGCTCGTCGCTGTCGGGAAGCTCGAACTCGACCACGCTCACTTCCTTCTGGAGTTCGAGCGGAAGCTGCAAGGTGGGGCCGACGATGATCAGGGTCTTGTAGCTGTTCTTGAGGTACGACGCCAGTTCGCGGACGCGCCGGACGATGGGGGCGTGACTGGACTGATTGCTGAGGTAGGGGTGCAGGTCGCGGAAGACGTAGATGGCGCTCTCGACACTCTGCAGCACATAGTCGAGGGCCGACGCCGGGTCGGTCGTGCTGTTGTCGGTCCGCTTGCCGCTGTCGAGGGGGGTGCCATATTGCTGAATCCCTCGTGATACGGACCACAAATAGAGCTTTTTCTCCCGCCGCCTGGCGATCTGCGCGAGGATGTCCTCGACGCGGGTTTCTTCCCAGCTCACGATGTAAATGACCGGGTAGCGCGCGCGGATCAGGACCTCGATCTCCTGTGCTGATTTGTTTTGCGAGTTCGGTGTCATGTCTCTATTGTTCCACGGCCGCAATCGATGCGGATTCCAGGGCTCGAGCCACCGGAGTTAGTTTTTCGAGTAGCCTTGTAAAAGCGATGCGGCCGTCGGCGTGGACGAGGATGTCGACGGAGTCGCCGATGGAGTCGCCCTGGCCAGAAGAAACCTCACCCCAACCCTCTTCTTGGAAAGGAGAGGGAGCCGGAGTGGCTAACGCCGCGGGTGGGCCGGTCATCTCACGCGGGCCAGAACCGAGGTTGATGCTACGGTCGTGTTCGTACAGTCGCACGCCGATCTCTTGTGCCATTTTTGTCGCCTTGTCCATTTCCGAACGGTTGAGCGGGCGGCCGATTTGAGGGTCGCCAACAGCGCGATAGTCCGGGACATACTGGAACATGAGATGGAACAGAGTGCCGGGAAAATGAGCCTTCGCCCATTCCAGGCTTGGCCGAGTGCAGCAGTCGAGATGGCCGGGCACCACGAGGTGGCGAATGATGACGCCGGCTCCCGAGTCCACGGCCATTTGAAAGGATGTCGTGATCGATGGCAGGTAGTTCGGGATTCGCCCCAGCTGCGCGGCGCATCGATCGTTGCCGAAGTGAATGTCGCCCAGGTACAGGTCGACGATGCCGTCGAGGATTTCCATGGCCGGCGGCGTGATATACATATTCGAGTTCCAGATGACCGGAACCTTCACGTTCGCCTGCCTGAGTGACTTGAGAATGTTTGGGATGTGCACGGTTGGCTCGCCGCCGACGAGGTTCAGGCTGATCGCGCCTTCCGATAGACGGCGTCGAATGCGGTCACCCAGGGCGTCGGGAGTTTGCACTTCACCGGACATCGGCTTTGTGATGTGCTCATGCGAGTAACAGAAGGCGCACCGCATGGTACACCCCGAGAAAAACACTTCGTGGGATGGAATTAGCTCGCGCTCCTCGCCCGAGAGAATGCCTTCCCAGTGGACGCTGCTGCGGTTGTCGACCCCGCAGTAGCCGTGCGCGCCGTGGTTGCGGTCGACCAGGCAGTGATGGGGGCAGAGATCACAGGCGTCGAGCATGCGGTCGGCGATTTCGATCTTAAGGTCGAGCAGGCTTATCCCGGATTCCTGTTCAGTGAGGAGAATGCCTGCACGTTCGGCGGCGTGAAGCGCATCGACGCCGTCACGGTGGGCGTTGATGGTGTCGGCGACTGTCAATCGAGCGGCGGTAGTGTGCCTTGGGAGGTGGTCGCCGGTTCGTATGAGGTTGTAGTGGTCGATCGACATTTGTGTCTGTTTAGATGTTGACAGACAATAAACGTGGGTATGGAGAAAAGGTTTCGGGCGCGTTGGCGAAGCCTCTCCCCGGCCCCTCTCCGAAGCGGAAAGGGGCGCCTGATTGTCGAGGGTGTGGGCTTTTGAAGTGAGCGAAATGATTAATGATGGCGAATTTCGGGGGTCGGTGCCGCGCCTTCTTTGAGGAGATAGATGTGGTTGACGGGCACGGGGGCGAAGGTTTGGGTAATGCCGTGCGGCCAGTGGACCTGGAGAGATTGGATGGCGGTATCGCCGGCGAGGCCGAAGGTGAGGCGACGGTCGCTTTGGGAGCAGTAGCTGGAGCCGCCGTTTACCCACTGGGTCTGCTTGCCGTGGGTGGTGGTGACGGTGACCTCGGCTCCAACGGCGTCGCGGTTGCTCTTGACGCCTTCGAGCCGCAGTGTGATCCAGTGGTTGGTATTACCGCCGTCGTTGCGGAAGAGTTGGAGCGGGCCGGTTTGCGAGATCATGAGGACATCCGGGTCGCCGTCATTGTCGAAGTCACCGACCGCGAGTCCCCTTGTCACGCGGGGGAATGCCAGGTCGCCGAGGGAGCGTTGATCGTCGACAAATGTCCCATCGCCCTGGTTGCGGAGTAGCTGCTGGCTCTGTGCGTAGGACGTAAACGCGTCGGCGTTCGCATCGATCTGCTCTTTGATGTGGCCGTTGCCTACGACGACGTCCGGGTGGCCGTCGAGGTCGTAGTCGAGGCAGTCGAGGCCGAATCCGAGGAATTCGGCGTTTGTCGACGCGAGGCCCGTCTGGTAGGACATGTTCTCGAAGAGGCCGTGGCCCAGATTGTGGAAGGCCGATTTGAACTCGCGCGTGTAGTTGGCGACGAAGAAGTCCGGGCGACCGTCGCCGTCGTAGTCCGAGATGCCGACGCCCATTCCCGCTGACGCTTCCCCATGGTCGTTCATGGCGACTCCCGCGAGTACGCCTTTGTCGGTGAAGGCGCCATTGTGGTTGTTATGGAACAGGACGTTGGGCACGGTGTCGTTGGTGATGAAGAGGTCCATATAGCCGTCGCCGTCGTAGTCAACCCAGGCGGCTCCGAGACTCTTTCCGGTCGCCTTGTCGATGCCGGCCTTTTTGGTAACGTCGGTGAAGAGGCCATTGCCGTCGTTGTGATAGAGTCGGCATGTGCTCGCCGGGTAGCTCTGCGGTCGACAGTTTCCGCCTTCGTTTACGCCGGTGCAGGGTTTGTTGGTGGCGGTGGACCACCTGGCGTAGTGGCAGACGAAGAGGTCGAGGCGACCGTCGTTGTTGTAGTCGGCCCAGGCGGAGCTGGTGGACCAAGGAGGTTCGGTCGTCCCAGCGTCAGGCACGGTGTCGGCGACTCCGGCTTTCGCGGTGATGTCAGTGAAGGCGCCGTTTCCGTTGTTGTGGAAGAGGTGGTTGCCGCCGTACGACGTGATGTAGACGTCCTCGAAGCCGTCGTTGTCGAAGTCGGCGGTGGAGACGCCCTGGCCGTAGCCGGTGTCGATGTCGAGGCCTGAGCCCGCGGTGACGTCGGTGAAGGTTCCGTCGCCGTTGTTGCGGTAGAGGACGTTGCGGCGATTCGACCCCTCGCCGGCCCTCCCCGCCAGGGAGGGAGATACCGAATTCTGTTCGGCGGCCGATGCGCCGGGGACCGGACCGCCCTGGACCGCGAAGATGTCGAGGAGGCCGTCGTTGTTGTAGTCGAGGAAGGCGCAGCCGCCGCCCATGGATTCGACGAAGAAGTGCCGCCCCGTCGCGCCGTTGGTGAATGTCCAACTGATTTTGGCGGCGGCGGTGGTGTCAACGAAGCGGATGGGCTGCGCGGTCCGCATGGTCGATGCTGTGGCGGCCGTAGGGTCGATCACGGAGATTGGCGCGCTCGCCGACGGATGCGCGGATCTTGGATTTTTGGGACTGCAGCCGGTCAGTCCTGTAACGATCGCAATGCCGGCAACTATGAGACTGAGTAAAGGTTGAGTGGGTTTCATTGAGTTCCGGGATGACCGAGACGTTCCTGGCTGATCGCGATCCCATGCAGCATTTCGTTGGAGTCAGGCTTGGACGCGAGACCCTTCCGATAGGTTTTCAGGGCGTCGGCGGGACGATTAGCGGCAAGGTAGAGTTCACCCAGCACGCGGATGAGGCGGATGTCTCCGGGGAGGCCGGTTAGCGCGTGTTCGCCTGCCTCGACGGCCTCGGCAAGGATCGATGGAGTGCGCGGCAGGCGTTCATCGGTGGCCGACAGAAGGTACCACGCCTGGTAATCGTCGGGGTGAGCGGCGAGGAAGATCTTAAGCTCCTGTCGATCATAAGGAAGGTCTGGCTCGAAGAGGCCCTGGGTCGACAGGTTGAGGAGGTCGGTGCGGTTGGTCGGGTCCAGTTCGTGGGCTCGGCGGAAGGCGGCATAGGCAATGTCGCCATGGCCGGCGTGGGCGGCTACGACGCCAAGCTGTCGCACCGCGGTGACGTCGTTAGGGAGCAATTGCGTGGCGGTGCGTGCCGCGGTTACGGCGGCTTCGCTGTCGCCGGAGTTCACCTCCGCGAAGCTGAGGCGGTAGTCGATCGTGCCGTCGTTGGGGCTGAGCGTGATCGCTTTTTGGTAAAGAGCGATGGCTTCCTTAAATCGGTGCGCTTTCATGTAGAGGTCGCCGAGCTTGCTGTAGCTGTCGGGAAATTGCGGGTCTTCCTTGATGCCGGCCTGCCACTCGCGCTCGGCAGTTGCCGTGTCGTTGGCGGCGAGCGCAGTGGTGGCGCGGCTGTCGTGGTCGACACCGGGACGTCCCAACTGCTGCCGTGACCAATATGCGCCGGCCCCGATGGCGATCACGCCGATGAGGGCAATGAGAAGTGTTCTGCTGCGCTGCGGCTTTGCCGTCTGTTCCTGGGGCGTATTCGTTTCGATAGGATCGCGACGTCGCATAGGAGCTAAATTTATCATTTAACAGAACCAAAAGTCAAGGAAACCTCTCCGTTAAACGATTACATTATCGAGCGTTAAAGACAGGCGGTGTCGAGAGCGAGTCGTCCCCTACTCCTGATATTTATACCTGTGAAGTTTTTCACAGAGGCCAATTTTCGGAATGAAAGTTACAGGAATAGCTGGTATACTTAATACATACTGTAGTTCGGCAATCTCGGGGACCGGTATCGCATGTGCGTGCCGAGACCCCTTTATGTAGTTCCGAGGTCACTCGTTTTAATGCGTCGCAAGTGGACTAAAGAGAGTATCACAACAGCAATTATCGCTATCCACCACTCGGATGGCAGCCTCTGCTATTCCAGCATCGTACACAATGAGCGTGCGCTGCTGCAGGCGGCAACGCGGTACTTCGGTACATGGGAAGCCGCCGTGAACAGCACAGGATTGGTTTACGATCACTATCGCAAGTATCGCAAGTCTGAACCGGAAGTCTACGGTGAAGAGAGGCGGACTCGTCGACGAGAGAACCGAACTCGCCCGCGCTCGTTGTTCTCGTAGGCCGTTGGTCACTCCACAACCGGTCCCCAGTTCCCGATCCAATTCTCCCTGCTGTTGCATTTCGCCAGTTTTGGGCCGATAATAGAGGTAGCACGTCGACCCATCGACGCGCGCCATCTGATCGGAGAAAGACGAATGACAACGCCCGAGCAAAAGGCGGAGCGAGCCAGTCAGGTTGTTGCACCCTCGCAAATTGCGGAGTTTGAGCGCGACGGATACACTATCGTGCGCGGATTGTTTTCGCAAGAGGAAGTGACTCGGTACCGCGAGCACTACATGGAATTGCGGGCGGCGGGGACCTATTGGGGCGACTTCGCCGGGGTCGATCTTACCAGCGCCGATCCGCTCAAGCGCTACCCGCGGATGATCCACATGCACCGCTGGGACGACACCACGCTCAAGTTTCTCATTGACCCCCGCATCAACGAATGTCTGACGGCCCTGCTCGGCGCCGAGCCCTATGCCGTACAGACCATGCTCTACTTCAAGCCGCCCGGCGCCCGGGGTCAAGCGCTCCATCAGGATCAGGCATACCTGCGAGTGCAGCCGGGCACGTGTGCCGCGGCATGGCTCGCCGTCGACCGGTGCGACGAGGAGAATGGGTGCATGCAGGTGGTGCCGGGCACAAGCAATCTGCCTCTCCTATGCACCGAGAAAGCAGATACGACAAAAAGCTTTACCGACGTCACCGTGCCCCTGGCCGATGGGATGACGCCGGTACCGGTGATTATGGAGGCGGGCGACGTCCTCATCTTCAACGGGCAGTTGGTGCACGGCAGCCTGCCGAATACGAGCGCGGATCGGTTCCGGCGGTCGCTGATCGGCCACTATATCGTTGGCGAGGCTGAGAAGGTCGGCGGGTTCTACCATCCGGTGCTGAAGATGGACGGTACCGAGGTCGACTTTGGCCTCAGCGAGGGTGGGGGGCCGTGCGGCGTCTGGCGCGATGTCGACGGATCGCCCGGCCTCGAGATGATCCTGCCGGACGAACCGGAGCCTGTATTGCACGAGTAGGTACCTTAAACGCCTCTCCGCCACAAAATGGGGGAGAGGCGTTTATATTTGCGCCTGCCCACGTCACCCACACACTTCGCCGTTTCTGCTCCGGGCTTATGGAACGGACTCATCCGAGTTTTGCGCTTTGAAATGGATTGTAATTTACATTTCGGCTAGCGGAGCCGCGCTTCTGGACGCCCATTAAAGCTCGAAGCCCACTTTATCCCTGTGTATTTGCCTATTTTTACTGAAATTTCATGATATATATCTTGATAATTTCAGTGCCGTCTGTTATACTTGGAACACTCTTCTCACCCAGGTGGATAGCGATCTGGAGAGAGTCAGGGGTGGTCGACAATGGGGCAGGTCAAGTATTCAGGCGGCAGAGTCAGCGATGGGGGCGGGGGAGGGGCGGTAGCGGTCGAGGACGACCGTATCGCGCCGGAACCGTCGCGTGTGGGGAGTGGACTTGGACCACGTCGATCACCGTCGCCACTACGTAAAGCGGGGCTGACACCAAGGTCGCTACTGATCGGTTTGATCCTGACGGTCATCACGGACCTGTGGGTTCACTGGGCGGAGCTCATCGTGTCCGGCGGAGGTCGAGGTCATACCGCGCTGGTGAACACGTCGATACCGGTCGGCCCGTTTTCCATGCTGTTCGCACTCACCGTCGTCAATCTCATCTGCCGTTCGGTGCTGCCGTCGTCCGCACTTAAGCCGGGCGAGGTGCTGGTCATCTATGTCATGATGACGACGTCGTGCGTGCTGTCGTCGTCGGGGCAGTTGCACTTCATCGTGCCGACAGTCGCCGCGGCGTGGCACTATGCCACGGAGGCGAATGGGTGGTCTACCGCGTTCCAGCAATACGTTCCGGATTGGCTGGCGCAGAAAAATCCTACTGTATTGTCCGGGTTTTACAACGGCAAGACGCAAGTGCCGTGGGCATTATGGATGCCGCAGCTGACGTTCTGGATCGGGTTTGTGCTGTGCCTGTGCGCGTCAACATTTTTCCTCGTCGCCATTCTCCGCAAGCAGTGGGTCGAGCGTGAGTGGTTGTCGTTCCCGACAGTTGCCGTGCCGGTTGCTCTGATGGAAGAGGGGACCCCGATCTTCAAGAATCGACTGTTCTGGATCGGCGCTGCGCTGCCGTTTTTCGTGTCCGTGTACAACTGTGTCGCGCTGAACTGGCCGATCGTGCCACCGCTGATTCTTCGAGCTACAAGTGATCGCGACCTCGGCACAATGCTCAGCGCGCCGCCGTGGAACGCCATTGGCTACACGCCAATCTCGTTTTATCCCTTTGTGATCGGAATCGCCTACCTGGCCCCGGTCGATGTCACCTTTTCCTGCTGGTTCTTCTTCATGGTCACCAAGGTCGAACGCATCCTTGGCTCGGCCTTCGGCGTACAGGCGACCGCGGGCACTCACGCCGCTTATCCGTATCTTGGATATCAGGGAGCAGGCGCGTTTCTGGCGCTGACTGTGATATCGTTCTGGATGTCGCGCGGCTACCTGATCGAGGTAGTCAAGAAGGCTCTTGGTCGAAAGTCGGAGCTCGACGACTCTCAAGAACCGATGTCGTACCGCACGGCACTAGTGGGACTGATCATGGCCTTGACGATCATGGTCGGCCTGTGCGTGCATACCGGAATGAGCGCGATCGTGGCCATCACAGTCATCGTGCTCGCTCTGATGTACATGATTGCCGCCACTCGTATCCGCGCCGAAACCGGCAACCCCTGGCTGTATGGGCCCGATGTCGACGTCAACACGCTAATGACCCAGAGCTTTGGCACTCATTTGCTCGGTCCACAGGATGCAACCATTCTCGCCTTCCTGCGACCGGCAATCGCGAACTTTGACATGCGATGCATGGCGATGCCGCATCAAATGGACGCATTTAAGATGGCCAACGATGTCGGCGTGTCGAGACGGTCAATTGCGGCGGCCGTCGCGGTGTCGACGCTGCTTGGCGTCATTGCATCGTGGTGCATCGCCCTCACCATTTGGCATCACTTCGGCGCGGAGGTCGGCACGGACAAGTGGCGGACCGGTCAGGGACGCGTACCGTTCGACAGCCTCGTCACGTTGCTGCGCAATCCGAGCGGGCCCGACACAGCCGGTTTGCATGGCCTGGTGGTCGGCTTCGTCGTGATGGCAACGCTCATGATCTGTCGCACGCAGCTTCCCTGGTTCCCGTTCCACCCGTTCGGATATGCCATCGCCAACACCGCGACCATGGACAGCACCTGGATGCCGTTCTTCCTGGCCTGGCTCTTCAAAATCTGTGCATTGCGCTATGGTGGGAGCAAGTTCTACAAAGGCTCGACCCCGTTCTTCCTCGGCCTCATCGCCGGCGATCTCCTGGGCGGGGGACTCTTTACCGCGGTTGCCTGTTTCTCCGACATCAGTGCGTATCCCATCAACTGGTAGGCGCCCGTGGTTAGTGGCGCAGGAACGGTCGAGGTTCGGGGGCGCGGCAGGGCGCAACTCATATCGCAGGCGTCACTTCAGTACCCCCATCTCGACTCATGCACCTGGATGGTGTTTGTAAACGGAAATCGATTTCCATGACGGAACTTTTCGAATTAACGGGTAGGCTCTTCCTTATGAAAGTAATGATCACTACGCTTCTTTGCTTGCTGACCGCGGGTTTGGTCCATGCTGACACCGTTCCGCAATATGGCCGATTTGAGGCGGCGTTTACGATTCCGGATCAAACGGGCAATCCGTTCGACCCGGCCGCGAATGATGTCGACGTCGACTTTGCGGGGCCGCGCGGTTCTCATTTCGGCGTTCCGGCCTTCTGGGACGGCGACACGTGGAAGGTGCGATTCACGCCGACGGTTCCGGGCGGCTACTCGGCGACCGTGAGCAGGAATGGCGCTGCGTGCGGTGCGCGGTGGTCGACGGAGCACGCGTTCAACTGTGTCAAGTCGAAGGTGGCGGGGTTTGTGCGGCGGTCCACGGATGTCACGCAGGAGTTTGTCTTCGACAATGGGCAGATCTTCTATCCAATCGGGATGAATCTTGCCTGGCTCAAGGACGATGACGGCGCTGGCTACGAGGACGCGCTCGCTTTCATGAAGGCGAATGGTATGCGGTGGGCTCGGGTGTGGATGACCTTCTGGGACGACAAGGCGCTTGAGTGGAAGGCGACGGGCCCGAGCCCTGACATCGGCACGCTGTCGATAGAGAACGCGCGCAAGCTCGACCGGGTGGTCGACGCGGCGGCGAGGAATGGTGTCTACATTCAACTCGTCTTGCAGCACCATGGGCAGTACACTACGAAGGTGGATCCCAACTGGAATCAAAACCCGTTCAATGCCGCGAACGGGGGATTTCTGAGCTCTCCGGAGCAGTTCTTCAGTGACCCGCATGCCATCGCGCTGACGAAGGCGAAGTATCGCTACATCGTTGCTCGGTGGGGTTATTCGCCGAACATCATGGCCTTCGAGCTCTTCAACGAGGTCCAGAATATCCCCGAGATCAGGCCGAACTTGGGCGCGGTTGTGGACTGGCATCGACAAATGGCGAACTACCTGAGATCCGTCGATGTCGATAAGCATCTCATCACGGCTAGCTATACCAATCCCGGCAACGACCTGTCGCAAGCCGGCCTGGATTACTGGCAGATCCATGACTACGTGCCCGACGTGCTGTCTTACTTCTCCGCCGCCAACTATTCGGAGGCCGACCATCCTGTGTTCGTGGGGGAGTGGGGATCGAACCACAAGCAGACCGAGCAGTCCACACACGACGGCGTCTGGTCGAGTCTCTTCACCAACGGCGCGGCACCCGGAATGTTCTGGTATTGGGATCAGGTGCAGAGTCAGAATTGGTGGTCTCAGTTTGGTTCGCCGGCGGAGTACCTGCGAAGGTTTGGCGTCGACAAGCAGACGTCGAAGTCCCGCGTGGTTGTGGTCGCCGATTCGCCCGGAAAACTCTCGCGTCTACAGTTTGCCTTTCCCAAGGGCTGGGAGGCGACGACGTCGTTCGATGTCGACCTGGCTCCGTCGGGTGAGATAACGGGGTTGGCGGGTCTTTCTAGCTTCGTTCAGGGCAACGGCCATCGCGACATGCTGCCCCAGCCGATCGATTTTCACCTCCACATGTCGCAGCCCGGCCGATTCAGCGTGCGCGTCGGAAAGATCGCGTCTCAAGGCGCACACCCAGTGATCCTGGTCGACGGCATGCCGGCGCTCGACAGGGACTATCCGGCGGCGGGCAAAGATGTCGACGGCAACGACACGCTAGGTGCGAACGTTCCGGCCGGCGATCACGAGGTTAGCCTGGACAACTCCGGACCGGATTGGTTCACGGTCGACCAGGTTTCAGTGGAGAACTATGTGACTGCGTTGGCTGCGATCGCCCGGACGGACGGCAAGACGATCGATTTCTGGGCCTACAATCGCAGCCGAGATTCCATGGACCCTGTCGACGGCACGCTGACGATGCAGGGCGTTAAGCCGGGGCGGTATACGATTCGGTTATGGGATACCTGGAAGCAGGTAGAGCTTCCGTCGACGACGGTCAAGGTGAAGGGGACCGATCTGGTGATACCCGTCCATGGCCTGCTGCGCGATATGGCGGGAACGGCAACTCCTCAGTGACTTCCTGTAAGGTATACTAACCGCCGAGAACGCTGAAGGAGATATTCCAAGTTTATGCCGAAACTTATCCTGGTTCGACACGGCGAATCGCAGTGGAACCTTGAGAATCGATTCACCGGCTGGGTCGACGTCCCGCTTTCCCCGAAGGGCGAGGAAGAGGCACGCGTCGCCGGCGAACATATGAAAGACCTGCCCGTTGATAAGGTCTACACTTCCGTGCTGCAGCGCGCCATCAACACCGCGCGAATTGCACTTGAGGCGGCCGGGAAACCTCCGCTTCCGACGGAACGTGACCAGGCACTCAACGAGCGACACTATGGCGACCTCCAGGGCCTGAACAAGGCTGAGACCGCCGCGCAGTATGGCGACGAGCAGGTGAAGATTTGGCGACGTTCCTATGATGTTCCCCCGCCGGGAGAGCAGGGCGAGTCGCTGAAGGATACGGCTGCCCGTACGCTGCCCTACTTCCAGGCGCACATTATGCCCGACATCAAGGCCGGCCTCAACGTCCTGGTGGTCGCGCATGGCAACTCGCTGCGGTCGATCGTCATGGACCTCGACAAGCTGACCCGCGAGCAGGTGCTGGAACTCAATATTCCGACCGGCATTCCGCTTGTCTACGATATCGATAGCTACGGCAATATCGTCAGCAGCAAGTACCTCTTCGAGCGGGCGTAGGAGAAGAGAGAGATTTAACATCGATAAAGAGGATGGACAGGATGGGAAGAGGCAATAGTCTCATTATCCCTATGCTGTTTATCCTGTATATCGATGTTAATATTCCTGATTCTTGAAGGCGGCGGCGATGGGTTGGTGGCTATTTTTGTTGCCGCCGGGCCATTGCGCGCCGCTTTTGGATTCGGTAGGTCTTGTAAGCCCAGAGGCCGAAGGTGACGGCAAGGATGCGCAGCGCACCGCGGTTGCCGAAGTGTTTGATGTAGTAGATGCGCCAGGAGTCGCAGAGGAGCGCGGTGGCGCGTTCGTAGCTCTTGTCCGATGACTTGCCGATGGCATGCGTGACGGTCGCCATGGGCACGTACATGACGGTGCACCCGGCGTCCCAACTGCGTTTGCACATGTCGACATCTTCGCAGTACATGAAGAACGCCTCGTCCATAGGGCCAACTCTCTCGATGAGCGACCGCCGGATAAGCATAGCGCAGCCCGAGAGCCAGCCGACGATGCTGACCTTGCTGTGGTCGAGGTCGCTGAGCATGTACATCTTGAGATGCTTGTTATTGGGAAAGAGCTTGCCGAGCTTAGTGTTGCGGAAGAAGCCGGCCCAGAGGTTTGGGAAACTGCGGCAGGAGTATTGCAGAGAGCCGTCGGGATTGAGGACCTTAGGTCCCATGACGCCGGCCTGCTTGTCCGAATCCGCGTATTCGATGAGCTTGTCGAGAGCGCCCGGGTGCACGGCGGCGTCGGAGTTGAGCAGGAAGACATAGCGCCCTGTCGACGCCTTGATGGCCAGGTTGTTGGCCTTGGAGAATCCCGCATTCTCC
>Ga0070658_10001780_pt1 | contig 18136 bp, 22 predicted proteins | sample KBSC13metaG_FD_64664 | JGI IMG/M metagenome (GOLD analysis project Ga0070658, IMG submission 64664) | Corn rhizosphere microbial communities from Kellogg Biological Station, Michigan, USA - KBS C1-3 metaG | ecosystem: Host-associated > Plants > Roots > Rhizosphere > Soil ...
CCGGCGTACGAGTGGAACTTCGGCGACGTCAACCCGCCGGTGCACGCATGGGCGACATGGGTCGTCTACGAGTTCGAGAAGATGCGAACCGGTCACGGTGACCGGGCATTCTTGGAGAACGCCTATCACAAGCTGATGCGCAACTTCGGCTGGTGGCTCAACCGAAAAGACGCCGACGACCGCAACATCTTCCAAGGTGGCTTCCTCGGTCTGGACAACATCGGCGTCTTCGACCGCAGCGCCCCGCTGCCCGGCGGTGGACACCTGGATCAGGCGGACGGCACGGCGTGGATGGCGTTGTACTGCCAGAACCTCTTACAGATGGCACTGGAACTCGCTACCGATGACCCGGTCTTCGAGGAGCAGGCCAGCGCACTTCTGGAGAACTTCGCCTGGATAGCGGCATCGACCAACCACGTCGGCGCGGGCGAGACCGGGTTGTGGGACGAGGAGGACGGTTTCTTCTACGACGTGCTGCGCCGTCCCGACGGCAGCAGCGTTCCGCTCAGGGTCAGGTCAGTCGTCGGTTTGATCCCGCTGGCGGCGGCGACGGTCTTCGACGCCCAGGTGCGTGACCGGTTCCCGGGGCTGATGCGGCAAGCCGGCGAATTCGTCTCAGCGCATCCGGCCGTCGCGGCAGCTTTGCCGCGCCCAACGGCTTCGACGACTGAGACCGGGGCGGCACTGCTCGCCCTTTTCAACGAAGAGCGGTTGCGTCGCATCCTCGAGCACATGCTCAACGAGGCCGAGTTCCTGAGCCCGCACGGGATCCGCTCCGTCTCGCGATGGCATCTGGAGCACCCCTTCGTCTTCTCCGTCGACGGAGAGGAATACCGGGTGAACTACCTGCCCGCTGAGTCCGACACCGGCATGTTCGGTGGCAACTCCAACTGGCGCGGTCCGGTGTGGATGCCGATCAACGTCATGCTTGTCCGCGCCTTGCTCAACCTGCACAAGCACTTCGGCGACACGTTCACGGTCGAATGTCCGACAGGCTCAGGTCAGCAGCGCACCCTCTACGAGGTCGCCGCCGAGATCAGCGATCGGCTGCTGTCCACGTTCGCCCGGCAGCCAGACGGACGCCGGCCGATACACGGGGGCCAGCCCGTGATGCAAGAGGATCCGCACTGGAGGGACTACGCCCTGTTCTACGAATACATACACGGCGACAACGGCGCCGGGATCGGAGCCAGCCACCAGACCGGGTGGACGGGGCTCGTCGGGGTACTGCCGCTGCTCTTCGAGCGCGTGACGGCCGCTGATCTGGCGGCCGAGCAAGGCGTCCAGCGCGCGATGGAGCGCGCCGCGGCGTCCAGGGAGGCAACACGATGACCTGGCCCGCGCAGCCGGTCATCTACGAGGTGAACACGGCGGTGTGGCTCACCGAGTTGTCCCGCCGCAACGGCGGCCGGATGACGCTAACCGAGGTGGGAGACGAGGACTGGGACGCGGTCACCCCACACGGCGTCGATGCCGTCTGGCTCATGGGCGTCTGGGAACGCAGCCCCGCCGGCTTGGCCGTCGCCCGGACGAACGGCGAGCTGATGTCGTCCTTCCGTGACGCGCTGCCCGACGTCACCGACGCCGACATCGTCGGCTCGCCCTACTGCGTGCGGCGGTACGCCGTCGACGCACGCTTCGGCGGTCCGGAAGCGCTCAAAGCGGCGCGCGCGGCCCTTGCCGAACGCGGAGCGCGCTTGGTGCTCGACTACGTGCCCAACCACGTCGCGCCGGACCATCCGTGGGTCTCGGAACACCCGGACCTGTTCGTCAGCGGCACGGCCGAGGACGCCGCCAGCGATCCGCAGGCGTGGATGAACGTCGGCTCTGCCGTGCTCGCCCACGGCCGCGATCCCTACTTCGCCCCGTGGCCGGACGTCGTTCAGCTGAACGCCTTCGCGCCGACCTTGCGCGCAGCGACCGCCAACACGCTCGCCGACATCGCGGATCAGTGTGACGGGATCCGCTGCGACATGGCCATGCTGGCGATCAACCGGGTGTTCGCGAAGACGTGGGGCCATCTGGCCGGCGTCGAGCCGGCCGAGGAGTTCTGGCCAACGGTCATCGCAGCTCTACGGGCACGTCATCCCGAGACCGTATTGCTCGCCGAGGCCTACTGGGATCTTGAGTGGGAACTGCAACACCAAGGTTTCGACTTCTGCTATGACAAGCGGCTCTATGACCGGCTCCTCGGCGGTGACGTGCTCGGCGTGCATGACCATCTGCGCGCGGACCTCGGCTACCAGTCCCGCTTGGTGCGCTTCCTCGAGAACCACGACGAACCGAGGGTCGCGTCCCGGCTCGAGCGCGAAGCCGAACGCGCGGCCGCGGTTGCGATCGCCACCCTGCCCGGGGCAACGCTCTGGCACGAGGGCCAGTTCGACGGTCGCCGAGTGCGCCCGCCGGTGTTCCTGGCCAGACGGCCGGACGAGTCGGCGGACCCCGTCCTGCACCACGCCTACGAGCAGCTGCTGTCAGCGGTCGCCGACAGCGGCATGCGTGACGGCACCTGGCAACTGCTCGAGCCGTCGGGTTGGCCGGACAACCAATCGGCGAACAACCTGGTCGCCTGGTGCTGGTACGCCGAGACGGGAAAGCGTCATCTGGTTGTGATCAACCTGTCGTCGGCACCGGCACAAGGTCTGGTGCGCGTGCCATGGCCCGACATCGCGGGCGTCCGGTGGGTGCTGGTCGATCTGCTCAGTGGGGCACGCTTCGATCGAGCCGGCAACGACCTCGTCGGCGATGGCATCTACGTCGGTCTCAACGCGTGGGGAACGCACGTCCTGTCGATCGAGCCGCCCACCTGAGCGAACATTGACACGCCGTAGAAACCGTTGAAATTCCTCAACATCAGTCGGGTGCAGCCGCAACCGCGGGAATAGTGCAAGTACGGGACAGTCGCCTGCTGTGCCGGCTGACGAGGACGGGGCATCGTCGTGATTGCAGCGCAATACGCGGACGAAACCGCGGGACACGCGACCGGCACGCCTATCCGCCTCGACGAGCTGGTCGGGGCCGATGTTCGCGTCACCGCACGTCGTGGCTATGTCGTCAGCGGCCGCTGTTTGGACGCCTGGCAACTGCGCGAGGGCGGCATCGCCGTGCGCATCAAACCCAGCGACGGATCCGCGCCACGCGAACTGACGACCACCGACCCCGTGGTGCTGCTGTCACAGCCCCGCGTGCGGCGTAGTCCGAACTGACCGGCTGCTCCGGGGCCGTATCTCCTCATCCGTGCAGCCGCTCACGACTGCGATGACTCGTGTGCCGCCGAACCCGGACGACCGGCAGACCGATCGTGCCGAGGTGACGCTCACCTTCAGCTGCCGCGTGTGCGGACGGCCCGTTCAGCTCGTCCCCGGTGAGCCGGGTGTGGTGGTGCTCGACCGCGCGGCTTTTCTCGAGATGCACGAGTCCTGTCTCGTTGCCAACGGCAACGACTAGCTCAGACCTGAATCCAGGCCGTGCGCACCGGCCCGATCGGCGGCGGCCAGTGCACGAGGATGCTCAACGGACCGGCCGGAACATCACCTGCGGTCACTCGACCGTGACCGTCGGTCCAGGCATGCTTGACCGGCCCGTGGATGGGACGCACGTCGACGCGTACTAGTCGCGCCGGGACGATGGCGATGGCAAGGGAGACGGACATGCCGGTCGCGTTGACCGTGACCGACACGTCCTCCTGCTCCGTGGCGAAACGCAGCAACCTGGTTCCGGCCGGGACCTCGGTGTGCGACATCAAGCTGTCGTACTCCAGGTCAGCGACGCGCACCTCCGGCTCCCGCCGGTCGAACGCCGCAAGGCCCACAAGGCGCACCCATTCCGGAGGTCGCTCGATGACGGCCACCTCCCTACGCCCCGAAGCCACCTGCTTCACAATTCGAGCAAGTCCTGTAGCCGTCTGAGACAACGACGCCGAGTCGGTCCGATACTTCCGATCGGAACCTGCAGCGTGGCGGAGATTTCCTCGTACGACGTGGGCGGATCGGCGGTCAGCAGCGTCATGATGTCGCGCCACCGCTGCGGGAGCTGCGCGACGGCGTTGCCGACATCACGGCAACGCTCGGCCGCGAGGAGGCCGGCGTCGACTTCGCTCTGGACGATGTCGGCCCGATCGAGATCCCCTTCCTCTCCGGTCAGAACGACACGGCGACGGTGCGCGACCGTGCGCAGGCACTCGCGGCGGGCGGTGGTCGCAAGCCACGGACCAACGCGCGACGCGTCATGCAATCTGTCGATGTGCTCGAGAAGACGCAGCCAGGTCGTCTGTGCGACGTCGGCCGCATCCGCGTCGCACAGCCTGAACTGGCGAGTGACGGACCAGATCAGGCCGCTGTAGAGATCGACCAGCGCCTCCCAGGCTCGCCGGTCGCCTTTGATGGCTCTCGCCACAAGCTGCTCAGGCGTCGCGTTCTCGGTGGGCACCAGTGCGACGGGGACCTCCGATGCGGCAGCGGTCATGCCCGCACCACCGGCGGCTCGGTGTTGACGGAAACGAGATAGGGACGACGCCAGGACATCAGGCGACGCGCCACTGAGCACTGCTCGATGGCCGTCCGCAGCAACCACTCCCCCCGCTCGGGTGGCAGTCCGCGATCGGCCAGGCTGCCACTGTCCAGCAGCCGGAGCATCGTTACGGCGCAAACGTCAGCGGCTTCGTTGGCGCTCAATCCGCCGTCAAGCGCCAGACGCATGACCAACTCGTAACAGTCGCCAGGAGTCAGGCCTTCCAACTGTTCCGGCGTCAGGCCGCTGCCCTGTCCTACGCCGGAACCCGCATCGTTACCCACGATTCCTCCACGCATTTATGTGGCTGGCGTTCGGTGTGTCGGCACCGCCGTCCACGGCGCCGCCCGCCACTATGGGAATCGCGATCGAATGGCTCTAGAGGCAAATCGGTCAGCTCACCTGCGTGCGGCAAAGCCTGCTACGCCAGGTGTAGTAAGGGTTGTTCAGTGACCGCGACGCGCTGAAATCATGTCGTCACTCAGGTCGACTACTGACGAGGTTTCGACCTGCGGCAACGGCACTCGACGATCGACAACGCCGAAGATTTCGCGGCCGCGCGCGGCCGCAGCGAGTTGGCTCTTGACACCCAGTTTCATCAGCACTTGCCGAATGTGGGTGCGCACAGTGTTGCCGGACAATTGCAGTCTGCGCGCGATCTCGACCCGGTCCATGCCCTTGCTGAGCAGACTGAGCACGTCACGTTCACGTGGCGTGAGTCGTGACAGCGCAGCCTTCGACTCCTCCACCGCGCGCATCTCTTGTCGGAGGTGCTGCAGGAGCGGCCGGAGCGCAACCTCAGGAATGACGGCGCGACCCTCTGCCACTGCCGTGACGGCGTCGTAGAGCATCTGCGGCGACGCGGTCTTGGGCAGGTAGCCGAGCGCGCCCAGCGACAGGGCCCGGGCGACGAGGTCGAGCTCGTGTCCGGTGCCGAGAACCAGCACCGGGATGGACAGGCCGATGTTGCGCAAGGCCTCGAGCAGCTCGAGCCCGCTCTCACCGGCGGCGAGTCGCAGGTCGAGGACGAGCACGTCGGCTCCCCGGCGGAGCAGCCGGAGCGCCTCGTCGGCGCCGGCGGCGGTGTCCACGGCTCGCACCGCCGGCTGGGTGATCAGGTATCCGGCGAGGGCCTCCCGCATGGTGCGGTGGTCGTCGCAGATCACGACGCGCAATCCGTTCAACGCAACCTGCTTCCGCCACTACTGCATTTGACGTATGCGACGCCATTCCGGTGGCGTGAAATTGCCGCCATGGGGCAGAGTCGCAGGTCGAGACGATCACGCCACGACGCGCTTTCGCCGCCTAGTGTGTGAACTGTCGCCACCGGGCCGCGGGGGCTCATGACCGGCGGCCACGAGGAGTTGACATGACGGATCAGCAGCCGGTGGGGGATCCGGAGTCGGATCGGCGCACGCTGCTCTTCGTGACGCACCAGCCGCTCCTGGCGGAGACGCTGGCCTATTTGTTCGCCTCGGACAACACCTGGGACGTCCGGGTTCTGACTGACGATCATCCGGACCTCCCTTCTGCCTGCCGAGCGCTCCACCCGTCAGTTGTAGTGGTCGATGTTGACTCTGACGTAGTACCCGGACTAACCCTTCTTGGCAACATCCGTTTGGCCCTACCGCAGGCGGGTGTTGTGGTGATCGGTGACAGCTCACCCGGCCTGGTCGAGGCTATCGGCTTCGGCGCGCACGCCTATCTGACCTACGATGCCTCCATCGAGGCGCTCCGTGACGCTGTGGATGCGGCGCGTGCGGGCCGGACCACGATCGATGCGCTGGAGCTCGGCGCGCTGCTCGATGATCTTCGTAAGGTCGAGCCGGACGAGCCGGCACGGCCGCCGCTGTCGTCGCGAGAAGCGGAGATCTTGCGGCGGCTGGCGGCCGGCGAGTCGACCGAGTCCATCGCCGACGCGCTGGGAATCCGTGTCGCGACAGCCCGCAAGCACATCCAGAACATCCTGAAGAAGCTCGGGGTCCACTCCAAGCTGCAGGCCGCGGCCTACGCCGTCAAGGCGGGCTTGGTGTGAGCACATCAATGCCGCTCGAAAGTCGGGGCGGCACCGGCGTCCGGCAGGCGCACATGTCCACTACGCAAGATCGCTTCGATGTGTTCGAGCGCGGTCGCGATCCTGTCGAAGGTCTCGAAGTATGGCGGGGCGACGTCGTGATCGTCCATTCGCCGGTTGTACGTACGCCGGCGGCCACCGCGGCGTCGCTCGGACGACGATTCCGAGCCCGAAGCCGCTTCGGGATCGGAGGGATCGTCGCGCGGTGTTCGCGACATTGCGTCCTCCCGCCTTCGCCGCCTTCCCCACTAGAGAGAAGCGCAAGCAGTGTGATACCGGCGCGGTATCCCGGCGCATCCGGCCGTGCTCTGAGCGTCATCAGATCGACGATGACGCGAGAGGTGCCAGGGGGATGACGGCGGCCGAGTTGGGTGCAGTGCACAGCCCGGGCACCCCGATGGACCTGGTGAGCGAGGAGTTCTCCGAACGGGTTCTCGGAGTCATCCCCGACGTTCTTGTCGTCCGGACCGGCGACGGGGAAGTCGTCGTCTGGAACGCCTCCGCCGAGCAGTTGTTCGGCTGGCCGGCGCCCGACGTGCTCGGGCACCGCCTCATCGATCTGCACATGGAGCAGTTGGAGGCAATCGCCGCCGAGGTCGCCGCGAGCGGGGCCCCGGTCGATCGTGAACTCCTCGTACGCTGTCGGGACGGTCACTTCGTCGCGACGTCGCTGCGCGCGTCGCTGCTGCACGCGCAACAGGCACGGCCGGGCACCGTGGTTCTCGTCCTCTCCGACCTGACGGATCGGCTTGCGGCAGAGCAGGAGCTTCGAGCGTCGCAACGACAGATCGAGATGCTCCTGCAGCACTCAGCCGACATGGTGGCGCTGATTGACCCGTCGGGCACGATCAAGTTCGTCAACGACGCGATCGTCGAGCGCGCGCAATACCAGGAAGGAGACCTGGTCGGCCGCAACGCGTTCGGCTTCGTGCATCCCGACGACGAGGCCCGCGTGCGAGACGCGCTTGCCGATCTGATCGCCAGCGGCGGCTTCTCCTCCCCGCTGCGGTTGCGCATCCGCACCAGGAGGGGCGGCGACATCTGGCTGGAGGGTCGCGCCGTCAACCTGCTTCAGCAACCAAGCGTCGGCGCGGTTCTGATCGCGCTGCACGATGTCACCAACCGGGTGGTGACGGAGTCGCGCCTTGCCTACCAGGCGACGCATGACGCGCTGACGGACCTGCCGAACCGCGCGCTGTTTCTGGACCGGCTCGAACACCACGTTCAGCACGCCCTCCGGCACGGTCAGATCGTGTCCTTGTTCTTCTGGGACGTGGACGGCTTCAAGAACGTCAACGACCGCGCCGGGCACGCGGTCGGCGACGGCCTGTTGACCGAAGTTGCCAGTCGCGCTCAGCAAGCGTTGCGAGCAGAGGACAGCATCGCGCGGATGGGAGGCGACGAGTTCGTCGCCTGCGCCGAGGTCGAGAGCGAGGCACAGGTCTGCGCTCTGGCCGAGCGGCTCTTGGAGGCGCTGCGCATCTCGATCACGCTGCCAGCCGGCGAGGTCATGCAGGCAACGGCCAGCATCGGCGTCGCCTTCGGGCGGGGCACGTCGGCCGGACAACTGCTCGTCGAGGCGGACCGGGCCATGTACGACGCGAAGCGTTCCGGCGGGGCGGCCATCGTCGTACTGGGAGTTGGGCCCGACACGGACGGATCTGCGACAGAAGCGAGGAAAGTCGATCTAGACAAGAAGGACTAGTTAGGCGGACGATCGAGGCGTGGGCGGGCCAGTGCACGAAAAAGTTTCTCCTGACACTCGTCGCGTGTGGGACGAGATTCAGGTCACCAGGGACCGCCTGCTGCGCATGACCACCGCCATGGCGATGAGCTGCCAAACGCTCTCGGACCAGATGAGGGTGAGCGAGGCCGAGCAATCGCTGGCCGTGAAATTGCACGAGCAGGCGCAGCTCTACCGCGACTTTCGCGATCGGCTAATGCGTTACAGCGACTGATTCCGAAGCCTTGCGCTACTGTTCGCTGGTAGCAGCACAACTTATCGGTTGAGGGTCGCGAGCCGCGGATGATGCTTGAACCTGCGTGGCCGGAGGGATCGAACGACGCCGAGATTCGTCGCTGCCTGGTCCAAGTTCAGGAGTCACTTGACGCCGCGGCGGCTGCCGTCGAAGCCGATCCCGAGGCTGCCGTGGACGACATCCTCGCAGCGCGGTTGCTAGTCGGAACCCTTCTGGTCAAGCTGGCGCAGGCCACGACTGAGCGCGGCTAGACCGACCGGCCGCTGGCTAGACCCATTGGCCGCACCGAGGGCACTGCCAGGAAGCGCCGGCCTTGAACAACGACGGCACGATCGTTCCGCACGGCCAGTGCGTCGATGCGGAGTCGTCCGCGCTGATGTGGACGGTCAGTCCTTCGGCGACATCGACGTCATCGTCGGCAGTTGCGATGCCGGCAGTCGTGAGTTGTTCGCGCTCGCGGGTGGCACTCGACATGTTCGCGATGCTGACGCGTGCCGCGTCGGTTGCATCACCCGCGGCGCATGAAGGACTTCACGACGGTGCCGATGCCGGCCGGACGGTAGGCACTGGACAGCTCGTCGAGTTCGCGCACTTCTTCGTCGGTGAGGTCGAGGTCTGCGGCGGCAGCGTTGTGCTCGAGTTGCGCGACCGACGACGCGCCTGGGATCGCGACGACGTTCGGGTGGTGCAGGAGCCAGGCCAACGAGACTTGCGCCGGTGTGGCGTCGTGCGCTTTCGCGGTTCGACGCAGAGCCTCGAGCAGCTCTGCTGACTCTTCCAGGCTCTCCGGCGTGAAGTGCGGGTTGAGCGCACGGACGCCGCCAGGACGGTTGTCGGGACCGTAGCGGGCGCCGAGCAGGCCTTGTGCCAGCGGGCTGTAGGCGATGATCAGACGGTCGTTGGACTGCGCCCACGACAGCAACTCGCGCTCGGGTTTGCGTTGCACCAGGCTGTATTCGACTTGGTTGCTCACGACCGGTGCGCCAAGCGCTTCCTCGGCGGCTTGCCAGCGCGCGAGCGAGTAGTTGCTCACCCCGACGTGCGCGATCCGGCCCAGGTCGTGTAGCCGGCGCATGCCCGGCATGATCACCCGGTCCGGCACGGCGGGGTTGGGTTGGTGCACCTGGTAGAGGTCGATCGTGTCGATGCCGAGCCGGCGTGCGCTCGCCTGCCCTCGGTTCGCCACGACAGGCGGCAGCGGCAGGATCGGGAAGAGCTTCGTGGCGACGACGGCCTCGTCCCGCCGCTCGGCGAGTGCGGCACCCACGATGCGCTCGGACTTGCCGAACCCGTAGGCCTCCGCCGTGTCGAGCAGCGTGACACCGAGGTCGAGAGCTCTTCCCACGATGTCGCCGGCGACGCCCTGTGCGTAGCCTTCGCCGTAGCCCCACTCGCGCGACCCGAACTGCCAGCACCCGAGCCCGATGGCGGATACGGTCAGACCGGCCGCTGTCACAGTTCGCATCGCGCCAGGGTGCCATGCGCCCATGGCGGTCTAGTCGCCGGGCACGACCGCACCCGACTCGTAGGCGATCATCGTCAGCTGTGCCCGGTCGCGCGCCTGCAGCTTCGCCAGCAGTCGCGCAACGTGTGTCTTCGCCGTCGCGGTGCTGATCGTCAAGGCGTCGGCGATCTCCTGATTGGAAAGGCCGCGTGCGACCAGTCGCAGCACGTCGTTTTCGCGGTCGGTGAGATGGGCCAGCGCGTTGACACCGGCGGGCGGTTCGCGACGCGTGGTGAACTGCTCGATCAGCAGCCGGGTCGCGCGCGGGGTAAGCATCGCCTCGCCGGCGGCAGTGACGCGGATCGCGTGCAACAGCTGGGCCGCCGGGACATCCTTGAGCAGAAAGCCGCTCGCTCCAGCCCGCAGAGCGCGGTAGACGTATTCGTCGACGTCGAACGTCGTCAGCACCAGCACCCGCGTCTCCGACGTTCCTGCGCCCGCACTGATGCGCCGGGTCGCCTCGATGCCGTCCATGTGCGGCATGCGCACGTCCATCAACACCACGTCCGGATGCAACATGTGCGTGACGTCGACGGCGTTGGCTCCGTCCTCGGCCTCAGCGACGACCTCGAGATCGGGCTCGTTGTTGATGAGCATGGCGAAGGCCGATCGGACCAACGCTTGGTCGTCCGCGACGACGACCCGCACCGTCATCGGCGGGCCCGGAGCGGAATGCGCGCGCAGACGCGGAAACCACCATCGGCCAACGGGCCGTGCTCGAACTGTCCGCCCGCGAGGGAGACGCGGTCGGCTAGGCCGGCGAGCCCATAGCCGCCCGCATGCCCGTTCGCCGCAGTGCGTTCCTGCAGACCGCCGCTATCGCGGATCTCCACGCCCACTTCCTCGTCGTCGTAGGTGACGGTGACGAGACCTGTTGCCGGGCCGAATGCGTGGCGAAGCGTGTTGGTGAGGCCTTCCTGCGCGACGCGGTAGAGCGCGAACTCGACATAGGGCGGGAGCGGGCGGGGTTCGCCCTCGATCCGCAGCCGCACGTCGACGTCGCCTCCGCGGCTCCGGTCTACCAGCTGCGGCAGGTCCGCGAGCCCGGGAGTCGGTGCCAGCGGCTGCTCCTCGTTGTCATCCGCCCGCAAGACGCCGAGCATGCGGCGCATGTCGTTGAGCGCGCCACGGCTGGTGCCCTCGATCACTCCGAGCGCTTCGGCGGCCGGGGTCGGTGCGTCGCCGATCAGATGCCTAGCGACCCCGGACTGGACCGCGATCACGCTGAGGCTGTGCGTCACCACGTCGTGCATCTCTCGAGCGATGCGCGCGCGCTCGGCCGCGACGGCACGCCGCTCGGCCTCTGCGCGATCGAGCTCGAGCCGGGCCGCGTGCGCCGCCAACTCGGTGTGGCGTTCGCGCTGACGGCCCGCCGCGACACCGAGAGTGCAGGCGCCGCCGAGCACGAGGGCGTCGACCACCCAGTCCGAGAGCAAGGCATCACGCAGCAACACTTTCGTTGCGGCCGTCACGATGAGCACGGCGATCCCCGCGGCGATTGCCGTACGCCGATTGCACCTGGTCGCCACGGTGTACGCCGCGATGCAGACGCCGACACCCGGAAACACCTCGGCGGCGCCGATCACGGCGCAGAACAGCAGCGCGGTGAGAGTGATCAGCAGGACCGACCGGGGGTAGCGGCGCCGCACGGCGACGGGGAGGGTCAGGGCCAAGCCCAGTGCGTAGGCGGTCGCGTCACGACCCGGCCACGCGCTGTCAGTCGTCGCTTGTGTAGCGGCCAGGTCGACGGTGACGGCGACCGCGAGCACGAGGGCGATCGCCGCGTCGGCGGTGTTCAGCAGCAGCCGACGCTGGGCCCCGATCCGGAGGGCAACGGCCATGGCGGAAGCCTAGGGCGCTTTGGCTCGGTCGTTCATCGTCTCTTCGTCGGGCGCCGTGCGTCGGCCCAGGTCCATGCCATGACGCCGGACGCCGCGGCCAGGGCAACGATGACCACCACCCACGACCACAGCTCCACGTTCACTCCCCGAGACCGCACGATCGCGGAAAGAGCGACCGGGCATCGACCGTAGGCGGCAGAACGACGCTCGTCGTCAGCCTCCGGGCCGATACGCGGAATCAGCCCGTAGGGCGATGAATGCAGGCCGCCACGGAAATAGCGTCGACCCTGCTCAACGGCTCGGCACCCCCACCTTCTCCTTGGGAGCGCTATGCGTGGCAACGATACGTGCGACCGGCTCGCCGCGGTCTCCGACGCCCTCATCGGGGAGTTCGCAAGCGTTCCGGAAGGCACCGTCGTTCTCCAGGTCCAGCAAGCTGGCGAGCAGTTGTTCGCAGCCGGAGTGCGGGCGGGGCTGGCCACCGCAGCGGAAGCGATGGCCAGGCTCCGGCTGCAGCATCTGTCCGCTGGCACGGCAACCGGAGTCGCGAAATGAGTGTGCAGACGCACGCGTTCAAAGAGGACGGGCCATACGCTCAGGCGCTTTCCGAGGCGGCGCAGCTCGCGGCGCGGATGCAACGGTTGACCGTGGCGTTGGCGTTGGCCGAAGAGGTGATCGCCGACGCGCTCGATAACGTGGCCGACGTCGTGGGTGGCGAGGGCGACGCCGTACGACGCCGCGCGCAGACGGCGCGCGCGGTCGCGGCAACCTGTCACGAGTTCAACGCGCGGTTGAGCGACGCATACGACTGGGCTAGGCGCTAGCTTCGAGCGCCGCGCGCGCTTCGATCCAGGTGTCGACGCGGGTCCATTCCTGGTCGAGCCAGGGCGGCAGGTCGGCGGCCTGCGGCACGCGATCCGGTGGCACCAGCAGGGTCCGGACAACGAGGTCGCGGTGCACCGGAAGCTGCCACCAGGGGCGATCGCGGCCGTCGTCGGACAGGCCCGTGTGCGCGAGAAGAAGGACAGCAGCGGACGGCGCCGCCCCGACCGCCGCCGTGAACCCGCCGGTTCGCGGCGGGAGGGTGTGCTCGTTGCGGCGTAGCCGCCGCGCTCGCAGCGCCTCGCCCGAGTGGGCCACCTTGCGCATCTGCTCGATCCAGCGCTTCCGGCTGTAGTTGGCGCCTTCCGGGAACAGCAGCAACGCGTCGCCGACGTCAAGGCTCGCCGCGAGCTTGGCGATGCCGGTCCGAGCGGCCCCGCGGCGCGCCCCGACGAAGCAGAAGGGAAGCGCGTCACCGGCCAGGTCGATGGCCGGGATGACGCGCAGGAGTGACTTGAGCACCACCCGCAGACGCAGGCGGTAATGCACGGCGAGCAGCCACGCAATAAGAAACGTGTCACCGGGCCCGCAGTGTCGTGCCAAGACGATGACCCCGCCCTCGCAGCGCTCTGTCTCTCCTGGGGTCGCAGAGCCGTCCTCCAGGCGGACCCGCAGGTCGAGAACACGGCTGATCACGGCGTAGCCGCGAACCAGCACCCAGCGAATCAGCGCCTGCCACTGCGCGTCGAGATCCGACCGGCCGCCTGCCTCCTGCGTCTGTCGGCGCAGGTTCACCACTCGCAGCACGGTGACGAGTTCGAGTGCGGACCAGGCCGCGAGCAACACGACGGTGCGGAGGGGTCGGGAAGAGCCCGCGACCAGGCTGACGACCACGGCAGCGAGCAGCGTCAGCGGCAACGTCAGGACCACCAGCGTGTGCCAGCCGAGGACCAGCGGCAGCGTCACCAACCGCCGTGCGGTCCGACCCGTACTCATAGGGTCCTCGCCGAGCCGTCGAGGTAGTCACCGGTCGCCTCATAGGCGCGTTCGACCCGGTCACCGATCCGCCGGATGTCGCGATAGCGCAGGTTGGACCACGTCGTCGGACGTCGCTGCCCGGCTCCCGTCGGGAGCACATGCACCGTGATGTCTTCCGGGATCGCCCGAAGGTCAGCGTTGAAGCGATGGCGCCGGGCGATCTCGAACGCCACGAACGCGACTTCCCAGAGCCGCTGCGGAGCGGCCAAGGGCTCCTCGATGCGGCCGACGTGCAGCACGTAGACCACATCCGCTCCGAGCTGGATGGCCCGCGAGATCGGGATGCTGTTGACCAGGCCGCCGTCCAGGAAGTGCTCGCCGTCGATCTCGACCGGCGGCAGCACTCCCGGCAAGGCCGCTGACGCCAGCACCGCCGGAATGAGCGATCCGGATGAGAACCAGTGCTCCTCGGCCCGTTCGACACTTGCCGCCACGCACTCGAAGCGAACCGGCAGCTCTTCGAAGCTTCTGACCGGAAGCGTCTGCTCCAGCATCCGGCGCAGGGGCTCGTTGCCGTGCATGTGCGTGCCGTACCGTGCCAGTCTGCCGATCCTGCCGAGCGCGGTGCCGCCGAGCACGTCGTCGCTGGACAGCCGCGCCCACAGGTCCACCAACCGCGCTATGCCCGGCTCGGTCGGGTCGGCGGCGATGGCCACTCCGTTGAGGGCGCCGATCGATGTGCCCACGACGAGGTCCGGCACGATGCCGCGCTCGAGCAGCGCCTGCGCCATGCCGACCTCACATGCGCCCAGGACGCCCCCGCCGCCCAGGACGAAAGCCGTGCATGTCATCCGTCGTACCTCCACCGGGCTCATACCCACGGTGGCGGTCCCGTGACCGGCCGGTCGTTCAGGTCTGGCGTGCGCTCGTTTCGCCGTGCCGGCTGCATCGAGCGACCCATGCCAGTGGCGTCACCTGCACAACCATTCGGCGCCCGCACTGTGGACAGAAGCGCGGTGGTTCCAGCTGACCGGACGCGCGACAGGAGACATGGTCGCCGGTGGCACTGTCCCCGCCGCAGCGGGTGCAGAAGCTCACAACGTTGCGGACAGGGTTTTGATAGGCATCCGCAGCTGGTCCAGCAGATCGAGGTCGTCCGAGGCGGAGCGGCCGAGCGTGGTCAGGTAGTTGCCCACGATGATCGCGTTGATGCCACCGAGCAGGCCGTCGCGGGTGCCGAGATCGCCGAGGGTGATCTCGCGGCCGCCGGCGAAACGCAGGATGGCGCGCGGCAATGCGAGACGAAACACCGCGATCGCCTTGAGAGCGGATCGCGCGTCCAGCGGCGGCAGATGACCGAACGGGGTGCCCGGCCGCGGGTCGAGGAAGTTGATAGGCACCTCGTGCGGAGCGACCTCGGCGAGCTGCGCCGCGAACTCGGCCCGCTGCTCGAGCGACTCCCCCATTCCGAGGATTCCGCCGCAACAGACCTCCATGCCTTGCTCGCGGACGAGCCGCAGAGTGTCGTGACGCTCCTCCCACGAATGCGTCGTGACCACGGACGGGAAGTAGGACCGGGCCGTCTCAAGATTGTGGTTGTAGCGGTGCACGCCCAACTCGGCCAGCCGCTGCGCCTGCTCGGCGGTCAGGATGCCGAGCGAGCAGGCGACCTGGATGTCGTTGCCATCGGCGCGGATCGCCTCGATAGCCCCCGCGACCTGGTCGAGCAGGCGATCGTCTGGTCCGCGCACTGCGGCGACGATGCAGAACTCGGTCGCTCCGGTCGCACGTGTCTCGCGGGCAGCGCGCACCAGGCCAGGGATGTCGAGCCACGCGGCGCGCACCGGCGACTCGAACAGCCCCGACTGCGAGCAGAAGTGACAGTCCTCCGGGCAGCCGCCGGTCTTGACCGACACGATGCCTTCCACCTCGACCGCATCGCCGCACCAGCGGCGACGAACGTCGTGGGCGAGTTCGAGCAGGTCGTCGAGGCGATCGTCGGGAAGCTGCAAGCAGTCGAGCAGGGCGGCTTGGTCCAGCCCGACTCCGGCTTCCAACACTTGCTCTCGCGCAAGGCCGAGGACATCGGCGGTGATGGTCACCGGCACATTCTGTCCAAAGCACCGCATAAGCAACGGCACCGGCTCGCGGTCTAGTTCCGTCGAGCCCTTCACCACCCTGTCGATCGGACCGATGCCTTGGTTATGCGCATTGTGCGGGGGCGGTGGACACCGGTGCGCGTCTTCGCGCTGATCGTTGGCGTCGCGCTCGTTCTGCCGGGGATCGGCCTGTGGTGGGCCAGCTCCGTCGTCCATCATGCGATTGCGCGGCGGGCGGCCGTCGGCAACACCGCCATCGCGGAAGCGCTGGGCGCGGAAGTCGCCCGGGAGTACGACGACCGACGCAACGAGGCGAACAACCTTCTCGTCCTGCTCGCCAACGGCGCCCACCTCGGCATGACGGTCGCCGACCCGTTGCGACTGTCCAGCCCGTTCTGCCGGATCGACGTTCTCGACGTCGGTGGCAGGTCGTTGCACACCCTCCCGCTGGCCAGTTGCGCCGCCCAGCAGGTGACTACCGCAGCCCTCGCCTCCGCGGCGGACGTGGTCGATCTGCCCGCCGTCGTCGCGCCCGGCGGGGTGGGCACCGCCGGCTTGGTGGTTCGGCTCAACGCGGTCGAGCGGAAGGCGCTCGCCCGGTTCGGCCCCGCACAGTGGCTGCAGGTGCGCTTCCCAGTGGCCGCACTGGTCACGCTGGTCGACGTCGGCCACAGCGGCACCTACACGATCGTGGATGAGCAGACCGGGCTGATCCTGGCTGCGACAACACCCGCCCCGGTCGGTAAGCGCATCGCTGCGCCGTTGGCGCTGGCGGCGCTGACTGGCAAGCGCCCTGCGGTGCTGCAGACGTCCGCTCCGCAGCTGCGAGAAAGCGTGCTCAGCGCCTACCAGCCGATCGCCAGGACGCCCTTCGGTGTTTTCGTCAGTCTCCCGACCGCAGAGGCCTTTGCGGATGCAACACGTCTGCGGCATGTTCTGTTCGCCGGCTTCGCCATCTTGCTCGCACTTGGTCTCGCCGCTGCCGGCGTGGTCGCGTGGCTCCTCGCCCGCCGCGACAGGGCGCTGAACGCGATGGTCGGCGAGCTGCGTCACCTCGCCAGCACCGACCCGCTCACCGGCTTGCCGAACCGCGCCCAGCTCATGAGCACTCTCGAGTCCGGGCTGGCGCTGGTCCATCGCGGGTCGCTGGCCGGGCTCGCGACTGTCTTCATCGACCTCGACGGCATCAAGTCGCTGAACGACCGTCGCGGCCACGCGATCGTCGACCGCCTGCTTGTTGCCGTGGCCGAAGCATTGACCGTTGTCTTGCGAGTGGGCGACACAGTCGCGCGCTACGGCGGTGATGAGTTCGTCCTCGTCGCGCCGGGTGTGACGAGCGCGGACGAGGCCGCACAACTCGCTGACCGGATCTGCGGCGTCATCGGCGACGTCTGCATCACGGCTGACGACGGCGAACTCACCCGCGCCAGTGCAAGCATCGGCGTCTCGCTCGTGACCACGGATGACGCTCCCGTCGTGGCGACCGATCTGCTCGGAGTCGCCGACTCGGCGATGTACCGGGTCAAGCGCCGTGGAGGTAACGGCGGGGAAGTTGCACATCCGATTCCCCGTCAGCGGCGCGCTCAAGTCCACGCGTAGGCGATCACAGGCGCACCCAAACGCCCGAACCGCATGGCATCGACGTACGTGTGACGGGTATCGCCCCGGTTGTCGCGCATCGTGGAAGGCCGATACCCAGCCGATGAGCACACGACTAGCTGCCGCCGACGGAGTGCTGGTGCACCAGCAGGACTGGTGGCTGCCGGCGAATCGCCAGCAAGTGTGGGACGCGATCGAGCGGTTTGACAGCTACCCGTTGTGGTGGTCATGGTTGGCCGAGTTCCACGCCGAAGGCGACGGTCTGGGCGCAGGCCTGGTGATGGCTGGCCGGGTTGAGCCTCCGGTCCCCTATCCGTTTCATCTGACCGTGACGGTCGTCGATTGCACGCCCCCGTACGCTCTGTCCGCCCGAGTCGACGGCGACGTCACCGGCAGCGCGTCGATTCGACTGGATGAGTCGTCGGGACAAACGTGCGTGGCGTGCACATGGACCTTGCGGATGGTGAGTCGCAGCCTGCGACTCGGGGCGAGACTTGCGCCGCCGGTCATGCGCTGGGGACATGACCGCGTGGTCGAGCGCACAGTGCGCTCGTTCGCCATCAACGCCCTGGCAAGCGATCCGGGCCGCGTCCACAGCCGCTAAACGGCGGGGGGTCGCGTCCGCCGGCGTGGTGTGTGATTACCGCCGCGTGATCCGGTGTGGATGTTAGGCGGTGATCGCTGCCAGTGGCACCTCCTCGGTCGTTTCGGTGTTGTCGATGAGCGCCATG
>Ga0070658_10001783_pt1 | contig 18120 bp, 11 predicted proteins | sample KBSC13metaG_FD_64664 | JGI IMG/M metagenome (GOLD analysis project Ga0070658, IMG submission 64664) | Corn rhizosphere microbial communities from Kellogg Biological Station, Michigan, USA - KBS C1-3 metaG | ecosystem: Host-associated > Plants > Roots > Rhizosphere > Soil ...
CGCGGCCGCATCGCGGCCGTCGACCTGGTCCGGCTGATGGGCTGGAGCTTCCCGCGCGCCGAGCAGGAGACGACGCGACTGATGGCCCATTACGGCGGCGAGCCCGAGGTCACCGACGATGGCGTGATCGTCTACACGTTCAAGGACCTGCGCAAGACGGCAGAGGGGAACGACGAGGGCACCCAGCCGGCGACGCCGCGCTGGGCCTGGCAGCGCGCCACCAAGGCGCCCCCGCTGACCGGCAACCCGCCCGGCACGAACGCGATGATCGGCCTCTTCAACGGCTTCAACATGCTGGCCCCGATGCTGATCGTCCCGGCCTTCGAGCTGCGCTTCCGGGTGTCGCTGGCCGATTACAGGTTCCTGCTGTTCGGGTTCCCGCTCACCTTCTCGGCCGTGTTCTTCGCCATCCCCGGGGTTCGCTGGCTGAAGGCGCGCTGGGACGCGCGCCAGCGTCACCATCACGAGAATCGCCATCAGCTGTTGCGGCGCATCTTCGCCGGCGGCGGCAAGCGCACGCGGGCGGACCTGGCCCCCACGCCGGCCCTGGCCGCCATCCTGGACGGTGAGCTGCTCACGCTGGGTGGCGACGTGGCCAGTGAACCAGACGAGCAGGGCCAGGTCTGCTACATCTTTCCCCGCATCGAACAGGAGCTGGCCGCGGTGACCCAGGCGCGATTGGCGGCGGCCGCCGCCGAGCGCGAGGCCGGCGCGGTGGTGTTCTCCTCCGCGGAATGACCGACAGGACCCATGACAAAACCAAACATGCCTCGCTCGTCGTTCTTCTCGTGGTCGCGCCGCACCCAGCTTCTGGGCGCCACCCTGGCGCTAGGGCTGGGTCTGGCCGCCGCCAGCGTGGCGGCCCCGCCCGCGCCCGGCCCCGCCGCCCAGGCCACCGAACGCAACATCACCAAGCTGACGGTGAACCTGCTCGAGCACTCCCAGTTCGCCCACCATCCCCTGGATCGCGAGTTCGCGAACACCTTCCTCGATCGCTACCTCGACGCGCTCGACGGCACCCGCTCGCTGTTCCTGCAGGCTGACGTCGACGAGTTCGCCCCCCTGCGCGCCACCCTGGCCCAGACCACGCGCGACACCGGCGACACCGGCCCGGCCCACGTGATCTTTGCCCGCTATCTGCAGCGGCTGGAGCAGAGCGAGTCGTTCGTCACCGGCCTGCTGAAGGCCGGCAAGTTCGAGTTCATCGGCCACGACACCTATTCCTTCGATCGCGCCAAGGCGGCCCGCCCCAAGGACCTGGAGGCGGCCAAGGAGCTGTGGCGCCAGCAGACCCGCGCCGAGTATCTGCAGGAGAAGCTGACCGACAAGCCGGCCGCCAAGATCGTGGCCGCCCTGCTGCGGCGGCACCAGCAGCAGCTGCACACGATGAAGACGCTGGGTGGCGACGAGCTGCTGGAGATCTATCTGAACGCGCTGGCGCACGTGTACGACCCCCACTCGGACTACCTGGGGCACGAGCAGATGGAGAGCCTCTCCATCGCCATGAACCTGTCGCTGTTCGGCATCGGCGCCTCGCTGCAGAGCGAGGATGGCTACGTGAAGATCCACGAGCTGCTGCCGGGCGGCCCGGCCGCCCGCAGCGGAAAATTCAAGCCGGGCGACCGCATCATCGCGGTGGCGCAGAGAAACAAGGAGCCGGTCGACATCATCAACATGCCCCTGTCCCGCGCCGTGGAGCTGATCCGCGGCCCGAAGGGCACCACGGTCAAGCTGACCACCATCCCCGCCGGTGCCACCGACGCGGCGCTGCCGAAGGTGACCGAACTCACGCGCGACGAGATCAAGCTCGAGGATCAGGCGGCGAAGGCGCGCCTCATGGAGGTGCCAGCGGGCAATGGCCCCGACGGCAAGCCGACCACCATCCGGCTGGGGGTCATCGACCTACCTTCCTTTTATGCCGACATGGGCGAAGGACAGCGCAGCGTGCACCGCAGCGCCACCGCCGACGTGGCCACGCTGCTGAAGCGGCTGAAGGCCGAGCACGTGCGCGGCGTGGTCATCGATCTGCGCCACAATGGCGGCGGTTCGCTGGAAGAGGCGATCAGCATGACGGGCCTCTTCATCCGCAAGGGGCCGGTGGTGCAGACGCGCGACCCCGCCAACCACATCGAGGTGGACGCCGATGAGGACCCGGCCCAGATCTACGACGGTCCTCTGATCTGTCTGACCAGCCGCTTCAGCGCCTCGGCCTCCGAGATCCTGGTGGGCGCGCTGCAGGACTACGGTCGCGCCGTCCTGGTGGGCGATCCGTCGACCTTCGGCAAGGGGACCGTGCAGAACGTGCTGCCGCTGGGGCGGGTGATGGATCAAACCGGCCTGGCGCACGCCTACGATCCGGGCGCGCTGAAGGTCACCATCCGCAAGTTCTACCGGCCGGACGGCGCCTCGACCCAGCTGCGCGGCGTCCCCTCCGACATCGTGCTGCCGTCGGCCAGCGACTTCAACGACGTCAGTGAGTCGGCCCTGGACGATCCCCTGCCCTGGGACTCCGTCCCTGCGGCGCCGCACGATCGCTTCAATCAGGTGCAGCCGTACGTGGCGACGTTGCGCAAGGCCTCCACCCAGCGGGTGGCCGCCGACAAGCAGTTCAGCGAGCTGGCGGCCGACGTGGCGCGCGTGAAGCAGAACATGGCGAAGAAGTCGGTCTCCCTGAACGAGGCGGAGCGGCGCAAGGAGCTGCAGGAGGGGAAGACCCGCCGCGCCCAGCGCGAGCAGGAGCGGCGGGCGCACCGGGCCAGCATGCCCACCACCTACGAGTTGACCATCGAGGCCGCCAGCGCCCCCAAGCTGCCCCCTCCCATGAAGTTCACCGAACCGAAGCCCGCCCCCGACGGGGGAGCGTCCTCCGATTCGCCGCCGGACGACCTGGACGAGGAGACGCCGAATCGCTCGCCCGCCGACGATCTGCTGCTGAACGAGACGGTGAAGATCCTGCAAGACTACGTCGGACAGCTGGGTCGCAAGCCGACAGGCGCGTGAGCGGCGGGACGCCTGAGCGCTTCGGGCGTCACGCGGTCGAAACGGCCGGGGCGGAGGATCGATTCCGGCGCGAAACGGACGGGCCTTCGCGGCGGCGTCGCCGCGCCCGCGACGTTGGCCGACCGCGTGGCCCCTTCCTTGAAGAGGCTGCTGGCATGCCCCCCTTCGCTGCCAGGTCCCCGCGCGCTCCGCTCGCCTCTCGTTTCGGCGGCCCCTCCTGGTCGATGCGGCACCGCCTGTTGGTCCTGTGTCTGGCCGCGGGCGGCGCCCTGGCCGGCTGCAACGCGAACATCTTCGACGTCAGCGTCGCGCTGGCCCATCAGAGCTACCCCATCGACTTCGGCAACGCCACGGGCACCATCCCCAGCACGCCCTGCAACGGCGGCGCCGCGACCGTGTGCGGGAACAGCCAGACCGTCATGCTCGACAACAACGCCGGACAGGTGATGGTCAACCTCGCCTGCGACAGCGCCAAGAACCTTTGTTACGCCCAGGCAAACGCGACGGCCGCCACCACCGTCGACGTGCTGCAGGACGACAGCTTCACCAGCGCGGTCGGGCGCCGCGCCGTCTCGGTGGTGCGCATGCTGGACCTGCAGTACACGGTCCCCACCAACACGGCCACGTTCACCATCCCCGAGATCGACGTCTACGTCGGTCCCGCGGGCAGCAAGGCCGCGACCGACGCGGGCGTGGTCATGGTGGACAAGATCTCGCCGCTCGGTCCCGGGACGACCATCACCGGATCGCCGCACCACCTGACAGTGGCCGACGGCTCGCCCGCGCGCGAGCTGATCGAGAGCAACATCCGCGACGAGTCGCCCTTCGTGTTCGTGGTCACGGCGGCGCCTCGTCTGGAGGCGGGAGACACGGTGCCGGCAGGCAAGGTGGTGGTCGACGTCCAGCCGTTGCTGGGCCTGGGGCTTCGCTGATCGCTGCCCCGCGGCCGGTGGCGGCGCCGGTTCAGAGCCGGTCCAGGCGCACGGCGGTTCCGTAGGCCAGCACCTCCGTGGCGCCCTGACTGAACTCGGTCGCGTCGTAGCGCATGCCGATGATGGCGTGGGCGCCCAGCTCCTCGGCGTGGGCCAGCATGCGCTCGTAGGCGTCGTGGCGCGCCGCCTCGCACACCTCGATGTACTCCTGGATGTTGCCGCCGAAGATCTGCTTCAGCCCGCCCACCACGCCCTGCCCCAGGTTCATCGAGCGCACGACGATGCCGCGCACCACGCCCAGGTAGTCGGCGATGCGATGGCCGGCGATGTCGTTGCCGGTCGTGACCAGCAACGGTCCCGTCCGTTCGATGCCGGTCCGGTAGGGTCCCGGCCCAGCATCCTCTCCTCCGCTTCCTCGACGTGCCGACTGGACCATCGCCTCAACTCTCCTTCATCGATAGACCGGGAATTCCTTCGTCAGCACGGCGACCTTGGCGCGCACGGCGGCGATGTTCGCCTCGTCGCGCGGGTTGTCGAGCACGTCGGCCAGCAGGTTCGCGGTCTGGCGCGCCTGCTCCTCCTTGAAGCCACGGGTGGTCATGGCCGGCGTTCCCAGGCGGATGCCGCTGGTGATCATCGGCTTCTGGGGATCCTTGGGGATGCCGTTCTTGTTGCAGGTCATGTGCGCCTGCTGCAGCAGCGCCTCGGCCTCCTTGCCCGTCAGCCCCTTCGGCCGCAGGTCGACCAGCATCACGTGGCTCTCGGTGCGGCCGCTGACGATGCGCAGCCCGCGGGCCGTCAGCGTCTCGGCCAGCGCCGCCGCGTTCTTCACCACCTGCTGCTGGTAGCTCTTGAACTCGGGCGACAGGGCCTCCAGGAACGCCACCGCCTTGGCGGCGATGACGTGCATCAGCGGGCCGCCCTGGATGCCGGGGAAGATGGCGCTGTTGATGGCCTTGGCCACCTCGTCCTTCATCAGGATGAAGCCGCCGCGCGGCCCGCGCAGGCTCTTGTGCGTCGTCGACGTCACCACGTCGGCGAACGGCACCGGGTTGGGATACACGCCGGCCGCGATCAGGCCCGCGTAGTGGGCCATGTCCACCATGAAGTACGCGCCCACGGCCTTCGCCACGCTGGCGAAGCGCTCGAAGTCGATGCGCAGGCTATACGCCGACGCGCCGGCGATGATCAGCTTCGGCTTGTGCTCGTGCGCCATCTTCTCCATCTGCTGGTAGTCGATGGCCTCGTTCTCGTCCAGGCCGTAGCTGACGACCTTGAACCACTTGCCGCTCATGTTCAGCGACATGCCGTGGGTCAGGTGACCGCCCTCGGCCAGGCTCATGCCCATGATGGTGTCGCCCGGCTGCAGCAAGCCGAAGAACACGCCCTGGTTGGCCTGCGAGCCCGAGTTCGGCTGCACGTTCGCGTTCGCCGCCCCGAACAGCTTCTTCACCCGGTCGATGGCCAGCTGCTCGACGACGTCCACGTACTCGCAGCCACCGTAGTAGCGCTTGCCGGGGTAGCCCTCGGCGTACTTGTTCGTCAGCTGCGTCCCCTGCGCGGCCATGACCGCCGGCGAGGCGTAGTTCTCGGAGGCGATGAGCTCGATGTGCTCTTCCTGGCGCTGGTTCTCGTGCTGGATGGCGGACCAGAGCTCGGGGTCGACGTTGGCGATGGTGGAGCGGGTGCGATCGAACATGTGTATTCGTCCCTCGGTGTTTTTCGCGGCCGGGCCGCGGCGTCCGGCCGGCCGCGACGAGATGTCGCGGCCCCCGGACGCGCGGCCGTTGATGAGGCGCGAAGTTTATCTCGCCAGACCGCCCCAGAGCGAGGCGAAGGCGCGGAATCGGCGCAGCGCGGCCTGCCCCAGCCGATCCCGCGGCAGCAGCAGCAACGCCGCCGCCGATGTCAGGCCGCCCACCAGCGCGAAAAGCGCCGGGTAGCCCAGCCGAGCCGCCACCACCCCCGCGGGTGCCACCGCCGAGATGCCCAGGCTCATGGCGCCGTTGGCGATACCCAGCGCGCGCGGCCGCCGCGCCAGGGGGGTGGCCTGCACCAGCATCGCCATCAGCGCCGGATAGGCGGCGCCGTGGGCCGTTCCGAACGCCAGCCCCAGCAGCCCGAGGTGGAACGGAGCCAGCACGCCGGCCGACCCCACGGCGACGCCGTACAGCAGCAGCGACGTCGTGGCGACCACGCGATGACCGAGGCGATCGGAGAGCCGGCCGCCGAACACCCGCACGGCGATCGCGGCGGACGTGTAGCCGATGAAGAACGCGCGCACCGCGTGCACGCCGTTGTCCAGCGCGAAGGGCGCCAGAAAAGCGAACAGCGACCCGAACGCGAGGCCCGCGGCGCCGAACACGGTGTAGATGGCGCGGTGGCTGGCAGCGCCGGGCATCCCGGCGCCGGAGGGCGCAGCCGCCCGGCGCTGCTTCGTGATGATGGCGGCAGGCAAAGCCGGCGCGGGGGTGGCGGGCAGCCGGCTGGCGAGCGCGGCGGCGCCCAGCGCGGCCAGCGCCGCCACGAAGAAGACGCTGCGATAGCCCAGGTGGTCGGCCAGCGGCTCGCCGATGGCGGGTGCCAGCGCGTTCATGACCAGGCTGGCGCCGCCGGCGAGGCCGATGGCCTGGGCCAGCCGCTCCGGCGGCGCGAACTCCGCCGTCAGCGCCATGGCCGTGCTGAACATCAACGTCCACGTCACCCCTTCGGACGCGCGCAACGGGATGGCCAGCAGGCCGGGGCGATCGAACAGACCGAACAGCAGCGCCGCCGTGGCCAGCAACAGGTTCGCCGCCATCAGCGCCCCGCGGCGACCCAGCGTCTCGACGATGCCGCGCAGGAAGGGAATCGTCAGGATGCAGGCGACGCCGAAGCCCGCCATCACGAAGCCGATGCGGGCAGCCGGCTCACCGACGCTGGCCAGGTACTTCGGCAGCAGGAAGAACATCGAGAACGAGAACCCGTACGCCGCCTGCATGGCGAGCAGGCGCATGAAAGGGGGCGTGAACAGCGGCCGAGCCGCGGCGGTCTGGCCGCTCGCGCTGCGCGGGGCAGACGGCGCGAGCGGCGATCCCGGGTTCGGGTCGGGGTCGTCCGAACTTTCGGGCGGGTTGGTGGTGGGGCTCGAGCTGGGGCTGCGGGGAGGACTGGCGGACATCTTCGCTCCGGACTGCCAGCCGGAAGCGAGTGGGACCGCTCCACCCTCTCCTCGACTTGGCGGGAGAGGGTGGCGGTCAACCGATGCTCAGCGGTCGCGCGTGCCCACTCCCCCGTCGCGCTTAGCGACGAGGACGCCAATCTGGCGCAGGGAGTGGCAGCAGAGCATCGTCATGGGGACGGAGCGATGTTCTCGCGCGGGGCGCCGCGTGTCAATGCTTCAGCGCGCGCGGAAGGCCCGCCCGCGTCGCTAGCGGTGTCCGCCGTGGAAGCCGCCGCCGTGGGAGCCGCCCCCGTGGAAGCCGCCGCCAAAGCCGCCCCCGTGGAAGCCGCCGCCGAAGCTACCGTGGCTGCCGCCGCCGAAGCTGCCGTGCCCCTGGGGCGCAAAGCCTCGCCCCGCGCCCCCCATCGTCGGCGCGCTGAACCCGCCGCCGTGGCTGCCCGGGCCCACCACTCCGGCCGACCCGCGATAGACGGGCGCCGCCGTCCGCGCGCCCCCCGGATAGCCGCCCCGGTATCCGCCCCCGTAAGCGTGCCCGCCCCCGTAGACCCGGCCGCCCGGGTAACCGCCGCCCCAGCCGCGCGCGTGATACGCGTTGTAGCCGCCGCGGTAGGTGCCCCAGTGGTAGCCGGCGCCACGCAGACCGCGATACCAGCCGTAGTGCCAGGGGCCCACGCCGCCGAAGTACGGGTACGCCCCCCATCCCCAGACCCACGGGGCCGCCAGCCACGTCCAGCCGTAGGTCGGGTAGTAGACGTAGGCGTAGGGCTCGCTGCCGTAGGCCGTCCCCTCGTAGGTGTACTGGTTGCCGTAGGGCATCCACACCCAGCCGTACTGCTCGGTGTAGACCCACTGGCCGCTGGACGCCTGCGGTTGCGGGGCGGGGGCCATCTGTGGCACCGGCTGGGGCGCTGCCTGGTACGCCTGTTCCTGCGGATATTGCTGGTCGGGCTGCTGCTGGTCTTGCTGGACCTGGACCGGCGGCGCCGGCGGTTGGGGTGGCGGCAGCGGCGGAACGTCCGCGGGGGCCGCGCTGGGCGGCGTGACCGGCTGCGGCTCGGGTTCCGTGGGGGCGCTGGTGTCTTGCGCGCGCGCGACCCCGGCCCCCAGCGACGCGAAGCCGAACGAGGAGCAGAGGAAGACGGCGAGTGCGATGTGTGGGGATTTCATGACGGCCCTCCGGCGTGCGGATTGGACCGCGACGCTCGAGATTCAATTCTACTCGACGAATCCCCGGGACGAATTCGTGGCCGCGAAGCCGGTGTCGCCGGGGTCGTATCGTGCCCAGCGCCACACTGCCCCTGGCCCCCCCGCCGACAGCGTCTTACCTTGACCCCGTCATGGACCCCGTCATGGCCGCCCCGGACCGCGTGATGCTCTTCGACGTCGACGGAACGCTGGTCGACAGCAACGACGCCCATGCCCGAGCCTGGGTGGAGACCCTGAGTACGTTCGGCATCGAACGCGAGGTGGCGGCGGTACGACGGCTCATCGGGATGGGCGGCGACAAGCTGCTGCCCACCCTGACCGGCATCGCCGCCGACAGCGAGCTGGGCCGGGAGATCACGAAGCATCGCAGCGACCACTTCAGACGCACCTACCGGGATGGGCTGCGCCCCTTCCGCGACACCCGGGCGCTGTTCCTGGCTCTGCGCGAGCGCGGCGTGCGCCTGGGCGTCGCCAGCTCGTCGGACGAGGACGATCTGCGGCGCCTGCTGGAGATCGCGGAGGTGGCGGATCTGGTCGAGCGCCGGGCGTCCGCCGACGACGCTGACCGCTCGAAGCCCGATCCGGACATCGTGCACGCGGCCCTGGCCCGGCTGGGCCATCCAGACCATGCCCGCGCCACCATGGTGGGCGACACGCCGTACGACATCGAGGCGGCCCACCGGGCGGGCATCGCCGCCATCGGCTTTCGATGCGGCGGGTGGTCCGACGCCGAGCTGACAGGCGCCGCCGCGCTGTTCGACAACCCTGCCGACATGCGCGCGCACCTCGAACGCGCGCTTGGCGCCTGACGACCGCGGCCGGCCAGGCGGGACCAGGGTCTCCCTGGTCAGCCTTCGACGCCGGCCACCTTCACCTCCGTCTTCACCGACTGCGCGATGAAGCACTGCTCGTGCGCCAGATGGTGCAGGTGCGCCGCCTCCTCGTCCGTGGGGCGCTTGTCCCCGGCGTAGACGATCTTCGGGTTCAGCACCACCGTCGCCACCCACGGAACGCGCTTGTCGTTGGGGGCGGTGTGCCCCACCGCCTGATCGTGGTAGCTGGCGACGTCGAAGCCGCCCAGGCGGGCCACGTGCAGGAACGTCAGCATGTGGCAGCTGGAGAGCGAGGCCACGAAGGCCTCCTCGGGATCGATGGCGGCGATGTTCGACCAGGGCACGGGGACCACCGCCGGCGAGGACGACGCCGGGACCGAGAGGCCCCCGTCGAACAGCCACTTGTGCTCGCGCGAGTAGCGCCCCTTCAGGAAGTCCGCGTCGCCCCGGTTCCACTCGATCGTCGCCTTGTGCTGCGCCATGAAAGTGCCTCTAGCACAGCGCGCCGGCGTGGTCAGTTGCGGATTGGACCCACCACCGGGGTCGGCATGGCGCCGCCCGCGCCGCCCGCGCCGCCGGTCACTGCCGCCGGGTACGGGAAGCAGGTGACGACCGCAGGCACCGCGTCCAGGTATGGCACCGGCGTGCCGTCGGTGACGTTCGGGTTCAACGTGCAGTACACGTTCGTCTTCACGTGGGTCAGGCGCTCGGCCACCGCGGCGGCGTCGAGCGCCGTGATCGACGTGCCGTCCGTGCTCAGCTGCCACCCCGTTCCCGACTCGCCGAAGACGATGGCCAGCCCGATCGCCGTGGCGTATCCCGACTCGGGGCACGCGATGCTGGGCCCGGCGGCCAGGCGGGTGGGCTGGAATGCGTTCAGGCTGCCCTGGAACGTGGAGATCTCGCAGCGCGAGCCGATGCGATCGATGCGCGCGTGCAGATCCCCCTTGTCGCCGAAGCGGTAGACGGCGATGGGGGTGGCGAACTCCTCGATGGTGGTCAGCGCCCACGAGCCCGGGGTCTGCGTCAGCGCGTAGACCGACGAATCGCCGAAGGCCAGCGCGGCCCCGGCGCCGGCGGCCGAGCTGGTGGACACCGTCCTCACGATGTCCTCGACCACGTTGAACGTCGTCTCGGGGGTCAGCAGCCGGTTGGCCACGGCGGTGATGTTCAGGCGATGCGCCTGCGGGTTGAACGACCCCTGCGGCGTGTTCAGGTAGCCCGCGTAGGGAAGGAACAGCCGCTGGTTGTCCGGGTCCAGCCGGATGCGCTGGTCGTCGGACACGCCCAGCCACGACGATGTGAAGGTGGCGTTGAACTCGGTGCCCAGCAGCAGGTTGCCGATCTCGCTGGCGTCGACGCGGTCGAACAGCGTCAACTTCTGCAGGTTGCGCGACACGCCGCCGCTGGTGAAGGCGACCGTGCCCGGCCCCAGCACGCCGTCCTGGGCCAGGATCAGCTGGCTGCTCGAGCCCGGCATCACGAACTGATTCACCGGCGTGGGGAAGTCGGGCTGGGTGAGATCCAGCATGATGACATCCGACCAGCTCGGGATGCCCATCGGGTTGTTGTAGTCGTAGTACGCGCGCGAAACCATCATGCGGTCGTCGGAGAACAGCGTGGCGTGGTCGCTGGAGTACGACGATCCCGTCCGCTGGCGCGGCTCGTTCTGCGTGCCCAGCTTCGCGATCGAGTTGCCGACCAGCAGCAGGGTGTGCAGCACCTGGCCCTGATTCGTCAGCACGTAGAAGTGCCCCTGCTGGAACTGCAGATCGTTCTTGGAATCTATCGACCCCGCCACCTCCAGCGGCTTCCCGGAGAAGCCCAGCGTGGCGACGCTGCCGGTGGTCGTGCCCGGATCGGCCATCTCGTAGAGCTGCTGGTCCAGCTTGACGAAGTCGCCCGCGTCGTAGCGATAGACCACGAACTGGGTGGACGACTGGTTGCCGTACGTCGGATAGGTGACCGTGTCGGTCGTGTACTTGTCGCATACCCAGTCGTAGTAGGTGGACGTCTGGCAGGTCTGACCGGTGCGCACCCAGATGTACTGGCTGACGGTGGGGGCCGCCTCCTGGATGCAGGCGAGCAACGTCTTGCCGTTGCAGTCGTAGTCGCCGGCCGCGTTCTGCGGCGGGCGGTAGTCGGGGTTGGGACGCTCCTCGTACGTCGGCGAGCAGGTCTTCACCGTGTGCGCGGCCCCCTGGTGGGACTGCGAGCAGTAGCTGTACGTCTGCGTCTGCGTGCCCGTGAAGACCGTGCGGCTGACGTCTCGGCTGACGACCACGTAGCGGTCGCTGGCGCTGATGAACGGCTTGAAGGTGCGCACGGTCTGGATGACGTCACCGGGCTTCATGGTCTTCGCGGCGGCCACGGGATCCTGGCCGGCGAACAGATCGGTCACCGGGTCGTTCAGGAACTCCTCGTGCCAGGCGACCGTCAGCGCGCTGTCCCACTTCACGGCGGTGACGGCGACGCCCGTGCTGCTGATGACGGTGCCTGACCCGGCTGGCCGGGCGAGGGGCGCGCCGGTGTCCGTGCCCGCGGCCGCGCCACCGGTTGGCGGGCCGTTCGGCCCAGGCGTTCCACCGATGGGGGTGGCGGTCTGCATGCTGGTGTACACCACCAGCGTGCTGTCGAAGAGGCGCGCGTCCTGGATGCTCTGGCCGTCGAGCATCACGGAGTCGACGAAGTCGAAGCCATTCGCGGTCACGCGAAAGCGCAGCAGGCCCGCCTCGCTGGTCGAGACGCCGTTCGCGACCACGGTGCCGTTGACCAGCAGCACCAGCTCGTTCCCTTGGTAGAAGAAGTACTTCGGCTGCCCGGGCAACTTCAGGGCACAGCTGAGCACGGGGGTGGGGCCGCCCGTCTTCACCGCCAGCAAGCCGTGCCGCTGCGACAGGTAGATGGCGGTGTCGTCCTGATACCCGACCAGATCGGGGCGGGTGATGGTGGGCGCCTTGCTGGCGTCCGAGGCGCCCGCGCTGTCGGTCGCGGGCAGGGCCACGCGCGCGGGCGGCACCATGCCCTGATACAGCGGAGGCAGCGACTGATCCTTCAAGATCGTCACCGGGTGCGTCCACGTGATCCCGCCCAGCGCGTCCGCGGCCGACTCGAACGCCGCCGGGTTGGTGACGGGACAGCGGATGGCCGCGATGGGATCCAGCAGGTTGATCTGGTTGACGAACGCCTGCGCGGCCATGACGGCTCCGTCACTGGGCACGCGCACGGCGCTGCGGTAGCTGACGGTGTAGTCGGCGTTGTCCACCGTCTGCCCGGGCGTCGCGCCGCCACTGCCCGGCCCTGCTCCTCCGCCCGTCCCGATGGCGCCGCCCGTGCCTGGCCCCGTCTTGCCGCCGGAGCCGCCCGTGCCGCTGCCCTGGGCGCCGCCGGCTCCACCGCATCCGGTGAGCGTCGCGGCCGCAGACAGGGGAAGCAGCAGCGCAAGGAAGATGTCGAAGAAGCGCGCCGCCGGTCTGGTCCGTTCCTGTCGTTTCATATGGGATCTCCGTTGCAGGGGGCGTTACCGGGGCCCGAATCAGCAATCGACGTGCCCGAGCGCTGGGCGGCCGCGGCGCGGGCGTCGGCGCCGGTTTTCCGCGCGCCCGCGGGCCGCCGACCTGACAGGCGGGGCGGGCGGCCTCACTTTCCTGATGCGGGCCACGAAAAGGCGCGGAGCGCCGCGCCTGACGTCGCGGCGCGCACAGCACCGGCTGCGCGATCGGCATCACCAGCAGGCACCCACCTGCCCCCGCGGCGTCGCTTCATGGCAAGCTGGCGCCGTGGCGCCCTGGGACGACCAGCAGTATCTGCGGTTCGCCAGCGAACGCACGCGCCCCGCGCGCGAGTTGCTGGCGCGGGTGCCGGTCGCCGAGGCGGCGCGCGTGGTGGATCTCGGCTGCGGCCCGGGAAACTCCACGGAGCTGCTGCACGCCCGCTGGCCTGCCGCCAGGGTGACGGGCGTGGACAGCTCGCCCGAGATGCTGGCGCGGGCCCGCCGCGACTGGCCCGGGCTGGAATGGGTGCAAGGGGACGTCGGGGCATTCCGGGCCGACGTTCCGGTCGACGTGCTGTTCGCGAACGCCGTTCTGCACTGGGTACCCGCGCACGAGGCGCTGTTCCCACGGCTGCTGCAGCAGGTCCGCCCGGGCGGCGCGCTGGCCGTGCAGATGCCAGAGAGCTTCCACGAGCCCAGCCACCGCCTGATGCGAGAGATGGACGGCCCCTGGCGGTCGCGCACGCGCGCGGTGGGCGACCGCCCTCCCGTGGCCAGCGCCGATGTCTACTATGACCTGCTGGCGCCGCACGCCCGTCACCTCGACATCTGGCGTACCACCTACCAGCACGTGATGCCGGACGCGGCGGCGATCGTCGACTGGGTGAAGGGCACCGGCCTGCGACCGTATCTGGACGTCCTCGAGCCGGCCGACCGACCGGCGTTCCTCGAGGCGTACACGCACGCCATCGCGGCCGCCTATCCGCCGCGCGCGGACGGCAAACGGCTGTTCCCGTTTCCCCGGCTGTTCATCGTCGCCGTCCGCTGAGGGCGCGGAGGGAGCCGCCGGTCAGGTGGCGGCGGCGGCGTCGCGCGCGGCCACGGCGCACTGGCCGATCAAGCCGGGCCCGCGATAGATGAAGCCGGAGTAGACCTGAACCAGCGACGCCCCGGCGCGGATCTTGGCCGCGGCATCTTCCCCACAGCCGATGCCGCCCACCCCGATGAGCGGGAAGCGGCCGCGCACCTCTTTCGCCAGCCAGCCCAGCACGCGCGTGCTCCGTTCCAGCAGCGGCTTGCCGCTGAGGCCGCCCGCCTCGCCGGCGTGCTCCAGGTCCGCCACCCCCTCGCGCGACAGCGTGGTGTTGGTCGCGATCGCGCCGTCCCAGCCGTGTCGCAGCAGCGCGTCCGCGATCTCGACCACCTCGGCCTCGGCCAGGTCGGGCGCGATCTTCAGCAGCAGCGGCACGAAACGGCCCGCGCTGGCCGCAAGGACGTCCCGCTCCGCGCGCACGGTCTGCAACAACGACTCGAGCGCGGCGCCGAACTGCAGGTCGCGGAGCCCGGGCGTGTTCGGCGACGACACGTTCACCGCCAGGTAGTCCGCGTGCGGGTAGGCGCGGCGCAGGCACACCAGGTAGTCCTCGTTGGCGCGCTCGGCGGGCGTCGTCTTGTTCTTGCCGATGTTGACGCCCACGACGCCCCGATAACGGCGCCGGCGCAGCTGCGCGACCAGGTGCTCGATCCCCTTGTTGTTGAACCCCATCCGGTTGACGATCGCCTCCGCCGGCCGCACGCGAAACAGGCGCGGCTTCGGATTGCCGGGCTGGGGCAGCGGGGTGACGGTGCCCACCTCGATGAACGCGAAGCCCAGCGCCCCCAGCGCGTCGACGTAGTCGGCGTTCTTGTCCAGCCCCGCCGCCAGGCCCACGCGGTGGGCGAAGCGCAGCCCCCACAGCTCGACCGGGTCGTCGGCGCCCGCACCGCCGAGCAACCAGCGAAGGGGGGGCCGCGACGCCAGCTTCAGCGACGCCAGCGACAGGTGGTGGGCCGTCTCGGGATCGAGGGAGAACAGCAGCGGCTTGACGAGCGGGTACACGCGGAGGTGGCGTTCTACGTCCCCCCTGCCGTCAAGACAACTGCTCGGCCTCGCGACAGGGACGATTTCGTCCGTTTCAATCCCGGGAACAATCCCTCCTTCCTGTGGTCGCTATTTTCATTGCCGGATCTCCGTTGACAGCAAGGCGATCATTCGACAACACTCGGCTTGCTCTACGTTCGGTTGGCAAATCAAACGCAGGGGGTGCCAATGAGGGGTTCGGGACGGGTCGCCGGAACGTAGATGAATCGATGAGGTGAGGCGGGCAGACCGGCGCCGTTCGTCGCGGCGACGGCGCCAGGCCCCCACGGGCGCCAGACGCGAATCGTTCGCGCCTGCGTGGAGGCCGTGCCGTGCCCGCAGGCGAAAGCTTCGGCAGTGCAAGCGCGGTTCAGGGACAGACACAACGAACAACAGGGGTGAGACCATGAGCGGACCGACGGAGGGCAGGACCAGCGACGGTGGAGACGGTGGGACCGGGGACGGCGAGACGCGTCCCCGCAGCACCAGGGAAGACAGCGGCGGCGGCATGCCATCACCTTGCGCTGCGAGGTCCAGGCGCCAGCGCAGCGGCCGTCACCAGGCGGTCGGGTTGGCCCTGGCCGGCGCCATCGCGGCCGCCCTCGGTTGCACGGACGCGCGCGCGCCCGAGCCCGGCGTGAGCGAGCAGACGTCGTCCGCGTTGCGCGGCGCCTTCATGCACGGCCAGGTGAAGACCGGCGCGGCCACCGCCCCGGCCAAGGCGGCGCCGGCAGCCGCCACCGCCGGCACGAACCTGCTCACCTACTTCGGCGGGCGGGTCGTCTCCAGCATCCAGGTCGTCCAGGTCCTGTACGGAACCGGCAGCTACCTGCCCCAGGTGACCACGGACATGGGCGGCTTCTTTCAAGGCGTGCTGAACAGCGGCTACGTCGACTGGCTGAGCGAGTACAACACCACCGGCCTGGCAGCCCCCACCAGCAATCAGACCATCGGCCGCGGCAGCTTCTCGACCCAGGTCGCCATCACCCCCTCGGCCGCGAACAACGGCGCCATCATCGACGACACCAACATCCAGGCCGAGCTGGCCGCGCAGATCCAGGCCGGCACGCTGCCGGCGCCCACCCAGGACGGGGGCGGGAACAACAACACCTACTACGCCATCTTCTTTCCGCACGGAAAGACCATCACCATCCAGGGCAGCCAGTCGTGCCAGATCTTCTGCGCCTATCACGGCACCGTCGCCAGCGTGCCCGGCTTCGGCGAGATCTACTACGGCGTGCACCCCGACTTTCAGTCCGGGTCGGGCTGTGAGTTCGGCTGCGGCGCCGCCCCCACCGCGTTCGGGAACTACACGCAGGTGGCGTCCCACGAGCTGATCGAGACCGTGACCGACCCCGAGGTGGGCCTGGCCCAGACGTTCGGCCCGCCGCTGGCCTGGTACGACCAGCCGGACAACCTGGAGATCGGCGACATCTGCAACGACCAGCACTCCACCGTGGTGGGCGGCAACGGCACGACCTACGACGTGCAGACCGAATACTCGAACGCGGCCGGCGCCTGCGTGACGACCCGCTCCCCTGCCCTCTCGATCACGCCCACCCTGTTCGAAGGCGGGAAGACGGCCACCGGCTCGGCGAACCTGCTCTCTGTCGCCGCCGCGGCGACGACGGTCACGCTGACCAGCAGCGCGCCCGCGGTGGTGACGGTTCCCGCCAGCGTCGTCATCCCGGCGGGCGGCTCCAGCGCCACCTTCTCGGTGACCTCCACGGCGGTGTCCGCGCAGACCAGCGTCACGGTGACCGCGACCTTCCCCACCACGCCGCCCACCACCAGCGCGGTGACGCTGACCGTGCTCGCCTCGCCCACCGTGTCGGCGCTGGCGCTGTCGCCCAGCACGGTCACCGGGGGAGGCGCCTCGACCGCCACGGTGACGCTGAGCGGCCCGGCGCCGGCCAGCGGGGCGACGGTCACGCTGTCCAGCAGCAACCCGACCGTGGCTCCCGTTCCCGCGACCTTGCCCATCGCGGCAGGCGCGACCAGCGGCACGTTCACCATCACCACGACCACCACCACCGTCAACGTCTCCTCGACGATCACCGCCACCTTGAACGGACTGGGCGCGACCGCCACGTTGAACGTGGGCAAGGTCGGCGCCGTCGGCAACGCCAGCTACGACCCGGCCCTGAAGGCCCCCCGCTGCGCCACCGTCGGCACCTTCTGTGACACGGGCGGCCTGGTGGACGGCCGCGGCGCCATGGCCGGCGGCCCGGAGCAGAACGCGCCCAACACCGTGGGTGCGTCGTGCGCCGACGGCTCCAGCGGCAGCTACCACTCCGACGAGTCGCTCGACGGGCTTCGCGTCTCGACCATCGACGGGACCAACCTGGCCCCGGGCAAGACCGTGCGCATCGACGCCACGGTGTGGGTGTTCAGCTCGAGCGATCACCTGGACCTTTACCTGACCACGGACGCCACGGCGGGGTCGCCGGCGTGGACCCTGTTGAACGCCACCACCATCACGCCCACGACGTCCGGAGCAGCCGTGCTCAGCTTCACCACCACGCTGCCGGCCAGCGGCGGGCTGTCGTGGGCCGTCCGCGCGAACTTCCGCTTCGGCGGCAGCACGGCGCTGTGCACGACCGGCCCCTTCGACGACCACGACGACGTGATCTTCCTGGTCGACAACGGCAGCCCGCCGCCCAACCAGCCACCGGCCGTGAACGCGGGCGCCGACCAGACCATCACCTTGCCCGCCACGGCGACGCTGACGGGCGCCGTCAGCGATGACGGCCTGCCCAATCCGCCCGGCGCGGTCACCGTGACCTGGACCAAGGTCAGCGGGCCGGGCACGGTCACATTCGGGAACGCCAACCTGGCCTCGACCACCGCCACGTTCTCGGCGGCGGGCGCCTACGTGCTGCGCCTGACGGCCAGCGACAGTGTCCTGTCGGCGTCCGACGACGTCGCCGTGACCGCCAACCCGCCCATCGTGAACCAGCCTCCTGTCGTCAACGCGGGGCCGGATCAGACGATCACGTTGCCGTCCACGGCCAGCCTGTCGGGCACGGTGACGGATGACGGCCTGCCCAATCCGCCGGCCACGGTCACGACCACGTGGACGAAGGTCAGCGGTCCGGGCACCGTCACCTTCGCCAACGCCAGCGCGCGCGCCACCACGGCCACGTTCTCCGCCGCCGGCAGCTACGTCCTGCGCCTGACCGCCAGCGACAGCGCCCTGTCGGCCTCGGACGACATCGCCATCACCGTGAACGCACAGGTCAACAAGGCCCCCGTCGTCAATGCCGGCGCCGACCAGACGATCACGTTGCCGTCCACGGCCAGCCTGTCGGGCACGGTGACGGATGACGGCCTGCCCAATCCGCCGGCCACGGTCACGACCACGTGGACGAAGG
>Ga0070658_10001784_pt1 | contig 18115 bp, 17 predicted proteins | sample KBSC13metaG_FD_64664 | JGI IMG/M metagenome (GOLD analysis project Ga0070658, IMG submission 64664) | Corn rhizosphere microbial communities from Kellogg Biological Station, Michigan, USA - KBS C1-3 metaG | ecosystem: Host-associated > Plants > Roots > Rhizosphere > Soil ...
CAAGGGATTCTGCTCTGGCTCCTCGGATGCGGATGCCCTCATCGTGTCTGCCACGGAACCGGGAAATCCCCGCCTTCTCATCGCTGCAGTGCCGACTCCAAGGAAGGGATTGGTGCCGCTGAATGACTGGGATAACATCGGCCAGCGTCAGACAGACAGCGGCACAGTGGAGCTGCATGATGTGGTGATCGATGATTCCGAGATCCTGCGTTCTCCGGGTCCTTTTGGCAGCGTAAGAGCATCCCTACGCCCCTGTGTCGCGCAGATTATTTTTTCCAACATCTACCTTGGGATAGCGGAGGGAGCGTTTAACGAAGCGCGGAACTACACCTTGGCCCAGACCCGCCCGTGGCTTACCTCAGGTGTTAGTTCGCCTCGTGAGGATCCCTATATTCTTCACCATTATGGAGAACTTTATGCCCAGCTCCAGGCGGCGAAGCTCGCTACGGATCGCGCTGCCGAAACATTCCAGCGGGCGTGGGATGCTGGAAATTCACTTACGGAAAACCAACGTGGCAAGGCAGCGCTGGACATTGCAACGGCCAAGGTGATCACCACCCGCACCGGACTGGATGTCGTGAACCGCATCTTCGAGGTCATGGGCTCCCGCTCCACCACGGCCTCCGCCCGTCTCGACCGCTATTGGAGAAATCTCCGGACACAAACCCTTCACGACCCAGTGGACTACAAGCTGAATGAACTGGGCGACTGGGCACTCAATCATCGCATCCCTCAACCCACTTTCTATTCATGAAACGTTCTGAATCTTCCACCTCATCCATTGAGGAAGCCATCGCAGCCATCGCCCGGGGAGAGATCGTCGTCGTCGCGGATGATGTGGATCGTGAAAATGAGGGAGACCTCATCATGGCTGCTGAGAAAGCCACTCCGGAGAAGATCGCCTTCTTCGTCCGCTACACCAGTGGCCTGATTTGCGTTCCTTTGTTAGGTGATCGTTTGGATCAACTCAATCTTCCACTGATGGTGGCGGATAATACGGACGCCCACCGCACAGCCTTTACCGTTACTGTGGATTGGAAACCAGGAACTACCACCGGCATTTCTGCAGCAGATCGAGCAGCAACCATCCGTGCTTTGGTAAATCCGCAATCACGTGGTCAGGAATTTAGCCGCCCAGGCCACATCTTCCCTCTCCGCAGTCGTGAGGGCGGAGTGCTGGAGCGCCGTGGCCATACCGAGGCCGCTGTGGATCTGGCTAGAATCGCCGGACTTTCTCCTGCCGGAGTCCTGTGCGAAATCGTGAACGACGACGGTACCATGACGCGTGGTGCTCAGCTCGCTGAATTTGCAAAAACGCACGGCCTACACTTCATCACCATTGCGGATCTGGTGGCATGGCGCCGCAGCCACGAGCCCCTGGTCACCCGCGTGGCCACCGCCCGCATGCCCACCGCACAAGGAGTCTTCACCGCCCACACCTACCGCTCCCATCTGGATGGTACTGAGCACATCGCTCTGGTAAAAGGTGAGGTATCCGGTGTGGAAGATGTCCTTGTCCGCGTTCATTCGGAATGCTTCACCGGAGACATTCTCGGCTCACTCAGATGCGATTGCGGCCAGCAGCTTGAGCAGGCCATGCAGAAAATCGAGCGTGAAGGCCGCGGTGTCGTCGTTTACCTGCGGGGCCATGAGGGCCGCGGCATCGGCCTCACCCACAAGATGCGTGCCTACGCGCTGCAGGACACCGGCCGGGATACAGTGGAAGCCAATACGGATCTCGGTCTGCCGGTGGACTCCCGCAGCTACGATATCGGCGCACAGATTCTTACCGATCTGGGACTGCGGACCATTCGACTGATGTCCAATAATCCTGCGAAATTCACCGATCTGGCGGGTTATGATTTGAAAATTACGGATCGGGTTCCATTGATTACAGAGCCGAATCAGGAAAACCTGACATATCTTCGAACAAAGCAATTTAAACTGGGCCACCTCCTCAATCTGCCTCACCACTCCGGCCTTTTCGCCGGATGATCCATCTCCTGCATGACTACATCCTACAAGCCGATTGCAAATCAACCAGTTGCACCCCGTGCGAAAACACTCGTGCGGCGGGCCAGCTTCGTTGTGTTCGAGGATCCGAAATCCCTCGCCCTCACGGAACACATCAAGCTGGTCGCACCCAGTGATGCAAATGTTCTGATCATCGGTGAAACGGGTACCGGCAAGGAAATCGTGGCCCGCCATATCCATGAACACAGCAAGCGGGCGAATGAAGCATTCGTGGCTGTGAATTGCGGAGCATTTTCCGAAAATCTGATAGAAAGCGAACTCTTCGGCCACGAGCGTGGCGCCTTTACCGGTGCCAGCTCCGCAAAGGAGGGATGGTTCGAAAGTGCGAATGGCGGCACGCTTTTCCTGGATGAAATCGGGGAACTCCCACTGGCCCTTCAGGTAAAACTGCTGCGCGTTTTGCAGGAACGGCAGGTCGTTAGACTGGGGTCCCGGAAGACCATCCCCTTCGATGTGCGTTTCATCGCCGCCACCAACGTGCAACTGGAGGAAGCAGTCTCCGCCGGGCGTTTTCGCGAGGATCTCTACTACCGCCTGAAGGTGGCATCATTGGAACTGGCCCCGTTACGGGAACGCCCCGGTGACATTCTGCCCTTGGCCAGCCATTTTCTGCGGGTGTATTCAGAGCGTCTCGGCATTAAAGGCGCCATCTTCAGTCCGGAAGCGGAACAAGCGCTTGTGACCGGACACACCTGGCCGGGAAACATCCGGGAACTGGAAAATGTGGTTCACCATTCCATCTTGGTCGCCAAGGGGAAGATCGTCAGACCAGAGGATTTGAACCTCACCTCACTGCGCCCTCTATGCCAGCCCTCCCCCAACGAAGCGGAACCTGCCAGCCTGAGTGCCCAACAGAAACTCCAGAACGCTCTGCTGGCGCTTTTCGAGGAATCGACCGAAGACCTCCACACCCAGATAGAAGATACGGTGATGCGCACCGCCTATGAATTCTGCCACCGCAATCAAGTGCAGACGGCAAAGCTGCTGGGCATCAGCCGCAACATCGTCCGCGCCCGCCTGAGCCAATGCGGAGAGTTGGTAGTGAAAAAACGTTAGACCTTGGGTTATTATTTACTAACCGCCGTGGGAGAAAAATACTCCCACGGCGTTTTTTTTGGCGTAAAACATCCTATAATACTTTGAGGCTAACTAACTAATATATAACCATGATCCCAGCATGGAGCATGCTGAATAGCTCTTGATCCGCTTTCCCTGATGAGATTAAATGCACCCGGTCTCATGCCTCAGACTTCCTCATCCCCCCTTCCCACGAATGAACCTGAGCATTTCGGCTATGTAGATGCGCTGCGTGGTATAGCCATCCTACTGGTTGTATTCGTTCATACGGCATATTATATGCACCCGGATACCATATTCCGGAAGATCGGCGTATTTGGTCAATATGGAGTGCAGCTATTCTTTGTCATGTCGGCGTTCACGTTATGTCATTCCATGAACCGCCAGCAGAGCTTGAATGCTGTGGAATATGGAAAATTCTTCACTCGCCGTTTTTTCCGCATCGCTCTGCTGTATTATTTAGGGCTGGTGGGCTATGGATTTTACACATGGCTGAGTTTCCGGCTATTCGGTAAAACTCCATGGACCGAACCTTCTGAATACTCAGTAAGCGGAGTAATTTCCAATATCCTGTTTCTTCATGATGTTTTCCCGCCAGGGAAACCCATCGTTCCCGGCGGATGGTCCATCGGTTGCGAATTTCTCTTCTACGCAATCTTTCCCCCATTATTCTTTTTAGTTAGAAAATCCAACTGGTGGCTGCTGCCGTTGCTCGTGCTCGGGCTGGTGACGACACTTTTCGTTCCGCCGCTGTATGATTTCCTTGGATGGAAGGAAGTGCCGGAAAACAATTCCTTTCATTACGCATTCATCTCAAATCAGATTCCTTGTTTCGCGCTTGGAATTCTATATTTCTTTCAACGGCGTATGGTTCCGCGTAGCCATCGCTCTCTGCTTTGTACCTGCGGCGATCGGACTGGTGGCTTGGCACGATGAGGCCACAGGCTGGATGCTTACACCCTTTTGTTCCAGTATCTTGTCAGTGGCGCTGGCTCTGCTATTCGAGAGAATCCCGCCACCAGCATGGTTGGCAAAAATCGGCGTTCTTTCATTTTCCATGTACATGGTGCACTTCATCATCGCATGGAACGTCTGCGTGCTGTTCGTGCGGAAGTTTCCCGCCAGCATTACTCATTCATGGAGCGCAGCACTTCTCTTCATGGGAATCGTGGGACTTTCCGTATTTGTTGCCTCCCTCACCCATCGCTGGATCGAGCAGCCATCCATCGCCTATGGCAAACGCTGGGCTAAGCAGCGCTTCAGTCCCTCTACGGGTAAAGGAATGGAATTGATGGGAAAACGCACCGAACCGCCATGAAATCGGGCATTTTGAAATGAGCCGGAATGAGGGTTAAAACCCAAGTTGCTTATTATCATGACAATATAGAAAATTACCTAATGGTGCGATTTGTGCGAATGGCGACTCATCCGGGCACCTCAATTGCCCTTTTATACCTCATACCGCACCACTTCTCACTCTCATGGAAAATATCAACGGCGTCATGATGCAATTCTTCCACTGGTATCTCGCACCGGATGGCAGTCTGTGGAACGAGTTTAAGGAACAGATTCCTAAGTTGAAGGAGGCAGGCTTCACCGCAGTCTGGCTGCCACCTGCTTACAAAGGCGCTTCAGGCGGAATGGATGTGGGCTACTCGGTTTACGACATGTACGATTTGGGGGAATTCGATCAGAAAGGTTCCATCCGGACGAAATACGGCACCCGCGAGGAACTCCTCTCTGCTGTTACCGATGCCCGGGCCGCTGGGCTACAGATTTATTGGGACGTGGTTCTGAATCATCGCATGGGTGGTGATAAGGAAGAGGAATTCCTAGCCACTCCTTACAGCGATGAGAATCGGCATGAGCAGGTAGGAGAACAAAGGATTATCAAATCCTACACCCACTTCACCTTTCCGGGCCGAAACAAAAAATACTCTGAATTGGAATGGCACTGGTGGCACTTCACTGCCAGTGACTACGATGGACACAATCCAGACAAGAACGAGGTTCTTCTGTTTGAAGGAAAATCATTCGATGAAGCCGTCGATCTGGAAAAAGGTTCCTTCGATTATCTGATGGGTTGTGACGTTGACGTGAATCATGAGGAAGTCCGGCAGGATATCATGCACTGGGGAGAGTGGTTTGTGGATACCGTCGGCCTGGAAGGCGTCCGCTTCGATGCAGTGAAGCACGTGGAAGCAGGATTTTTCCCGGATTGGCTGAACCACGTGCGCAAATATGCGCAGAAGAAAATTTTCGCGGTGGGGGAATATTGGTCCTACGAGATCGAAGCACTCCATCATTTCATCTCAGTCACCAATGGGGATGTCGCGCTTTTCGATGCTCCATTGCACCGCAATTTTTCAGAAGCCAGCAAGGCGGGTAACAGTTTCGACATGTCTCAGATTTTTGAGAATACATTGGTTAAAAATGAGCCTGCGTTGGCGGTGACCATCGTGGCGAATCACGATACCCAGCCCCTCCAGGCGCTGGAATCTGTCGTCGAAGAATGGTTCAAGCCACACGCTTATGCACTGATCCTGTTGCGCAGGGAAGGATACCCCTGTGTATTCTACGCTGACTATTATGGCGCCATTTATGAAGACGTGGGCCGTGACGGGAACAACTACTACATTGAAATCCAGTGCCACCGGAAAACCATTGATGATCTGATCAAGATACGGAACTCCCACTCCTATGGGGATCAGTATGATTACTTTGATCACCCCAATACCATTGGCTGGACCCGCCTGGGAACGGAAGAACATCCTGGCGGTTTGGCCGTTGTCCTGAGCAATGGAGACGCAGGCACCAAGCAAATGGAAACAGCCCTTAAAAATCATGAATTCTATGATGCCTTGGGCAACATCGAGGATACGATCCAAACGGATGATAACGGATGGGCTGAATTCCGGTGCAATGCTGGAAGCGTATCCGTCTGGCTGCCGCGGTGAATGATCCTTTGGATTTCATACAACACAGAATCTTCTTTGTTGATCGAATCTTTTGATAGAAAAATCTCCTTCATGAATAACATGAAGGAGATTTTATTTATATATTGACTTAAAAAATATCGGAGTCATTTATTGCCTCCGATGAAATTCATCCGACCAACCAACCTCAGCACCAGCTTCCTATCACAGGGCAGCTGCGTACAAGGTTGGTGTGAGCATCGCATGTCCGCCGTCCGGGCATAAGCAGGCAACCTCCCTCTATGGGTTATTCCTGAGGTTGCCTGAAATCGCCTTCAATTGATTGATTGTTCAGAGAATTTTTTCTTTCTGAGAGTCATCTTTCTAGCTGTAAATTTACGCCTTTCATCCATGGCGATAAACGCTTTTAGATCAGAATTTAAGTAGTCTACCTACGCGTTTTGGCTGACTCCCTCTTTATCGCTCATGCAACATAATGAGTAACTTATGCAGCAAGAAGGATAAAAATTTCAGAGAAAAACCAAGCAACTCGGAAATACCCTCACGAAAATTTTCTGTTACTTACTTTCGGAATTCATGTCGTCACTCCTTCCGAGTGAAAGGGCATAAGAATAAACTTAAGGTAGTCCATTGATCACCTAGATCAGACTTACACGATATTGGTTTCGGAAGCTCATTCAATCGAAGGATGATTCATTCATCAATCTGCACGTTTTCCTGAGATTACAGGATCGCGCATACCCCCTATATCTATCATGAAACCACTCATTCTATTGCATGAGGCGGACAAACTACGCCTCGATTCTTTGTTGAATCATCATCTTCCTCCTCCCTTTCCATCTTCAGTTGCACATGCGGCGTTGGAAGATATATTATCATCTGCAAAAATCGTCCGAGACCCTGCTCTAATGGAGCATCACGTGAGTTTTTTTGACGAAGTAACCCTCGTGTCGCCTTCAGATTCACGGGATTATTTTAAGTTGACCATTGTGATGCCCCATCAGGCGGATGTGGATTCAGATCTCATCTCCATCTCCATGCCAATCTCACTGGCAGTTTTCGGAAAAAAATCCGGCGAACTTGTCCACTGGGAAACACCTCATGGCACGCGGGAAATGCGGATCGTCGCATTGAATAAGCACGAACAACTTCCAGCTCTGGCTACCGCCTAACCAATTCCAAACAAAACCAACAGAACACAATGAAAACCAACAATAAAGCAAACGTCACCCACATCATCCTAAAGGACGGACTCAGCACCTTGGCCTCTTGGACTCACCAATTCGACAAGAAACCTACCATCGGTGAAACCATCTCCATTTCTGGTCAATGGCCGGATCCCCTCCCCGGCTATGGGGATCGTGCCACCGTCCGCAAAATCGAGCTGAATACGAAAACCAATGAACTCCACATTGAGGTGGAACCTCTTCTGCATCGGAAGGAAAGCAGCCGCCCAGTAGTGGCACTTAATGCCGATCTGATCCCGGAACGGGTCCGTCCAGCGGTGGAGTCTTATCTCCGCGACCATCTGGACTTACCGTTGTTGGATTGGGAGCAGAGCCGTGAGCTGGAACCCATTCTGCGTTTTCATGAAAACGGCAGTAAGCCGAAATTGGGACTATCCGAGCTCCAGGCAGGCATACGTCCCATTTTGCATGAGGCGAATCAATTGACCTTGGTTTGATTTTCATGGTCCCAGCCCGCCATCCTCAAGGATGGCGGGCTTTTTGCGATCAAGGAACCGCTATTGGAATTTCGTTTCCCATTTCCAATAGGCAATGCGCGGACATTGGTTCATCGTTTTCGAATGATTTGGGCATGGTTGATTTTTATTGGATTCGTTCTCCTGATGCTGGCGCTGGACCTGGGTGTCTTTCATCGCAAATCACATGTGGTGGGCTTCAAGGAATCGCTCGGCTGGTCCGCCATCTGGATCACTCTGGGACTATCATTTTCCGTCCTCGTTTATTACGCGTATGACCTTCACTGGTTCGGACTGGGAATGTCCGTGGATGCGGTGGATAAGGCGGTGAACACCGGAAAGCTGGCTGCCACCAAGTACCTCACAGGCTACGTAGTGGAAAAATCCCTGAGCGTGGATAACATTTTCGTGATTGCCATGGTTTTCGGATCACTCTCGGTGCCTGCACGTTATCAGCACCGTGTCCTATTCTGGGGCATCATCGGCGCCCTCCTCATGCGCGGCGGCATGATCGGCATCGGCTCCGCATTGGTGACGAATTTCCACTGGGTGCTCTATATCTTCGGTGCATTCCTCATCATCACCGCCCTGAAGATGCTTTTCATGGAAGAGAAGGAAGAGCATCCGGAAAACAATCCGGTGGTGCGCTTTCTGAAAAAGCGTTTCCCGATCACCCGTGATTACCATGGCCAACACTTCTTCGTAACCGCAGGCAGCCTGCAGTCACACGAAGCGGCCGAGCCGGGAGCGGTGGTCGTGGCAGATCCCGTCGTGGATTCCGCCCCAAAAGGTAAATGGCTGCTCACTCCACTGGCCGTAGCCCTGATACTTGTAGAGGTGACAGATCTCATCTTCGCGGTGGATTCCATTCCTGCGATCTTTGCCATCACTGCGGATCCATTCCTGGTTTTCACCAGTAACGTCTTCGCCATTCTCGGCCTGCGTTCGCTTTACTTTGCACTGGCCGGCATGATTGCGAAATTCCAATACCTCAAGCCAGCTCTCTCCCTCATCTTGATGCTGGTAGGTGTGAAAATGCTAACCGCCAAGTGGCTCAAAATGTGGCTGGGAGACTCGTTCAACCTTGTCGTCCTGGGGCTCATCCTCGCCATCCTGGCCACCGGTGTGATCACCTCCCTTATTGTGGGGGAGAAGAAAAAAGACGCCTGACTTTCTCACACGTGGCGTCGGCTTTCAGTCATTCAACTTTTGGAGAATGGTTCTGGTGACTGCAAACCGCCGCTACTTCAATTCTAGGATCGGGACGCGGGTTTGCGGCTGCCCGAGCGTCCTCGCAGAACACTTCCTTTGACTCCATTCCATGTTGGTTTAATAGAACCCCATGGAATACAGACAACTCGGTGGCTCGGGGCTGATGGTGCCCGCTCTCAGTTTCGGCACGGGGACATTTGGCGGCGTCGGTGGGTTCTCAGAGTGGGGAAACACAGACGTCGAGGGAGCCACCCGGCTGGTGGATATCTGCCTGGAAGCCGGTATCAACATGTTCGATACGGCCGACATTTATTCCGCAGGACGTGCCGAAGAAATCCTCGGAGCAGCCATCAAGGGCCGCCGCGAAGACGTGCTCATCTCTACAAAAGCAACCTTCGCCATGGGTAATGGGCCGAATGACCTGGGCTCCTCTCGACACCATCTGATCCGTGCGGTGGAAGGCAGCCTCAAACGATTGGGGACCGACTACATCGACCTCTATCAAATGCATGGCTTCGATGATCTTACGCCTGTCGAGGAAACGCTTTCCACACTGGATACACTGGTGAAGGCAGGAAAAATCCGCTACATCGGTTGCTCGAATTTCTCCGGATGGCAGTTGATGAAATCCCTAGCTGTTTCTGATAAGCACGGTTACTCCCGTTACGTAGCGAACCAGACCTACTACGCGCTAAGCGGTCGAGAATATGAGTGGGAACTCATGCCCCTGGGTGCTGATCAGAAGCTGGGAGCGGTCGTCTGGAGTCCGCTCGGCTGGGGCAAGCTCACTGGAAAACTCCGCCGTGGGTCAACCGTGGTAGGAGACAGCCGTAACAATTTCCAAGGCTCTAATGACAATGGCCCCCAAGTCTCCGAGGAATATCTTTTCAAAATCGTAGATGCACTGGATGAAGTGGCGGCTGAGACGGGCAAGACCCTGCCGCAAATCGCCTTAAACTGGCTGCTCCAGCGCCCTACCGTTTCCACCGTTATCGTGGGAGCCCGCAATGAAGAGCAGCTCCGGGAAAATATCGGAGCGATCGGATGGAATCTGACTCAGGAACAACTTGCGAAACTCAACGCTGCTAGCCACGTGGCTCCTACCTATCCATACTGGCACCAGCTCCAGTTCGCCCGGCATCGGGCTCCGGTAGAGTGGTAAAAAATTGTGGAGGATGGATGGCGAACTTCCAGCCAGCCTCTTAAGAAATCCGAGCAGCCTCAATCTCCTCTCCTTCACCTTTCCAGCCGGTCTTTTTTACTGCCTTGAGTGCCTGATCCCACGTGGGAATTTGTAGTCCCTCGCGGCAGAGTTGAACACCGTCTCTAGGGTAGGCAGGCAGGGTTTGTTCCGCCAGATGAAAGCAAACCCACGCCCGCCAGATGCGGATTTCCGCTCTGGGGCCACTCATGCGAGTGGCGAGGTGTTGAAAATGACGCACCGGATTTCCAAAAAATCCCGGCGTCCCCTCCGCAGCATGACGGAGAATCCAAACAAGGGCGCGATACGGCGAAGCGAAATCCGTTAGATCAACTTCATCATCATCAGATAGCTCAGCCATCCATGCCTTATTGATCTGTAAAATGGCCTGGGCAGGTTTCCCGGCCATCCATTTGGATTGGGCGTAGCAGAGAGCGTCCCGGTAAAACTCTGCGCCGCGCTTCTTCCCATGACGGCGCGTGTGCTGATAGTCGAGCCTCTCCACCACCTCCGGCAACCATGGGCAAGGAGCCATCATTCCATCTCCAGTCGATAGCGGGGAATGGTAGCATCCACTTCCTGACTCCAGGCATCGATGCCGCCGCGCAGGCCGTAGGTTTCCTTCAGCCCGTGTCCACGAAACCATGCCACCTGGTCCAGCACGTTCTTACCGCTGTGATCATACAAGATGATGAAAGCCTTCGGATCCCCGGCAAAAATCGACTGCTGGAGCTCTTGGGTGAAAAATTCCGATGCAGGGATCACCACCGCCTCATGCTCTTCACGCGTGCGTATATCTACAAAACGAGCGGTCCCAGCTCTGGCATGCGCCTCGGCGGGCTGGATCAGCATCTCCAGATCATGCTCATGGCTGGTGAGCAGGTGATCCAGCATCTCGTCTGGGGACACTTCCGAGCGGACAGCAAGTTGCGCCAGGGTTTCATCCATGCCGAATGCACAGCTGGAGCAGCCGCCCAGATGATAACGGGCAAAAATGGCCCTTTTGGCACCAGGTAAGGTCTCAAGGATCACACCCATGGGTGTCTCCACGGAAAGGTCGGCTGTCTGCATGGCGGAACGATAGCAGCAGAGGCCTGCATCACACCAAGGGATTTTACGCTGTTTTCCCGGTCGATCTCATGAAATAGATACCCGCGCATGCCGAAGGAGCCCGATACTGACGAAGTAAAAATCTATTTCCTGCCGAATCTGATGACCGCATGCAATCTGGCGTGCGGCTTCTTCGCCGTGCTTATGATTTTCAAGGGACTGCTGGAGGTTCAGGATGCCGGGGGAGCCTCACTTTCGGCAAAAGCCTACTATGAAGTGTCCCACCAGTATTATGAATATGCCATTTTGCTGATTTTCGGCTCGTGTATTTTTGACCTTCTGGATGGACGGCTCGCCCGGTTGGGCGGGCAGGATTCTCCTTTCGGCCAGGAGTTCGATTCCCTCGCAGACATTATTTCCTTCGGCATGGCACCGGCGATGTTGCTTTCCCGGGCAGTGCTTTTCCCGCTGCCGAACAATATCGGCTGGGGTATCGCCCTCATCTATCTGGTGTGTGGGGCGATGCGGTTGGCCAAGTTCAACTGCCTGGCACGTCTGCCGAAAAAGCCGGGGGACTCGCACGATTTCCGCGGCCTGCCAATTCCGATGGCCGCCGGATTCATTGCCTCCATCACTTTCCTGCTGATTGATTTCCATGAAAACGACCGCCAGATCGGCTTCTGGAAATACGCGCTCGGTGGCGCCATGCTTTTCCTTTCCTGGCTGATGATCAGCAATGTCCGCTACCCCAGCTTCAAGAAAGTCGGTTGGGGCACGCGTGGCACTCTCAGTGCCATCGTCCTCGCTCTGCTGGCGGTGGTGATCACGCTGCGATTCCGCTATGTGATGCCGGTGGTGCTTTTCAGCATCTATTTGATTTATGGACTGATCCGCCCGCTAATCTCCCAGCGGCTTCGCAAGGAAATCGAGGTAGAGCAGGATGATACGGATAACGACACCGAGCAACTTTGAACGATGAGTGATTCCCCTCCCCGCCCATGGCTCGCCTGGGTGCTTGGTATTTTTCCATTGGCACTCTTTGCTTCCGCAGGAATCGCATTGTGGCTGAATTTCCGAGGTGCAAAAAAAGCAGAGGCCATCGAGCAGGAGCGCTTCGCCCAACAGGTGTCTGAGCCGCTGATGACAGATGATTTGAAAAAGATCGTGGAGGTCATTGGCGAGAGAAATGCCTCTTCTGATTCCGGGAAACAGGGCCTTAGCCGCATGGCATCAATGATTGAAGGACTGCTGGGTCCATCCAATACCGGCTACCCCGTCACCCGCACCCTGGGTCCTCAGGAATGGCCACTCCTTTCCATCACCATCCACGGGAAAAAGCCGGATGCAGCACCTCTCTGGATCATCACATCCTATGATAGCCGGGTGGGCTCTCCCGGAGTGGAAGCAAATGCCAGCGGACTGGCCGCCACCCTCGCCACCGCCCAGGCCCTGGCCCGTGACAAGCCGGAGCACGCCATTCATTTCGTCTTCCTGCCCCATGCGAATGATCCCGCATCCCCGGTCCAGGAAACGTCTGCGAAATTGCAGAAATTCATGGCCGAATTTCCAAAACCTGCCGCCATCCTCTGTGTGGAAGCCATGGGTGCAGGCGACAAACTGTGGATTTACTCCGCTGATCCGACTGCCAAGCCACTGGAGCGAGTGAAGGATCTGGGCACCATCCACACTGCCGAAACCATCTATAACAGCGAGCGTCCGGATATGACACGGATCTTTAATAAACAGGGCCTTCCGGCTGTCCGCGTTGCCACCCGCGCCGCCGTTTCTCCGGAGGAAGCAGATGCCCGCATGCCTTCTACCGGGAATCTGGCTGCCGCCACCGGGCGTCTCATCGAACTTGTTCGACGTTGCTCGAAATAAAAACCCGTTGCAGAATTCAAAAGCAGCCTGAAAATAGCTGTCTGCCAACCATGCGTGCGACTGATCTTGAACCTACTTTTCTTTCCCACGCCCCTGGCTACTGGAGTGAAGAAAACACTGAAAAATGGAGTGACTATAAATGGCAACTCCGGAACCGGGTGGACTCTCTGGCCGATCTGGAATCCCGCCTGAAACTCACTGATGAAGAACGCGCTGGCGTCTTGCTGGCCGGAACGAAGCTGGCCATGGCCATTACGCCCCACTTCTTCAATCTCATCGATAAGGACGATCCAAACTGCCCCATCCGCAGACAGATCATTCCACGCATCGAAGAAGGCTGGAATGCGCCAGAGGAACTTGCTGATCCCTGCGGAGAGGATTCCCATATGCCGGTGCCTGGTCTCGTCCACCGCTATCCGGACCGGGTACTGTTTCTGGTGACCGATCGCTGCGCATCCTACTGCCGCTACTGCACCCGCTCTCGAGTGGTCTCTGGCGTAGGAGAGCAACACCTTGAAACCCAATGGGAACCCGCTTTCAAGTATCTGGAGCAACATACGGAAGTGCGTGACGTGCTGCTCTCCGGTGGCGATCCACTGCTTTTCTCGGACGACCGATTGGACAAAATCCTCACTCGTTTGCGCTCCATCCCGCATATTCAATTTGTGCGGATCGGCTCACGGATTCCGATTTTCCTACCGCAGCGTATCACTCCGGAACTGTGCAACATGCTGAAAAAGCATCATCCACTGTTCATTTCCATCCACACCAATCACCCGCGGGAACTCACTACGGAAGTTCGGGACGCCTTGGGCCGTTTGGCCGATGCCGGAATCCCCATGGGAAATCAAAGCGTGCTCCTGCGCGGTGTAAATGACTCTGTGGAAGTCCAGAAGGCACTGGTTCACAAACTGCTCATGTGCCGCGTGCGCCCATACTATCTGTATCAGTGCGATCTTATCAATGGCTCCTCACATCTCCGCACCTCGGTGGCGGAAGGCGTGGCAATCATTGAGGGACTGCGCGGCCACACTACCGGCTACGCCATTCCTCAATATGTTATTGATGGCCCTGGCGGTGGCGGAAAAATTCCGATCAACCCGAACTACATGATCGATGCTTCCGGCGGCCGGGTCACTCTCCGCAATTACGAAGGAAAGATTTTCGACTACCCGGATCCCTCACCCATGCCGAAAACGGTCTTCGACCAGCTTCAGGAAAAAGCGCTGGGCGGATGCCACTGATGGAAAACAGGGTTTCACGGCAGCGTGCTGATGAAATCCTGCCAGCGTGACTTGAAGTCAGGATAGGCTTGGGAAAAGCGGTCGGCGGCGTTCTGCGCACGGGTGCGATTGCCTGCCAGCCAGTCGAAAAAGATCGCATTCGTGTGCCGACGGGTCACCTCGGCATTGTCCTGAAGGTTTTTAACCGAGTTCCGGTGCAATGCGATCACAGTGTCTGCACTGATATCCGGCCAGAAAACCTTGATCGTTTTCCCTTTCTCGTCCGTTCCACTAAGTGCGCCATTTTCATCGGCAGCCAGACGTGTGATCCGGGTACCGGAGCGAAGCTCGATGGGGAAAACAGCAGCTTCTTTTTTCAGATCATCGGCGAGTTGCTCCATCAGTTTCCTGGAGGCGGAGACAGCAGTGAGAAGTGAAGTTGTGAGCGAAGAAGATTCCTGTGCTTTCAAATAAGTCTCCGCTTGCTCGAAATCATAACTGCTGCCGAAGCCGCTGACCTTGGACACAATGGTGAGTGGAGAGTCGTCCGATGAAGAGGCAGGTGCAGCCTTTTCTTTATGTTCCTGCAGTTTCAGGCGCTTGGCGTGCTTAGCCAGATCCAGTTGCCAGGCACGAATATTGAAGCGGGCACGGCCGTGGGTTTGGAGCTTCGGCAGGAAGCTTTCCAACATTTCAATGGACTCCTGGCACGCTGCACGGGTGGTGGGATAGTCATTGAAAACCGGATCGGTCAGCAGTGCATGATCCGCTACATAATGGGCGGCTGCTTTTTGATAGAAAACCGTCCAGTCATCCGCGCCATTGATCTTGGCTTGAGCCACTGCCTTGAAAAAGGGTGCCGCATCTTCCAGTGAGCCTTGCTCCCAATTCTTGATCCCAGCCAACAACGCGATCAGCAGATCGGCATTCGATTGGAGGCTGGCATCCACCCCACTTGCTGATATGATCTGGAGCTTGTCATATTTCTGTAACAAGGGCAGGAGGGAATCCTTCACCGCTGGATCCGCCACATCCGCATATTGGGCATGACGGACAGTAAGCAATGCCTGCCTGCGGGCCAGAGCGTAATCGCCGGATAATCCTGCGGCTAGCGCAGCTTCAGCACCGCACCAAGTGGCCGTGGGCTCCGGCACCTTGCCGTCATCGCGAAGCGAAACAAACAGTGCTCCTGCCTCTCCATGATTTTCTGAAAACAGAGCGATCTTTGCTTTCTGATAGAGCTGGGTATCTGCAGACGGCCCGCCTGGCATTTCATTCGCCCCAGCATTGCGATTTACGGAAATAACAGGCGGCTTTTTATGAATCACCACTGGCTTTTGATAGATCCACCACCAGCCACCGACAGCCAATACTCCAAGCAAGACAATAAGGATGAAAGCTCCTACCGGAAAACTTCTCTTCGGCTCGTTATAGTCTCCCTCGCCCGCGATCAATCGCCGCTTGGCATCCTCCAGCAGAGAGATCATTTCATCATAAGAATCGAAGCGGTTTTCCGGCTCATAGGACATCGCCCGATTTACGATGCGACAGGTGGCATTTGAAATATCCGGCGCTTCCCGCTGGAGCAGCTTGATGTGTTTCTTGGCCTCACGCAGTTTGTCCGTGGCCATGCTGTCTTCCGCACATGGCGGTACGCCGGCAAGGGCATGATAGAGGGTGGCTCCGAAGGCATACATGTCCGAGCGGAAGGTCTCAGCCTTTCCATCCACCGCTTCCGGCGGGACGTAGTAAGGAGTGGCCCATAGTTCCGTAGCAGTGGCGGTCCCTCCCTGGGTGACCAGAGCGAGGCCGAAGTCCACAATCTTCGCATTCCCCTGCTCATCCAGAAGAATATTCCCCGGCTTCATATCCCGGTGGATCAGGCCGGCCATTTGCGCAGCCTTTAGCCCCTGGGTAACCTGGATGGCCATGGTGAGAGCCTCCAGTTCCGGGATTCTTCCCCTTTGCCTGATCCAGTGCTCCATGTGAGCTCCAGCCACCAATTCCATAGCGATGTAAAAACGCCCGTATGCCCAGCCGGTACGGAAAACGCGCACCACATTGGGATGGGAAAACGAAGCAGTGAGACGTGCCTCCTCCACAAAGGCGGAAATGCGTTTTTCATCAGTACACCATTGCTCACTCAGTACCTTCACCGCCACTTCCCGATTGAGAGTTTGATCCCGTGCCACGAAGATGGTGCTCATTCCACCAAGCGAGTGCCGCCTCTCCAGCACGTAGGGGCCCAGCACCCGCTTCACGCGGTTGTGCTCGCCGCAGACCGGGCAGGCCACATTGGAAAATGGTCCTACCGCCGCCACATTCATCCCGCTGCCACAAGCGTAGCACGTCTCAATCTCTTCCGGCAGATCCTGCATCAGAGGAATATTAACGTTTCAGGAGTCGGAATCACCAGCATTTCCTATCGATATCTGGGAGACTCTTTCTGCAGTGCGTGAATTTAATGCTTACCATTTCCCAATTCACGAAAAACACTGTCCCCGTGGAAATCATTGTCGAGGAGAGCACAGGAGATCGTCTGGATGCCTATCTGGCCGCGCGGTTGCCGGATCTTTCGCGCTCCCGTATCCAGGCGCTGATCCGGGAACAATTCATCCTCGTCTCCGGGAAACCTGCCAAGCCGCGCGATTCCGTAAAAACGGGAGATTCCATTTCCATCGCCCTCCCCGAGGCCGTGCCGCTGGATGCGGAGCCTCAAGAGATTCCGCTGGATATTCTTTATGAAGACGAGGACTTGGTGGTGCTGAACAAGGCCCCGGGCATGGTGGTGCACCCCGCCCCGGGAAATCCCGACGGCACACTGGTGAATGCCCTGCTACACCATTGCAAGGGCAAGCTCTCGGGCATTGGTGGAGTCGAGCGGCCCGGCATTGTTCACCGCTTGGACAAGGATACTTCCGGTTGTCTGGTGGTGGCAAAATCCGATGCCGCCCACCAATCCTTGGTGACCCAGTTTTCCGAGCGCAGCACCATGGAAAAGCTCTATCTCGCGGTGACTCAGGGCATCCCGAAGCCGGAAAAAGATACGGTTTTCACCCACATCGGACGTCATCCGGTAAACCGCCAGAAAATGGCTGTGGTCAATCCTCCGGGGGGAAAGACCGCCATTACCGATTACGAAACGCTTTCCGTGGACCCATCCTCCCTCACCGCGCTGGTCCTCTGCCACCTGCACACGGGCCGCACCCACCAGATCCGCGTACACATGCACCACAAGGGGGCTCCACTGGTGGGAGATCCCATCTACGGCAAACCCTCTAAAACGGCTAACGAAGTAGGCCGCCTCATGCTTCATGCGTGGCGGCTCAGCTTTGAGCACCCCATTACTGGAAAACGCCACCATTTCGAGGCACCCATCCCATTAGAATATCGCCCTTGGCTGAATCTGGCCGGGCCACTACCACCCATCACCTCCCTATGAACGACGACCTTTTGGCCGATCTCCTGGCCGCTATCGAACAACAGCTCATTTCCCCGCAAACGAAGTATGTGGCGAAAACCTACGACCGCCTGATCAAGCTGGGCCTAACCGCAGATGAATCGAAAAAGCAACTCGCCATCTGCCTCGGTGAACAGATGGACGAAGTGATGCGGAAAAAACGCGGCTTCGATGAAAAGGCTTACAAGGAATCCTTGGAGGAACTTCCTTATGCCGATGAGGATGAGGAAGAAACCACAGATTGAGAATTCTCGCGGTTATAATCCGTGAGGCACACCTATTGGAAAATTTTCACCAATTTCTGGTAGAATAAAAAAAAGCGGAACCTCTCTCGAAGTT